>Ga0308010_1000033_pt1 | contig 147497 bp, 123 predicted proteins | sample Neamet129_FD_202368 | JGI IMG/M metagenome (GOLD analysis project Ga0308010, IMG submission 202368) | Marine microbial communities from water near the shore, Antarctic Ocean - #129 | ecosystem: Environmental > Aquatic > Marine > Unclassified | place: Southern Ocean | collected 2014-07-24 | reverse complement strand
CCGGCGGCAACTCACTTTTCTTTGTCTCGCCAAAGAAAAGTAAGCAAAAGAAAGGCGACCCTGCTGTCTGCGTCCCCTCTCCGCTGGCGCTGCGAGGGGAAACCTGCGGTGCTCGGTCCAGCCGGGGCCGGGCTCGAACTCGCTGCGCTCAGACAATCGCCCGTCCTGATCCGTCCGGACCTCCGCTCCTCGGCGCATACAGAAGGGTGGTGGGATCTGGACCGGATTTCGGACTCCGGCGGGGACGCGCTTTGCGCGACCCCGCCTCCCCGCATCCGTATTCATTGCCCCACCCGTCGGGCTGGGCCGAGGAGCGCAGCCGAAAACGGATCAGGGCGAGCGATTCTGAGCGAAGCGAGTCGAGCTCGACCTCGTTTTCGGCGAGCACCGCAGGTTGCCCCGGAGCGCAAGCGGAGGGGATCCAGACCATCGGGTCGCCTTTTCTTTGGTGACTTTCTTTTGGCGAAGCAAAAGAAAGTTACTTGCCGCCGGGCAACCCCCGGCTAGCGGGCATTCCTCAGGGCACGAGGAAGCAAAAGATGGATCCCGGATCAGGTCTGGGATGCAGGCCATCGCGGATCAAAATTGCTACAAATTCAATAGCTGCTTACGCAAGCGGACCGGGCGCTGGAGCCAGATTTGATATATGAACCGAGGCCGGGCGGCCTCAACCGCCCTGCGTCCCCCGGTGTGCCCAGCCGGTCGTGTGCTTCTCGATGTAGCTGAACAGCTCGTACATGATCATCGCCATCGCACCGATCACCACCAGCCCGGCAAAGGCCAGCGCCATGCGCTGCTGCGAGCCGGCGCTGAGCATCAGGTAACCGATGCCGGAGTCGCCGGCGGTCATCTCGGCCAGCACCGTGCCGACAAAGGCCAAGGTGATCGCGACTTTCAGCGAGCCGTAGAAGTAGGGCATGGAACGCGGCAGGCCGACCTTGACCAGCACATCCCAGCGTTTGGCGCCCAGCACGCGCAGCACGTCTTCCAGCTCGGGTTCCAGCGTCGCCAGCCCGGTCGCCATATTGACGGTGATCGGGAAGAAGGAGATCAAAAACGCGGTCAGGATGCCGGGGCCGACACCGATGCCGAACCAGACGATCAGGATGGGCACGATGGCCGCCTTGGGCACGGCATTGAAGGCCACCAGCAGCGGATAAACCGCCGCGTAGGCCAGGCGCGAGGAGCCGACCAGGAAGCCCAGCATCACACCAACGACGATGGACAGGCCGAAGCCGACCATGGTGACCCAGAAGGTTTTCCACGCGGCCTGGGCGATCGGGCCGGCGAACTCGGCCATGGACTGGGCGATCGCCAGCGGGGCCGGGAAGATGTATTCGGCGATGTCGAAGACCATCACCACGGCCTGCCACAGCGCAATGATGGCGGCCAGCAGCACAAACGGGGACCAGCGTTCAATCTGTTTCTTGCTCATGATCAGTGGGCTCCCACGGTTGCCGCCGGGTTGATCACGGGGGTGCGGATCGCGCCGATGTGGCTGCGCAGTTCGTGCACGATGTCACCGAACTCCTGGGTGTAGGTCACCTCGAGGTCGCGCGGGCGCGGCAGCGTGATCTCTTTCTTGACCACAAAACGCCCCGGGCTCTTGCTCATCACATACACGGTGTCGGCCAGGAACACCGACTCGCGCAAATCGTGGGTGACCAGGATGACGTTGAAACGTTGCTCGGTCCAGAGGTCACGCAGGATGCACCACAATTCCTCGCGCGTGAAGGCATCGAGCGCGCCGAAAGGCTCGTCGAGCAACAGCATCTTGGGTTCGTGGATCAGCGCGCGGCAAATGCTCACGCGCTGCTGCATGCCGCCCGACAGCTGCCACGGGAATTTGTCCTCGTAGCCGCCCAGTCCGACTTTTTGCAGCAGCTTGCGCGCACGCTCCTCGAACTCCTTGCGTTTGGACTTGAACTGGCTGCGAAAGGGCTCGACGATCTCCAGCGGCAGCAGCACGTTGTCCACGGTGGTCCGCCAGGGCAGCAGCGACGGCGCCTGGAAAGCCATGCCGGAAATTTTCAGCGGGCCGGTGACCGGCTGGCCGTCGATCATGATGCGTCCTTTGGACGGCATCTTCAGGCCGGTGGTCAGCTTCATGAAGGTGGATTTGCCGCATCCCGAAGGCCCGACGATGGCGATGAACTCGCCCTCGCGCACCTTCAGGTCGATGGCTTCGACCGCGAAATGGTTTTGCGCCAGCAGCTCGTCGTTGTAGGCCAGCCAGACGTCCTGGAAGTCAACAAAATGGGCGTCTGGTTTGTCTGGCATGGTGCTTGTGCTTGTTTCTTGATTCACGAATTCGGTCAAGGCAACGGCCAGCATTCCGGGTGAAAGGCTGGCCGTGGTGGGGTTTGCCGCCGCCGGCAGCGGTGCCGGCGGGAGTGGCTTATTTTTTCGGCAGGACGTTCAGTTCTGCGGCGGTCGGCAGGAAGGAGCCGTTCCAGACCGCGGTGGGGTTCACGCGGGTCTTGGTGTTGAAGGCGTCGGACACCTGTGAGGCCATCAAGGTCAGGCGCGGGCCTTTGACCTGACCAAAACCTTCGACACGGGCGTCGGGGCTGTTGACCACGGTGTCGATGGCCAGTTGCAGGCGGCGGGTTTCCAGCGCCACGTTGATGATGCCGTCGCGTGCTTTCACGTCTTCAATCGCAGCGGCCGGTTTGGCGATCACCTCTTTCACACCTTTGGTGAAGGCCAGCAAAAAGGCTTTCACGGCGGCGGGGTTCTCCTTGATGATTTTGGGTGAGGCGATGATCACGTTGCCGTACAGCTTGACGCCGTTTTCGGCATAGGGGAACACCACCACGTCTTCAGCTTTCACGCCGCGTGCTTCAAGGTTGAGCAGTGATGTGAAGGTAAAGCCGGTGATGGCATCCACGTCGCCTCTAGCCAGCATGGTCTCGCGCAGTGGCGGGTCCATGGCGGTCCATTGCACGCCGCTGATGTTGTTGGCCTTGGCGAAAATCGGGAAGGCGCGGCGGCCGGCATCAAACACCGGGGCGCCGAGTTTCTTGCCATTCAGGTCGGCGACCGTCTTGATGCCGGATTTCTTCAGGGCCATCACCGAGGCTGGCGTGTTGTTGTAGACCATCATGACGGCGACCGGCTTGTTGGCGGCGTCCGGGTTGTTGGCGTGAAATTCCATCAGTGCGGCCAGGTCGGCAAAACCCATGTCGTAGGTGCCCGAGGCCACACGCGTGACGGTGCCGCCCGAGCCGTTGCCGGCGTCAATCGTGACGTCGAGCTTGGCGTCCTTGAAATAACCCTTGGCTGCCGGTGTGACAAACAGCGCGGCCGGACCTTCAAAACGCCAGTCGAGCTGGAACTTGATGGGGGTTTTTTGGGCCAGGGCGGCGCTACAGGTGGCGGCAGTGACCGCCAGCGCGGCCAGGGACTTGATGAAAACTCGTTTGGTCATGGAAACTCCAGATGGAAATGAATCGGCTGTTCAAGCCGAGCAAAAACAATGCCTATTTGCGTTTGTACACACGCCTTGTACACATTATTTTCAGACCCTATTCTCGGACAAGTTTGGTGGGATAGGCAAAGCAAAATCTCCGTGAATACCCCCTAAATCGGGGCAAGCGCAGCGATTCGAGGCATACCGGCGCTGCGTTATCGAGAACTTGACGTCAAGGACGCGGCCGGCAGCAGACGGATCGGCCCAAAAAAAAAGCAGGCTGTACCGCCTGCTCTTTTGGGAATCGCCGATTGGCGTCACGCGTCCGGCGCCACCGGGTGCTGGGCCATGGCTTCCAGCGCCTTGACGAGTGCCGAGTGATCGGCCTGGCCGTGGCCGAGCGCCACGCAGGACTGCATCAGTTGCGCGGCGCCGGCGGTTTGCGGCAGCGCAATGCCCAGCGCCCGCGCGCCCTGCAGCGCCAGGTTCAGGTCCTTCTGGTGCAGCGCGATGCGGAATCCGGGCGCAAAGGTCCGCTTGATCATGCGTTCACCATGCACTTCAAGAATGCGCGATGAGGCAAAGCCGCCCATCAGTGCGGCGCGCACGCGCGCCGGGTCGGCGCCGGCTTTGGAAGCGAACACGAGTGCTTCGCTGACGGCTGCAATCGTCAGCGCCACAATGATCTGGTTGGCCACCTTGCAAACCTGGCCGTCGCCGGGGCCGCCTACCAGGGTCACGTTTTTGCCCATCAGGTCAAACAAGGGCTTGACTCGCTCGAAAGTTGATGGCTCGCCGCCGACCATGATGGTCAGGCTGGCGGCCTTGGCGCCGACCTCGCCGCCGGAGACCGGTGCATCCAGCCACTCGCAACCGAGAGCCTGAATCTTTTTCGCAAAGCCGCGTGTCGCGATCGGGTCGATCGAACTGCAGTCGACCACGGTTTTGCCGGGGGACAAGCCTGCTGCGACGCCTTCGGCGCCGAACAGCACGGCCTCCACGTCGGGTGTGTCGGGCACCATCACAAATATGATGTCGGCACGTTCGGCCACGCCGCGTGCCGTGGTGCAGAGAGTTGCACCTTTGTCGGGCAGGTCCTGGGGCACCTTGCTGAGGGTGTTGACGAATAACATGTGGCCGGCCTCCAGCAGGTGCAGAGCCATGGGCGCGCCCATGATCCCCAGCCCGATGAAGCCCAGTTTGAGTCCTGATTTGGTCATGTCATTGCTCCTGCCAGCCAGCCGAGGCCTGCCGTCGTTGTGGTTTTGGGTTTGTATTCGCAACCGATCCAGCCCGCATAACCGACGGCATCGATGTGTTTGAACAGCCAGGCGTAGTTGATTTCGCCGGTGCCCGGTTCGTTGCGTCCGGGGTTGTCGGCCAGCTGGATGTGGCCTATGCGCGCCATGTTCCTGCTGAGGGTGCTGGCCAGCTCGCCTTCCATGCGCTGTGCATGGTAAATGTCGTACTGCACAAACAGGTTGGGTGATGCCACTTCATCCAGAATGGCCAGCGCCTGGTCGGTGCGCGACAGAAAAAAGCCCGGAATGTCGAAAGTGTTGATCGGCTCAATCAGCAGCCGGATGCCGGCAGCCTCCAGAGCCGATGCCGCAAAGCGCAAATTGGCCACCAGGGTGGCATGGGCCAGCGTGCTGCTGGCGCCTTCAGGCAGCTTTCCAGCCAGACAGTTGACCTGCGGGCAGCCCAACGCCGTGGCGTAGGCTATCGCGCGGTTGACGCCCTCGCGGAACTCGGCAGTGCGACCGGCATGACAGGCGATGCCGCGCTCGCCGGCGGCCCAGTCGCCCGCCGGCAGGTTGTGCAACACCTGTTGGAGGGCGTTGTTTTTAAGCGCGGAGACGAGTTCTTTCTGGCTGTAGTCGTAGGGGAACAGGTACTCCACAGCTTCAAAGCCGGCGGCTCGTGCTGCCGCGAAGCGGTCCATGAAGGGCAGCTCGGTGAAGAGCATGGTGAGGTTGGCGGCAAACTTCGGCATAGGGGGGTTTTCCGTTCGTCCAGAGTGTGTCGAAGGGATCAGTCGAGCATCGCGGCAACGGCCGTGGGCGCATCTTCCCGTCTGGCGGCCAGGTCTTCGAACTCGATGATGTTGTCGATCTCGGTGCCCATGGCAATGTTGGTCACGCGTTCAAGGATCACTTCGATCACCACCGGCACCTGGAACTCCTTCATCCAGGCTTCGGCCTGCTGGATCGCCGGCGCCAGCTCTTCCTGCCGGTGCACACGGATGGCCTTGCAGCCCAGGCCCTCAACCACCTTGACGTGGTCCACGCCATAAGCCCGGACTGGTTCATCCTGGTCGGTGTTGATGTTGTCAAAGCCGAGCTGCACGCAGTAGTCCATCTCGAAGCCGCGCTGCGCCTGGCGGATCAGCCCGAGGTAGGAGTTGTTGACCACCATGTGGATGTAGGGCAGCTTGAACTGGGCGCCCACCGCAAGTTCTTCAATCATGAACTGGAAGTCGTAGTCGCCCGACAGCGCCACGATCTTGCGGGTCGGGTCGGCGGCGCGCACACCGAGCGCCGCCGGCACCGTCCAGCCCAGCGGGCCGGCCTGGCCGCAGTTGATCCAGTGGCGCGGCTTGTAGACATGCAGGAACTGCGCACCGGCGATCTGAGACAGGCCGATGGTGCTGATGTAACAAACGTCTTCGCCGAAGGCACGCACCATGCACTGGTAGACGCGCTGCGGCTTCATCGGCACGCTGTCGTAGTTGGTCTTGCGCAGCATGGTGCCCTTGCGGTAGCGGCAGGCCGAGGCCCACTCGCCGCGGTCTTTCAGCTTGCCCTGCGCCGCCCATTCGGTGGCAACTTCAATAAATAATTCCAGCGCGGCTTTCGCATCCGACACGATGCCGAAGTCGGGCGAAAACACCCGACCGATCTGGGTCGGCTCGATGTCCACGTGTACAAACTTGCGACCCTTGGTGTAGACCTCGACCGAGCCGGTGTGGCGATTCGCCCAGCGGTTGCCGATGCCAATCACAAAGTCCGAAGCCAGCATGGTCGCATTGCCGTAGCGGTGGCTGGTCTGCAGGCCGCACATGCCGGCCATCAGCGGATGGCTGTCCGGAATCGTGCCCCAGCCCATCAGCGTGGGGATCACCGGGATGCCGGTGATTTCGGCAAACTGCACCAGCAACTCTGACGCATCGGCGTTGATGATGCCGCCGCCTGCCACGATCAGCGGTTTGTCGGCCTCGTTGAGCATGCTCAAGGCCTTCTCGATCTGTGCGCGTGTCGCCGCTGGCTTGTACACCGGCAGCGGCGAATAGGTGTCAATGTCGAACTCGATCTCGCCCATCTGCACGTCAAAGGGCAGATCGATCAGCACCGGGCCGGGGCGACCCGAGCGCATCACATGGAAGGCCTGCTGGAACACACGCGGCACCAGCGCCGGCTCGCGCACGGTGACCGACCACTTGGTCACCGGTTTGGAGATGGACTCGATGTCCACCGCCTGGAAGTCTTCCTTGTGCAGGCGCGCGCGCGGCGCCTGGCCGGTGATGCATAGGATGGGAATCGAGTCGGCCTGCGCCGAATACAGGCCGGTGATCATGTCGGTGCCGGCCGGGCCGGAAGTGCCGATGCAGACGCCGATGTTTCCGGCGGCGGCACGCGTGTAACCCTCGGCCATGTGGGACGCGCCTTCAACGTGACGTGCCAGGATGTGGCTGATCGTTCCCTGCTTGCGCAGCGCGGAATACAGGGGGTTGATCGCCGCGCCCGGGATGCCAAAGGCCTGCGTCACGCCTTCTTTTTCCATCACCCAGACGGCGGCCTGGGCGGCTGTCATTCTTGCCATGTCTTGTCTCCTTTGTGGAGGTTTGACTGTAGGCAGCAGGGCGGCATTGCAGAAGGGGCTGGAAAATCATAAAAGCTATTCCATGGCGGAATAAGTGACTATCATCAGGCCATGGACAGATTACAGGTCATGCATATGTTTGTGCGGGTGGTGGAAACCGGCAGCTTTTCGAAAGCGGCGCGCGAATTTGCGACCACCCAGCCCACGGTGTCCAAGCAGATCGCGGCGACCGAGGAGCGCCTGAAGGTGCGCCTGCTGAACCGCAACACGCGCGGCGTGAGCCTGACCGAATCCGGCGCGCTGTATTACGAGAAGTGCAAGATCATCGTGCGCGAGACGGAAGAAGCCGACAACATCGTGCGCCTGCGCCAGGGCCAGGCCCAGGGCATGCTCCGCATAGGCACCTCGGTCGCGTTTGGCCGGCGCGTGATCGTGCCGCTGGCCCTCGACTTCATGAAACGGCACCCGCAGGTACAACTGGACCTGAGCTTCGAGGACCGCTACACCGACCTGGTGTCGCAGGGCCTTGATGTGGCCGTACGCATGGGCAAACTCGCCGACTCCAGCCTGGGCGCGCGTTACCTGGGCGTCAATCCCTGGGTGATGGTCGCCGCGCCGCGTTACCTCAAGAAGTACGGCACGCCGAAAAAACCCAGAGACCTGAGCAGCCACGCCACGCTGATCTATAGCAGTGTGCTGGGCGACGATGTCTGGCGCCTGGTTTCGCCCAAAGGCGAGGCGGTGACGGTGCCGGTGGCCGGGCGGCTGCGCTCCAACAACCTGTCGGCCGTGCTGGCGGCGGCGCGCAACGGCCTGGGCATCGCTGCCATGCCGCGTTATGTGGCCGCCGATTCGCTGGCGTCTGGTCAGGTGCTGGAAGTGCTGGCCGACCACAGCCTGCCCGAGCAGGAGATCCACGCGGTGTTTCCCTCGCCCAAGCTGGTGCCGGGCAAGGTGCAGGCCTTTGTAGCCTACCTGCAGGGGCACTTTGCCGAGCGCTGGTGGGAAACCCTGCCGAAAGCCTGAAGCGCCGCTTCAGGATGAAAAAGGCCTCCAGCGCTTATCTGGCAAGCGCAAGCAGCTATCAAAAAGTGAGCGTTGTCAGCCCAGCAGCTCGCGCAGCGTGCGCGCAATCACCTTGGTCGCCTTGCGCAGGTCGTCCAGCGCCAGGCGTTCGTCGGCGCGTTTGGCGTGGGATTCCAGCACGGTGCGCGGCCCGGCGCCATAAATCACGCCCGGAATGCCGGCCTCGGCATACAGGCGCACGTCGGTGTACAGCGGTGTGCCCATGGCGGGAATCGCCTCGCCGAACACGGCCTGTCCGTGTTTCTGGATGGCGGCGACCAGCGGCTGGTTGCCGGGCAGGGGTTTCATGGCGTTGGCCAGCAACAGGCGTTTGATCTCGACCCGGATGCCCGGGCAGCTCGCTGCCGCATCTGCGATGACCTGGCGGATGCTGGCTTCGACCTCGGCCGGGTTTTCTTCGGGAATCATGCGGCGGTCCAGCTTGAACATGACCTTGCCGGGCACGACGTTGGTGTTGGTCCCGCCTTCGATGCGGCCCACATTCAGGTAGGGATGCGTGATGCCGGCCACCTGCGAGCTGACTTTTTTGTACAGCGCATTCTGCGCATACAGCGCGTTCAGGATCTGCACCGCGCCCTGCAGCGCATCGACACCGCTGGCGGGAATGGCCGCATGCGCCATCTTGCCGTGCACCGTGACTTCCATCTGCAGGCAGCCGTTGTGCGCGGTCACCACTTCATAACTGAAGCCGGCGGCGATCAGCAGGTCGGGCCGCGTCAGCTGGTGGCGCAGCAGCCAGCCCGGTCCCATCTCGCCGCCGAACTCCTCGTCATAGGTGAAATGCAGCTCGACGCCGCCCTTGAGCGGCAGGCCCAGCGACTCGAGCGCGCGCACCGCGAAGGTAAAGGTCGCAAAGTCCGACTTGCTGACCGCTGCGGCGCGGCCATAAATCTTGCCGTCCCGGATTTCTCCGCCAAACGGGTCACAGCTCCAGCCCTCACCGGGCGGCACCACGTCGCCATGGGCGTTCAGTGCAATCGTCGGGCCCTCACCATACGGACGGCGCACGATCAGGTTGGTCAGCGACTCCAGCCCATAGGCGTGGACCTCGGCCGTGGGCACCGGGTGTTTTTCCGCCTCGAAACCAAAGGCCTTGAGCAGCTCGGCGGTGCGATCGGCGTGCGGCGCGTTGTCGCCCGGTGGTGTCGGTGTGGGCACACGGATCAGTTCCTGCAGGAAGCGCACTTCTTCGTCGAAGTGGGCGTCGATCCAGGCGTCCAGCTTGTCGTCGTCGTTTGTCATAAGGCCCCCACGCCCTGAAATACAGGGCTGCCCCCCGAGGGGACGCGACCTTGCTTGAAGCGGTTCTGCGCTGCGGTCATGTGTTCTCGTTCGCGAGTTGGTTCAAAAGATGCTGGAAGGCGCGCACGGCCAGGTCGATGTCGTCGCTGGTGGTGCTTTCCAGCGGGTTGTGGCTGATGCCCGAGTTCTGCCCGCGCACAAACAGCATGGCTTGCGGCATGACCTCGTGCAGCTTCATCGCGTCGTGGCCGGCGCCGCTGGGCATGGCATAACGCGGCACGCCCAGGCTGTCGACGGCACGCTCCCAGCGCTGCTGCCAGGCGGGGGCGCTGGGTGCAGCCGCCGCGCGCATGGTTTGTTCCACCGTGTGATGCACCCCGCGCCTTTCGCAGATCGATGTCAGTTCGGCCAGCACATCGGCCACCATCGCGTCCCGCTGTTCGTCATTCGGCGCGCGCAGGTCCAGCGTGAACTGGCAGCGGCCCGGCACCACATTGGTCGAGCCGCCAGGCACGTTGAGGATGCCTATGGTGCCGACCGAATCGCCGTCACGGGCAGCGCGCTGCTCCACATACAGCGCCAGTTCTGCCACCGCCACGGCCGCATCACGGCGGCGGTTCATGGGTGTGGTGCCGGCATGGCTGGCCATGCCGATGACTTCACAGGTGTAACGCACGCCGCCGTTGATGGAGGTGACGATGCCCAGCGGAATGTCGAGTTCGTTGAGTACCGGTCCCTGCTCGATATGCACCTCGACAAAACCGAGGTAGTCCGAGGGCTGGCGTTGCAAGGCCTGGATGGCAGCTAGCGTTGCGGGCAGCCCGGCATGTTGCATGGCCTCGCGCATGCTGATGCCGTCCGCGTCTTTCTGCTCCAGCCAGTCCGGGTTGAACTGGCCGATCAGCGCGCCAGAACCGAGAAAGGTGGCCTTGTAGCGCTGGCCTTCTTCCTCGGCGAAAGCGATGACCTCGAAATCGAAGGGCAGGCGTTCGCCGCGGCGCGACAGTTCGGCCACGCAGGCCATGGGCGTGAAGATGCCCAGGCGCCCGTCGTATTTGCCGCCATTGCGCACGGTGTCGTAGTGCGAGCCGGTCATCAGGGTTTTGGCGCCCGGCTTCGAGGCCTTGTAGCGGCCGACGACGTTGCCGACGGCGTCCGTGCCCACTTCATCGAAACCGCTGTCCCGCATGGCCTGGCTGATCAGGGCGGCGGCCGAGCGGTGCGCGTCGGTCAGGTAGGTCACCGTGAGCTGGCCTTTTTCCCGATAGCCTGGATCGCTGAAGGCGCTCAGTGCTTCCTGCCAGTCCCAGACCTGGTGGCCCAGGCGTGGCTCCACGCCGAACTTGTCGTTCAGGCGCAGTTCGGCGATGCGGTGGATGTTGCGCAGGGCTTCGGCCAGTTCGAAATCGGGATGGTTGGCCAGGCGCCGCTCGAAGGTGGCGATGATCTCCTGCCGCGACAGGCCGGTGCCGCGCGGCCCGCGCACCGCGAGGATGAAGGGAAATCCGAACTTGCTGTTGTAGGCGGCATTGAGCGCCTGGATTTTTGCGAATTCTTCAGGGCTGCAGTTGGTGAGGCCGGCCTTGTTTTGTTCACTCGTCGATTCAGCTGTCAGCGACTGGCTGACCATGGCTTTGCCGGCGAGTTCGGGATGGGCGCGGATCAGTGCCAGTTGCGTCTCGCGCCCGGCGTCGTGAACCAAACGCGCCATCACGTGTTTGAGATGCGCCGGGGACCGGAAGGGCCGCTGCGCCAGCGCCGCCTCGCTGACCCACGGCGAGTGTTCGTACAGCCCGTCCAGCAGGGCGGTCGCCTCTGCAAGCGCTGCCGTGTTGAGCTGTTCCAGTGTCAGGGCCATGGTCATTCTTTGAAAGGGTGGATGTGTTGCCAGTGCCGGGCAATGTCGATGCGGCGGCAGATCCAGACCTGCTCGTGCCGCTGGATGTGGTCGAGGAATTTCTGCAGCGCCACGATGCGGCCGGGCCGGCCCAGCAGGCGGCAGTGCATGCCTATGCTGAGCATCTTGGGCGCGTTCAAGCCGTTCGGGTCGCCTTCGGCGTACAAGGCATCGAAGCTGTCGCGCAGGTAGGTGAAAAAATCGTCGGCCTGCGAAAAACCCTGGGGCAGGGCGAAGCGCATGTCGTTGGTGTCCAGCGTGTAGGGCACGACCAGCCGCGGCACCAGCGTGCCGTCGCTGCGTTCGACCTTCATCCAGAAGGGCAGGTCGTCGCCGTAGTAGTCGCTGTCGTAGGCCAGGCCACCGTCGTCGGCGACCAGGCGGCGCGTGCGCGGGCTGTCGCGGCCGGTGTACCAGCCCAGCGGCCGCTGGCCCGTCATCTGCGTGATGATGTCCAGGCCCAGGCGCATGTGTTCGCGTTCGGTGGCTTCGTCCACGCCCTGGTAGTTGATCCAGCGCAGGCCGTGGCAGGCGATCTCATGACCGAGCTCGACAAAGGCGGCGGTCAGTTCCGGATGGCGCTGCAGCGCCATGCTGACGCCGAACACCGTCAGCGGCAGCTTGCGCTTTTCGAACTCGCGCAGGATGCGCCAGACGCCCACGCGCGAGCCGTATTCGTAAATGCCTTCCATGCTCAGGTGGCGCTCGGGATAACTCGGCGGGTTGAACATTTCCGACAAAAACTGCTCCGAGCCGGCGTCGCCGTGCAGCACCGAGTTCTCGCCGCCTTCCTCGTAATTCAGCACAAACTGCACGGCGATGCGCGCCCTATCCGGCCACTGGGCGTGCGGCGGGTTGCGGCCGTAACCGACCAGGTCGCGAGGGTATGTGGCCCCCACGCTTGCCACTGCGTGTGCTGCGCTGCCCCTTCCAACAGAATGGCGGGGCTCGTTTCCTTGGGGCGGCCCGGCGGAAAATTGTCCTGGGTTGTTGGTGGAGGTGGTCATGAGAGCGCCATGGAAATATCGTTGCTCGGGACCTTGCGGTCGAAGGTCAGGCTTTGTTCGACGTGCAGCAGGTGCTCGTCCATCAGGCGCACGGCGAGTTCTTCGTCTTTCGCGGCCAGGGCCTTGACGATGTCGGCGTGTTCCCCGCTGGAGTGTTCGGCCGCACTGGCGCTCTGGTACATCAGCGTGATCAGGGCGCAGCGCGACACCAGCTCACCCAGCATCTGCGCCAGCACCTCGTTGCCCATCAGTTCGGCCATGCGCACATGGAAGTCACCGAGCAGTTCGGTGCGGCCGGCGACGTCGTCACTGGCCAGCGCGGCTTTTTCCTGCGCCACATGTTCCCGGAGCGCGCGTATCTTCGCCGGTGTCGCTTCGCGCACAAAGGCGCGGGTCATTTCGGCTTCCAGCATGCGGCGCACGGCAAACACCTGGCGCGCCTCGTTGACCGCCGGTGCCGCGACAAACGCGCCGCGCGCCGGTTCGAGCCGGATCAGCCGGTTTTGCGAAAGCTGGAACAGGGCCTGCCGCACCAGGGTGCGCGACACGCCGAAATGATCGGCCAGCTTCTGCTCGGCCAGCTTGGTGCCGGGATGCAGCCGGTGGTCGACGATGGCGCGGGTCAGCGCTTCGACGATGGAACGGGTAGTGGAGGTTTCCATCGCCTGATGATAGCCGAAAGCCTCGAAAAGTGTATACACTTCTGTTCACCACACACCATCGGGGAAAAATCATGGGCCTGAGTACACATGTGCTGGACACCATGCACGGCACGCCGGCGGCCGGCATGGCCGTCGAGCTCTACACCACCAACGGTGCGCAGGCGTCGCGGGTCAAGTCCTTTGTGCTGAACAGCGACGGCCGCAACCCGGACGGTCTGCTCTACGACAACAGCAGCCTGCAGCGCGGCACCTACCGCCTGGTGTTTGATGTGGCAGCCTACTTCGCCGCGCGCGGCGTCAAATTGCCCGAGCCGAATTTCCTGAACAAGGTCAGCCTGGACTTTGGCGTGGCCGACATCAGCCAGCACTACCATGTGCCGCTGCTGGTGAGTCCGTGGAGTTATTCGACGTATCGGGGGTCGTAGGGAGGCGCGGCGAGTTTGCACGCGATTGCGAACTTTGACCTGTAATCCAGCTTGTACCAAACCGGTTTTTCTTAGTGATTACCCTCGATTTTGCGTCACACCCTGTCAACATTGACAGGGTGCGATCACACGCCTTTCTCGATTTATAGATAAATTGGCATCGTTTCGCGGTGTTTCGAACGCGTGCTTTGCGCATACGGATCGAGGGAGGGCTCACAAATAGTTTGTGGGCGGGGGCATGAAAAAAGCATATTCACAAACCGACTTTGTGTGGGCGCTGCAAACCCTGTGCGCGGTGTACCGCCTTCCGTTTGATGCGCAACTGCTGCTGCAGCAGTTTCCGCCACCTTATGACGAGGCTGCCTTGGTCCGTGCGGCACGGGGCCTGGGTTTCAAGACGCAGCTTCGCGCCATCGACCCTCAGGTGCTGGACCAGTTGCCCATGCCCTTGCTGGTAGAGTTGCATGATCCCAGCACGCCGTCCGCTGATGCACATGCGCTAGAGGGCGTCACCGACATCACGCTGCCCGTCTTCACGCTGGGCGTCGTGGTTGCGGTCAGCAACGACCAGGTGGTCTGGCTGCCGGCCAACAGCCAGGCGCCCCTGACCACGCCTCGGGCCGAATTTGCACCAACCCTGAGCGGTCAAGCCGTGCTGCTGTACCCGGAAGATGAAGTTGTGCGCGACCCTGACGCTGCTTCGGCCACCGGTCCCTCCTTTGGCTTCCGCTGGTTTGTGCCAGAGCTGCTCAAGCACCGCAAGGTCTGGCATGAGGTGCTGGGCGCCAGCCTGGTGCTTCAGCTGCTGGCACTGGGTCTGCCCCTGTTCACCCAGGCCATCATCGACAAAGTGGTGGTCAACCGCACCGAGAGCACGCTGATTGCACTGGCCATCGGCATGGGGGTGTTCATGCTGTTTACCGCGCTACTGACCTGGGTGCGGCAGTACGCGATTTTGCACACAGGCAACCGGGTCGATGCGGTGCTGGGCGCCGCGGTGTTTCAGCACCTGTTTCGCCTGCCGCCCAAGTATTTTCAAAACCGGCCCACCGGCGTCATTGCGGCGCGGCTGCATGGGGTAGAGACCATACGCGAGTTCATTGCCTCGGCGGCGGTCACCATCATTTTGGATCTGCCGTTTTTGTTGATCTGCATGGGCGTGATGTTTTATTACTCGGTCACGCTCACGCTCATCGTGCTGGGCATTCTGTCCGTCATTGCGCTGCTGTCGTTTCTTGTGGCGCCCATTTTCCAGACGCGGCTGAACCAGCAGTTCATGCTGGGCGCGCGCAACCAGGCCTTTTTGACCGAATACATTGCCGGGCTGGAGACTGTCAAAAGCCTGCAGTTTGAACCGCAATTGCAATCCCGGTACGACGGCTACTTGGCCACCTACCTGCGGTCGGGCTTTCAGACCAAACAGATCGCCAACACCTACAACGTGCTGGCCAACACGCTGGAGCAGATGATGACGCTGCTGATCCTGGTCACCGGCGCGTGGATAGTCATGCACCCCGACACCGTTGCCCTGGCAGCAGGAACAGGCACCGTATTCACCATCGGCATGCTGGTGGCTTTCCAGATGTTTGCCGGCAAGCTCAGCCAGCCCATGCTGCGCATGGTGGGCCTGTGGCAGCAGTTCCAGCAGGCCAGCCTGGCGGTGGACAGGCTGGGCGACTTGATGAACGTACCGCCCGAGCCCTACCGCCTGGCGCCCAGCCGCAAAAGCGAGGCCAGGGGCGAGATTGAACTGATAGACATCGGCTTTCGGTACGCGGCTGAACTGCCGCTGCTGTACCGCAACGTCAACCTCACGATCACGCCGGGCCAAACCGTCGCCATCATGGGCCCCAGCGGCACCGGCAAGTCCACCCTGACTAAGCTGCTGCAGGGCTTTTACCGGCCCACCGAGGGACAGATCAAGGTGGACGGCGTTGACATCCTGCACCTGAGCGCCAACGAGCTGCGCGCCAACTTTGGCGTGGTGCCGCAAGAGACGGTGCTCTTCAGCGGCACGGTGTATGACAACCTGATCATGGCCAACCCGCACGCCAGCTTTGACCAGGTGGTGCAGGCCTGCCAGATGGCTGAAATCCACGACGCCATCCAGGCGCTGCCTCAGGGCTATCAAACCGAGATTGGTGAGCGAGGCGCCGGTTTGTCGGGCGGACAAAAGCAGCGCCTGGCCATTGCCCGTGCCCTGCTCAAAAAGCCCAAGGTGCTGATTTTTGACGAAGCCACCAGCGCACTGGACGCGCAAACCGCCAACTCCTTTGCCACCACTGTCAACGCCCTGCGCGGCAAGGTCAGCATGCTGTTTGTGACGCATGCGCTGCCCAAGACCTTGCAGGTGGACGAGATTTTTGTGATTGGTGGCGGGCACCTGAAAAGAGTTGTTCAACCCAAGGCCGTGGCATGAGCAGCTTGTCCCAAACCCTGACCAAGCGTCTGTTGCCCGACGCCGCCGAGTTTTCCCCGGGCCTGCTGGCCATTCAGGAAAGCCCCATGCCCAAGCTGCCGCGTTTGATTTCCTACCTCGTCGTCGGGCTCTTCGCCATCCTGTTGGCCTGGGCCATTTTTGCCAAGGTAGACATCGTCGCCGTGGCCGAAGGCAAGCTGGTGCCCATCAGCTACACAAAAATTGTGCAGCCGGCGGAGGCCGGTGTGGTTGCTGAAATTCTGGTCAAGGAGGGCGACCAGGTGCAGGCTGGCCAAGTTTTGATCCGTCTGGACCCCACCATGACCGGTGCCGACAGCCGAAGCCTGGCCAGCGAATTGACCTTGAAGCGCCTGACGCTACGCCGTGTGGACTCGGAGCTGGCCGGCATCCCGCTCGCCATCAAAGACGGTGACGACCCCGTGATGATTGCCCAGGTGCAGGCCCAGGCCAATGCCCACCGGCAGGCATTCACTGATTCACTGGCCCAGGAAGTGGCAACGCGCGAACGTGCACAGAACGAATTGCGCTCAGCCCAAGAAACGCTCACCAAGCTCAAGAACACTTTGCCCAGTTATGAACAAAGCGCCAAGGCGCACAGCAAGCTGGTGGCAGAAGGTTTTTTAAGCCCCATAGCCGGCAACGACAAAGAGCGCGAGGCCATCGAAAAGTCGCAAGACCTCAAGGCCCAGGCGGCCACTGTGCAAGGGTTGTTGTCCACCATCACCGCGCAAGACAAAAAAATTGCCGGCCTGTCCAGTACTTTCCGTAGCCAGCTGCTGATTGAGCGCACCGAGGCCATGGGCCAGCTGGCCAAGCTGGAGCAAGACACGCAGAAGATGGGCTACAAGACCGGCCTGTTAGAGCTCAAGGCGCCGCAGGCCGGCATCGTCAAAGACGTGGCCACCACCAGCAAGGGCGCCGTGGTGCAGCCCGGCATGGTCTTGCTAACCCTGGTGCCCAAGGGCGAACAACTGCTGGCCGAGGTGCAGGTTAAAAACGAAGACATGGGTTTTGTCAAAACTGGCCAGCAGGTGCGGGTCAAGGTGGCGGCCTATCCGTTTCAAAAATACGGCCTGATCGAAGGGCGCATTGAAACCCTGGCGCCCGACGCGCAATCAAACAACGCCAACAGCCCCGGTCAGCCTGCGCCGCAGGGCTATAAAGCGCTGGTCAAGCTCGACACGCAGTTTCTCGAATCGCTCAACGGCGATGCCAGCCAGCGCAAGGGCCTGGAGGCCGGCATGCAAGTGGCCGCAGAAATCCACCAAGGGCGCCGGACCATCATGGAGTATTTGCTGAGCCCGGTGCAAAAGGTTTCGGCTGACGCGGGGAGAGAGAGATGACTATAAACATGAGCGCCGCGCAACAATTCCAATTTGCCAAACACAGTGGCACTCGTGTAGCGGCATTTTCTTGCAGGAGTGCTGAATGCCCAACGTTTTAACCCTTGTAAAACGCTTTTTTCCCTGGACTATCGCGCTAGCGTTTTTGGCTAGTTTGGCCTCCTGTCCGTACAGCCAATGGCAAATAGATCAAGCCGACAAACTTGTCGATCAACTTTGCGACAAGGATGCGGGCATCTACATCTACGAGCGAGTTGAAGCGCCTGCAAGCTATTTCAAGGTACCAGGAGAGCTTCCACAAACCCCACTTGAACAGAAGCCGCCAGACCTGAGCCATCCTTTTGTCTTGAGGCAGGGCGAACCCCAGTATTTTCTTAAGGGAAATCCTGCGGTGGTCAGAAAAGAGGTCCTTATTGTCAGACAAAGCGATCAGAAGATTTTGTCGCGCAGGGTCGGATACTCACGCTACGGTGGAGAGCTAGCATTGCTTCAGTCGTTTTCACCGATAGCGTCACAGCATCACTGCAGACGCTTTGTTGGCAGTGGCAGCAATCTTGCCTCAGCGACCTACGTTAACTCGCCCCCGTTTGATTCTTCTATGAATAAACCGAGGATATTTCGATGAACAATGCGCAACAACTTCTTGATCTGTCCGAGATCGGGCACGCAGCGTACGGTCAGTACTTTGAGCGCCGAGATATTGAAGACTTGGCCCTTTTAATTAATCTCAATGAGTCTGGTAAAGGCTTCGCTACAGCCCAAGCGGACCGCTTCAGAAAGCGCTTTGCAGTTGCAGTCCCTACTTACAACGATACTCCACCTACAGGCGCTGGCAACTCCGACTTTGACGCAACGGTTTTTCGCGGAATAGCGTCAGACAATCTCAATCAAATCACTGTCGCAATCCGCGGCACGCAGCAGCTGCTCGACTTTCCCGAAGCCGTGTCCATCAGTCCTCACGGCGCCGCATTCGCACAAATTGTCGCAATGCACAACTGGTGGCAGCGTGTTGGTACGCCAGCTGGAGCAGTTGTAGCACAGTTTCGTGCTATAGAACGCACCGTAGGGTCCACCACATATTCCACATTTTTTGAAGTAACTCGCGTTGCCGACGTGACATCTACCGGTGAAGTTGCGCAGTTGCTTTTGGAAGACCCCGACAGGAAAATTGATGTGGTGGGTACATCTTTGGGTGGCCACCTTGCTATGGCCTTCGCGGGGCTATTCGGAAACCAAATTAGTCAAGCGGCGGCGTTTAACAGTCCTGGCTTTGCGGCCACCAGCGATGTAGCCAATCTGTTCTCGGCATTGGGGGGCAGCGTCCCAACAGCTGATTCGCCAAACATCCTGAACTTCATATCAGACGAAGCCAACAAGTCTGGAGCCAGCCTCGAGATTATTGCGGGCCATCACAGCATTCCTGGGCTACGTATCAATGTCCCCATAGAGGATCAATATTTAACGAACGTTCCTGACCCAAGCCGTCCCAGCTACAACCACGATCAGCGGCAGGTAGACGACGCGCTCACGCTCTACGCCTTTTTCAGCCGCATGCAAGCTGATTTTAGCCTGGACTCCCTTCGGACTTTGATGAGAAATGCTGCAGCCGGTCCGGCAGCAAGCCTGGAGAATCTGGTTAACGCTACCGAGTCCTTTCTGGGGCTGTCCAAGTCTGTGTTGCCGGCCAGCAATGCTGGCCGTGATGCCCTCCACTCCGCGATGGGACGGCTCGGCACCGCCCTGGATGGGCCGCTGTCGGCCAATTTAGGAAGTCTTCTGGTGCGTGCCAGCAGCGCGGACCTGCGTGCTGCCGCCCGCAATGACTTCTCTGCCCTGGTTGCATTGCAAGATCTCTCCCCGATCTGGATCAGCGGCAAAACGGCCGCCGCCGATGCGACCTTGGCGACGTTCTGGCAAAGCACACGCGCAGCTGACTACGCTGCTTGGCAGGCCGACAGGACAGCAGCGAATCCAGAAACCTTCACCGATCAGTGGATAGCCGACCGCGCAGCGATGCTTGGCGCCATGGTTGAACGCAACAAAATCGATGCAGACAAAGTCATTGGCGCCACCAACACCGACTATTTCGACACCCTCAGCAACACCACAGCCGCACAACGTATCAACGGCGGCAGCCTGAACGCGGCGGCAAACCGCGTTGCTTTCGGCAGCGGCCAGGCCGATCTCTTGAATGGCACAGACAACGCCATTGGCGACCGCCTTTACGGCGGCGCAGGCAACGACACGCTAGACGGAGGAGACGGCAACGACATTCTTGTAGGCGGCACCGGCACCGACACCTACACGTTCACAGGCAGCTTCGGCAAAGACACCATCCTCGATTCAGACGGTTTGGGCAGTATCAAGGTAGACGGCTACGAGGTCACGACGACCCAGGCCGCAGGCCAGCGCAACGTCTGGACGGCCAAACTCGGCTCCAACGAACTTGTCAGCATGAGTGTTTACGATGATGCCCGCTCATCCACCGGCAGAAAGCTGGTCATTACCCGCGCAGGCAGCGTTGACAACACCATCACCGTCAACAACTTCGATCTGACCAAAGCACTGGGCAGCGAAGGCTACCTCGGCATCAAGCTAGACAATACACCCCAAGCCATCGTCAAGCAGGGCACAGACATCAATCCCTTTGCTGATGCCAACTTCAACCCTGCCGCTGTCAACGGTGCCAGTCAGATCAACGAAGGCGGCAGCAGCTTCTACACCGTTTATTTAAACGTCGCCGCCAAAGCCAACGAAACCATCACTCTGGCGCTGGCCGGCCTCGCTGACAAATTCAAAGCCATTCTGGGCGACACCACCGTAGACGCCAAAGGCGCCGTCATTATCCTGGCCGAAGGCCAGACCCAAGTCAGCTTCTCGCTCGTGCAAGAAGGCGAAGTCACCGCAGACGCCAGCACCCAACTCAGCGTCACCTACCAGGGTGAAAGCCAAAGCGCGGCCTCCAACAACTGGGGCATCACCCTCAAAGACGCCGGAGAAGCCGCCAACACCTACACCGGTGACCAACACGGACAAATCATCACCAACCCCGAAACTGGCAACCAAAGCTACGACTGGGGCAACGCCAGTTGGGCGGCCGACGGCACCCTGATCGGTGGGGTGGTTGAAGAGGACTACAAAGACGTTATCTCCGGCAGCAACAACAACGACAAGATCAGCGGCCTGGGCGGCAACGACGCTTTATATGGCGGAGGCGGCAACGACCAGATCGATGGCGGAGAAGGCGATGACCTCATTGGCGGCGGTGCAGGTTCAGACGCCATCCAAGGCGGCGCGGGCAACGACACCATTCTCAGCGCCACCGATTTGAACGTGGACCAGCGCTACGGGCCCAGCGCAGTATGGAGCCCGACACTGGCCAACAACGGCGGCAGCATAACGATGGACAACGCAGCTGACGCGATTGACGCTGGCGCCGGTGACGACACGGTGTACGCGGGGCGCGGCGACGACCGCATTGAAGGTGGAACAGGCACAGATGTGCTGTGGGGGCTGGCAGGCAACGACACCATTGAAGGCGGTGCGGACAACGACCAACTGATAGGAGACGGCGTCAATGCGCCGGGCACTTACGCCAGCACCCCTGGCGAGACGCATGGCAGCGACTTTCTGGATGGCGGGGACGGCAACGACACGATGTTGGGCGGTGGCAAGAATGATGTGCTCTATGGCGGCGCGGGCAATGACAACCTTCTTGGGGACGAGTACGACGAAAGTCGGCTGGCGGGCCAATACCACGGCGACGACTACCTTGACGGGGAAGACGGAGATGACCTGATCGTTGCCGGCGGCAAAGACGACACACTGTATGGTGGAGCGGGGAATGATCAGCTTCAAGGTGATGGACCTGCTTCCCAGCTGGCCGCAGAGTTTCACGGCAACGACTATCTGGATGGAGAAAGTGGCAACGATCTACTGTTTGGTGACGCAAAAGACGACACGCTCTACGGTGGAACAGGTGATGATGAACTTCAGGGCGATGCCGCAGAATCTTCCGTGGCAGGCGAGCACCACGGAAACGACTACCTCGATGGAGAAGACGGAAACGACCTGCTGATTGGCGGCGGCAAAGATGACACGCTTTACGGTGGCGCGGAAGATGACGAACTCCAAGGCGATGCAATTTCCGCGAAGCTCGCAGGCGAATACCACGGCAACGACTACCTCGATGGAGAAGACGGAAACGACCGGTTGATTGGAGGTGGCAAAAACGACACCTTATATGGTGGTGTCGGTGACGACGAGTTGTTGGGCGACGCAAAAGCGGCGGAACTGGCGGGCGATTTCCATGGCAACGACTATCTGGACGGCGAAGACGGAAACGACGTGTTATGGGGCCTAGGCGGCGCTGACACCCTGTTGGGTGGGGCTGGTAACGACATCCTTTCTGGAGATGCCTACCTCGAAGAACTTGAAGCACAATTCCATGGCAACGACACGCTTGATGGGGGTGACGGAGACGACCAGCTGGACGGTGGTGGTGGCGACGACATGCTGCTTGGCGGGGCTGGCAGCGACAACTTGATTGGCGGCGAAGGCAATGACACCCTGATCGGTGGTGAAGGTGCCGACACCTTGAATGGTGGGGAGGGCGATGACATCTATCAGGCGGGCGCCGGCGACACCGTGACTGACGAAGGTGGCACCAATACCCTGACGCTGGTTGATGGCGAACCTTATGCCGTAGCTGCCAGCGGCGCCGACCTGGTGCTTGGTTATGACGCGGGGAATGTGCGCCTCACGGGTGCTTTGACCGGCAGTATTTCTTCCATCGACGGCACAGCCTTGAGCGAATGGCTGCAAAGCCGCCTGACCGAGTCGGTTGCCGTGACGGGCACCACATACAACCAGATCCTGACGGGTGGCGCCGGCAATGACTTGCTGACTGCCGCGGCGGACCATGCCACCATCATGCTTGGGGGCTACGGCAATGACACGCTGGCCGGTAGTTCTGGCAACGACACGCTGATTGGCGGCTGGGGCAACGATACGCTGCGTGGTGGCGGTGGCAATGACGTGGTTGATGCGGGCGAAGGCGATGATGTGATCTACGCCAGCCAGGGAGTTGACACCTTGCGTGGTGGTGTGGGCGTGGACACCTACCGCATGGGTTACAGCACCGGCCAGGCCACCCTGACCGACAACTCGGCAGAGGGCTCGATCATTGAGCTGGATGCGTCAGGCCTGAGCCTGCAGAGCCTGACCGCCAAACGCAGCAACGATGATCTTCTGGTGGAGGTGCGCGGCACAGACACAAGCTTGCGGATCAAGGACTTCTACGGTGCCACGCAAACCTCATGGGTGTTCAAGGATGCGAGCGGTAATGCGCTGTCGGCACAGGCCTTGATTGATGCGTCCATACCGCAATGGGATAACTTGCTGAACAGTCTGGTTCAGCAAGCCAAATTGTCGGTACGGGCCAGTATCGACACGGAGTACGCAAACGCAGGTTATTACACCCAACAGGCTGATGGCAGCTGGTATGTCGGTAGCAATACCCTGGATGTTCTGCACAACAATTCACAGGAGTTGATCGACCATTTTTCACAGGACCGCTTCTCGCTTCCCGATCTCACGTATATCGGCACAACGGAATCTTCCCTTCTGCAAAGTAAGACGTGGGCCAAAAATCAGTGGAACCAAATAGGGTGGCGAGACAGTTTGGTTGAATTCGACGGTCAATCGCAGACTGTTTCCGATGGATATGTCGTATTGAACTCGGCGGTTGACAGTTCTGTCTATCAGACAGCGTGGAGCGCCATGCAATGGTCAACTGTTTCGACCTATCAGGAGGCGTTGTGGTCGAATATTTCCAGCTTTACCTGGACGTCTGCCGATGGAACGCAGATGGGGATCACAGAGACGCATACGCTCATTCAAAAATACGAGAGCTTCGACGGCATTAGCAGCGCGTTTACGTTCCAAGACCCGGGTGCCGCCGCACTGACGGGTCCTTTGCCAAGCTATGTTTCCGTGGGACTGGTTCATGAGTCCCGAAATTACAAGCTCGGGGAAACAATGCTTTCGGATGGAGATCACACCGTAATGGCCAACTCCCATTCGGTGGTGATAGGTGGTGTTGGCAACAACACGATTTATAACGCCAATTTTGCTTATGGCGGCATTGGCAACGCCAGGCTGATAGGTGGCGACACCTTGATGGCTGGCACGGGTGACCAGTATCTTGAAAATGGCCGAACCATGATAGTCGGCGATGGCCACGACACGGTGGTGGGCAAGGCTCTTGGGCGCAGCTATGAGGCCTGGAACGGCGAATCTTGGGAACCGTTGTATGAGCAACCCGATACGCACATTCTGGTAGACCCGAACAACACCGGCATTGATCTTTTAGTGAGTGACGGCAGCTCCCTCGCTGACAGAAACAGTAACGGCATGGACGATGTCATTGACGCTATTTACAGGGGACAGGGCGTTCGCCATGTACGAGAGAGTTATTGGCATGGTGGAAAGTTTGCGTGGGATGCCGGATTCATCCCGAGGTATTTTGATACTGAGCAGCAGGCGCATGACTACTTCGTGTCCATTGGGGCGGAGCACCGCTATGATGAGCTTCGTTACGTAGTGCCGCTCTCGGTGCTGCTGAGGGGGCCAGGCTCAAACGAATACTTTCAAAATTTGGATCACCCCAGCAACTACTACACAACACATTCGCTAGAAACCGTTATTCTGGCGGCCAACCATTTCGCTGCGTTGCAGCCATATCTGGATGCAGGACTTCTGCCCACAAAAATAGTGAGTTTTGGACCGGGCCTTTCGCTCGGTGACATCAATTTGTCTGTGGGTACCGCCATTTCTCCTGTGGATGGCGGCTTGCGGTCAACGATCAACCTGATGTGGGGAGTAGATCAAGGTCTGCAAGTCATGATCCCTGGTGCCGAAGATGCGCTCAACGGTACGGTTGGACGGTTTGAATTTTCAGACGGTTCGTCGATTTCCATGGCTGCGTTGGTCGCCTTGCTTCCAGGCATTCCCCATTCTGGAAATTGGAATCTGCTAACTGGTACGGAGGAGGCGGAGTTCCTGTACGGCGCCGATGGCAGTGAGGCGTTTCAGGGATTGAGTGGAAACGACACGTTGAATGGAGGCAAAGGTGATGACCTGTATCTGTTTGGCCGGGGTGATGGGCGAGACCTCATCGTCGATCTGGAAGGCGATCAGGGTGATGTCGACATCATCCGGTTTGATGGCACGGTATCAGCGGGGGATGTCGTGGTCACCCGCGACTATAACAATCTCTATTTAGGCATTGATGGAACCGACGACGAAATCACAGTTCTGAACTGGTTCTATGGCAACGCGATGACGGTGGAGCAGGTGGAGTTTTTTGATGGAACGGTTTGGAGTGCCGCCGTGGTCGAAAGTCTGATTGCTGCGGTGCCTGCCACCGAGGAATACGATGAGTTGTATGGCACCAGTGGCGCCGACGTCTTGAGTGGTTTGGGTGGCGACGACGAAATCTATGGCGGTGGCGGCAACGATACGCTGGACGGTGGGGCTGGCAGTGACTTCCTTGATGGTGGTGTCGGCAACGATGTCTATCTGTTCAGCAGAGGATCTGGGCAGGACTACATTGAAGATTACGATGACTTGGTCGGTAACATCGACACCTTGCGTTTCGATTCGTCCGTATTGGTCAGTGACATCACCGTTACCCGGGATGAATTTAATCTTTATGTAAGCATCACCGGCACGGAAGACCGAATTGAGATTTATGACTGGTTTTATGACCCCGCTTACGCAGTAGAGAGAGTCGAGTTTTTTGATGGCGTGGTTTGGCAGCAGTCCGATTTGGAGGCTATGGCTTTAATCGAAGTGGCTGGTACAGATAGTGATGATGTCCTGACCGGAACTGCTGACAATGACATGCTGCAAGGTTTTGGCGGCAACGATCAATTGGATGGTCTGGATGGCGATGACGCGCTGGATGGTGGAATTGGTGCCGACACAATGATGGGTGGTGCAGGCAACGACACTTATGTTGTTGACGATACGGCAGACTTGGTTATCGAGGACGTTGATCAAGGAACGGACACTATTCAGAGTGACGTTACCTACACGCTCGGCAACAACGTAGAAAACCTTACCTTAACTGGCACGGCTGCGATCAATGGTACCGGCAATACACTGGGCAATACCTTGACGGGTAACGCCGCAGCCAACATCCTCAAAGGTGGCCTTGGCGACGACACGTACATCGTTGGGTTGGGCGACACCGTCACCGAACTCGCCAACCAGGGCACAGACACGATCATCGCCACGGTCAGCAAAAGTCTGTCAGCGCATGTTGAGAACCTGACCCTCGCAGGTATAGCTGCCATCAACGCCACCGGCAACAGCCTGAACAACGTCCTGATAGGCAATGCTGCCAAAAACACTTTGAACGGCGGCGCAGGCGCTGACGGCATGGAGGGCGGTGCAGGCGACGACACTTATTACGTGGACAACATTGGCGACACCGTCTCCGAAGCACAGGGCGAAGGTACAGACCGCGTCATCTCATCGATCAGCTACACACTGGGCGATCACCTTGAAGACTTACAACTCTCAGGGACAGGCAATACCGACGCCGCCGGCAACGCGCAGGACAACAAACTCACCGGCAACAGCGGTGCCAACACCCTAAGCGGTGGAGAGGGCGATGACCGCCTAACCGGCGGCTTGGGCGCAGACCAGATGCTGGGTGGCGAAGGTGACGACTTCTACGAGGTGGACAACACGGCGGACGTGGTCAGCGAATTCGCTGGCGAAGGCATGGACACGGTAGAAGCCAGCGTGACCTACACCCTGGGCAGCGAGGTCGAGAACCTGATCCTCACCGGCTTGACTGGCATAGACGGCACTGGCAACGCGTTGAACAACGTCCTGCAAGGCAACGCTGCAGACAACACCCTGACAGGCGGCGCCGGCAACGACAGCCTGAACGGCATGAAAGGTCTGGACACTTTGGCGGGCGGCGCTGGCAACGACACCTACATGTTTGAAGACGACATCGACACCATCGCCGAAGACGTTGACGGTGGGCGCGACACCGTACTCAGCCGAATCAGCGGCGCCAACCTGGCGGGCAACGTCGAAGACGGCGTGCTGCTGGGGTCTGCGATCAGTCTGACCGGCAACGAACTGTCCAACGTGTTGACCGGCAACAACGCTGCCAACACACTGGACGGCGGTGCGGGCGCCGACGTGCTGATAGGCGGCAAGGGCAATGACCTGTACATCGTTGACAGCCAGGCAGACACCGTGGTCGAGAATGCCGCCGATGGCATAGATACCGTGCAGTCCAGCGTCAGCTACAGCTTGGCAGACACCCTTGAGAACCTCACACTGACCGGCACGGCAGAGGCCGGCATGGGCAATGCGCTGGCCAACAAGCTCACCGGGAACGCCGAGTCCAACAAACTCTGGGGCCAGGGCGGCAACGACAGCCTGGACGGCGGCGCGGGCGCCGACATCCTGCTTGGCGGCCTGGGAAATGATAAATACTGGGTCGACTCGTCCGACGACCTGGTGGTTGAAAGCGCCTTGGAAGGCACAGACACGGTTTACGCCAGCGTTTCATACGCGCTTGCGGACAATGTGGAGTACCTGACCCTGACCGGCAGTGCCAACATCAACGCCATAGGCAATGCCGGTAACAACCGTCTGGAGGGAAATGCCGGCAACAACATCCTGTTTGGCGGGCTGGGCAATGACACCTATGTGTGGGGCCGTGGCAGTGGGCAGGACATCATCGCCAATTTCGACGCAGGCAAGCCCTCGGGCGACACGGTGCAGCTTGGGACTGGCATTGCCGAGGCCGACCTGGCGATTGCCAGGCATGGTAATGACCTGATCCTGAGCATCAACGGTAGCACCGACCAGTTGACCATCGCCAACTATTTCGAGAACGCGGGCAAGGGTGCCAACGCCCTGGAGAAGATACGCTTTGCCGACGGTACCAGTTGGAACCACGCTGCCGTGCTCAGCCGCACCAGCGCGGAAGAAGGCGGCTCCGTCTCCCCCTACCTGCCGGCAGAGGTGCGTGCTGGCAACCCTACCGCCCTGTTCGACGCCCCAGATCCAGCGCAAACACAAACCAGCGACGCCACCGCCACGCCGCAAACCGTGGCCGAATCGATTGCGGCCGCCAAAGAGCGCTTTGAGCAAGGCTTGCAAAACCTGAAATACGGCATTGAAGAGCAGGGCAGCCTGAGCCGCAGTGAATTTGCCGAGCGCAGGGCCGTGCCGCTGCTGTGGAACCTGCAGGACGCCTTGCTGGATATGCAGCTGGCCAAGAACCCGGATGGGCGCTTCACTGCGGACATCTCGATAGACAGCCGGGGATCCAGAGACTTGGGGCTGGCCATCGGCCTGCTGGGCGGGGCCGGAGGCATGAATGGGCGGCTGGACCAGGTGGCCAGGCCGCAAGAAGTGCAGCAGTTTGATCTGGCTCAGATGTGAGGATGATGGCTTGCGGGCCTGGCCCGCAAGCCATGCTTGGTAAGCTACTGACATGGGAGGTAGCGAACAAATCAAATACCGCAGGGACGTGGATGGCTTGAGGGCGATTGCTGTGCTCGCTGTCGTTGCGTTTCATGCGTTCCCCTCTTCCATTCAGGGCGGCTTTCTCGGCGTTGATATCTTCTTCGTGATTTCCGGATATTTGATCTCCACGATCATTGTTCGCGATCTGGCCGGTCATTCCTTCAGTTTTGCCGCGTTCTACAGCCGACGCATCAAGCGAATATTTCCAGCTTTGCTTCTGCTTCTTGTGTCCTGCTTTGTATTTGGCTGGTTCAATCTGCTGACCGACGATTACAAACAACTTGGAAAACACGTTGCGGGGGGGGCATTTTTTGTATCCAATTTTTTGTTCTGGAATGAAACCGACTACTTTGCCAATGCCGCTGCCAGCAAGCCACTGCTGCATCTGTGGTCGCTGGGTATTGAAGAGCAGTTTTATATTTTCTGGCCCCTGATACTCTGGTTTGCGTGGAAGGGGCGTCTCAATCTTGTTGTGATGACTGTCGGGCTGGGCGTCGCTTCATTTGTCTTATATATCGCCACGATTCGCAGCGATGCAGTGGCCGCCTTCTATTCGCCGCTCACACGATTCTGGGAACTGCTGGCGGGTTCCGCCCTGGCGCAGGTGACTTTGCACGACCAGCGCGAATTTTCGGGCTTTGGAGGATGGCGCGCTTGGTGGAGCCGCTTGGCTCCCGTGCTGGCGGAGCCGATAAATGTTGAAAAGCTGCGAAATGTGGCGTCCATATTCGGTGTTGCACTCATCGTCATCGGTATTTTTGCAATTACCCAAGACAGGAGTCTGCTGGGATGGTGGACTTTATTGCCCACCCTGGGCACGCTGCTGGTCATTTCGGCTGGGGCGAAGGCATGGCTGAATCGCACGGTTTTATCAAGCCGGGTGCTGGTCGGGATTGGACTGATCAGTTACCCACTGTATCTGTGGCACTGGCCCTTGTTGTTGCTGGCACGCGCAGTCGGCGGCCCCGAGGCATCGGTCAGTTTGCTCATTGCTTCGGTGTGCGTGTCGGTGATGTTTGCTTGGCTGACCTTTAGGCTGATTGAAAAGCCCGTGCGATTTGGCAAACATGGTCGGAAAAAAACGATGGCGCTGGTACTTTCAATCAGTGCCGTCGGATTTGCCGGATTCAACAGCTACAGGAGTGAAGATAAGGGGTTTCGGCCGCCTGTTGTAATGCAGGAAATTGTTCAGTACAAATACGACTACCAGAGTGCCTACCGCCTCGGTAGCTGCCTGCTAACGTCCAGGCAAGACCACTCGGCCTTTAGTGGGTGCCCTACATGGGGTGGCGAAGGACAAGACCGTTCTTTGATGCTGTGGGGCGACTCTCACGCGGCGCATCTATACCCGGGATACAAATTCGCATTTGGGGACAAATTCAGAATTATTCAGCGAACCGTTAGCGGGTGTGCGCCCATATTGAGTCTGGAAAGTCCGGAACATCCGCTTTGCGAAGAGATCAACGCCCAAATCCTCGCGTCGATCAAATCTTTGAAACCCGACAAACTCGTGCTTGCTGCGAATTGGGGCAAACATGACTGGAAAAAACTCGAAGGGACAATCATCAACCTCCGGCAAGCTGGCGTGCAAGACATAGATCTGATCGGCCCTGTACCTCAATGGCTGAATGACCGCGAGAGGGAGTTTTACCTAAAATTCAAGCCAGTGAATGCTCAGGGGGTTCCCGAGAGAATGACATTTGGTTTGAATACGGAGGCCAACCAGCTTGATCTACCCTTCTCGGATTTTGCGCGTGATTTGAAAGTGAATTATTTCTCTCCCATGAAAATTCTCTGCGATGCGCAGGGTTGCATTGTCAGGGTGCGAGAAAGTGGCCATAGACCTATCGCTTGGGACTACGGGCATCTCACTGAAACAGGCTCACGGTTTCTGGTGAGTCGATTCGAAAAAAATTAGCCTAAGAAAGTGGATTGCGGCTTGGCCATGATGATCTGAACGGGAATATGACATCCATCGATCGGTTGATTAACGCTGGTCAGTTCTGCCCCTCAGTCAGCGTATCCAGCTGGAACTTCCCGCTTTTGTGCCACAGCCAGGTGTCGGTGTACACCACCTTGCCCATGCGCACCGGCGCCGGGAACGGCGAGGCGGCCTTGATGGTGCGTTCGATCTCGGCAACCACCTCCGGCGCATGGCGCGGTGCGCGCATCCAGTCGAGTTTGGTGACGATGCCGACCTGGTTGATCTCGACATTGATCACGCCCACCGCGTACAGCAGCGGCGGCATCCTGCCCTTGTAGATGCGCTCGGCGTTCAGGCCGTAAAGGTGGGTGGCGCCGCTTTGGCGGTAAAGGCGCGGGGTCGGGGCGGCCGAGTTGCGGGCCGAGCCGCTGGGGCCTGCCACCGGACCGGTAACCTCGCTGGGTGCGGGCTCGGGTTGGGCCACGGGCGCGGCAGGTTCAGGCGGTGTTTTGCAGGCGGAAACCAGGGCCGCGACACCGGCGGAGGCCAGGGCCAGCAGCCAGAAACGGCGGGGAGTGGGCTCAGACATACGTATCCTTGTGGTTCATCGGGTCGCGGCTGTTATTGTGCAATGGGCCCATGGGCCGGCGATGTAACAGCGGTGGAACCCGTTTCCCCGGATTATGCGTTCTGCGAGCCCACGACAGAGGCCGTGTATCAGAGGGTTTATACCGTGAGTCAGCTCAAGAATGTGTTGTTGGCGCGGCTGGCGCAAGGCCCCGCCGTGCTGGTGGAAGTGACCGCGACCGAAGGCTCGGTGCCGCGCGAGGCCGGCACCTGGATGGCGGTGTTTGCCGAGGGTGTGGTCGGCACCATAGGCGGCGGCCACCTCGAGCACCAGGCCATGGCGGCAGCCCGCGCGCAGTTGCAGGGCGGCCCTCCCGAAGCCGAAGGCCGCTTCGTCCTCGGTCCCTCGCTGGGCCAGTGTTGCGGTGGCGTCATGAACTTGCGTTTTGAAACGCTTGGGCTGGCCGATGTGGCGGCTTTGCGACAGCGACTGCCCGAACACCTGCAGCCGCTGGCCCTGTTCGGCGGCGGCCATGTCGGTCATGCGCTGGTGCAGGTGTTGTCGCGGCTGCCGTATGCCCTGAGCTGGATAGACAGCCGGGACGGGATTTTTCCAACGGCCTTGCCGGCCAACGTGATCAGTGAACATTCGGATCCAGTGCAAGCTGCGGTACGCGGCCTGGTGCCGCAGTCGCGGGTACTGATCATGAGTTTCAGCCACGCCGAAGACCTGGACATCGTGGCCGAATGCCTCAAACGCCAGCGCGAAAAGGGCGACCTGTCTTACATCGGCCTGATCGGCAGCCGGACCAAGTGGGCGACTTTTCGGCACCGGCTGCAGGCGCGCGGTTTCAGTGACGAGGAACTGGCCCATGTCACCAGCCCGATCGGCCTGCCCGGCATCCACGGCAAGGAGCCGGAAGTGATTGCCGTGGCGGTGGCGGCACAGTTGTTGCTCATGGAATCAGGGAAGCGCTGAGCTGTTCAGCGCTTGAAGGCGGCCTGAGCTTTTTGCCCCAGGTCACCAAGTTGTATACACTTTCGTCGACAGGTCGCAGCGGAGCCATGTGTTCGCGGCCGGATTTCTGCTCAGAGCGCCCGCAGTGGTGAGCAGGTTTGAAAGCTGGGTTATGGAAAGTTACTACCTGGACTGGGCCAACCTGCTGCTGCGCTGGGTCCATGTCATCACCGCGATCGCCTGGGTCGGCTCCTCCTTCTATTTTGTTTTTCTCGATTCCAGCCTGACGCCGCCGGTCGACGAAGACTTGAAGAAGCAGGGCGTCAGCGGCGAGCTCTGGGCCGTACACGGCGGCGGTTTTTACCACCCCGTCAAATTTGCGGTGAAGCCGCCCCAGCTGCCGGGCCACCTGCACTGGTTCTATTGGGAAAGCTACAGCACCTGGCTCACGGGTTTTGCGCTGTTCACCGTCTCCTACCTGTGGAATGCCAGCACCTATTTGATCGACAAGTCGCTGATGAACTGGTCTTCTGGCGCGGCCATCGGCGTGGCGCTGTCGTTTTTTGTGGTGTTCTGGATGTTGTACGACGGCATCTGCCAGGTCTTCGGCAAACGCAAAAACGGCGATGCCATCGTCGGCGCGCTGGTGCTGGGTCTGGTCTGCGTGGCGTCCTGGCTGGCCTGCCACTGGTTTGCCGGGCGCGCCGCTTTCCTGCTGGTGGGCGCCATGATCGCCACCGCCATGAGTGCCAACGTCTTCTTCTGGATCATTCCCGGCCAGCGCAAGGTGATTGCCAGCATCAAGGCCGGCGAGCCGGTGGACCCGGTGCACGGCCAGCGCGGCAAGCAGCGCAGCGTGCACAACACCTACTTCACGCTGCCGGTGCTGTTTGCCATGCTCAGCAACCACTACAGCTTCACTTACAGCCACCCGCAGAACTGGCTGGTGCTGATCCTCATGATGCTGGCCGGCGCGCTGATCCGCCAGTTTTTCGTGATGCGCCACGGTTACAAGCTGGGCCGCAACCGCAACCCCCTGCCGTATGCGCTGGTGGGTGTGCTGCTGATCGCCGGCGCCATCGTCTGGATGAAGCCGCCGCCTGCGCCTGCCGCGGCACCGATTGCTATGAATTCAGGAGCTGTTCACGCAGGTCCGGCGGGCGCTGCAGGCCAAAATGACTATGAAAAACTGCAGCAGGTGATGGCACAGCGCTGTTACCAGTGCCACGGCGAGCAACTGCAGATGAAAAACATCCGGCTGGACTCGCCGGCCCTGCTCAGCCGGCACGCGCAGGCGGTGTACCAGCAGGTGGTGGTGAGCAAGCTCATGCCGATGAACAACGCCACCGGCATGCTGGACGCCGAACGCGCCCTGGTCCGGCAGTGGTTCGAAAGCGGCGCGAAAACCCCCTGAGCAGACCGTGACGGCTTCAGTTGGCATGCCAACTGAAGTTGTAAGTTCTGCGTAATTTCGCGTATCGACGCGGCCCCTGGCGCGTGCTTCAATGTCATCGCATTGCAGGCCGTTTGCTGCAGGCAGCCCAGGCATTCGCCGAAATGCCGCCGTCGTTGAAACCCGAGGAGACAAGACATGATGCCCATCCATTTGCTGCTTCGCACGCTCGCGATCGCCGGTCTCGCCGCCACCTCGCTGGCGGCCGGGGCGGCCCAGATTGTTGTCGGCCAGGTGGCCCCGCTCTCGGGGCTGGAAGGCACCCAGGCCCGCGCCTACTCCACCGGCATCCAGCTGGCCCTGACCAAGGCCAACAAGGCCGGCGGTGTCAACGGCCACACCTTCAGCCTGGTGCGCAAGGACGACGGCGGCAGGCCGGCCGACAACATGGCTGCGACCAAGGCGCTACTCAGCGAGAGCCGTCCCCTGGTGCTGGCGGGCTACTTTGGCGACCGCGTCGTGGGCGACCTGATCGCCTCGAAACTGCTGGAGACCGAAAACATCGCGCTGGTCGGCTACCGCGTCAATGAAATCCGCGCTGAAGCGCCGCTGGTCTACAGCGTGCGCGCCAACTTGCGTGACGAGATCAACAAGATCACCGAACACCTGGTCACGGTGGGGGTGACCCGCCTCGGCCTGTTCTACCCCGATGGCGCCGGCGCCGCCACCCTGCTCGCGGCCATGGAAGACGTGATGAAAGCGCGCGGCGCCAAACTCACCGCCAAGGCCACTTATGTGCAAGGCACCAATCGGGTCCCGAATGCGGTGGTGGACACCTTCATCAGTGCCGCACCGCAGGCCATCATCGTGGTGGCCAGCGGAGCTGCCGCCGGAGCCTTTATCGAGAAATACCGGCTGGACGGCGGCACGGCGCAGTTGTTTGCGCATTCCGGCGCGGACATCGAGCAGATTTCCCAGCGTCTGGGTGAGGATCAGCTCAAGGGCCTGGCGATCACGCAGGTCACGCCCAACCCCTACAAGATTTCCGGGCGCCTGTCCAAGGAGTTCAGCGACATCGCCGCCGCCACCCCGAACCTGGAGGTGCCCGTGAGTTACGCGATGATGGAAGGTTACATCGCCGGCTCGGTGATCGTCGAGGCTGCGCGCCGCATGGGCCCGAAGATCTCGCGCGAGGGGTTTGCCAACGCGCTCGACACAGTCGATGTCGATCTGGGCGGCTACAAGGTCGGCTTCAAACCCGGCATGCGTTCCGGTTCGCGTTTTGTCGAACTCAGCATCGTGACTGCCACCGGCCGCATCCGGCAATAAACGGGGGGTCTGGGCTGCGCTTCACCAGCTGCTCACCAGGCCGGCCGAACGCGTCGAGGTTTTTTCGAAGTGACCGGCCAGGTAGTCCACGAAGGCCCTGACCCGGGTTGACATCTGGTGCCGCTGCGGCCAGACCGCATGGATGTCAGCGGGCGGCGACTGGTAGTTTTCCAGCACCTGGCGCAGGCGTCCGCTGCGCAGGTAACGCGCCACATCCCACTCGGCCCGCATCACGATGCCATGGCCGGCCAGCGCCCAGTTGACCGCAATCTCGCCATCGCTGGTGCTCAGGTTGCCGCGCACCTTGACGGTTTCCACGCGTTTGCCCGCGCTCAGGCGCCAGATGCCGTAGGCCTCGCCGCCCTGGCGGATGCCGATACAGCTGTGCCGCGCCAGGTCCTGCGGCACCGTGGGCGCGCCGCGTTTGGCGATGTAAGCCGGCGAGGCGCACAGCAGGCGGCGATTCGGCGCCAGCCTGCGGGCGATCACGCGCGCATCGGGTGGCTCGCCGAAACGCACACACACGTCAAAGGCGTCGTCGTCGGCCGGTGGCGGGTTCACGGTGAGCTGCAACTGGATCTGCACCTCGGGATGGAGCTTGGCAAAACCCGAGATCAGCGGTGCGATGTGGGTGCGGCCAAAACCCAGCGTGGCATTCACGCGCAGCAGGCCCTTGGGCGCGGCCACCGCGCTGGCCACCCGCTGCTCCATGTCCTCGATATCGGCCAGGATGCGCCTGGCGTGGGTCAGGTAGAGCTCGCCCTCGGGTGTCAGGCTGACCCGCCGCGTGGTGCGGTTGAGCAGTTGCGCGCCCAGCCGGGCTTCCATCTGCGCCAGGCGTTTGCTGACGGCCGGCGTGGTGACATCGAGTTCGCGGGCCGTCGCCGAAAAACTGCCGCAACGCGCCAGCAGGCTGAAAAAAGCCATTTCGGAAGGGGCGGAGGCAGGGGTGGACATGGTCGCTATCCTTAACTCAAAGTAAACAATAGGATAACTTCAAGCGCCGTTTTTGAACATGGCCCTCCGTAAAGTCAAGGGCATGACATTGATAAAGGAAAACCCGTGAAAACCTACAAGATCGCCTGCATTCCCGGCGACGGCATCGGCAAGGAAGTGATTCCGGCCGGCCAGCAGGTGCTGCAGACCCTGGCTGCCGCGCAGAAAAATTTCAGTTTCGACTTCACGTCTTTCGGCTGGGGCGGCGACTGGTTCCGCGAACACGGCGTGATGATGCCCGACGACGGGCTGGATGCGCTGCGCGGCATGGACGCCATCCTGTTCGGCTCGGCGGGCGACCCGCACATTCCCGACCACATCACGCTCTGGGGCCTGCGCCTGAAGATCTGCCAGGGCTTCGACCAGTACGCCAATGTGCGGCCGACCCGCATCCTGCCCGGCATCGACGCGCCGCTCAAGCGCTGCACGGCCAAAGACCTGGACTGGGTCATCGTGCGCGAAAACTCCGAGGGCGAATACGCCGGTGTCGGCGGCCGCGTGCACCAGGGGCATGCTATCGAGGTGGCCACCGACATGTCCATCCTGACGCGCGCCGGGGTCGAGCGCATCATGCGTTTTGCCTTCCGTCTGGCGCAGTCGCGCCCGCGCAAGCTGCTGACGGTGGTGACCAAGTCCAACGCCCAGCGCCACGGCATGGTGATGTGGGACGAGATCGCGCTGCAAATCAGCAAGGAGTTTCCGGACGTCAGCTGGGACAAGGAACTGGTCGATGCCTGTACCGCACGCATGGTGAACCGCCCTGCCTCGCTGGACACCCTGGTCGCCACGAACCTGCATGCCGATGTGCTGAGCGACCTGGCGGCTGCGCTGGCCGGCAGCCTGGGCATTGCGCCCACCGGCAACATCGATCCCGAGCGGCGCTACCCGTCGATGTTCGAGCCCATCCACGGCTCGGCCTTCGACATCATGGGGCAGGGCCTGGCGAACCCGGTCGGCACCTTCTGGTCCTGCGTGATGCTGCTGGAACACCTCGGTGAAGACGCCGCGGCGCGACGCCTGATGCAGGTGATCGAGCAGATCACCGCCGATACCTCGCTGCACACCCGCGACCTGGGCGGCAGCGCCACGATGGACCAGGTCACCCGGGCCGTTTGCCAGCGCCTGTCCGGCGATGGGGAGGTGCAGCGCCGCGCCGCCTGAGGCATGCCTACCGAGTTGATGAGAAGCCACCAAAACCGAAGGAGACAAAACCATGAAGAAGCTGATTTCCGCATTGAGCCTCGCCCTGCTGGCGCCCGTGGCGCTGGCCCAGGCTTGTCCCGACAAGAACGTGTTGTACTGGCAGGCCTTCCCGCCGGGCGGCGAGTCCGACCTGTCGGCGCGCCACCAGCAGGTGGTGCTCAAGAAGAAATGCCCGTCTGTCGACACCATCATCCAGTACAAGGCCGGCGCCGGCGGCGCGCTGATGTGGTCGCAGATGAACCAGCTCCCGCCGGATGGCTTGAACATCGTCGGTGTCAACCTGCCGCACATCGTGTTCCAGCCGATCGAGGGCGTGGTCCAGTACAAAACCGCCGACGTGACGCCGGTGTTCTGGTTCCACTTCACGCCGGACGCCCTGGTGGTGCCCGAAAACAGTCCCCACAAGACCTTTGCCGACTTCATTGCCGCGGCCAAAAAAGATCCCGGCAAGATGAGCCTGGGCGGCTCCGGCCTGAACTCGGCCAATCATGCTTCGCATGAGCGCCTGAACGCGGCCTTCGGCATCAAGAGCACCTATGTGCCTTACAAGGGCACCGGCGACATGGCGCTGGCCGTGGTCGGCAGCCAGATCGACGGCGCGGTGACCTACACCGCCTTTGCCATCAACAACAAGGGCAAGACGCGCGCGCTGGCGGTGGCCATGGACAAACGCCATCCGCTGCTGCCCGATGTGCCGACCTTCAAGGAGCTCGGCGTGGACTGGGTCGACGGCGCCTACCGCGGCATCGGTGTGCCCAAATCGACACCGCCGGAAGCGCGCAAGAAAATTGCCGATATGTGGGCCGCGCTCAACAGCGAGCCCGAGATGAAGGAACTCGCGGCCAAAAGCGGCTTCGAGCTGGTCAATGTGGGACCGGACCAGATGGACGCCTTCATGAAGGAAAAGACCCGGCTCTACACCGAAGGTGCGCAGCGACTCGGTCTCGGGAAGAAATAACGGCCTGCCCACGCCGCAGCCGCGGCGTGTGTGCGGCGGAGTTACCAGCGGGTTACGGCGGCACAATGGGGGCTGGAGACACCGAATGACCGCACCGAACCCCGCCAGCGAGCCCCGCGCCTTTCTCGACCATCTGTACCAGGCCGCCGTGCAGCGCGCCTTGCCGCTGCACACCACCGCAGCATTTTTGCCGCCACCGCCCAGGGGTCGGACCATCGTGATCGGCGCCGGCAAGGCTGGCGGCTCGATGGCGCAGGCCGTCGAGGCCTTGTGGCCGGCTGATGCGCCACTCGAAGGCCTGGTGGTGACGCGTTACCACCACATCCCGCCGCGCCCCGAGGGACTGCCGGAGCGCATTGAAATTGTCGAAGCCGCGCACCCGGTGCCCGACGCCGCCGGCCTGCAGGCCGCCGAGCGCATCCTGCAGATGGTGCAGGGCCTCACGAAAGACGACCTGGTGTTGTGCCTGATCTCGGGTGGCGGTTCCGCGCTGCTCACGCTGCCGGCCGAGGGTCTGAGCCTGGAAGACAAACAGGGCATCAACAAGGCCCTGCTCAATAGCGGCGCCAACATCGGCGAGATGAACTGCGTGCGCAAACACCTGTCGCGCATCAAGGGCGGGCGTCTCGCCGCGGCCTGCGCACCCGCGACCGTGGTGACGCTGACCATCAGCGACGTGCCGGGCGACGATCCGTCGGTGATTGCCAGTGGCCCGACCGTGCCCGATGACACGACCTGTGCAGATGCGCTGGCCATCCTCAAGCGTTACAACATCGATGTACCGCCAGCACTGCGCGCGCAGCTCGAAAGCGGCGCGCTGGAAACACCCAAGCCGGGCGACCCCGCTTTTGCGGGCCATGCAGTCCACATGATCGCCACACCGCAGCAGTCGCTGGAAGCGGCAGCCACAGCGGCGCGTGCGGCGGGGATTGCCGCTTACATCCTCAGCGACGAGATGGAAGGCGAATCGCGCGAGGTCGGCAAGGTGCATGCGGCCATCGCGCGCACCGTCGCGCGATCTTCTGATTCCGCGCGTGCCGTGGCGCTCAAAGGCCAGCCCTTCAGCAAGCCCTGCGTGATCCTGAGTGGCGGTGAAACCACGGTGACGGTCAGGCCGCGGCAGCCTGGCGACGCCAAAGGCCGGGGCGGCAGGGCCGGCGAATTCTGCCTGGGCCTGGCGCTGGCCCTGCAGGGCCAGCCCGGTGTGTATGCGCTGGCGGCAGATACCGACGGCATCGACGGCGTGGAAGACAATGCCGGCGCTTTTGTGGCGCCCGACACGCTGGCGCGTGCTGTGGCCCAGGGCATGAAGGTGGACCGCTACCTGGACCGCAACGACGCCTACGGTTACTTCGAGCCGCTCGGTGATCTGGTGGTCACCGGACCGACGCACACCAATGTCAATGATTTCCGGGCGCTATTGATTTTGTAGCTGGCTACGCAAGCGGGGTGAGGGCTGAGGGCAGAAATGGTTGTCATCCCGGGATCCGTCTTTTGCTGCCTCGTGCCGTGAGGGGTGCCAGCAAGCCGGGTCTCGCCCCGGCGGGCGAGGCACTTTTGGCGAAACCCGCAGAGCGGGTTTTCTTTGCCTGCCAAAGGCGCGTTTCACGCGCGGGGTTCGCTCACTTTGCAAAGCAAAGTTAGGCGAACACCAAAAGTACCCAAAAGAAAGGCGACCCGATGGTCTGGGTCCCCTGCGCTACGCTTCGGAGCAACCTGCGGTGCTCGCCGAAAACGGGGCCGGGCTCGAACTCGCTTCGCTCAGACAATCGCCCGTCCTGATCCGTTTTCGGCTGCGCTCCTCGGCCCAGCCCGACGGGTGGGGGAAGGAATGCGGATTCGGGGAGGCGAGGACGCGCGAAGCGCGCCCTCGCCGGAGTCCGATTGCGAACCTGAATCGGACCCCGATCCCGCCCCCACCACCCTTCTGTATGCGCCGAGGAGCGCAGGGCCAGACGGATCAGGGATCGCGATTGTCTGAGCCGAAGGCGAGTTCGAGCGAGACCCCGGCTGGACCGAGCACCGCAGGTTGCCCCCGTAGCGTCAGCGAAGGGGGACGCAGACAGCAGGGTCGCCTTTCTTTTGCTTACTTTTCTTTGGCGAGACAAAGAAAAGTGAGTTGCCGCCGGGCAACCCCCGGCTAGCAGGCGCACACCAACTACCAACCATCGAAGCAGTAAAAAATGGATCCCGGACCCAGTCCGGGATGACAACCCGGAGGGGGCGTTGGCAGGACCTTGCTCCCGGCCTCTACTCGCAGAGGCTGCGAATCCCGGCAGGAATCGGCAGGGCGCGTATCGCCTCCGGGTTATCTGCCCGGCGGCCGGCGAAGATGCGGACTTCATCACATTCCATGATGAGTTCCTCACCGCGCATGATGCGGTAACGCTGCACAAAACTCTTCTCGCGCCACTCCGGAATCGTCACCTGGATGTCCAGCGTGTCGCCATAGGTGGCGGTGCGCAGGAAACGTGAGTGGGTGTCCACCAGCGGCGTGCCGATCACGCCCATGGTGATTTCGGTTTCCTGCCAGGACGGCACGCCGCACTGCACAAAAAAATTCCGCGAGGCCGCGTCTATCCAGCGGAAAAAATTGGGGAACCAGACTATCCGCGCCGGGTCGCAGTCGCCGAATTCAACGCGGATGGTGTGGGTGATCTGTTTGTTCATGGATCAATTATGTCGGCAGGCTCCCCAACCCGTTCGCCCTGAGCCTGTCGAAGGGGGCTTGGCCAGGCTCAGCCTGAACGGTGGGCGTGCGTCAGCGTGGTGGCTCAATCGCCTTTTATGTTGCGCGCCTTGATCAGTGCGCCAAAACGCGCGCCGTCGATGGACGCGCGCATGTTGAAGTCCGAGGGCGACATCGGCGCGGGAATGCCGCCAATGGCCAGGATGCGGTCCTTCACGGCTTGCGAGCCGAGTATCTTGTTGATCTCGCTGTTCAGGCGATTGACGATGGCCGGCGGTGTGCCGGCGGGCGCGTAAAAGCCGAACCAGGTGTCGGCGTCGAATCCCTTGAGTCCGGCTTCGTCCAGCGTCGGCACGTCGGGGAACAGCGGCGAGCGTTTGGCGCTGCCCACGGCCAGCAGCTTGAGCTTGCCGGCCTTGACGTGCTGCAGGCCGATGCCAGGATCGAACATGAAGTCGAGTTGGCCGCCCAGCAGGTCCTGCATGGCCGGCGCCGCGCCGCGGTAAGGCACGTGCACGGCGAAGGTGTTGGTCTGGGCCTTCATCATCTCTGCCGCCAGGTGCGGCGAGCTGCCGTTGCCCGGCGTGCCGAAGGACAGCTTGCCCGGGTTGGCCTTGAGGTAGGTCAGGAACTCCCTGACGTTGTTGACCGGCAGCGTGGGTTTGACTTCCAGGAAGACCAGCACGCGCGCGGCTGCGGCCACCGGCACCAGGTCTTTCGCGGGATCGAAAGCCATTTTGGGGTAGAGGTGCGGGTTGACCGACACCATGCCGCCCGAACTCATCAGCAGGGTATAGCCATCGTTGGGCGCCTTGGCCACGGCCTCGCCGCCGATATTGCCGTTGGCGCCGCCGCGGTTTTCCACCACCACCGGCTGGCCCAGGGCTTCGGCCAGCGGCACGCCGATGGCGCGCGCCAGCTGGTCGGCCGCGCCGCCGGGCGGGAAGTTGACGATCACGCGCACCGGCTTGCTCGGCCAGGCGGCGGTTTGTGCCTGGGCGGCCGGCAGCATGGCGCCGGCGGCAAGTGCCAGGGCCAGCAGGGCGCGGCGTTGGGGGTGGAAGGGGCTTGTCATGGTTTGTCTCCTTTTTTGAGGTTGATGATCATCGGTCTTGCTTGTTGCCCGGTCAGGACGCCTTGACGGCGCGCGGCTTGCGGTGCGGGTTGTCCATCCATCGTATCGGCTGAGCCTTGACCGGCCGCGCCGGTGCGCCATGCTGCACCAGGGCCTGGTCCAGTGCCTTGCCGGCTTCGTCGGTCAGCGCCGCCTCGCGCGCCTGGGCGATCGCCGCAGCGCGTGCTTCGTTGGAAGTGAAGGACGCGCCGGTGGCCAGGTGCTCCAGCACATGCATCAGGTTGTCCTTGCCGCGCTCGTTGGTGCTGCCGTAGCCCTTGATCAGGCGTCCGCACAACGCAATTTCATGGCCCAGTTGCCAATGTATTTGCGTGCCGCGCACCACGCCGTCCAGCCACTGGGTGATCAGCGCCTGTTCGGTGGCGTAGCGGCTGCCGCGCACGCGCAGCCACTTGAGGCTGGCCAGCAGGCGCAGCGACACCATGCCGAACACCGAATGTGTACCGATTTTCAGCGGCAGGGCCCAGGACGCCTTGCCGGCGGCCACGCGCTGGCGGTCCCAGCGCGTCACGCGCGCGGCCAGGCCCGCCGGCAGCAGCGCTGCGAATTCCGGCGCGCCGGGCTTGAAGTGGTCATACACCTGCAGCAGGTCGCCGTCGCCGGCCTTGACCTCGCCATGCACGCGTTGCCAGCGGCTGGCGCTGCTTTTCAGGTCGGCGACGCGCACGATGTCGTCGAAGGCCATCCACAACGCCAGCCAGCGCGCCATCTCGCGCGTGGTGGCGTAGCCCTGCGCGGCGGCCGGGTCGGCCAGCTGCTCGGCCCGCAGCACCTGCTGCAGGCGCTGCACGTAAAGATCGGCGTAGTCCCGGTCCTGGTAGTCCAGCATGCGCGCATGGCCCAGCGCCAGCATGTCGTGCACCGGTGGCGGAAACATGCGAGCCAAATCGGCATCCAGCCCTTTACTGGCGGGCGCAGGCAGCTCCTCATTTGATAGCAATTCGTTAACGAACGCCAGCTGTTCCGCCGACGGGCCGCCCCTAGGCGGAAGCGCCCCCTCGGGGGGAAGCACAGTACGCGAAGCGACAAGCGTGGGGGCCTTGTTACTCACCTGCGCAAACGCGCGATCGAAACCGCGCAGACTGGCTTCGGCGCCTTTGCCGCCGTGGCGGATCGCGTCCTCGTACGCCTGGCGCCCAAAAGGCAGCAGGCCGCTGCCGGCGATCGCGCCCAGCATCACCGCGCTGACCACGGTGCCGCTGTCTTTCGCCATCTGGCCCATGTCGAAGACCTGGGTGGCGCGGCTTTGACCGGCGATGGCCTGCAGCAGTGGCGCAGGGTCGGTGCGGCCGTCGCCGGGCACCATGCGTTCGGCGGTGGTCAGCGTGCGGCTGCTGGAGCTGATGACCAGGGTGCGCTGCGGCGAGGCCATGCCGTTGCCGACCTGGCGTGCGGTTTCCAGCAATTCCGACGAGATCAATCCGTCGAGCGCGCCGGGCACCGGATTCAGGCTGAACACCGGGCGTTTGCCGGCCAGCTCGGCCAGCGGCACCGGGAACACTTCCAGGTAATAGGTGGTGGCGCCGGTGCGCTGGGCGACGCCGGGAATCGAGGTGCTTTGCGCCGCATAACCGCTGGCCAGCGCGATGTCGACCAGCCATTCGGTCAACACGCCGCCGCCTTCGCCGCCGAGTGCGCAGATCAACAGGGTGATGGGTTTTTGTTGGTTCATGGTCATGGGTTTTTCCGCCGGGCCGCCCCAAGGAAAAATGCGGCCCCCGCGGGGGGCAGCGCGGCACACGAAGTGGCAAGCGTGGGGGTCATGTTGTCTGCAATGCCCGCACGAAGGCGCCGCGCACGCTGCCGAGCAGGCGTTCATGCCACCTGGGGTTCTGGATCACCTCGGCGCGGTAAAACGAGGGGCACAGCGTGGCCGCATGGGCATTGGCGCCACACAGGCCGCAACCCACACAGCCGTCGATCACGGTGGCCACCGGGTCCACCTTGAGCGGGTCCGGGTTGTCTTTCAGCGTCAAGGTCGGGCAGCCCGACAGGCGGATGCAGGCGTGGTCGCCGTTGCAGACGTCTTCATCGACGCCGTATTTCACCCGCACCACACGTTTGCCTTTCTTGAGCAAACCGGCCAGCCAGGGCTTGATGCGGCGCTGGCGCTCGAGCTGGCATTCACCTTCGGCGATGATGACCTTGAGGCCGTTGAAGTCGGTGGTGAAGGCCTCGTTCAGCGTCTGGCGCATTTCCTCCACATGGTAGGTGTGCACCGTGCGCAGCCACTGGATGCCCAGGCCGGTCAGGGTTTTTTCGATGGTGGTGTTGGTCTGGGTCAGGCTTTGCAGCTTGTCGCTGGCGTTGAATTTGGCGTCGTCGCTGGGCGTGGAGATGATGTCCTGGGTGCCGGTGGCCGAGGTGTAGCCGTTCTTGAAGATCAGCAGCACCGCATCGTCGCCGTTGAACAGCGCCGACTGCACACCGGTCAGCAGGCCGTTGTGCCAGAAGCCGCCGTCGCCCATGATGGACAGGGTGCGCCGCGCCATCATCGGCGAGACACCGGCGCGGCTGGCCAGGCTCATGCCGTAGCCGAGGATGGAATGGCCGAAGGAAAAGGGCGCAAAGGTGCCGAAGGCGTGGCAGCCGATGTCGGCCGCGATGTGCACCGGCCCGACATCCTGCTGTGCCAGCTTGAGCGCCGAGAACACCGGCCGCTCCGGGCAGCCGATGCAAAAACCCGGCGGGCGCACCGGCAGCGCCTGGTTCAACTGCGCTGCGATCTGCGCGCCGACGGCGCTGCGGCGTTCGTTGTTGCCCTGCAGCCAGCCATTGGCCGACGCCGTGTCCACATCGGTCGCGTAACGCGCGACGAAGGCAGCGATGCCGGCCGCCACCACCTCGACCGAATATTCACCGCCCGAGGGCAACATGTCCTTGCCGTGCAGCGGCGTGTTGATGCCCTTCCGGCGCAAAAAGGTGGCGATTTCCTGCTCGATGTATTCGGGCTGGCCTTCTTCCACCACCAGCACCGCGCGTTTGCCCAGCGCAAATTCCGCCACCTGTTCGGGCACCAGCGGGTAGGTGACATTGAGCACCAGCAGCGGAATCTCGCTCTGGCCGAAGGCATCACACAGGCCGAACTGCTGCAGTGCGCGTATCAGCGCGTTGTAGATGCCGCCCTGCACGATGATGCCGAGGTCCTGCCGCGGCCCGTCCATCAGCTCGTTGAGCTGCTGCTCCACGATGTAGCGGCGCGCTGCCGGGATGCGTTCCTCGAACTTGAGTTTTTCGTGCCGGAAGGTCACTGGCGGATGTGCCAGTTTGGCGTAGTCGAAGGCGGCGGGTTCTTCCATCAGCTGGCGCTTGGAGATCGCCGGCGGCCGGTTGTCCTTGCATTCGAAACTGCCGCGCACATGGCAGGCGCGTATGCGCAGCTCCAGGATGGCCGGCATGTTGGAGGTCTCCGACAGCCGGAAGCCGTGTTCGACCATGTCCACCATCTTGCCCAGATCGGGGCGCGGGTCCAGCAGGCACATCGAGGACTTGAGCGCATAGGCATGGGTGCGCTCCTGGATCACGCTGGCGCCTTCGCCGTAGTCTTCACCGACCACGATCAGCGCGCCGCCGGTGACGCCCGGCGACGACAGGTTGGACAGCGCGTCGGCAGCGACGTTGGTGCCCACTATCGATTTCCAGGTCACGGCGCCGCGCAGCGGGTAGTGGATGGAGGCCCCCAGCATGGCGGCGGCCGAGGCTTCGTTGGAACAGGCCTCGACATGTACGCCGAGTTCGTCCATATAGGGCTTGGCCTGCACCATGACGTCGAGCAGGTGCGACACCGGCGCGCCCTGGTAGCCGCCTACATAAGCCACGCCGGACTGCAGCAGGGCCTTGGTGATCGCGAGGATGCCCTCGCCATGGAAAGTCTCGCCCGCGCCCATGCGTAGCGACTCGATTTCCTTGCTGAATGAAACTTCCAAGGCTGTCTCCGTTTTTATTTGTCGCAGGAAACGTCGAGTTTCGTCTCCTGCAGACTATCCATCAATAAAATAACACGACTATCTGGTATTCATCCAATGCATATAAAAGACATCGACCTGAACCTGCTGCGCCTGTTCGACGCGGTGTACCGCACGCGCAATGTCAGCCGTGCCGCCGAACTGATGGATTTGACGCAGCCCGCCGCCAGCCAGGGGCTGACGCGCTTGCGCCTGCTGATCAAGGACCCGCTGTTTGTGCGTGCCGGTGGCGGCGTGCAGCCTACGCCCAAGGCGGACCGGCTGGCCGACGCGGTGCGCAGCGCGCTGGCGACGCTGGAGCAGGCGCTCAACGAGTCGGCGCTGTTCGAGCCGCTGCAGTCACGCAAGGTGTTCCGCATCCACATGAGCGACATCGGCGAAGGGCGTTTCCTGCCGGAACTGATGGTGGCACTGCGCCGGCTGGCGCCCGGTGTGCGCATCGAAACCACGCCGCTGGCCAGCAGCGACATCGCCGCGGGGCTGGACAGCGGCCGCATCGATTTCGCCTTCGGTTTCCTGCCGGCGGTCAAGGACACGCAGCGGGTGCAACTGCTGAAAGACCGCTATATCGTGCTGCTGCGCGAAGGCCACCCGTTCACCCGGCCGCGCCGCAGCGGCCAGGCGCTGCTCGAGGCGCTGCACCAGCTCGAGTTTGTCGCGGTGCGCACCCACTCGGACACCTTGCGCATCCTCGAGCTGATGCAGCTCGAGGACCGGCTGCGCCTGACCACCGAACACTTCATGGTGCTGCCGTCCATCGTGCGCGCCACCGACCTGGCGGTGGTGATGCCGCGCAACATCGCGCTGATTTTTACGGCCGACCGCGGCTACAGCATCATCGAGCCGCCGTTTCCCCTGCGCGACTTCACGGTGTCGCTGCACTGGAGCAAACGCTTCGAGGCGGACCCCGGCAACCGCTGGCTGCGCGGGGTGATCGAATCGCTGTTTCGCGAATCCGACAAGCCCCTCTAAGGTGAAAAAGACTTCTGCAGGGCAGCGAGGGTGTCCCGCACGGCGTCCACACGCCGGTCACCACCGCCGGCAGAAACGCCTGAAGTCGCGCCCCTGCGGTTGCAGGATCGGCCCCAATTCAGTACGCCTGTGACGGTGGCCCGCATGTCGCCGCCCGGCACCACCGGTGCGCCGGTTCTCAGGTACTGTGGGGCGAAGGAGACCGCATCCAGGTTGATCAGCAGCGGATCGCAATTGCCCATGCTATTGGCATTCGGGATGGTGGTCGAGGAGCGGTCCTCGTCGTAGCCGTGGTTGGCGCCTTCATACACCCTGACGCTCACCTTGTAGCCCCGCTCCAAAAGAAGCTTGCCGTATTGCTGGCATTGCTCAGCGGGTGTCCAGTCGTCCTTTTCGGCCAGGAAGAGAAACAGGGGGACGGGGCTGGGCTGGTTCTCGACAAAGTTGTAGTGGCAATGCGGGTAATGGCCCACTGCGGCCGCAAAGCGCAGCGGTGAGTCGCCCAGCACGGCCCGCCGGAAACGCTCCTGGATCAGGTAGGGCGCGGTTCCTCCCCCCATCGAAAAGCCAACAAAGGCAATCCGCCCGGCATCGATTCGAGGATGGGTGGCCAGCACACGCAGCGCGCTGAAGGCGTCCGCGATCAAGTAGGCGCCATTGATCTCCACGGCGCTGCTGGTATGCATGCTGCCCATGCCGCGTGGCCCGAAGGAGTCCACCACCAAGGCGGCAAAACCGGCTTCGTTGAGCGCTTTGGACCAGCGGTGAAACAAATAGGGCTGCACGCCCCCAACGGTATGCCCGATCACTACCGCCGGCACCTTGCCCGTGCCCGGAGGCAGCGACAACTGCCCGCGTACCGGGAGTGGCTTGCGGTCGAAAGTGGCCTGGCCAAGTTCATGGTGGCCGCGCGGCCAGAAACTCGAAAATTCAATATCGCCGCTGCGCCCGTCGCCCAGGCTGTCCGCGGGCTGTGCAGCCGCGCTGTTTCCGAGAAGGGCAAGCATGAGAGCAACAAGTGCGGAAAAGCGCATGGTCAACTTCCTTGAAGATCCGGGATCTTACTGTCGACAGGTTTTGTCGTGTCAAGAGTTTTCTCTAGCGGCCGGGGTTGCGCGCGGTCATGGCGGCGTCCGGCCTCATGGGGGGTGCGGCGGTGGTGCATCTTCGGGGTTGGCCGGGATGCTGAAACAGTGCTGCCGTGCTATGGTGGTGTCAGCCCGTTCAGACGAGCGGACACATTCCGACAGGAGCCTTGTATGCGAAGCGCCGGCCCGTCATTGATCGCCGGAACAGCGGCCGCCACGGGCGATGTTCCCCAGAGGCTCAGCGTGAACCTGCGATGCAGGCAAAAGTGAAAGCTGCCTGGACACCGCTGGGGTTCCGGCTCGCCGTGGGCATCGGTGTCCTGTACGCCATTGTGGGTGTTCTCTGGATCCTTGTTTCGGATACCTTCGTTGCCTCCCTGTCTGCCGACCCCGCCTGGCTGGCCGCAGCCCAGCGCTACAAGGGGGTGTTTTACGTCATCGGCACCTCCCTCGGACTGATTTTTCTGGTCTATGCGGGCTACCGGCGGATATTCGACGCGCGCGACCGGGCCGATGCCATGGAACTGCATATTCGCGACCTGTTTGTGCAGCATCCCAAACCGATGTGGGTGTATGACCGGGAGACACTTCGCTTCCTGGCGGTGAACGAGGCGGCGACCCGCTACTACGGTTATTCGCACGAAGAGTTCCAGCAGATGACCCTGGGGGCCATCCGGCCGGCAGAAGACCTGCAGCTCATGCTCGACACCCGGCGGGACGCCGTCCCGGGGCACCATGACCTCGGTGTGGTGCGGCACCGCAAGAAGTCCGGCGAGATCGTGTTTGTGCACCTCACCCTGCACACCGTGGAATTCCTCCAGCGCGAGGCCGCCATGGTGATGGCCATCGATGTCACGGCGGATGTGCTGTCAAAACGCGCTCTTGAGCGCCAGCAGGCGCAGTTTCGCCAGTTGCACCAGAGCCTGTCCGATGCGCTGTGGATTGCCTCAGCCGACGGCCAGACGGTGCTCTACATCAGCCCGGCCATCCAGCAGATCTATGGCCACACGCCGGAGCAGATGATGGCCAACCCGGACCTCTGGCTCCAGGTGGTTCACCCGGACGATGTGGACATTGCCAAATCCTCGGGAGCTTCCCTGCAGACCGTGGGTGAGGCACGTTGTGAATACCGGATTCTCGCCAGGTCTGGCGCGGTCAAGTGGGTGTTGGACCGCAAACGGCTCATCGTCGATGAGGAGGGGCTGGTGACCATGATGGGCGGCATTCTCAAGGACATCACGGCTGCCAAGGAGGACGAAGCCCGGCGGGCCGAGAGCCACCTGGAGCTGGAACGGCTGGTGGCGCAGCGCACGTCCGAACTGGTGCGTGTCAATGCCGAACTCGACGCTTTTGCACGAACCATTGCACACGACCTGAAGTCACCGCTGGTCTCGGTGGTCGGCTTCACCCAGATCCTCCAGAAGCGCTACGCCCCTGTGCTGGACGAAGACGGCGCCAGGCTGACGGCCCGCATCGAGCGGGCGGCCAAACAGATGGCCAGCCTGGTCAATGATCTGCTGTCCCTGTCGCGGGTGTCCACCACAGTGCTGACGCTCGTGGACGTGGACCTTGTCCCCATTGCGCAGGACATCATGGAGGAGTTCAGGCAACAGGAGCCCGAGCGCAAGCTGCGTTTTGACGCGCCGGCCTCGCTGCATGTCTGTGCGGACGCCGGGCTGATGCGGCCGCTGCTGACCAACTTGCTGGGCAACGCCTGGAAATTTACCGGCAAGCGTGAGGACGCGCACGTTCAGCTCCTGGTGGATGCGGCGGGTCCCGGAGTGATTGTCCGGATTCAGGACAATGGTGTGGGCTTCGATGTGGGCAACGGCGAGCTGCTGTTCCAGCCCTTCCAGCGCTTCCACACGCTCAGCGAGTTCAGCGGAACCGGCATTGGCCTGACGACCTGCCAACGCATCGTCGCCCGCCATCACCAGCGGATATGGGTGGAATCAGTGCCGGGCGAAGGCACATCGGTGTTCATGACGTTTGCGCCCTTGTCGGAAAAGGCCTCTGCGTCCTAGCGCGGCGAACCGGCCACCCCGCGCCAGAAGTTCTCGGCCGCCGGCGGCAGCGCGGTAGTGCTGCGGAACAGCCGGATGTCGAGTTCAATCGACCACTCGGGGCCGCCGGCGGCGACCAGGCGCCCGCTGGCCAGGTCCTCGGCAATCAGGCTGAGCGGCAGCCAAGCCACGCCGCGCCCGTCCAGCACCATGGTTTTGAGCACCGAGGCCAGGTGTGCGGTGAAGACCGGCTCGCTGCGGGATTGTTCAAGCGCGCCGCTGCGCAGGGCGCGCACGATGCGGCCCAGGCCGGACTCGCTGCTGTAGGCGAGGATGGGCGCGCGTTTGCCGCTGGCCGACAGCAGGTGCTGGGGCTTGCCGCTTTTACCTGGCGCTGACACCGGCACCAGGGTGTCGCCGCCCAACTTCACCGAGCGGTGGCTCGCCGGGTCCAGCCGGCCCGGCACCTGTTCATGCCAGTGACACAGCAGGAACTGGATGCGCCCCTGCAGCATCAACGCCTCGCACTGCTGCATCACGTCCGAGACGAGCTGGATCGGGCCCATGGTCGCGCCAGCCTCCAGCCCGCGCAGCCAGGTTGGCAGGAAGGTGAAGGACAACGCGTGGGTGGAGGCAAAGCGCAGGGTGGCGGAGCTGGCGTCGGCCACCGCCCGCGCCTCGTCGGGCACGCGCGCCACACGCGCGAGGATGTCCTGCGCCACCGACTGGAACCACTGCCCGGTTTCGGTCAGCGTGACCGGATGCGTGCTGCGGTCGAACAGCGCCACGCCCAGCCATTCCTCGAGCGCCCGCACGCGGCGGCTGAAGGCCGGCTGTGTCATGTGGCGGTCGCTGGCGGCGCGCGAGAAATTGCCAGAGCTGGCCAGCGCCAGGAAGTCCTCCAACCAGGTCAGGTTCATGGGCGGTGCTTTGCGGGCATGGAAGAAGAAAAAACCGGCATTGGACGCCGGGGCGGGAGGCGCCGATGATAGCCCCATCACTCACTCCCCCTGCGACGCCGCCCCATGAAGATCACCGACATCCGCGAAATCACCCAGCCGATCAAATCCGACATCCGCAACGCCTACATCGACTTCTCGAAAATGACGCTGAGCCTCGTGGCCGTTGTCACCGACGTCATCCGTGACGGCAAGCCCGTCATCGGTTACGGCTTCAATTCCAACGGGCGTTACGGCCAGGGCGGGCTGATCCGCGAACGTTTTGCGCCGCGCATCCTCGAAGCCGCGCCGGACAGCCTGCTCGCCGAAAGCGGCAACAACCTCGACCCGCACAAGGTCTGGGCGACGATGATGACCAACGAAAAACCCGGCGGCCACGGTGAACGTTCGGTCGCCGTCGGCACCATCGACATGGCGGTCTGGGACGCGGTCGCCAAGATCGCGGACCAGCCGCTGTATCAGTTGCTGGCCGAGCGTTATGGCAACGGCACGCCGAACCGCAAGGTGTTTGTGTATGCGGCCGGCGGTTATTACTACCCGGGCAAGGACGACGCCAAACTCATGGCCGAGATGCGCAGCTACCTGGACCGCGGGTATTCGGTGGTCAAGATGAAGATTGGCGGCGCGTCGCTGGCCGAGGACTGCCGGCGCATCGAGGCGGTGCTGGGCATGCTGGCGCCGGGCCAGCAACTGGCGGTCGATGCCAATGGCCGCTTCGACCTGAAAACTGCCGTCGAGTATGCGAAGGCCCTGTCGCGCTACGACCTGTTCTGGTACGAGGAAGCCGGTGACCCGCTGGACTACGCCTTGCAGGCCGAGCTGGCGCAGCACTACGACAAGCCCATGGCCACCGGCGAGAACCTGTTTTCCATGCAGGACGCGCGCAACCTGATCCGTTACGGCGGCATGCGCCCGGACCGCGACTGGCTGCAGTTCGACTGCGCGCTGAGTTACGGCCTGGTCGAGTACCTGCGCACGCTGGACATGCTGAAAGAACACGGCTGGTCGCCCGCGCGCTGCATCCCGCACGGCGGCCACCAGATGTCGCTGGCGATCGCTGCGGGGCTGGGCCTGGGCGGCAACGAGTCCTACCCGGACCTGTTCCAGCCTTACGGCGGTTTCCCCGACGGCGTCAAGGTGGTGGATGGCTGCGTGACCCTGCCCGAGCTGCCCGGCATCGGTTTCGAGGGCAAGGCCGACCTGTTTGCCGAGATGAAAGCGCTGGCCAGCTAAGGAAGCGCTGAACAAGCTCCCAGCGGCGCGCGATCAGCCGGGCTTGGGCGGCCTGCTGCGTTGAATTTATTGCCAATAGGTGGCTATTGGCTGCGAAATCCGCCTTGCATCCCATCCCAATCCGCCTGCCGCGCATCCGCAGGGATTTATTCAGCGTTTCCTCTAAGCCCGCGTCGCCGATCAGAACCGGGTGCGCAGGGTCACGTTCACGGCGCGCGGGTCGCCGTAGTTGGCATAGTCCAGCGTGGCCCAGTAACGCTTGTTGGCGGCGTTGAAGACGGCCACGTTCAGGCTGGTCTTGTCGTCGAAGCGCCAGCTGGCATTCAGGTTGAGCAGCCCGAAGGGCGATTGCGTCACGGTCGCCGGACCGGACGGGCTGGGCACGTTGACCGCGTCCATGCGGCCCTGCCACAGCAGCTGCGCGCCCACTTCCAGCGGCTGCAGCGCGCCCGAGAAGCGGTACTGCGTGCCGAGTTTGACCAGCCACTCGGGCAGGTTGGCATAGGTCAGGTCGGCGGTGTTGCGCTGGGTCTTCACGCGCGTCACACCGGCGGTGGCCTGCCAACCCGGGGCCAGGCGCGTGGCCACGTCCAGTTCCCAGCCGAGGCTGCGCGTGCCATCCACGCCGACGTAGGCCGAGCTGCCATCGGGCAGGCTGCCGGTGGGCTGGCTGCTGTCGCGCACGCCGTAGTTGTTCTGCTGGACCTCGAACACCGCAAACGATGCGCTGAGGCGGCGTTCGGCCCATTCGCCCTTGACACCGATCTCGTTGCTGGTGCCCTGCACCGGGTCCAGCGGCTGGTTGTTGCGGTCCTTGTAGTTCTGCGGGTTGAAGATGCCGGTGTGGCTGGCATAAGCCGACAGGGACGGCGTGATGTCGTACACCACCCCGAGGAAGGGCGAGACCTCGCGCGTGACCGACTGGCGCGCGGTGGTCGAGGTGAAGACACCGGCCGTGTTGTAGTTGTCGGTCTGGCGCTTCCAGTTGGTCAGGCGCACGCCCGTCAGCACCGACAGCGGGTCGGCCAGACGCCAGCGCGCCGACGCGTAGACGCCGTCCTGCCGGGTGACCTGCTCGTTGAAGGCCCCGGTCCGGCTGTAGACCGGGACCGGCGCCGTGCCGTCCCAGGTGTAGACGTTGGGAACGGTGTAGCTGTAACCGGCCACGCTGGTGTAGCTGTCGGTGTGGGTGTTGGTGCGCAGGCTGCTGAAACCCAGCGTCACGTCGTGCTGGCGCCCGCCCAGGCCGATCTTGCCGGTGAGGTAGGCGTCGAGCGTGTCCTGTGTCTCCGTGCCGCCACCCACGCCGGCGTACAGCCGCACGCCGGCGCCCGTGGCGCGATTGATGAACGGCGCGCTGGATGTGGTGGCGCCGTAGCCGTAGGTGCGCAGGCTGAAGTTTTTGCCTTCGGTATGGTTGTAGCTGGCCTTGAGGGACCACAACTCGTTGATCTGGTGGTCCACCGTCGCGAACAGGGTGCCTGATTCGCGCGACCAGCGTGTCCATTCGGGTGAGAAGTTGGTGGAGATGGGGAGGTTGATCTCGCTGCCGTCCGTGGCGAAACGCGGGATCGTGCCCCAGATGCCGGCGATCGGGTTGTTGCGCTGGCGCTGGTAGCCCACCGACGCCACGGTGGCCTTGCCGAGGTCGGCCTCGACCACAGCGAGCAGCGCATATTTGTCTTCCTCATAGCGGTCGCGGAAGCTCTCGCGCGTTTGCGGCGCCACCACCAGCCGGCTGCGCACGCTGCCGTCCGCCGTCAGCGGCAGGTTCAGGTCCAGCTCGGCGCGGCGGTAACCCCAGCTGCCGGCCGTCAGCGCCACCGAGCCGCTGAAACTGCGTTGCGGACGCTTGCGGATCAGGTTGATGGTGGCCGAGGGCGTGCCCACGCCAGTCAGGATGCCGTTGGCGCCGCGCACGATGTCGACGCGTTCATACAGGGCGGTGTCGTACTCCTGGTTGGTGTTGCCGCTGTAGGTGGGCAGGCCGTCCACCTGGAAGTCGGTGATCTGGAAACCACGCGCGAAATACAGCGGGCGCTGCGTGTCGTAAAAGCTCACATGGATGCCGGTGGTGCTGCGCAGCACCGTGTCCACGCTGGTGAGCGAGCGCTGCTCGATCTCGGCGCGCTCAATGGTGCTCAGCGATTGCGGGGTCTCGCGCGCGGTCAGCGGCAGGCGGGTCGAGGTGCTCTCGCGTGTGCCGGTGATGGTGATGCTGTCCAGGGCGGCAGGCTCCTTGTCCTGGGCCCAGGTGGCGCAGCACAGGCAGGCGGCGGCCGCGACGGGAATCCACTTTGCTATGAAGTTGGTAGCGTTTGACGCAATACGGATAGGGGCTGGCGGCTGATTTTGCATGATCTTCGGTGGCAATGAACCGGAGGGCGCCAGCACGGCACAGCGTCGCCACCACGGGGGTGGCCAGGCTAAGCGTCAAAGGGGTCGGCGGGCGCTGCTCCAGCGGTTGGGAGTTGGCTGCACCCGGGAAGGCGGCACGCCCTGAACAGGGGAGCCGCTCCACAGCATGTGGCTGATGCCCTGAGTATATTTCCAAATGAGAAATATTCCTATTCGTAATGGGCGGACTGTTGTGTTTAAGCCAAATCGGAGGGGAGTGCGGCGAAAAATGGCCATGTGTATGCGTCGTCTTGCAGGCGCGGCCCGCACGCTGCTTTGGCCGCTGTGCCTGTCCGCCGTCAGATGTACAGCGTTTGACGTTCCGCGCAGCGTGGGTGCTCTCGCGATTGATGAATGAGAGCCATAGACCCAATCGAGCAGCCCTGCTTTATCCAGAGTGCCGTCGCGCCCAGAATCGGCCATAGCCCATCAACGTCCGAGGACCCCAACATGCTCCTTCATCCATTCAAGACGGCCGCGGTCGCCGTTTTCGTCCATGCAGCCCTTGCTGGCTGCGCCATCGCCCAGGGCAATCCTTCCGCAAGCGCACAGGAGATCACCCGCGCGGGCGCACAGGCGTCCGTTGCTGGCCCGGCCGAGTTCTTCACCGGCCGGGTCCGCGTCGACCCGGTGTGGGCTGCGGATGCAAGCATCAACACGTCCGGTGCCTGGGTCACCTTCGAACCGGGCGCGCGCTCCGCCTGGCACACGCATCCGGCGGGCCAGCGCCTGGTGGTCCTGTCGGGGGTGGGGCTGACCCAGGAGTGGGGCAAACCGGTGCAGGTCATCCGTCCCGGCGACGTGGTCGCCTGCCCGCCGGGCGTCAAGCACTGGCACGGCGCCGGACCGACGACGGCCATGACCCACCTCGCAGTCACCGGCACCGTCGGCGGCAACGCCGTCACCTGGATGGAGAAAGTCAGCGATGAACAATACAACGCGCGGTGAAGCCATGAAGTCCATGGCATGGGTGGTGGCCGCAGCCGCCCTGTTCGCGGCATCGGTGCACCCTGCGGTGGCCCAGCCGGGCGCCGCCCGCGCGCAGCCTGCGGCGAGCACCGCACAGACCCTCTCGCTAAAGCAGCAGGCGATCGCGCCTATCGCTGCGGCCACGGCGCTGGGCGACATACACGGGCTCAACCAAGCGCTCAACCAGGGGCTGGACGCCGGGCTCACCCTCAGCGAGACCAGGGAAATCCTGGTGCAAATGTATGCCTACACCGGTTTTCCGCGCAGCCTCAATGCGCTGGGCGAGATGATGAAGGTGGTGGACGCGCGCAAGCAGCGCGGTATCCAGGATGCGCCGGGGCGCGAACCCGGGCCGGTGCCCAAAGGCCAGGAACTGCTGGAACTTGGAACGGCCAACCAGACAAAGCTGGTCGGGGCGCCCGTGCGCGGCGCCTTGTTCGAATTTTCCCCCGTCATCGACGAATACCTCAAGTCTCACCTGTTCGGCGCCATGTTCGCGCGTGACAACCTCGACTGGCAGAGCCGCGAGCTCGCCACTGTCGGTGCACTCGCGGCCATGCCTGGCGCCGAATCGCAGCTGCAATCGCATGTCGGCTTCAGCATGAATGTCGGCCTGACCGCCCCGCAACTGCGCCAGCTGGCGGAGGTGCTGGCGCAACGCGGCTACCCGGAAGCGGCAGTGCGCGCTCGCACCGCACTCGCGCACGTCGAGGGGACCAGGAAGTGACAGCCTTGCGAGCCTTGTGGGGGTCGGGTTTGCTTCTCGGCTTTGCCATGATCGGCGCTTGTGAAGCCCGCGAGCCGTCGGCGCCAGGCCGTCCCGTCTCAGGTGTCCAGGTTGCGCAGACAGCTGTCCCGCCGACGCAAACACACCTATGGATGACCGTTGGCCAGCAGCGTTTCGCCATCACCCTGGCCGACAACGAATCGGCCCGGGCCTTTGTCGAACTGCTTCCGTTGACGCTGGACATGCCCGATCTCAACGGCAACGAGAAGCACGTGGAGCTGCCGAAGGCGCTGCCGACGAATGCTGGCCGGCCGGGAACCATCCGCAACGGTGACCTCATGCTGTATGGGTCGAAGACTCTCGTCCTGTTTTACCTTACCTTCGAATCGTCCTACGCCTACACACGGCTGGGCCGTGTAGACGATGCTGGGAATCTGTCTCGAGCCCTTGGCAGCGGCAGCTCGCGAATTACTTTTTCCCGAAACTGATTGTTGATGCAGGAGCAAGACCAAATGCACCATTCGGACGGTTCCTGCAAGGAGAACTGCCCGGTGTCCTCGCGTCGCTGGTGCTTGCCCTCGCCTTCAACTGCTGATTCCGACCCTCAAGACTTTATGCAGAAGGAACTTCCATGGACAACGACTTTACCCAACCGACGCTGAACCGGCGGGACCTGCTGATCGCCGGCGCCGCCTCTGCCGCCGTCACCTTGCCGGCAGGCTCGGCAGCACAGGGTACAGCGGAAGCGACACCCGCCATGGCCAGCGTCACCCTGGAGGTCAATGGACGTTCCGAGACACTTCAATGTGACACCCGCACCACCTTGCTGGATGTGCTGCGCGAACACCTGCACCTGACCGGCACCAAGAAAGGCTGCGACCAGGGGCAGTGCGGGGCCTGCACGGTGCTGGTGAACGGACGTCGCGTCGTGTCCTGCCTCACCCTCGCCGTGATGCAACCCGGCGCAAAAGTCACGACCGTGGAAGGATTGAGCACCACCCGGCGCCTGCATCCGATGCAAGCGGCCTTCGTCAAGCACGACGGCTACCAGTGCGGGTACTGCACACCGGGGCAGATTTGTTCCGCAGTGGGTGTGCTGGACGAGATCAAGCGTGGCGTTCCGAGCCACGCGAGCAAGGACCTGGCGGCACGGCCGGTGGTGTCAGCCGCCGAGTTGCGCGAGCGCATGAGCGGCAACATCTGCCGCTGCGGCGCCTACTCGAACATTGTCGACGCCATGGCGGAAGTTGCGGGGGTCCGGGTATGAAGACGTTCACCTTCGAGCGGGCGACCACACCAGCGCAAGCCGCCGCCGCTGTCGCCGCGCGTCCCGGCGCCAGGTTTGTGGCAGGCGGGACCAACCTGCTGGACCTGATGAAACTTGAGATCGAGACACCCCCGCACCTGGTGGACGTCACCGGCCTCGGGCTCGACAGGATTGAGCGGACCCCGGATGGCGGCGTTCGGGTCGGCGCCCTGGTGCGCAACACCGATCTGGCGTCGGACCGGCACATACGCCGCGACTACGCCGTCTTGTCCCGCGCACTGCTCGCGGGGGCGTCCGGGCAGTTGCGCAACATGGCCACCACCGCCGGCAATCTGCTGCAGCGCACGCGTTGCCCCTACTTTTACGACACCAACATGGCTTGCAACAAGCGCAATCCGGGCAGCGGGTGTTCGGCCATCGGCGGGATCAGCCGGCAGCACGCAGTGGTGGGTGCGAGTGACGCTTGCATTGCCACCCACCCCAGCGACATGGCCGTGGCGCTGCGCCTGCTGGACGCGAAGGTGGAGACCGTGAAGGCCGACGGCGCGCAGCGGGTGATCCCTATCGCCGACTTTCACCGGCTACCCGGAAATACACCGCACATCGAGACCGACCTGCAGCCCGGCGAATTGATCACTGGTGTGACCCTGCCCAGGCCCCTGGGCGGCACACAGGTGTACCGGAAGGTGCGGGACAGGGCGTCCTACGCCTTCGCTCTGGTGTCGGTTGCGGCGGTTGTGCAGCGCGATGGCACGGGCCGCGCGGCCTTCGGCGGAGTGGCGCACAAGCCATGGCGCGTTGAAGCGGCTGAGGCCGCCATGGCCAACGGCTCGGCGGCAGTTGCGAACAGGGTCTTCGCAGACGCCCGCCCCACCCACGATAACGCCTTCAAACTGCAGCTGGCCGAGCGCACGCTCGCCGCCGTGCTGGCCGAAAGCAGGAGCTGACATGAAATTCGACACCCCCGCCACCACCAACCCGATTGACCAGCTCAAGGTGATCGGCAAGCCGGTCGATCGCATCGAGGGCGTGCTCAAGACAACGGGCAAAGCGCCTTACGCCTACGAGCGGCACGACGTTGCGCCCGGCGCCGCCTACGGCTGGATCGTGGGCGCGGCCATCGCGAAAGGCCGCATCCGGTCCATAACCCTGGACGCCGCGAGGCGCGCGCCTGGCGTGTTGGCCATTGTGACCGCGCAGAACGCAGGCACCCTCCAGAAGGGCGATTTCAACACCGCCAAACTGCTTGCCGGACCTGAGGTCGACCATTACCACCAGGCTGTTGCGCTGGTCGTGGCCGAGACCTTCGAGCAGGCGCGCAGCGCGGCTCAGCTGGTCCGCATCGACTATGAGCGGGCGCCCGGAAATTTTGATCTCGCAAAGATGCGCGAGAGCGCCAAGCCCGCCGATTTTTGGGGTTCGAGCGCTGATTCGGCAGTCGGCGACTTTGCCGGCGCCTTCGCAGCGGCGTCGGTGACCGTCGACGCGACCTACACGACGCCCGACCAATCGCACGCCATGATGGAACCGCACGCCACCACGGCGGCCTGGAACGGCGACCAGCTCACGGTCTGGACCTCCAACCAGATGGTGGACTGGGGCCGCGGCGACCTGGCCAAGACGCTGGGCATGCCGAAGGACAAGGTGCGGCTCGTGTCGCCCTTCATCGGCGGCGGCTTTGGCGCCAAGCTGTTTGTGCGCGCGGATGCCGTGCTCGCTGCGCTGGGCGCGCGGGCAGCAAAACGTCCGGTCAAGGTCGCCTTGCACCGGGCCCTCATCGCCAACAACACGACGCACCGTCCCGCCACCATCCAGCGCATTCGCCTGGGTGCGACGCGTGACGGCCGGCTCACCGCCATTGCCCACGAGGCATGGTCCGGCGACCTGCCGGGTGGCTCGCCCGACAGCGCAGTCCAGCAGACCCGCAGGCTCTACGCAGGCCCAAACCGGATGACCGCCACCAGGCTGTCGGTGCTGGACTTGCCGGAAGCGAACGCGATGCGCGCCCCGGGCGAAGTCACAGGGCACATGGCGCTTGAGGTTGCGATGGACGAACTGGCTTCGCAACTGGGCATGGACCCGGTCGCTCTTCGAATCCTCAATGACACCCAGGTGGTGCCAGACTTGAGTCCGCCAAAGGGCGGCGACGACCCCCAGAGCAAGGCAGCAGAGGCTGCGGCGCAGCAGCTCAAGGCGGCAGGCCAACCCTTTTCGCAAAGGCAACTGGTGCAGTGCCTGCAGCTGGGTGCCGAGCGTTTTGGCTGGAGCAAGCGCCCCGCCAAACCCGGGCAGCTCAGGGATGGCCGGTGGCTGGTCGGCATGGGCGTCGCTGCCGCCTACCGGGGCGCTCCCACCATGAAGTCGGCGGCGCGCGTGCGTCTCGACCAACGCGGGATCGTGACAGTTGAAACCGACATGACGGACATCGGAACCGGCAGCTACACCATCATTGCGCAAACCGCAGCCGAAATGATGGGCGTGCCGCTGAACCGGGTGTTCGTGCGTTTGGGAGACTCCAATTTCCCGGTTTCTGCCGGCTCGGGTGGCCAATGGGGTGCGGCCAGCTCCACGGCGGGCGTTTATGCAGCCTGCGTGAAACTTCGCGAGGCTGTCGCGCAGAAACTCGGCTTCGATCCTGCCCAGGCGCAGTTCAGCGACGGCTCGGTAAAGGTCGGCCCGCGCAGCGCCCCACTCACGCAGGCAACGACGGCGGGTGAACTGGTCGCGGAAGACACGATGGAATACGGCGACCTCGGTAAGAAGATGCAGCAATCGACGTTTGGGGCCCATTTCGTGGAAGTAGGCGTCGACGAATTCACCAGCGAAGTGCGCGTTCGGCGCATGCTGGCGGTATGCGCCGCCGGCCGCATCCTCAACCCGAAGTCGGCGCGCAGCCAGGTGATTGGCGCCATGACCATGGGCGTCGGTGGTGCCCTGATGGAGGAGCTGGCGGTAGACAAGCGCCTGGGCTTTTTCGTCAACCACGACCTGGCTGGCTACGAGGTGCCGGTGCATGCGGACATCCCGCACCAGGAAGTCATCTTCCTCGATGAAACCGATGCGACCACGACGCCACTCAAGGCCAAGGGCGTCGGCGAACTGGGGCTTTGCGGCGTCAGCGCCGCGATTGCCAATGCGGTGTTCAATGCGACCGGCGTTCGCGTGCGCGACTATCCCATTACCCTGGACAAGCTGATGGCCGCCATGCCACGTGCCGCATGACCAGGTGATGAACGCCTGCTGTCGCGCCCGGTCGCTGCCTGTACATGGATTGATCCAGCCGTCACCTCATCGTCAAAAGCCTTCTTCCAATGAACATCCGCGACATCTTCCAGCGTGAGCTGGCAGGCGAGTGCATCTCGCTCACCGACCCGGAATATCCGGAAATCGCGGCCCTGATTGCCGAGGCCCAGCGCATCACCGCCGAGATGAACAACGGCTACAGGGCTCCGGCCGAAGTACGGGCCTTGTTCACGCGCCTGACCGGCGTTGCGGTCGACGAGTCGTTCGCGCTGCTGCCGCCCTTTTATACCGATTTCGGCAAGAACATCCGCGTCGGCAAGAACGTGTTCATCAACCACGCCTGCGAGTTCATGGACCGCGGCGGCATCACCATCGGCGACGGTGCCCTGATCGGGCCCAAGGTGAACCTGGTCACCATCAACCATCCGCTCGATCCTGCCACACGCCGTTCCACCTATTGCAAACCCATCACCATCGGCAAGGGCGTGTGGCTGGGCGCGGGGGTATCGGTGATGCCGGGCGTGACCATTGGCGAGAACGCCGTGGTCGCAGCCAACGCCGTGGTGACCCGCGACGTGCCGGACAACACGGTCGTCGGAGGAATCCCGGCGCGCTTCATCAGGCACATTGAGTTTTCGGGGTCGGAAACTTCCCGATGACAGACGGCGGCCAGACCGCCTGAGCGCGCAGCTAAACGTCGGCGCGCATCGCCTCGATCACGAGCCGCATGGCTCTCGAAGAGTTACGCCGGCTCGGATAGTAGGCGTGCAGCGCCGGAAAATCCGGGCAGCAGTCGTCCATGACCCGGCGCAGGTGCCCGGCATCAATATGCGGCTGCGTCAGCTCTTCCGGCAGAAAAGCCAGACCGTAGCCACTCAGCGCGGCGTTGAGCATCTGGTACGCGCCGCTGAACGTGACCTGGCCGGTGACGCGTGCCTCCACCTGGCGATCGCCGTCACGCAACTCCCAGGCGTAGATGCCCCCACCCTGGAGGCGCAGCGTGATGCAGTTCTGGCGCACCAGGTCCTGCACGGTGACAGGAAGCTCATGTGTTTCAAAGTAACGCGGCGAGCCCACGACGGTCATCCGGATGTCCGGGGTCAAGCGCACCGCCACCATGTCCTTCTGGATCTGATCGCCGTAGCGCACACCAATATCGAAGCGTTCCGCGGCAATATCGACAAGCCGGTATTCCGTGTTGAGCTCGACGCGGACGTCCGGGTACTGCTCCAGCACCCGGGCAATCCTGGGCCAGACAATGCTGTCGGCCACGTGGTCGATGGCGGTGATCCGTATGGTTCCGGAAGGGAAGGCGCCGAGGTCGCTGACCGCCGCGATTTCTGCGTCGATTTCCTCCAGCCGGGGCGCCACCGTCCGCATGAGCTGTTCGCCCGCTTCCGTGGGGGAGACGCTGCGCGTTGTTCGGGTCAGCAAGCGCACGCCGAGACGCGTTTCCAGGTCGCGGACGTTGTGACTCAGGGCCGACTGCGACAGGCCCAGCTTGGCAGCCGCGCGGGTAAAGCTGCGCTCGTTCGCGACCGCCAGGAAGGCGAGGATGTCGGTGATGTTCTGGCGAGGCATGGCAGCAGTGGACTCCAGGGGTTGCCCCAGATTCTAGGCGGCAAGTACCGCTGAACCTGAAGGGCAGCCCGCCGGGAGCTTTGCTGCCGCCGCCTTTGTTTTAGGTACTGCGGGGATGGCCGGTGAGCCGCGTTACACCGGCCCGGAAAGGGCTCGCAGCACGTGCTCGGCCGTCGCCGGCGCTTCCAGCCGCACAGGCCCCGGTCGCGCCGCGGCGATGGCTTCCCTGAAGGCTTCCAGCACACTGATCGCCAGCATGAAGGGCGGCTCGCCGACGGCCTTGCTGCCGAAAACGTTGTCCTCGCGGTTGGCTTCGGGCCACAGATCAATCTTGAAGTGTTCGGGGATGTCGCCGGTCGCAGGAATCTTGTAGGTGCTGGGCGCGTGGGTGGTCAGCAAACCCTTGTCGTTCCAGACCAGCTGTTCGGTGGTCAGCCAACCCATGCCCTGCACAAAGCCGCCTTCGATCTGGCCGATGTCGATGGCCGGGTTGATGCTGGTGCCCACGTCGTGCAGGATGTCCACCTTGAGCACGCGGCTTTCCCCGGTCAACGTGTCGATGGCGACCTCGCTGCACGCCGCGCCGTAGGCAAAGTAATAAAACGGCCGGCCGGTCAGCGTGGTCTTGTCGTAGTGGATTTTCGGCGTGCGGTAAAAACCATCGCTCCAGAGCTGGATGCGGTTGGCGTAGGCCATGCGCACCACCTCCGGGAAGGGCCGGCTGCCTTTGGGCGAGCTGATCAGGCCGCCGGCAAACGACACGGCGCCGGCGCCGCAGCCGTCCAGTCCGGCCACAAACTGCGCCAGGTTGTCACGCACGTTGCGCGCGGCGTACTGGGCGGCGCGCGCGTTGAGGTCGGTGCCGGCCGAGGCGGCGGTGGCCGAGGCGTTGGGTATCTTGCTGGTGTCGCTGGCCGTGGCCAGCACGTCGTCGAAGGCCACGCCGAGTTCGTCGGCAACGATTTGCGCGACCTTGGTGTTCAGGCCCTGGCCCATTTCGGTGCCGCCGTGGTTGACCTGCACGCTGCCGTCGGTGTAGACATGGACCAGCGCGCCGGCCTGGTTGAACAGCGTGGCGGTGAACGAGATGCCGAACTTGACCGGGGTGATCGCGATGCCGCGCTTGATCACCGGGCTTTTGGCGTTCCATGTTGAAATGGCCTCGCGCCGGCTCCGGTACTGCGCAGACAGCTCCAGCTTTGATAGCAGCGGATCGAGGATGTTGTCTTCGACCTTCATCTGGTAGTGGGTGGTGTTTCTGTCTTCCACACCGTAGAGGTTGCGCTTGCGCACATCGAGCGGGTCCAGGCCCAGATGCCGCGCGATGTCGCCGAGGATGGTTTCGATCAGCACCACGCCCTGCGGCCCGCCGAAGCCGCGAAACGCCGTGTGGCTCTGCGTGTTGGTCTTGCAGCGGTAAGAGGCGATCTCCACGTCTTCGAGAAAGTAGGCGTTGTCGGTGTGGAAGATCGCGCGGTCGGCGACCGGGCCGCTCAGGTCGGCGCTAAAGCCGCAGTTGGCGGCCATCAACAGTTTCAGGCCGTGCAGGCGGCCGCTGGCGTCGAAACCCACGCTGTAGTCGTAGGCAAAGGGATGGCGCTTGCCGGTGACCAGAAAGTCGTCGTCACGGTCCAGCCGCAGCTTGATGGGGCATTGGAATTTGTTGGCGGCGATCGCAGCCCACACGGCCAGGTGGCCGGCCTGGGTTTCCTTGCCGCCAAAGCCGCCGCCCATGCGCCGGCATTCGACCCGCACCGCATGGTTGCTGATGCCCAGCGCGTGCGACACCCAATGCTGCACCTCGCCCGGGTGCTGGGTGCTGGAATACACCAGCCACTGGTTCTGCTCCTGCGGCAGCACGTAGGCGATCTGGCCTTCGAGGTAGAAGTGCTCCTGGCCGCCGACCTCGAGCTGGCCGTTCAAGGTGTGCGGAGCCGAGGCCAGCGCCTGCGCCGCGTCGCCGCGTTTGACGAACACCGGCGGCAACACGTAGTTTTCGGCCTTCAGTGCAGCGCGCACATCCAGGATGGCTGGCAGTTCCTCGATGTCGAGTTTCACCTGGCGCGCGGCGCGGCGCGCCTGCATCACCGAGCCTGCCACCACCAGGCCGATGACCTGGCCGATGTGCTCGACGGTGTCGGTCGCAAACACCGGCTCGTCATGCACAAAGGTGGCCAGCAGCGGGTCGCCGGGCACGTCGCCCGCCAGCACCACACCCCGCACGCCGGGCATGGCCATTGCGGCGGCGGCATCCACGCCGCGCAAGCGGCCGTGCGCCACCGTCGACAGGATGGGCGCGGCATACAGCGTGCCGCGCACTTCCGGGATGTCGTCCACATAGGTGGCGGCGCCGGCCACCTGGGCGCGGGCGCTTTCGTGTTTGTGTGATTGGCCGGCGGCGCCGCGCGCAGGCCGCGCCTGCGGGGCGGGTGCGGCCACCGGCGGCACAGGCACCTGTGGCACAGTCGGATTGTCGGCGCGGCTGACCGGGCCTTCGTCGTGGGTCGTGTCCCGGGCGTTCATGACGCTTCCTCCACCAGAACAAAGGATTCCAGGTTGATCTGCTGCAGGCCCTGGCTTTCGAGCCAGAAGCGCTGCAGCAGGTTGCCCAGCACCTCGCTGCGGTAGGCGCCGGACGCGCGCATGTCGGAGATCGGCGAAAACTCCGCGCGCAGGGTGGTGATGGCCTGCCGCACGGTGTCCTGTGACCAGGGGCGGCCGGTGAGGGCGGCTTCGGTATGCGCAGCGCGCACTGGCGTGGCCGCCACCCCGCCGGCGCCTATCGAGGCTTTCACCACCTTGCCATTCTCGATCTGCAGGTTCAGTGCCAGGCAGACGGCGGAGATGTCGTCGTCATACCGCTTGGAAATTTTGTAGACCTTGAGCATTTCCCCAGGCACGGGTTTGGGCACCTTGATCCAGGCCAGCACCTCGTCTTTGACCATCAGGTTCTTGCGGTAGCCGGTGTAGAGACTTTCCAGGGGCAGCTCGCGGTGACCGCGCACACTCATCAGCACGACATTCGCGCCCAGCGCGATCAGCAGCGGCATCGAGTCGCCGATCGGCGAGCCGTTGGCCACGTTGCCGCCCAGGGTGCCGGCGTTGCGCACCGGCAGGCCGGCAAAGCGCTGGGCAAAGGCCTGCAGCTGTGGCCGGTCGGCCACCAGCGCGGCAAAGGCATCGGCCAGCGTGACGGCCGCGCCGATGGCGACGTGGTGCGGGTAATGCTCGACGCGCCGGAGTTCTTCCACCCGCGTGAGGTCCAGCACCTGGTCGAACTGCCGGTGCATCTTGGTCACCCAGAGCCCGACGTCGGTGCAGCCGGCGACGATCTGGGCGTCGGGCTGGGCGGCGCGGGCGGCCAGCAGGCCCGCCAGCGTGCGCGGCGCGTTATAAGTCGAATCGGCCTCCGGCCCTTGCCGGTTCTGCGCCAGCAGCTTCAGTTTTGATAGCAGATCGGCTTCGTCAACAGCCACGGCCGGCAAGGCCGCCATCTGCTGCGCCGCGTCAAAAATCGGCCGGTAACCGGTGCAGCGGCAGAGGTTGCCCGACAGGTCCTGCTGCGCCAGCTCACGCGTGATGGCGCGGCCCTGGCAAACGTGGTTCTGGTACATGCCGAACAGGCTCATGACAAAACCGGGGGTGCAGAAGCCGCATTGGGAGCCATGGCACTGCACCATCGCCTCCTGTGCCGGGTGCAGCGTGCCGTCGGCGGCGGCCAGGTCCTCAACGGTCCACAGCGCTTGGCCGTCCACCGAATGCGCGAGCTTGATGCAGCTGTTGACGGCCCGGTAAGACATGCGGCCGCCTTCAGCCTCGCCGACCACCACGGTGCAGGCACCGCAGTCGCCTTCGCCGCAGCCTTCCTTGGTGCCGGTGCACCCCAGGTCCTCGCGCAGCACCTCCAGCAGCGTGCGGCTGGGTGGTACATTGGCGAGCGCGACCACTTCGCCACCCCGGATGAATTGAATGGTTTTGAGAGGCGATTGAATGTCCATGTTTATGAGGGTAAACCCAATCGCGCGACGCGGGTATATCCATCGCCATATCAGGCCGATGTACAAAAAGGTATGAAAGACCAGGCCTTATTCGACAAGATAGACCTCCATCTCATAAGGGTCTTGAACACCGTGCTGACCGAACGCAGCGTTTCGCGCGCCGCCATCCGCCTGGGAATGTACCAACCCGCCGTCAGCGCCGCGCTCAAGCGCCTGCGCGAGCTGGCCGGGGACCCGCTGCTGGTGCGTTCGGGCGCCGGCATGGTGCCCACCGACGCCGGCCTGCGCATGATTGACCCCTCGGCGCGCATTCTCCGGGCGGCCGAAGTGCTGTTCAGCGACGCCCGCGGCTTTGATCCGGCCATCGCCACCAGCACCTTCAGCCTGGCCTGCAGCGACTACATGGACCCGCAGTTCCTGCCGCAGCTCGTGGCGCAGATCAAACACCTGGCACCGCTGTGTCACGTGGACATTCACCCGCTGTCGGGCGCGTCGGACTACCGCACGCGGCTGGCGCAGGGCGAGGTCGACATCGTGGTCGGCAACTGGCCGGCGCCGCCCGGCGACCTGCACATGGCACGCCTGTTCGGCGACGAGGTGGTGTGCCTGGTGGCCAAAGACCACCCGGCGGTCCGCCGCGGCTGGGACAGCGCGAGCTGGCTGGCCGCCGAACACGTGGCGCCGACGCCCACCCACCCGGGCGCCAAGGGGGTGATTGATGAACACCTTGACAAGCTGGGCCTGCAGCGCAACATCACCGTGCGCTGTCCGCACTTCGGGCTGATTCCCGCCATGGTGGCCTCCAGCCTGCTGGTGCTGACGACCGGCCGCCAGTACTGCGAGCGTTACATGGCGACCTTGCCGCTGAAGATCCTGCCGTGCCCGGTAGACTTCCCCCACATGATGTATTACCAGCTCTGGCATGAGCGCACCCATGCTTCGGCGTCGGCCAAATGGCTGCGCGACCGTGTCAAGACGGTGGCGTCGGCGCTACGAAAAGAATAGCTGCTTGCGCTTGTTGCATAAGGGCCAGAGCCCTAAAACATATTAAAAATCAAGAGACAATGTCCGCTTCCACCGTTCCTTCCCAGCCGCCCTCCGACCCGCCTGCCGCCCCCGCGGCGCGCCTGCGGCTCACCGGCATCACCAAGGCCTACCCGGCGGTGGTGGCCAACAGCGAGGTCTCGCTGACGGTCCAGCCCGGCGAAATCCACGCCGTGCTCGGCGAAAACGGCGCCGGCAAATCGACGCTGATGAAAATCATCTACGGCGCGGTCAGGCCCGACGCCGGCGTGGTCGAGGTCGACGGACGCCCCGTGGTGATCCGCAACCCGCAGGAGGCGCGCGCGCTCGGCATCGCCATGGTGTTCCAGCATTTCAGCCTGTTCGACACGTTGACCGTGGCTGAAAACGTCTGGCTCGGCCTGGGCAAAAGCCTGAGCCTGGCCGAGGTCTCGCGCCGCATCATTGCCACCACGCAGGAGTACGGCCTGCAGCTCGAACCGACGCGGCCGGTACACACGCTGGGTGTCGGCGAGCGCCAGCGCGTGGAGATTGTCCGTTCGCTGCTGACCGACCCCAAGCTGCTGATTCTGGACGAGCCGACCTCGGTGCTGACGCCGCAGGCGGTGGAGAACCTGTTTGTCACCTTGCGCCAGCTGGCCGCACGCGGCTGCAGCATCCTGTACATCAGCCACAAGCTTCATGAAATCCGCGCGCTGTGCACCGCCTGCACGGTGCTGCGCGGCGGCAAGGTCACCGGCGTCTGCGATCCGCGCGAGGAGTCCAACGCCTCGCTGAGCCGCCTGATGATTGGCGCCGAGCCGCCGGCACTGGAGCATCGCGAGCAGCCGGCCGGCGCCGTGGTGCTGGAAGTGCGCGACCTGAGCCTGGCGCGGGAAGACCAGTTCGGCGTGGACCTGCAGCACATCGCGCTGACGGTGCGTGCCGGCGAGGTCGTCGGCATTGCCGGTGTCTCGGGCAACGGCCAGAAGGAGCTGCTGTATGCGCTGTCGGGTGAAGACACCCGTGCGGCGGACGACAGCATCCAGGTGGGGGGGCAGGGCGTGGGCCGGCTTGGCCCCATGCAGCGCCGTGCGCGCGGCCTGCATTTCCTGCCGGAAGAGCGGCTGGGGCGCGGCGCGGTGCCGGCGCTGAGCCTGGCGCACAACCTGCTGCTCACGCGCAGCGACGCGGTCGGCCGCGGCGGCTGGCTGCAGTTGCGTGCCCTGCGTGCCCAGGCGGCGGCCATCATAGACCGCTTCAAGGTCAAGGCCGGCGGGCCGGGCGCGGCGGCGTCATCGCTGTCGGGCGGCAACCTGCAGAAATTTATTGTCGGTCGCGAGATCGCGGCGAATCCGGCGCTGCTGATCGTCTCGCAGCCGACCTGGGGTGTGGACGTGGGCGCCGCGGCGCAGATACGCGGCGAGATCCTCAAGCTGCGCGACAGCGGCTGTGCCGTGCTGGTGGTCAGCGAGGAGCTGGAAGAGCTGTTCGACATCTGCGACCGGATGTACGTGATGGCCAAGGGCCAGCTCTCGCCCTCGCTGCCGCGCGCGGAGGCCACGGTGGCGCTGGTGGGGCAGTGGATGAGCGGGCTGTGGAACACGCCCGCCAATCCGATCAAGCAGTTGCTGACTGTCACCGTATTGCGGCAGGCGTGCTGTGGCGCAGATGACCAAACCGGCCCGCTAGATGCGGTCTTTGAAATCGCGGAAGGCGAATCCCTGGAAGAGCTTGTAGGCCGCATCGAGGCATCCCGCTTCCTGCAGTACTCGTCGACGCATGACACTTTGCACGGGCTGGTCAATGACCAGCCGGTTGTGATCGTCTTTGGCCCGTCGCGGGGACGGCCGCCGGAATACCTCGCTGATCCCGCTTCGCCGCTCGTCGCGCTGCTCAATGGCCAGCCGCTGCACTTCGTCTTTCGCATGAACGAAGGAGGCCGTTGATGTGGAAGCTTGAAGCAAGGCCCCAGCCCTCGCGCCTGTGGACCTTTGGCTCGCCCTTGCTGGCGCTGCTGCTGACGGTGCTGATCGGCGTCTGCCTGTTTGTGGCGCTCGGTAAGGACCCGGTGCGTGGTCTGCAGATTTTTTTCTGGGAACCGATCAAGTCGCCGTATGCGCTGGGCGAGCTGATGGTCAAGGCCACGCCGCTGCTGATCATTGCGCTGGGCCTGGCCGTGTGTTTCCGTTCCAACGTCTGGAACATCGGCGCCGAAGGCCAGTTCGTCATTGGCGCGGTGGCCGCCGGCGGTGTCGCGCTGCTGGCCGACAAGACCACCGGCCCCTGGATCGTCCCGGCCATCATCGCGGCCGGTGTGCTGGGCGGCATGGCCTGGGCCGGCATCACCGCGCTGCTGCGTGACCGCTTCAACGCCAATGAAATCCTGGTCAGCCTGATGCTGGTGTATGTGGCCGACATGGTGCTCAGTTACCTGGTGTTCGGCCCGTGGAAGGACCCGCAGGGCTACAACTTCCCGCAGACCAAAACTTTCGAAGCGGTCACGCAGATTCCGCGGCTGATGAGCGGCTCGCGTGTCAGCATCGGCCTGCTGATCGCGCTGGCCGGGGCGGCGGCCTTGTGGATTTTCCTGTTCCGCACCTACGCCGGGTTTGCCCAGCAGGTCGGCGGGCTGGCGCCGGCGGCCGCGCGGTATGCGGGCTTTTCCTCGCGCAAGGCCTTGTGGGTGGCGCTGCTGACTTCGGGCGGCGCGGCCGGCCTGGCCGGGGCGCTGGAAGTGGCGGGGCCGATTGGCCAGCTCACGCCCTATGTGCCCGCCGGTTATGGTTTTGCCGCCATCATCGTGGCCTTTGTCGGGCGCCTGCATCCGGCGGGCATGGTGTTTTCGGCCATCCTGATGAGCATGTTTTATATCGGCGGGGAGCTTGCGCAGTCGCGCCTGGGCCTGCCCAAGTCGCTGACCGGCGTGTTTCAGGGCCTGCTGCTGTTTTGCCTGCTGGCGTGTGACACATTGATCGCTTATCGGATTGTTTCCCCCCCGAAGCGGCCTGCGGCCGCCCCCCCCTCGAGGGGGCGCCACCTGTGGCCCGGCGAAGCCGGTTCCACGGTGGCCCCTGCAAAACACGAAGACTGAAGGAGCCAACCGTGGAAAGTCATGCGCTCCTGATTGCCGCCGCGCTGAGCGCGGGCACGGTGCTGGCGATTGCCGCGCTGGGCCTGCTGATCAACGAAAAGGCCGGCATCGTGAATCTGGGCGCCGAAGGCATGATGCTCTGCGCCGCCATCGCCGGTTTTGCCGCCGTGGTGCACACCGGCAACAGCTGGCTGGGCTTTGCCGCCGGCATGGCCGCCGGCGCGGGGCTGGCCGCAATCTTTGGTGTGCTGGTGATCTGGCTCAACACCAACCAGTACGCGACCGGGCTGGCGCTCAGCCTGTTCGGCGCGGGATTTTCCGCCTTTGTCGGCATCGGCTACGTGCAGGAAAAGCTGCCGGAACAGGCGCGGCATGTGATTCCCTGGCTGGGCGACCTGCCTTTTGTCGGGCCGGCGCTGTTCCGCCAGCATCCCATGGTCTACATCGCGATGGCCCTGACCGCGGGGTTGATCTGGTTTTTGTACCGCACCCGCGCCGGCCTGGTGCTGCGTTCGGTCGGCGAAAGCCCGGAGTCGGCCCATGCGCTCGGTTACCCGGTGCGCCGCATCCGGCTGATGGCCGTGGTGGCCGGCGGCGCCTTGTGCGGCCTGGCCGGTGCCTATGTCTCGGTGGTCTACACGCCGCTGTGGGTCGAGGGCATGATTGCCGGCAAGGGCTGGATCGCGCTGGCGCTGACCACGTTTGCGACCTGGCGCCCGGCACGGGTGTTGCTTGGTGCCTACCTGTTCGGGGGGGTGACCATGCTGCAGTTTCATTTGCAGGGCCTGGGGGTGGATGTGCCGCCGCAATTCCTGACCATGCTGCCCTACCTGGCCACCATCGTGGTGCTGGTGCTGATCTCGCGCAATCCGCGCTGGATCAGGCTGAACATGCCGACATCGATTGGAAAGCCTTTCTACCCCGGTTCATGATGTTCCCGGCCCATAATCTGGGGTTTGCCACCTCGCCTACCGTCAATCGCAACCGTTTACCGCAACCGTCCTTACAGGAGATGACATGACTGATTTACAAAAACGCTCACTGCTCAAGCTGGCAGCCCTTTCAGCCGTCGCTTCCGCCGCCCTCATCGGTTGCGGCAAGAAGGAAGAACCCGCTCCGGCGCCTGCGCCTGCCCCGGTGGCCGCGGCACCGGCCAAGCCGGAACCGCTGAAAATCGCCTTTGCCTACATCGGGCCGGTCGGCGACGGCGGCTGGACCTTTGCGCACGACAACGGCCGCAAGGCCATCGAAAAAGAGTTCGGCGACAAGGTGGTCACCAGCTATGTCGAGAAGGTGCCCGAGTCGGCCGACGCCGAGCGAGTGATCCGCGACATGGCCGGCCAGGGCAACAAGCTGATTTTCGGCACCACCTTCGGCTACATGGAACCCATGCTCAAGGTCGCCAACGACACCAAGGGCGTGAAGTTCGAGCACGCGACCGGCTACAAGACCGCCGAAAACATGCGCACCTACGACAGCCGCACCTACGAGGGCGCCTACATGGCCGGCGTGATCGCCGGCAAGATGAGCAAGACCGGCACCCTGGGCGTGGTCGGTTCGGTGCCGATTCCCGAAGTCGTGCGCAACATCAACGCCTTCACGCTGGGTGCGCAGTCGGTCAACCCCAAGGTCAAGACCAAGGTGGTCTGGGTCAACGAATGGTTCAACCCGCCCAAGGAAACCGAGGCCGCGACCGCGCTGATCAATGGCGGCGCCGACGTGTTGTTCCAGAACACCGACTCGTCGGCCGTGCTGCAGACCGCCGAGAAAATGAACAAGCGCGCTTTCGGCTGGGATTCGGACATGACGGCTTACGGCCCCAAGGCCCACCTCGGTTCGGCCATCATCAACTGGGGTCCGTACTACATCAAGGCCGTCAAGGAAGCACTTGACGGTAGCTGGACCACCGGCCAGAGCTGGTGGGGCGTCAAGGAAGGCGCCATCGACATGGTGTCGATTGCTGCCGACGTGCCGGATGACACCAAAAAGCGCGTCGACGAGATCAAGGCGGGCCTGAAAGACGGCTCCTTCACGATCTGGAAAGGCCCGATCATGGACAACACCGGCAAGGAGCTGATCGCCAAGGACGTGGTCGCCGACGACAAGTTTCTCGGCGGCCTGAAGACTTACGTCAAGGGCGTGGAAGGCAAGGTCCCGGGTAACTGAGGCAGCCCTGCAGCGGCCGGCAGCGAGGCTGCCGCCGCTGGCTGGCCCAGGCTGCCCTTGTGCAGCCTTTTTTGTTTTCTGGAGCCGACATGGATTCTTTTTCCGACATTTCTCCCGCGCGCCTTCCGGCCCTGCTGCAGGCCATGCCCAAGGCCGAGCTGCACATCCACATCGAGGGCTCGCTCGAGCCCGAGCTGATTTTTGCGCTGGCCAGTCGCAACGGCATCGCGCTGCCTTATGCCAGCGTGGAGGATCTGCGCGCCGCCTATGCCTTCACCAACCTGCAAAGCTTTCTGGACATCTATTACGCCGGCGCCAGCGTGCTGATCCGGGAGCAGGATTTCTACGACATGGCGCGCGCCTACTTCGTCAAAGCGGCGGCCGACAAGGTTGTGCACGCCGAGCTGTTTTTTGACCCGCAAACCCATACCGCGCGTGGCGTGGCCATGCCGACGGTGATCAACGGCCTGCATCGCGCCTGCGTGGATGCGCAGGGCGACTTCGGCATCAGCGCCGCGCTGATCCTGTGTTTCCTGCGCCACCTGAGCGAGGAGGAGGCTTTCGACACCCTGGCGCAGGCGCTGCCGTACCGCGACAAGTTCATCGGCGTCGGGCTGGATTCCGGCGAGGTCGGCAACCCGCCCGAGAAGTTTGCGCGGGTGTTCGCGCGTTGCCGCGAACTCGGGCTGCACCTGGTCGCGCATGCGGGCGAGGAGGGACCCCCGGCCTACATCTGGACCGCGCTGGACGTGCTCCAGGTCGAGCGCATCGACCACGGCGTGCAGGCCATGCATGACCCGGCGCTGATGCAGCGGCTGGCGCGGGATCACATTGCGCTGACCGTCTGTCCGCTGTCCAACCTCAAGCTCTGCGTGTTCCCCGACCTGGCGCAACACAACCTGCGTGCCTTGCTGGACGCCGGGCTGGCCGTCACCATCAACTCCGACGACCCGGCCTACTTCGGCGGCTACATGAACGACAACTTCACGCAGACCTTTGCCGCGCTGGGCCTGGAGGCGCGGCATGCCTACGCGCTGGCGCGCAACAGTTTCGAGGCGAGTTTTATCGACGAGGCGGCCAAACGCCGCTACATCACGCGGCTGGACGATTGTTTTGAGGGATTTGGCCGCTGAGCGGCCAGCGCTTTAGGGAAGCGCTGAATGAGTCCTTGCGGATGGGCGGCAGCCGGATCGGGATGGGATGCAAGGCGGATTTCGCAGTCAATAGCCAGCTATTGACAAGAAATTCAACGCGGCAGACCGCCCGAGTCCGGGTGATCGCACGCCGCAGGGGGCTTGTTCAGCGCTTCCTTAGAGCAGCGACAGGCCGGGGCCTTCCGGCTCGGCCGGCATCCCGAGCACGGTGCGCACCACATGCATCAGCGCATCGGCCTCGAAGGGTTTGGTGACATAACCGTCGGCGCCGGCCGCCAGGCCCTTGAGCACCGCCTCGCGTGTGGCCTTGCCGGTCAGCATGATGACCGGCACCGTCTTGAGCTGGGGGTGCTGGCGCAGCCGCAGCAGGATGTCGAAACCGTCAGCGTCCGGCAGCACCACGTCGAGCAGGATCAGGTCCGGTGCCGGTTGCTTGCGGAACTCGGTCACGACTTCCTCGCGGTTGCTCGCCACCCGGACCTTGAAACCCTCGAACATCAGGTAGCTCTGGATGAATTTGGCCAGCATGGGTTCGTCGTCCACCACGATGGCCGACAGCGCCTGACCAGGCTCCCGCGGCTTGGCCGGCCCACGCGGCCTGGCAATCCTGACGTAGTAGCCGGCCGTTTTCAGGGAGGCTGCGCCCGTATCCGCCTCTGCTTCGGCCTGGGTCACCGCAAAATCGCTCATGCGCGCGTTGAACTGTTCGGTGAAGGGATCGACCTCCGCCAGCATCACCAGCTTCTTGTCCTGCAAGGCCATGAAGGCTGCCGTGAAGACGCCGGCAGCGGCCGGTGTCATGCCGGCCTTGAGCTGGCTCAGGCTTTGCGACCCGTCTATCCTGACGAGGAGTTCAAATTCTGCCGGGCTCAGGGCGGTCGCTCCGCTGCGCAGTTCTTCCTGGCCCCTGGTCGTGAGCGTGTAAACGTCCTTGTCATGAATCTGCATCTTGGCTGCCTTCTTCGACGGGTGACTCCGTTTTCCGGATTATCGCCTCCCGGGTAGCCCCGGGGCCAGTTTGCGGCGGACCGCACTATGATTGGGCAAGACCTGCCGACTCCTTCACCATGAAACGCCTGCTCCTCGCCCTTGTCCTCGGTGGCTTCGGCACGGGTGCGGCTGCCCAGTGGACGCCGGTCATGGTCGACGAAATGGTGATCACCTACATCGACAGGAACACCTTGCGGGGCAAGGGCGGCCTGGTCCGCATGTGGTGGCTGATGGACTACCAGCTGGTGCAGATCACCGACGAAAGGGGCTACTTCTCGCGCCTGCACCACAGCGAGTTCGACTGCAAAAACCAGCGCCTGCGCCTGTTGTCGGTGGCGCTGCTGTCCGAACGCATGGGCCACGGCCAGGTGGTTTTTGAGGATCCGGTGCCGCGCAGGTGGGAGGCCGTGCGGAATGACAGCTTCCAGGATGCCTTGCTGGATATTGCCTGTATCAACTATTGACCCCCACGGTCGTTCGCCTCGCGTAACTTCCTGCCCCCAGAGGGGGCCGCTGCCCTTGCAGGGCGCAGCGCTGCCTGAGGCAGCGTATCTGGCGGCTGTCCCAGCCCGCTCAAGCGGGCTGGGAGCCGCAGCCGCCAGCCTGCGGCCCGGCGAAGCCGGACCCGCGGACCCTGCTGGTAAAGACGTGGGCTCGAGCGCTGCAGGACTGAGCGGTTAAAATGGGGTTTCACCCGCGTGTCGTCCCGGCGCGCTGGTGATTTTTATTTTCCGGGGCCATGTAGAGGACCACCATGTATAAAAACCTCGCTGCCGCGCTCGCGGCCGCCTGTTTGTTTTCTCCCGTTTTTTCCCAGACGGCTGCGCCTGTGAAGGCGCCGCTGAAGATCGGCTTTGTCTATGTCGCGCCCATCACCGAAGCCGGCTGGGTGCGCCAGCATGAGGACGCGCGCAAGGCGGTCGAATCTGCCCTCGGGGACCGGGTCCAAACCACCTATGTCGAAAACGTGGCCGAAGGCGCGGATGCCGAACGTGTGATCCGCGACCTGGCGCAGCAGGGCCACCAGCTGATCTTCACGCCCAGCTTCGGTTACATGGAGCCGACGCTGAAAGTCGCCAAAGACTTTCCCCATGTGAAGTTCGAATCTGTCACGGGCTACAAGACGGCGCCCAATGTGGCGGTGGCCAATGCGCGGTATTACGAAGGCCGCTACCTGGCCGGCATTGCCGCCGGCCGCCTGGCGTCGAGTGCCGGTTATGTCGCGGGTTTTGCGATTCCCGAAGTGATCCAGGGCATCAACGCCTTTACCCTGGGCATGCGTTCGGTGAATCCCGGCGCCGAGGTCAAGGTGGTCTGGCTGGGTGCCTGGTTCGACCCGCCGCGCGAGCGCGACGCTGCGATGACACTGTTCAACCAGGGCGTGGAGCTGATCGCCTTTCACACCGGCTCCACCGCGGTGATGGCCGCGGCCCAGGAGCGCGGTAAACTCGCGATTGCCTATCACTCCGACATGCGCAAGGTCGCGCCCGACGCCCAGGTGCTGGCCGTCACGCACCAGTGGGGCGACTATTACACCCGTCGCGCGCAGGCGGTGCTGGACGGCAGCTGGAAAAGTGCGTCGCTGTGGGGCGGTGTGAAGCAGGGCATGATCCGCGTCGACAGCTTCGGTCCGAAAGTGCCGAAGAAGGTGGCCGACGAGGTGCTTGCTCGCCAGAAGGACATCGCCGCGGGCAGGCTGCATCCGTTCCGCGCGCGCACGGCGCTGCTGGACAACGAGGGCCGCGAGGTGCTGGCCGCCGGCAAGACCCTCACCGACCAGCAGATCCTGGGCATGAACTTCCTGGTGCAGGGCGTGTTGGGCAAGCTGGCGAAAACGCCATGAGTTACCAGGTCAAGGAGATTTTCTACACGCTGCAGGGTGAGGGCGCCAACGCGGGCCGCCCCGCGGTGTTTTGCCGCTTCGCCGGCTGCAACCTGTGGTCCGGTCGTGAACAGGACCGGGCTGCAGCGGTCTGCCGGTTTTGCGATACCGACTTTGTAGGCACAGACGGAACGCTGGGCGGAAAGTTTGCAGATGCTGATGCACTTGCCCGGCAGATTGAAGCGCTGTGGCCGACCGGTGCCGGGCACCGCATGGTGGTGCTGACCGGCGGCGAGCCGCTGCTGCAGCTCGATGCGGCCCTGATCGCGGCCCTGCATGCACGCGGCTTCATGCTTGCCGTCGAAACCAATGGAACCATTGCCGCCCCCGCCGGCATCGACTGGCTGTGCGTGAGCCCGAAGGCCGGCGCGCCCTGGGTCCAGCGCGAGGGCCAGGAGCTCAAGCTGGTGTGGCCGCAGGCCGGCTTTGATCTGGCGGAGCTGGAAGCCGCCAACTTCACGCAGCGCTATCTGCAACCCATGGACAACCCCCAACGCAGCGACAACACCCAGGCCTGCATTGCCCTGTGCATGCAGCGCCCCGCCTGGCGGCTGAGCCTGCAGACCCACAAGATCACGGGTATCCGATGAACTACACCATCAGTCAGAAGTTTTTCTTCGATGCGGCGCACACGCTCAAGCGCGAGATCGACGCGGACAGCAGCCGGGGCGTGCATGGCCACACCTACAACGCCGAAGTTTTCCTGAGCGGCCCGCCCGATCCCCAGTCCGGGATGGTGATGGATCTGGGCAGGGTGCGGCGCGAACTCGAGCAACTGCGGCAGATGCTGGATCATCGCCTGCTCGACGATGTGGCGGGCCTCGGTCCGCCCACGCTGGAAAACCTGTGCCGTTTCATCGCCGGCCAGTTGCGGCCGCGCCTGCCGGCCTTGAGCTCGGTGCGGGTGTGGCGCGAGTCGGTGGGTGACGGCTGCAAGCTGAGCCTATAGTCCTTATCGGATCAGGCTTATAGGCCGGGCGGGCCGCTGAAGTATTCTTGCAGCCATGAAAGCCTATCGCGCCTCCATTTTCTACTTTGCCGGTCCGGCGCAGGCGGTGCTGGAAACCGACGGCCTGCTGGTGGTCGGCCCCGACGCCGCTGGCCGCCAGGTGGTGCAGGCAGTGGGCAGCTACAGCGCGCTCGCGCCGCGTTTTCCCGAACTGGACATCACGCATCTGCCGGGCCGCATCATCGCGCCGGGGTTTGTGGACATGCACATCCACTACCCGCAACTCGACGTGATCGGTTCACCCGCCGAAGGCCTGCTGCCCTGGCTGGAAAACTACACCTTTCCGCACGAAAGCCGGTTTTCGGATGCTGCGCACAACCGCGAGGCCGCGGTGTTTTTTGTGGATGAATTGCTGCGCCACGGCGTGACGACGGCGCTGGCCTTTGCCACTTCGCATCCGGTCTCGGTCGACGCCTTGCTCGGTGAGGCCCAGCGCCGCAGCCTGCGCATGATTGCCGGCAAGGTGCTGCAGGACCAGCATTCGCCCGACGGCGTACGCGACGAAACCGGGCAAAGCCTGGCCGACACCGAGGCGCTGATCAGCCGCTGGCACGGCGTGGACCGGCTGGGTTATGCGATCACGCCGCGGTTTGTGCCGAGCTGCAGCGAAGCACAACTGCGCGGCGCGGGCGAGCTGGCTGCGCGTTACGCCGATGTCTGGATCCAGTCGCATGTGGCCGAGAACAGGGACGAGGTGGCCTGGGTAGGCAAGCTCTATCCTCAGGCGCGCAGCTACCTCAGCGTGTACGAGCAGTTCGGTCTCCTGCGCCCGCGCGCCGTGTATGCGCACTGCATCCACATCGACGACGAGGACCGGGCGCTGATGCGCGCGACCGGCGCCGCCGCGGCCGTCAGCCCGACCAGCAACCTGTTCCTCGGAAGCGGGTTTTTCGACTACCTGGCTGCGGACAAGGCCGGTTTTCTGTACGGCCTGGCCAGCGATGTCGGCGGCGGTACCAGCTTCAGCCCTTTCCACACCATGCTGGCCGCGTATTACGTGGGCCGCGAAGGACAGACCAAGGCCGGCGTGTCGCTGAGCCCGCAGCAACTCTGGTGGCAGCACACCGGCGGAGCGGCGCGCGCGTTGGGGCTGGAAGGGGTGATCGGCAACCTGCTGCCCGGCTGCGAGGCCGACTTTGTGGTGCTGAATCCGCAGGCCACGCCCCTGCTGGCGCGCAGGACGGCACAGGTCGGGAGCCTGGACGAATGGCTGTTCGCGCTGATTGTGCTGGGTGACGACCGGGCGATCGAAAAAACGGTGATTTCGCAGGCGGCCGCTGTCTGAACCGGTTTTTACCGATCAAATTGGCCTCCAGCCCCCGGTGGACAAGCGTAGGAAGCTATCAAAATAATAGCGGGCGCGGCGAGCAGGGCAGCCCCTGCGGCTTGCCTACAATCTGGGCATACCGAGGGAAACACCGCAATGAGCATCAAGAGCGACAAATGGATACGCCACATGGCCGAGACCACCGGCATGATCGCCCCCTTCGAACCGGGCCAGATCCGTGAAAGCGAAGGCAGGAAGATCATCAGCTACGGCACCAGCAGCTATGGCTACGACATCCGCTGTGCGCCCGAGTTCAAGGTCTTCACCAACATCCACAGCACCGTGGTTGATCCGAAGAACTTCGACGAAAAAAGCTTTGTCGACTTCCATGGCGACAGCTGCATCATCCCGCCCAACAGCTTCGCGCTGGCCCGCACCGTCGAGTACTTCCGCATCCCGCGCAACGTGTTGACCATTTGCCTGGGCAAAAGCACGTACGCCCGCTGCGGCATCATCGTCAACGTGACACCCTTCGAGCCGGAATGGGAGGGGTATGTGACGCTGGAGTTCTCCAACACCACACCGCTGCCCGCCAAGATTTATGCCGGCGAAGGCTGCGCGCAGGTGCTGTTCTTCGAAAGCGACAAGGACGACGTCTGCGAGGTCAGCTACAAGGACCGCGGCGGCAAGTACCAGGGGCAGAGCGGGGTGACGCTGCCGAAGGCGTGAACACGCCGATGCTCGGCAATCGTCGCCACGCCTGCAAAAAAAAAAGCTGACGTCGTCAGCTTTTTTTGTATCTGCAGGCCCGTCAGGGCCGATGGACCTTACTTCACCAGCAACACCGGCACGTCGGCATCGGTCACCACGCGCTGGGCCACGCTGCCCATCACGGCGCGGCCGAGCAGGCCGTGACCGTGCGTGCCCATGACGATCATGTGGGCTTTCTCGCGCTTGGTCGCGCGCAGGATTTCAGCGGTGGGTGCACCCACGACCCCCTTCGTCTTGTAGGCAATCTTGTGGCGCTGGAGAAAACGCTCGATGGGTGCCAGCACCTTTTGTGATTCCTCGGCATGGTAGGCGGCGACTTCGGCGGCGCCGAGCATGCTGCTGACACGTCCGGGAACCGGCGCCTGCACATTGAGCACGACCACTTCACCGTCAGGGCCGGCCAGGCTCTCGTGGGTCACAAGAAAAGCCAGGGCTTTTTTGGTGTACTTGCTGCCGTCTGCGGCGAAGAGTATTTTCATGAGGTCTCCTTGATGATAAAAAGCGTCAGCGTAACACCAGAACGGGGACGCTGCTGTGGGTCAGCACATGCTGGGTTTCGCTGCCCAGCAACAGGCGCTTGATGCCCTTGCGTCCGTGCGAAGCCATGACGATGAGGTCGCACTTGTGTTTTTTGGCCGCGGCCATGATGGATTCGGCCACCAGATCGGAGCGGGTGACGGCGGTCTTGACCGTCACACCTTCGGCTTTTGCCAGCTTTTCGACGGCGTTCACGATGGCCTGGCCGTCCTCGGCCCACTTTTTCTCGATGCGGCCGACGTCTTCGGTGGAGATGGAGATGCCACCCTCGAAGTAACTCACGGGGTAACGCGGCACGACGTTGAGTGCGACCAGGCTGGCGCCGGTGGCGGCCGCAAGATCGATGGCGCTGCGCACAGCCTTTTTGGAAAGGGCGGTACCGTCGGTGGTGACAAGAATGCGCTGGTACATGTCTGACTCCTTGTGAATGGCTGATCCGACGCGAGCTTAATACAGCCCCTGCCTGTGCAGCGTTGATCCATGTCAAGATCGGGCGTGCCCGGGCTGGTTAGCCTTGGGCATGCCTGCTGTCCTTGCGCTTTCCGGTGCCGATCATGCCGCCTTGGCGGGTGGGGCGGCGCGCCGCTCGGCGCTGGACGATCCTGCCGAATGGACGGGCTTCAGCCGGCCCGTGGCCGGCCGCGACGGCTGGTGGGAGTCCTATCTGTCGATCAGCGGCATGCATTGCGCGGCCTGCTCGCTCAACGTGGAGCAGGCGCTGTGCGCGCTGCCCGGCGTGGATGGTGTGCAGGTCAATGGCGCCACGGCCACGGCCCGGCTGCTGTGGCAGGAGGGCGTGAGCCGGCCCACGGCCTGGGTGGCCGCCCTGCAGCGTGCCGGTTACGGCGCCCTGCCGGCGGGTGACATGTTGTCGGCGGGGCCGCGCCTGCAGGCGCAACGCCTGCTGCTGTGGCGCTGGCTGGTGGCGGGCTTTTGCATGATGCAGGTCATGATGTATGCCACACCGGCCTATGTCGCCGCGCCCGGCGAGATCACACCCGACATGCAGGCGCTGTTGCGCTGGGCTTCCTGGGTGCTGACCCTGCCGGTGCTGCTGTTTTCCTGCACGCCGTTTTTCTCGTCGGCGCTGCGTGACCTGCGGCACCGGCGTATCGGCATGGATGTGCCGGTGGCGCTCGGCATCCTGATTGCCTTCGGTGCCAGTTCGGCCGCCACCTTCGATCCGGCTTCGGCCTGGGGCGCAGAAGTCTGGTACGACTCGGTCACCATGTTTGTGTTTTTCCTGCTGTCGGGCCGGCTGCTCGAGCAGCGCCTGCGTGACCGCACCGCCGGTTCGCTCGAAGCACTGATGCGCCGCCTGCCGGACAGCGTGGAGCGGCAGGGGGCTGACGGCGGCTTTGAACGCGTGGCAGTGCGGCGCCTGCTCGCCGGCGACCTGATCCGGGTGCTGCCCGGCGAGGTGATCCCCGCCGACGGCCAGGTGAGGGCTGGTGAAAGCCGCGTCGATGAAGCCTTGCTGACCGGTGAGTCCACCGCCTTGCAGCGAGCCGCAGGCAGTGAGGTGATCGCCGGCAGCCACAACCTCACGGGCAGCTTGCTGGTGCAGGTCGGCCGCATCGGGCCCGACACGCGTTATGCGGCCATGGTGGCGCTGATGGAGCAGGCTTCGGTGCAGAAGCCCGCCATGGCCCAGATGGCCGACCGCATCGCCAGCCCGTTCCTGCTGCTCGTGCTGCTGGCCGCCGCCGCGTCCGCGGTCTGGTGGTGGCCGGCTGGCCCGGCGCATGCCATCGGTGTGGCCGTGGCGGTGCTGATCGTCACCTGCCCCTGCGCCCTGTCGCTGGCGACGCCGGCCGCCACGCTGGCGGCTGCCGGTGCACTGGCGCGCCGCGGCGTGATGGTGCGCCGGCTGCAGGCGTTTGAAGCCTGCGCGGCGGTGGACACCGTGGTGTTCGACAAGACCGGCACGCTGACCGAGGATCGCATGAAGGTGGTGCATGCCACCGCGCTGCCCGGCCTGGACCCCGCGGCCATGGGGGCGCTGGCAGCGGCTCTGGGCCGGCAGTCGCTGCATCCGCTGTCGCGCGCCCTGGCGGGCAGCTATACGCCGGCCGAGCTGCAGCTGAGTGCGGTGCAGGAGGTGGCCGGCGGCGGTGTGCGGGCCCTGGTCACTCCCGCTGACGGCAGTGTGCCGCGACGGATGTGTCTGGGGTCGGCGGCTTTCTGCGGCATCGCCGCTGCCGCGCGCACTGCGGGCGGCCCGCAGGTGCACCTGGCCGATGCGGATGGCTGGCTGGCCAGTTTCTGGTTCGACGAAGGCTTGAGGCCGGACGCGGGCGCCGCGGTCCAGGCGCTGCTGGCGCAGGGAAGCCGGGTCGAGTTGCTGTCGGGTGACCAGCAGGAGGCCGTCACGCGCCTGGGCGCCCGCGCAGGCATCCCCGCCAGCCTGGGGGCACGTTCCCCGGAAGACAAGCTGGCCCATGTGCAGCAACTGCAGCAGGCGGGCCATCGCGTGCTGATGGTGGGCGACGGCATGAACGACGGACCGGTACTGGCCTGTGCGGACGTATCGATTGCCATGGGCCAGGCCGTGCCGCTGGCACAGGCCAAGTCGGACTTCGTGGTGCTGGGCGGGCAGCTGTCGGCGGTGCCCGCGCTGCTGCAACTGGCCCGCCGCACCCGCAGCGTCGTGCGCCAGAACCTGGCCTGGGCTGCGCTCTACAACGCCGTGTGTGTGCCGCTGGCCGTGGCCGGCCTGATGCCGCCGTGGCTGGCTGGCCTGGGCATGGCCGCCAGCTCGCTGCTGGTGGTGCTCAATTCCGCGCGGCTGTCGCGCACCCCTTCCGGAGACTGAATGGACATCCTCTTTCTGCTGATTCCCTTTTCTGTGGTGCTGGCGCTGCTGATCATGGTGGCGCTCGGCTGGGCGGTGTGGCGCGGCCAGTTTGAATCGCTCGAGCCTGAAGGCGAGCGCATTCTGGATTCGGATTGACTTGTATCAAGCCGCAGGCGATGCGCGGCACGGACACTCTGAACGTCAAGAAAAAGGTGCTTCATCAACGATCAAACAACAACCCCAGCGACCATGTACCACGATACCGCCGTTCGGCAATTTGCGCTGATGTCGGTGGTGTGGGGGGTGGTCGGCATGCTGGTTGGCGTCATCATCGCCTCCCAGCTGGCCTGGCCTGAACTCAATTTCGGCATTCCCTGGCTCAGTTACGGCAGGTTGCGGCCGCTGCACACCAATGCGGTGATTTTTGCGTTCGGCGGCTGTGCCCTGATGGCCACCAGTTTCCACGTGGTCCAGCGCACCTGCCAGGTGCGCCTGTTCGCGCCGGCACTGGCATCTTTCGTGTTCTGGGGCTGGCAGGCGGTGATCGTCGGCGCGGCCATCAGCCTGCCGCTGGGCTTCACCAGTGGCAAGGAGTACGCCGAGCTGGAGTGGCCCATTGACATCCTGATCACGCTGGTCTGGGTGGCCTATGCGGTCGTGTTTTTCGGCACCATCGGCACCCGCAAGGTCCGCCACATCTATGTGGCCAACTGGTTTTATGGCTCCTTCATCATCGCGGTGGCCCTGCTGCACATCGTCAACAGCGCGGCCATCCCTGCCGGCTGGATGAAAAGTTATTCGGCCTTCGCCGGTGTGCAGGATGCCATGGTGCAGTGGTGGTACGGACACAACGCTGTCGGCTTTTTCCTGACCGCGGGTTTTCTCGGCATGATGTATTACTACATCCCGAAGCAGGCCGGCCGCCCGGTGTATTCCTACCGCCTGTCCATCGTCCACTTCTGGGCGCTGATCTTCACCTACATGTGGGCCGGCCCGCATCACCTGCACTACACGGCCTTGCCGGACTGGACCCAGTCCATCGGCATGGTGTTTTCGCTGATCCTGCTGGCGCCCAGCTGGGGCGGCATGATCAACGGCGTGATGACGCTGTCGGGCGCCTGGCACAAGCTGCGCACCGACCCTATCCTGCGTTTCCTGATCGTGGCGCTGTCCTTCTACGGCATGTCCACCTTCGAGGGTCCGATGATGTCGATCAAGACCGTCAACGCGCTGAGCCACTACACCGACTGGACCGTCGGCCATGTGCACTCCGGGGCGCTGGGCTGGGTCGGCCTGATCTCCATGGGCTCGCTTTATTACCTGATCCCGCGCATGTATGGCCGCACCACCATGTACAGCATCAAGGCCATCGAGTTCCATTTTTGGATGGCCACCATCGGCATCGTGCTGTACATCGCCGCCATGTGGATTGCCGGGGTGATGCAGGGCCTGATGTGGCGTGCGGTCAATCCCGACGGCACCTTGACCTACACCTTTGTCGAGAGCGTGAAAGCCACCTACCCCTACTACGTGGTCCGTTTGATGGGCGGTCTGCTGTACCTGGGCGGCATGCTGGTCATGGCCTGGAACGTCTGGATGACCGTGTTGTCCGGCAAGAAAGCCGACGCGCCCATCCCCCTGATTTCCGCCGCCGCTGCCTGAGGAAGAAAAATGAGCTCCAATACACCCGAAAAAAAGCCCGGCTTCTCGCACGAGAAGATCGAAACCAACAACCTGCTGATGATCGTGCTGATCCTGCTGGTGGTCGCCGTCGGCGGCCTGGTGGAAATCGTCCCGCTGTTCTTCCAGAAATCGACCACGCAGCCGATCACCGGCATGTTGCCCCCGACCTCCCTGCAGGTGCTGGGCCGCGACATCTACGTCCGCGAGGGCTGCTACAACTGCCACTCGCAGATGATCCGGCCGTTCCGTGCCGAGACCCTGCGTTACGGCCACTACTCGGTCGCCGGCGAGTTTGTCTACGACCATCCCTTCCAGTGGGGCAGCAAACGCACCGGGCCGGACCTGCACCGTGTGGGCGGCAAGTACAGCGACGAGTGGCACCGCCTGCACCTGGCCAACCCGCGCGACCTGGTGCCCGAATCCAACATGCCCGCCTACCCCTGGCTGGAGAAGGCGCCGCTCAGCGGGGAGCAGGCCGCGACCCACATGCGCGCGCTGCGCAAGGTCGGCGTGCCCTTCACCGACGAACAGATCGCCGCCGCGCCGGCCGACATCAAGGGCAAGACAGAGATGGACGCGCTGGTCGCCTACCTGCAATCGCTTGGCCTTGCGCTGAAATAAAGGAGCCGGACATGGACATCACCACTTTGCGCATCGCGGCCACGCTGGCTGCGTTCGTGACATTTATCGGCATCCTCGTATGGGCTTATTCGCGCCGCAACCAACAGGGCTTCGATGAAGCAGCCCGCCTGCCCTTTGAACAGGATTGAGACAGCACCATGAGCGATTTCATCAACAACTTCTGGTCGCACTATGTGGCCGTCCTGTCCGTGGTCAGCATCCTGGCCTGTGCCCTGTTGCTGTGGCTCACGGCGCGCGTGCGGGCCAAACCCAGCGCCGACAACACCACCGGCCATGTCTGGGATGAAGACCTGCGCGAAGCCAACAACCCCATGCCGCGCTGGTGGATGGGCCTGTTTGTGCTGACCATCGTTTTCGGTCTCGGCTACCTTGTGGCGTACCCGGGCCTGGGCAGCTACCAGGGCGAACTCGGCTGGAGCACCGAGGGCGAATATGCGAAGGACATCGCCGCGGCCAACCGCGAGCTCGAACCCGTTTACGCCGCCTATGCTGCCTTGCCGGCTGACAAGGTGGCGGCCGACCCCGCCGCCATGGCGATTGGCCAGCGGCTGTTCCTGAACAACTGCGCCCAGTGCCATGGCTCCGACGGCCGCGGCAGCAAGGGTTTTCCGAACCTGACCGACAGCGACTGGCTGTATGGCGGCACGCCGGAAAAAATCAGCGAGACCATTCATCAGGGTCGCATCGGCGTGATGCCGCCCATGGGCGCTGCCGTCGGCACGCCCGAGGATGTGAAGAATCTCGCCAACTACGTGCTGAGCCTGTCAGGCAGTCCGCATGACTCGCTGCGTGCGGGTCTGGGCAAGAGCAAGTTCAGCGCCTGCGCCGCCTGCCACGGCGTGGGTGGTGCCGGCAATCCCGCGCTGGGTGCGCCCAACCTGACCGACAAGGTGTGGCTGCACGGGTATGGCCAGGAGTCCATCATTGCCATGATCAACACCGGTAAAACCAACCAGATGCCGGCGCAGCAGGGCCGCCTGACCGATGCGCAGATCCACGTGCTGGCCGCCTATGTCTGGGGCCTGCCGGGCCGGCAGACGCCGGTTCGCTGAGTCCGGCAGCGACAGATTCCATGCCCGATATCAAGCCGCCTCCCCGCAAGGTCATCCCCATCACCGCAGTGCCGGCCGGGGAAGAGGCAGGCAGCGCCCTGTACGCGGCACACAAGAAAATTTACCCGCGCACGGTCTCCGGCCTGTTTGCGCGCTGGCGCTGGGCCATGGTGTTCCTGACGCAACTGGTGTTTTACGGCCTGCCGTGGCTGGAGTGGGGCCAGCGCCAGTCGGTGCTGTTTGACCTGGCGGCGCGCCGCTTTTACATCTTCGGGCTGGTGCTCTACCCTCAGGACCTGATTTACCTGACCGGCCTGTTGGTGGTGTCGGCGCTGTCCCTGTTCCTGTTCACCGCAGTCGCCGGCCGCCTGTGGTGCGGTTTTGCCTGTCCGCAGACGGTGTACACCGAAATTTTCATGTGGGTCGAGCAGAAAATCGAGGGCAACCGCATAGCGCGCATGCGGCTCGATGGCGAGGCCCTCTCTGCCAAAAAGCTGGCCAAGAAGTGGTTCAAGCACTTCGTCTGGCTGAGCATCGCCCTGTGGACCGGGTTCACCTTCGTGGGCTACTTCACGCCGATCCGCGAACTCGGCATGGAATTTCTGCACGCCGGCATGAGTTCCTGGGAGGTGTTCTGGGTGATCTTCTACGGCCTGGCGACCTACGGCAATGCCGGCTTCATGCGCGAGCAGGTCTGCAAGTACATGTGCCCCTATGCGCGATTCCAGGGTGCGATGTTCGACCGCGACACGCTGATCGTCAGTTATGACACGGCGCGTGGCGAACCGCGCGGCTTGCATGCCAAGGGCAGCGATCCGCGTGCCCAGGGCCTGGGCGACTGCATCGATTGCGAGCTGTGTGTACAGGTCTGCCCCACCGGCATCGACATCCGCAACGGGCAGCAATATGAATGTATCGGTTGCGGCCTGTGCATCGACGCCTGCGACACGGTGATGGACCGCATGGCCACGCCACGTGGCCTGGTTCGTTATGCCACGCAAAACAGCATGGCTGCGCGCTGGACGCCGAAGCAGGTGCTGCGCCGCGTGTTGCGGCCGCGGGTGCTGTTGTACGGCGGGGTGTTGACGCTGCTGTGTGTCGGCTTGCTGGCCAGCCTGGTCGTGCGCACGCCGCTCAAGGTCGATGTGGTGCGTGATCGCGCCTCGCTGGCCCGTATCGCCGAGGGTGGCCAGCTTGAAAACGTCTACCGCCTGCAGATCATGAACGCGACCGAGCGGACACAGCGCTACAGCCTGGCCGCCAGCGGCCTGCCCGGGCTGGTGGTGCTGCCGGCCGAGCCGGTGGAGGTCGAGCCTGCCCAGTCACGCTGGGTGGTGGTGCGTCTGCAACTGCCTTACGGCAGCGTGGCGGCCGGCTCGCACACCGTCCATTTCGACGTACGCTCGGCCGACGGGGGCTCGCAAGTGTCGGAAAAGGCCGCCTTCCTGGTGCCGCGCTAATTTTGGGAGACATGATGACGACGACTGCAAAAAATGAAGCCGGCGCTTTGGCCGACAGCGGCCCCTGGTGGCGCTACCCGCTGGTCTGGATGGTGATCGCCGGACCGGCCGCCGTGGTGGTGGCGGGTTTTGTGACCCTGTGGCTGGCGATACGAACGCCCGATCCTGTGGTGACCGGCGATTATTACCGCCGCGGCATGGAGATCAACCAGACCCTGGCCAGGGACAAGTCGCTGGCTCCCGCGCAGCAGGGCCGCAATCATGCGGCCACGCCGGCACCCGCCGGTGGCCCCCAGCCCGCCGCACAGTAAAGGGGAGACCGCCATGTCTGGCCGGAAAATCATGTCAATCGCCTGGCCCGCCTTCCTGGGGGCGTGCCTGCTTGAGCTGCTGGTGTTCGGCCTGGTGGACCCGCGGGACGTGCACTTGCCCGGTGAGCTGTCCGGCTGGTCACGCCAGGCGGTCTACACCGCAGCCTTCTTCGCGTTCTGGTTGATCTGCATGGCTTCCAGCGCCCTGACGGCGCTGCTGGAGGTGCCGCCTGCGGAAGTCGACAAGCCTGAGCCTCACTGACCACGCCCGGGCTCCAGCTGGAGCCCTGTAGCGATTGCTATACAAATCATAGCTGCTTGCGCTTGCTCGACAAGCGTTGGAGGCTGATCCGTGCCAGACCCGGCGGGCCACCGGCGAGCCCGCTGCTGCAGCGGCAGGCGCCGCCCGGCGCAAACCCGCCCTTGCCCTGCCTGTAAGATGCGCGCACCCCGCTGAAAAAAGTGCCGTGCCTCATTCCACCCTTGTCCATGCCGACCACGCCGCTGCCTCGCAGCGTTCCGGCGCGTTTGCGCTCGCGGGCGCGGCCGCGCTGACACTGCTGGCGGCGCTGGCCGTGGCCGCAGGCTGGCGCTCCCCGGCAGCGACGCTGACCGTGCTGTTGCTGGCGGCTGCCACCGCCGGTTTCGCCGTTTTCCACGTGAGCCGGGAAGTGGTGCAGCGCCGCTCGAGCGGGCGTGCCCTGGAAGGCGCAGCGGCCAGGCTCGCCGGCCTGCTGGACTCGGCCATGGACGCCATCATCACGGTGGACAGCGAACAGCGCATCGTGCTGTACAACCGGGCCGCCGAAAAAATCTTCGGCTGGCCGAGTGAACAGGCCCTGGGAGAACGGCTGGACAAACTGATGCCGGTTCGTTTCAGGGGGGGGCATGCGGAGCATATCCGGCGCTTCGGCACCACGGGCACGACCTCGCGGCGCATGGGTGACGGCACCGTGCTGTACGGCCAGCGCGCCGACGGCGAGGAGTTCCCGATGGAGGCCTCGATTTCCCAGCTCGATACCGCCGGCGGCAAGCTGTTCACCGTGATCCTGCGCGACGTGACGGAACGCGCCCGCGCCCGCGAGGAGCTGCGGGCTTTTGCATCCGAAGCCCACGCAATTCTCGAAAGTGAAAAAACCCGCATTGCACGCGAACTGCACGACGAGCTGGCGCAATCCCTGACGGCGCTCAAGATGGACACCATCTGGGTGCGCGACAACCTGGCGGCGGACACCCCGGCTGCAAGCGCGAAACTCAGTGACATGCTCGGCATGCTGGACACCACGGTGGCGGCGACGCGGCGCATCGCCGCCGACCTGCGGCCCCTGATGCTGGATGACCTGGGACTGGTGCCAGCCATCGAGTGGTTGGCCCAGAACTTCGGGCAGCGCACCGGTGTGCCTTGCACCTTGAAGGTGGCGGAAGATGTCGAGTTGCACGAACCCTATGCGACGGCGGTATTCCGCATCGCGCAGGAGTCCCTGGCCAACGTCGCCAAACACGCCGGGGCATCCCGGGTTGAGGTCAGCATCGAGCGCATCCCGGGCGCGGTGGTCATGCAGGTGCGTGACAACGGCCGCGGGTTTGTGCCGGACGCGCCGCGCAAACCCTATTCGCTGGGGCTGATGGGCTTGCGTGAGCGCACCCATCTCCTCAAGGGACGCATCACCATCGACAGCGTGCCGGGGCAGGGGACCTGCATCGATGTGCATATTCCGGTCGCCGAACCCGGCGCGTCCTCATGATCCGCATCGTGATCGCCGACGACCACGCCATAGTGCGTGAAGGGCTCAAACGCATCGTGTCCTCGGTTGAAGGCATGGAAGTGGCCGGCGAAGCCGCTGATGGCAACGAGGTCATGCAGCGTGTGCGTGAACTGGCCTTCGACGTGTTGATGCTCGACCTGTCGATGCCGGGGCGAAGCGGCATGGAACTGATCAAGCTGGTTCGCGCGGAAAAACCCAAGCTGCGCATCCTGGTCCTGAGCATGCACCAGGAGCTGCAATACGCAGTGCGCGCCATCAAGTCTGGCGCCAGCGGTTACCTGACCAAGGAAAGTGCACCCGGCCAGCTCGAGCAGGCCTTGCGGAAAATTGCTGCCGGCGGGGCCTTCATCAGCGCCGAGGTGGCCGAACAGCTGGCGCTGGGTGCGATGCCGGGCAGCGAGGCTTCGCCGCAGGAAAGCCTGTCCAACCGTGAGTTCGAGGTGTTCCGCCTGCTGGTTGACGGCGCGACCGTGACCGACATCGCCGGACGGCTCAACCTGTCGGTCAAGACGGTGAGCACCCACAAGGCCAACCTGATGCAGAAGATTGGTGTGGGCAACCAGAGCGAGCTCATCCGGTACGCACTGCGGCACGGGCTGACCGACCTGCTCTGACGCCGCGGCGAGGGTGAACCGGCCCTCGGACAATTCCTAGGCCGCCAAGGCGGTCACTGAGGCCATTTTCGGATATCAGACCCGGCAATCCCGGCGGCCGCCTATGGCAGCAGGCGTGGCAAACGGCGACAGTAGATACATGTCCCAGCCAGCCTCCCGCCCCCTCAAGGTGTTTCACGCCGACGACTCGCCGCTGATCCGCGAACGCGTGGCCAGTCTGCTGGACAGCAGCCTGATGGCGGTCGTGGGCCATGCCCAAACGCCGCAGTACGCGATCGAGGGCATTCTTGCCATGCACCCCGACGTGGTGGTGCTGGACGTCCAGCTGGAAGGCGGCTCCGGCCTGCAGGTTCTGCGTGCGGTGCGCCGTATCGCGCCCGACATTGCCTTCGTGGTCTTCAGCAACCACTCGGACCCGGCCTACCGCAAGCGTTACATCGACGAGGGTGCCCAGGCGTTTCTCGACAAAAGCACCGAATTCGATCAGCTCGCCCGGGCCGTCACGCAGGCATCCCCGGCACTCACGCATTGATTCCCGAGACCCTCAGGAGAAAACCATGTCTATCGCCATTCTCGAAGCCAGCAACCCCGCCATCCGGGTATTTTCCCGCCAGGCCGGTTCCGCCAGCGCCATCCCCGCGCCCCTGGTGACACCCTGCTCCAAATGCCATTTGCGGGACCTGTGCCTGCCCTGCGGCATGACCGGCGGCGACGTGGAGCGGCTGGACAGCCTGATGTTCGGCCGGCGCAAGATCATGGCGGGACAGACCCTGTACCGCGAGGGTGACAAGTTCCAGTTCATCTATGCGGTGCGCAGCGGGACCTTCAAGTCCAGCCTGCTGCTGGCCGATGGGCGCGAGCAGGTCGGCGGCTTTTACATGGCCGGCGAGCTGATGGGGCTGGACGGCGTGGCCCATGGTGCCCATGCCAGCAGCACGATCGCGCTAGAAGATGCCGAGGTCTGCTCCATCCCCTACACCCATTTCACCGAGATGGCAGCCGGCAATTCGGGCATGCAGCATGTGGTCAGCCGGCTCATGAGCCGCGAGATCGTGCGCGAACACAGCCTGATGGTGCTGCTGGGCAGCATGAACGCCGAGGAGCGCCTGGCGGCATTTTTGCTGAACCTCTCGCAGCGCCTGAAGGCCCGGGGCTATTCGGCCACCGAGTTTCACCTGCGGATGACGCGCGCCGAGATCGGCAGCTACCTGGGCATGACGCTGGAAACCGTGAGCCGCACCTTTTCGGCGTTTCAGCAGCAGCGCCTGCTGGAGGTCGACAAGCGCCACATCCGCATCATTGACCTCGACGGCCTGAACCGCTCCTTTACCACCCGGGTGCACTGACAGCCCTGACCGCAGAGGCGACGGGGCTGCGCCCTGCCCGGGGACAGCTTACACCGCGGTGGTGAGGATTCTGCCGCACACGCTCCGACAGGGCATGGTCTGCCCCGCGGTGTCAGCGGCGCGGCGTGGGGCAGGAGTTGATGCCCAGCAGGCTGTAGATCGGGCACATGCCGACCGCACCCGTCAGCAGCGGAACAACGCCGATATAGCCCCAAAGCCCAACGGTGCCGGTGGCGGCCAGGCCGATCAGGACCAGGCCGGCGACCACGCGCAGGCTGCGGTCAATCACACCTTCATTGACTTTCATGCTGTTTCTCCAAGGTTTGCGCGGAAAATCTCGCGGTAAGTCCAGCATACGGGGGTGGAGCGCTTCGGGCCCTGACATGGATCAAGCACGCCATGCGTTCACCGGCTTTCGCGGCTCCCCTGCCGGTGTTCCCCCTGCCCACGGCGCTGGTGGATCAAGGCGGGGCCGTGGCGGCCCGGCGCATCAGGATCGGCGGTCTGTTTGCAGGCCTGAAAGCTCTGCCCGCAGGGCTTGCAGACGCCCGCGATAAGCCTCCGCATCCCCATAGTCGGCAAAGCCTGCGTAGTAGGGATGGGCCTGGAGCTGACGCCTGGCGTGTTTGATCGGGCACCAGTACTGCTCGGTGCGGCCTGCCACTTCGCGCAGGTAAGCTGCCAGCCCGGTCGCGTACGAGCAATAAGCGCAATTGACTTTTTCAAGCAGGTTCAAATAACCCAGGTGGGTGCGATCAAACACGAGGTAGTCCCTGCGGCGCACGGGCGCGATTCCGTACAGCGGGAAGCAGGTGCACTGGTACACGATCAGAAACAGGTCCAGCAGCGCCAGCGGAGCAATCAGCGCGTAGATGACGGGTGCCGTCAGCACATGGCGCCAGTCCGCGCCCAGCACATAGGCCAGCAGGCCGGTCCTGAAACGGCGTTGCTGCGCCAGTATCTCGTGTTCGAAGCGAACGCGGCGGTCCTGGAAATCGGCATGCAGCGCCGCACGACGCAGCTGGAGTTCCCGCTCGATGTCCTCCTCGATCTGCTGGCCGCGGGCGAGCAGTTCATCGATCCTGGGGTTCATGGCAGGGACTTTCCAGGCGCTTTCATGGCGCGGCTTTGGGGTAACCGACGGTCTGCGACAGCAGGACTTGCTGGTCGTGGCTCAGGCCCAGCGCGTCGGCGATCGCCGCGCGGTCTATCCAGGCGCGTATCACCGTGGCCAGGCCGCTGCTGGCCGCAAACAGGTAGACATTCTGCGTGATCGCACCGGCGGCGACATGGGCGTAGGCCTCGCGCTGCGCGGCCGGCACCAGCGACATGCGTGGGTGGTTGGCGACGTAGACCAGGTCCATGGGCGCTTCATCGACAAAGTCCTGGTAGCCGGTCACGCGCCGCAGGTCGGCGCCGGCAACCAGTTGCAGTTGATGCCCGGCAGCCTCGTAACGGTAGGCGCCTTCTGGCAGGGCCACATAAATGTCGATTTCCTGCGCGTTGAGCGCCGACGGCGCAGTGCGTCCGCCGTCCGGGCGATTGACACCGCAGGCGGCCCAGAGCAGGCTGGACAAGGCCTCCAGCGGCAGCGGGTCCGGCTTGTAGTCGCGGCGCGACTGGCGCCGCGCCAGCGCCTGCATCAGCGGCAGACCGGCCTGCCGGTCCGGCGGCGGCAGGCTGATCACGGCGGTGGCGTTTCCAAGGGCCGGCTGCGGCCGCAGTTTGCCCATCATGCCGAGGGCGAGCTTGGTCAGGGTCGTCATGCTTTGCTCCTTGTTTCCGCTTCTGCCTAGACCGCTTTGGTCATGTAGCCCATCCACGACCAGTAGGTCAGCGCGAACACGACCAGCAGCGCCATCGCGGCCAGGGTGATCACCAGGCCGGTGCGCACGAAGTCGCGCGCATCGAAGGTGTCCGTGCCGTAGGCGATCATGTTTTGCGGCGCATTGACCGGCAGGATGAAACCGAAACTCACCACAAACTGCAGCAGCATGGTCATGCCAATCACGTTGAGGCCCGGCGTCTGCACCGCCGTCAGCACGCTGATGATGATGGGGATCATGGTCGAGGCGAGTGCCGTGGCGCTGGCAAAGCCGAGGTGGATCACGATCAGGAACAGCGACAGCAGCATCAGGATGACAAAGGCACTGGCCTGCTGCAGCCCCAGGTGCTGGACAATCAGGTTGGCCAGCCAGCCGGCCGCGCTGGTCTTCAGCAGGGCGGTGCCCACGCTGATGCCGACGGCAAACAGGATCACCGTGCCCCACGGGAAACCACGCTGCGACTCCTTCCAGTCCATCACCCCCAGGCGCGGCACCAGCATCAGCGCGATGGCTGCAATGGTGGTCGACGAGGTGTCGAAGTTGTGCAGCACTTTTTCGGTGGCCCAGAAGCCCAGCAGCACCAGCACGATGGCCAGCAGTTTCCACTGCCGCAGCGTCATCGGGCCGATGGCTTCGAGCTGCTGGCGGATGGTGGCCTGGCCACCGGCGATTTCCTTCATTTCCGGTTTCATCAGGCGGGTCATGATGAAATACACCGCCACGCTCAGCACGGCTGAAAACGGCGCACCAGCGATGAACCACTCGGTCCAGCTGATGCTGGTGCCGAACTGCTTTTCGATGAAGCCGATGGCCACCATGTTTTGCGCCGCCGCGGTCTTGATGCCGATGTTCCAGACGCTGGCGGTTTGCGCCGCGGTGATCAACAGCAGGCCGGCAAAGCGGCTGCGCCTGTCGACCTTGAAGGCCAGGATGAACCCCATCATGATGGGCACCAGGCAGGCGACGCGCGCCGTGGTGCTGGGCACGATGAAGGACAGCAGGAAACCCGTCACCATGGCGCCGATCACGATGTGGTTGGTGCCTGCGTCCACCTTGGACAGCACCAGCAGCGCGATACGCCGGTCCAGCCCGGTGGCGGACATCGCCGCGGCGATGAAACAGGCCGCCGCCACCAGTGCCACGGCGCTGTTGGAAAACCCGGACAGGGCCAGGCCGAGCGCTGCACCGGTGCCCATGTAGGGGCCGGCCGGCTTGGCCGCATCGGGGGTATAGGCCAGCAGAAAGATCATGAGTGCGCCTATCACCACCGAGCTCACGGCGTAGTCGAGCGCCTCGGTCATCCAGACGATCACGGCAAAGGCGAGGATGGCCAGCATCACCTGGCCGGCGGCGGGCAGGCCTTGCAGGGCCGGCATCCAGACGATGGCCAGCAGGGCCGCCAGCGCAAGGAACAGGCCGGTCCGTTTGACGATGCCGCCCTGGCCCTGTTCAGGCGTCGTGGTGGCTGGTGCAGAGTCTGGTGAGCTTGCCATGGTGTGTTCCCGGTTGAATCAGTGAAGCTGCCTTGGGCAGGCTATTGCGCGCGCTTTCCGAGCCGGCGAAGTTTTCCCAGCCAGCGGCTGCCGTCGTTCGCCTTGAAGTCGCCGACCATACCGATCAGCGTCTCATGCACGGGGGCGATGCCGACAAAACCGAGAATGTTGCGCTCCAGCGACTTGAGGCTGTGGGCGCGGAAGTACCAGCGGTACACCAGGGCAGGCATGCCCATGGTCACCACAACCCGCGCGGAACGGCCTTTGAGGCCCTTCTTTGTGAAGGTGGCGCGTCCGGCTTCATGTTCGAAGGCAAATCCGGGCCTGGCCACCTGTTCCAGGAAGCCCTTGAGCAGGGCAGGCATGTCGCCCAGCCAGAGCGGGAAGAACAGCACGATGTGTTCGGCCCAGCGGATGTCGGCCTGCGCCTGCTGCAAGCTGGAAGGCAGTGCGCCTTCTTCCCAGGCCTGCTGGCTGCGCAGCAGCGGAAAATCGAGTTCGGCGACCTGAATGCTGCGCACGGTATGTCCGGCCTCCTGGGCGCCCGCGGTGTAGGCGGCCGCCAGCGCGTGACACAGGTGAGGTGCGGTGCTGTCGGGATGGCCCTGGATCAGGACAATGCGTTTGGCCGTCATTGTTTGGCATCCTTGCCGGCTGCGCTGAGTTGGCGCACGGCGCGGGCCAGCAGCGGGGCCATGCGTATCGCGTTGGATGGGTGCGTGATGGTGTCGCAGGTCAGAACGCGCGTGACGCCTGCTTCGAGCAACTGGCCGTGGGCCTCGGCGTCGAAGAGCGCATGCACGGCTATGCACAGCGGTGCACCCAGGCCGTTCTTTTTCAGGAGCCGCGTGGCGGCCAGCATGGTCTGCCCTGTGGAAATGATGTCGTCGAGCAGCACCGGGGTCCGTCCCGGCCAGCGTTCGCGGCTGGCCAGCCGGACCCCCACATCGCGGTCGCCGCGCCGCGTCTTGGCCAGCACGGTCCAGGGGGCGCCCGCCAGGCCGGCCACTTCGGCGACCCATTGTTCGCTTTCCTGGTCGGGTCCGATCAGCCAGGGCGCTTCGACGTGGCTGCGCAGCCAGCGCGCCATCAGCGGTGCGGCCGGGATGACCTGCGTGCGGATGTTGTAAATCTCGCCCAGGCTGTGAATGCGGTGCAGGTGCGGATCCACCGTGACCAGAAAGTCCAGCGACGCGGACAGCAGCCGGGCATAACTGCGGGAGGTCACCGCCTCGCCGGGTTTGAAGCGTTTGTCCTGCCGCATGTAAGCCAGGTAGGGGGCGACCAGTCCGACCTGCCGGGCGCCCAGTTCACGCGCTGCTTCGGCAGCAAAAATCAGCGGCAGGGTTTTCCCATCGGGCTGGTCCAGGCTGCCCGCCAGCACCACGCAGCGGCCCTCGACTGGCGCATCGATACGCACGCCGGTTTCGCCGTCGGGAAACCGGTGCAGTTGCAGGCTGGCGCAGTCGCAGCGCAGGCGGCTGGCGAGGCCGGCCGCGAGCTGTTCACCACCAGGGAGGGCCAGGACCAGCATCAGGCTTCTTCCATCACATGCACCGCTTCGGCCTGGGTGGTGGCGTACTCCAGGGCGTAGGCGAGTTCGCCCGGCGTTGCTGCATGCAGTGTGAACAGCGGCTGGCCGCGTTCGACCACTGTGCCGAGCTGCACATTCATGTCGATGCCCGCACAGGCTGCTGAAGGCGCGCCGGCGAGTTTGGCGATACGTGCCAGGCGCCGGTTGTCGATGGCGATCACGGTGCCGCCATGCCGGGACAACACCGCTTGCTGATGAATGGCCACCGGTGGCTCGCGCAGGCCGCCTTGTGCCTCGCAGATCTCCTGGAATTTTTGCCAGGCGCGGCCGTCTTCCAGTACCGCGCTGGCCTGGGCCAGGCCGGCCCCGGCGGGCGCCGCGCCGCCGAACTCGAGAATCTGCCCGGCCAGCTGCAGTGAGCGCAGCGCCAGGTCGGCCGGAGCCCGTGCTTCGCGGCGCAACACGGCCAGCACGTCGCGCGCCTCCAGCGCGGGGCCGATACCGCGGCCCACGGGGGCCACGCCGTCGGTCTGCACCACGCGCACCTGCATGCCCAGCGCCTGGCCGACCTGCTCGAGTTGCTTCCCCAGCAGGTTGGCCGCGTGTGCGCTGCGGACCTTGGCGGTCAGCCCGACCGGCATGTCGATCAGCACATGGGTGGCGCCGGCCGCGGCTTTCTTGGACAGGACCGAGGCGACCAGTTGTCCCTGGCTGTCCAGGTCCAGCGGGCGTTCCACGCGGATCAGGATGTCATCCGCGGGGCTGAGCCGCACCGCGCCGCCCCAGACAATGCAGCCGCCGGTACGGTCGACCACGCGCCGGATCTGTGCCACGTCCAGGTCCACCGGCGCCAGGGTTTCCATGGTGTCGGCGGTGCCTGCCGGCGAGGTGATCGCGCGCGACGAGGTCTTGGGCATGCGCAGCCCGCAGGCTGCAATGATGGGCACGATGATCATGGTGGTGCGGTTGCCTGGAAGTCCGCCCACGCAGTGTTTGTCCATGACCAGGCCCTCGCCCCAGTGCATGCGCTCCCCCACGTTGACCATGGCCCGGGTCAGCGCGATGGTCTCGTCCATGTCCAGATGGTCGCCGGCGCAGGCAGTGACGAAGGCTGCGAGCTGCAGGTCCGAGTAACGCCCGGCCGCCACGTCCGTGATCACCGCGTCGATGGCCGGCTGGCCGAGGCGGCGGCCGTAAACCTTGGCGCGTACATGGCTCAGCGATTCGAGCGGCGCGGGATGGTGCAGCGAAACTTCTTCACCCGGTCGCGCATGGATCAGGCGCCAGGCCGCTTCGGACAGACCGGCCTCTTCAGGCGAGAGAAAATCCCCGCTGACCACATTGAGCGTGGCCACGATGGTGTGGCCGTTGTGCCGCAGCTCCACGCGTGAGCGTGCCTCAAAACCCTCCGAATGGCAGACCGGGCAGTCGCGGTGCATGTACAGCACCGGCTCCTGGTAGGTGTCGATACCCAATCTGCGCAGACGCAGGCGGTTGACAGGGGGCGGGGGGGGTGTGGGCATGAAAATCCTTCGTGCCACTGTAGGCAGGTCGGAGACGGCCGGTCTTGACAAAACGCAAGCCCGGTGGGGGATGCCGGCGCAACTGGCACCTCCCGGGGGTGGTCAGGACGCGGCGTCGGAAGCCGCGGGCCGCAAAAGCGGCAGTTCGTCCGCATCCAGCACGTCGGCGCCAGGGCGCAATTGCTCCAGGACGGCAAGGTTGGCCTCGGACGCGTCGCCACGCCGCGCCAGCAGGCGCTGGCGCAATACGGGCTGAGGCGCCTCGCAGTGCACGATGGAAAACAGCACACCGAGGTTTTGTGCCAGTGAGTGCGCCTGGTCTCTTTCGGCGCGGCGCAGGAATGCGGCGTCGAGGATCACCGGATAGCCGGCCTGCAATGCCGTGCGCGCCAGGTCGAACAGCTGCGCATAAGTGCGTGCAGTGGTGTCCGCCTTGTACAGGTCCATCCCCCGGGCCCGCGAATCCTCCAGCATGCCCAGGCCGTACAGGCGCTTCCTCTCCACGTCCGAGCGCAGCCGGATCGCGCCATCTTGCTCGAGAAGGCGCTGCGAGACCCAGGTTTTGCCCGATCCGGGCAGGCCGTGCATGATGGCCAGCCAGGCCTTGCCGGGCTGGGTCCAGGCCAGTGCTGTCGCCAGGTAGCGGCGGGCCGCGTCGCTTCCGGCGCTGCGCAGGTGCTCCACCTGGGCGCGGACCAGGGCCCGGTAAACGACCGCAAAACGCAAGGCGGGCAGGCCGGCATGGTCGCCGGTCCGGTCCAGCCAGGCATTGAGGAAACGAAAGCACAGGTCCTGCCGCTGGTGGGCAGCGAGGTCCATCACCACGAAGGCCGCATCGTCGAGAACGTCGATCCAGCGCAGGGCCGGGTCGAACTCGATGCCATCAAAGGCAGCAACGTGGTCTTCAAGGCGTACCACGTTCGCCAGATGCAGGTCGCCATGGCATTCGCGCACATGCCCATCCGCCTGGCGGGAGGCCCACAAGGGAGCCAGGATGCCGGCCTGCGCCGTCAGCCAGTTTTGCAGGGTGGACAGCGCGGCTTCACCGGCCCATGGCCGGGCACCGTCGAGCGCTGCCAGCGCGATACGCCGGCGCTGGTCGGGGCTGGAAAAACCATCCGTGGCAGCCGCGCGCGGCGCGCTCCCATGAAAACCGGCCAGCAGGGCGGCCAGTTGGTCCACATCCTGGTTGTCCAGCGCGCCGGCGACGATTCTTTCGCTGAAAAGCGCCCCCGGCGGAAAGCGGCGCATGCGCACCGCATATTCCAGCACCGGGCCGGCACCGTCGATGTCGGGCGATGCGGTCGTGCCGGTGATTTCTGTGACGCCCAGGTACAGCCCGGGCGCCAGCCGCCGGTTGAGCCGGACCTCTTCCTCGCAGAAATGGCGCCGGGCTTGCAGGCTGTTGTAGTCGACGAAGGGCAGGTGCACCGGCTTCTTGAACTTGTACGCCGTGTCTGCGGCCAGCAGCACCCACGAAATATGGGTCTCGATCAATTCAGCGTGCAAGGCGCCGGCCAGCGTGGTGACCAGGGTGCGGGCGGCGTTCAGGGCAGCATCAGGCGTTGGCATGGCTCGCTCGTAAACTCGGTCAGGGTTTGCGTACACGCACTTTGCTGCCGTCACGCAGGGTGGCGGGCGGGTAAACGATCACGGCCTGGCCTTCGCTCAAACCGCTGCGCAGCCAGGCTTCGTTGTTGTTGCGGGCGCCGATCTCGACCGGTTGCAGCCGCGCTTCACGACCATCCAGCTGGTAGACCGCCATGCCCTTGCCGTGAGGAAACAAGGCCCCCAGGGGCGCGAGCACGGCCTGCTCGACACTGGCTGTGATAATCCGTACCGACACCCGGAAGCCGTCGCCCATGCTGCGCCAGGCTTGGGGCGGGTTGCTGATGTCGATCAATACATTGACACGCTGCTCCTCGATGCCCAGCGCCGAGACCTTGGTGAAGGCGGCCGGTTCGACGCGGCGCACCACGCCCTCGACGGGCGGCCCGCCCCAGCGCTCGATCACCACGCGGCGCCCGGCCGTGGCCTGGACCGCGTCGGTGGTCAGCAGTTCGCTGATCACTTCCATGCGCTGGGGGTCGCCAATGTCCAGCAGGGCGGCACCAGCGGCAAGGGTGGCCTCGCTGGGCTGCGGCACCCGCAGCACCACGCCGCTGACCGGCGAGCGCACGCTCAGCGGCCGGGTGCTGCTGCTGCCGGCAGTGGCCGGTTGCAGCGCCGCCGCGGCCTGGGCCTGCTCCTGCACCGCCATTTCACGTTCCGCGTCCGCCACCTCCAGTTCACGGCGGGCGCCTGACTGGGCCAGCCGGACCGCATCGAGCTTCGAGGCCGACAGGAATCCTTCACCGGCGAGTTTCTCGGTGCGTTCCTTGTCCAGTTGCGCCTCCTGCAGGGAAATCCTCGCGCGCGCCACACGGGCCGAGGCGCGCTCCACCCCGGCAGCGGCGGCTTTGAGGCGCGCCGTCGCCTCGCGCGCGCTGCGTTCATCGACCATCGACGACATGACCGGCGTCAACACGGCCACGACGTCGCCGGCGGTCACGCTGTCACCCTCGCGCAGCACCATGCGCGCCACGCGTGCGGCCACCGGTGCCGAGACGGTGTAGCGGTCCTTCAGGCGGGTGCGCCCATCTTCCTCGATGGACTGCTCGAAATGCCCCTGTTTGATGACAGCGGTTTCGACTTCAACAGGTCGCGGCGAAAATGCCCAGGCCAGCGCCGCAAGCACGGCGCCGCCTGCCGCCATCCATAGCCAGCTTGCTTTCTTCAGTTTCAGCAGATTCATCCCTGTTCCCCTGTTCCCTATTCCCTGGTCTTGAGCGCAGCCACCATGTCCAGCCGGTCGATCCGCCGCCGCACCACCAGGGCGCTGGCCACGCCGGCGGCGACCACGCAGATGGCCGCCCAGGCATAGGTCCGTGGCTGGATGACGACCGGAAACTGGAACTGGTCGGATTCGAGCAGCTCCGCGACCAGGTGCACCAGGCCCCAGCCCATCAACATGCCCAGCGGCAAGGCAATCGCGATGCTGATGGCCAGTTCGCCGAGCAGCAGGACCGAGACTTCAGCGCGTGTGAAACCCAGCACCCGCAGGCTGGCCAGCTCCCAGGTTCGCTCAGACAGCGCGATGCGTGCATTGTTGTAGACCACGCCTACGGCGATCACGCTGGCAAACACGGTGAGCACCAGGCTCATGAGGCGGACATTGCGAGCGCTGACTTCCTGCATGTTGCGCAGCAGGTTGGCCTTGCTGAAGGTGCCGGCCACGCGCGGCAGGCCCTGGCTGGCGGCCAGGAAGGCGGCTTCGCTGCCGCGCTGCAGCGCCACCGCGTACTGCGAGCTCACGTCGCCTTCGCGCATCAGCCGGTTCAGCGCGCGGCGTTCCATGTAGGCGTTCAGCCCCATCATTTCCTGTGCGGTGGCTGCCAGCGTCAGCTGCAGCGTCTCCCGGCGTCCTTCGAGCACCTCGGCGCGCACCGTGTCACCCACACGCAGGCCCAGCTTGCTGGCCAGGCGGTCGGTCATCACCAGTCCGCCGTCGGGCAGGGGCACTTTCTTGCCGCGGATGTCGACGATGCGCCGCAGCTCGGGGTTTTCTGCATAACCCTGGATCAGGCCGCGCTCGCTGACCGGGCCGTTGACGAAGCGCACCTGAACGTCGCGCGTGGCCTCCACCGCGATGACTCCTGGCATGCGCGCCACCTCGTGGCGGGCCTCGTTGCCAATGGGCTCGCTCATCCACAGGATCACGTCGCTGCGCATGGCCAGCGTGAACTGGGTGTCGACGATATGGTCGATCGCATCGCGTATGAAATTACCCATCACGACGATCGCCACAGCAGCGGCCACACCGGCCATCGACAACCCGCTGCGCAGCGGTCGGCGCTCCATGTTGCGCAGGATCATCTGCAGGGCCGGCTTGACCCCCTTGACGCCCAGACGCTCCAGCAGCGTGCGCCGGAAGTGCCCCGGTGCGGGCGGACGCATGGCCTCAGCTGGTGCCAGGCGCACGGTGGCGCCTATGGCACTGAGCGTGCCGAGCACGGCCGTTGCCACAGTCAGGCCCGCACCCACCACCAGCAGCCACGGGGCCAGACGGTGCTCGAACGTCGGGAAGTAGAAGAAGTCGGCATACAGCCGTGTGAAGGCGGCGCCTAGCCAGTCGCCGAGCCAGATGCCCAGCATGAGCCCCAGGAAGACGATCACCAGCACCAGCTTGAGGTAGTGCGCGCCTATGCTGCGATTGGTGTAGCCCAGCGCCTTCAGTGCGGCAATCTGTTCGCGCTGGGTGGACACCAGCCGCGACACCACCACATGCAAAAGAAAGGCTGCCACGCCGAGAAAGATGGAAGGCAGGACCGTGCCCAGAACCTGCTGCTCCTTGATCTCGGCATCCAGCATGGCGTGTGAGGTCTGGTCCTCGCGGCCGTAGGCCTCTCCCGCTCCGTAACGTGCCAGCAGCCGGCTCAAGCGGGCAATCACGTCGCGCTGCGATGCGCCCGGCGCGAGCTTGATGCTCACGCGGTTGAAGGCGCCCTGCATGTCGTAGGCCGCGGCCAGGGTGTCGCGGTCCATCCAGAACACCCCGAAGCCGCGCTGGTCGGGGCTGCCGCCCAGGCCGGCAAAAATGTACTCCGGTGACAGCGCGATGCCGGCGATCAGCAGCGTGCGTTGTTTTCCGTTGATCAGGGCGGTGAAGGTGTCGCCCGGTTTGACGCCACGCGATGTCGCGAAGCCGGCCGAGACCAGCACCTCGATGCGGCCGTCGCTGCGTGCGCCTGAGGACAGCGCAGTGTTGTCAAGTGACCGGCCGCGCGAAACACTCACCTGGTTCATGCGCGGCAGCTGTTTGCGGTCCACGCCGATCAGCTGGCCGAGGATGGGGTCACTGATCCCCGGAGCCGTGATGCGGACCACCTGCTCGATGGTGGTTTGCACGTCGGCCACGCCGGGTACCTGCCGCAGTGTCTCCGCCAACGCGTTCGGGGCGCGCTTGACCGTGGCGAACACATCGGCAAAATGGGCCTCCGCATAAAAACGTTCGCGTGCCAGGCCCAGCGAGTCCACCGCACTCAGGCTGGTGATGAAGCCGCCTATGCCGCTGGCCACCACCAGCGCGATGGTCAGGCCCTGGCTCCACAGCAGCCGCAGGTCCCTCAGCAACTTCCGGTCCAGTGCTTTCACGGCTTCACCATGACAATTCTGCGGGGGTCAGCCGCCGCGAGGGTGCTTCAATGCTGGCGATGCGCCCGTCCGCCAGGCGGATGACGCGGTCGGCCATGCCGGCGATGGCGGCGTTGTGTGTGATGACAATGGCCGTGGTACCCAGTTCCTGGTTGATGCGGGCGATGACTTCGAGCACCAGCTTGCCGGTGGCATAGTCCAGCGCGCCGGTCGGCTCGTCGCACAGCAGCAGCTGGGGGCGCTTGACAATGGCCCGCGCAATCGCCACGCGCTGCTGCTCGCCGCCCGACAGTTGCGAAGGAAAGTGGTCCTGCCGCGGCGTCAGCGCCACCAGCGCCAGCGCCTCGTCCACCGGCATGGGGTTGCTGGCGATGTCGGTGACCAGTGCCACGTTTTCGCGCACGGTCAGGCTGGGAATGAGGTTGTAGAACTGGAACACGAAGCCGACGTGTTCGCGCCGGTAACGCGTCAACTCCTCATCGGGTGCATCAGTCAGGCGGTGGTCCAGAAATTCCACCTCGCCGGTGCTCGGCCGGTCCAGTCCGCCCAGGATGTTCAGCAGCGTGGACTTGCCGCTGCCCGAGGCGCCCAGCAGCACCAGAAATTCGCCGGCCCGCACATCGAGATCAACGTCGCGCAAGGCATACACAGCGGTTTCACCGCTGCCATAGGTCTTGGACAGCGACCGGATGCGCAGCACCGGGGCGTCCGGCTGCTGCGCCGTGCTCATGTGTGCGGGGCCTATTGAACCGTAATTTTCCTGCTTGCTGCCGAGGCTTTCTTCGGCAGTTCCAGGCTCAGGACGCCGTCGGCGTATTTGGCCTGGACCTTGCCGTCGTCCACATCCTGCGCCAGGCTGAAGGTGCGCGAGATGTTGCCCCAGTAACGCTCGCTGCGCAGGACCTTGTCACCATTGCCCTTGGTCTCTTTTTCGCGCTTGACCTCGGCATCGATCTGCACCACATTGCCGTCGATGCGCACGTTGATGTCTTCCTTCTTGACACCGGGGATGTCGGCCTTGACATGGTAGGCGTCATCCTTTTCCGAGACATCGATGCGCATTTTCAGCGCCGGTGTCTCGGTCTCGAAAACTGCGGGCGAGAAGAATCGGCGCATGGCCGACTCGAAGGAATCGGTGAAAGTGGGATCCAGGACACGAAGATTGCTCATGAAGACTCTCCTTGAGGATTGAATGTGCCTTCCGGGCCAGGCACTGACCTTGCATCGCCGCGCCGGCGGCCACCTTGCCCTGCACCAGCGAACAATCTCAATTTAGCAATCCCGGCCGGTCGTGCATTGACATGGCTCAAGCACACAGTCCCCTTCCCAGGCTGCAACAGACTGGAGCCGGACAAGCGTCGACGTCCTGCTGCGGCAAAGCTGCTCATTGTGCGGGCCGGTCCGTGCCGGGGACCTTGATCTGGAGCAATCGGAGTGGTGGTGCGGCCGGTAATCTGCCAACATGGGGCAGGCCCCGCCCGCCCAACGTGTTTGAAGGATGTCCATGAGCGTACGCAATCTCGAAGCCTTGTTCCAGCCTGCCTCGGTGGCCCTGATAGGCGCCTCTGACCGGGAGGCAAGCCTGGGTTCCGTGGTGCTGCGCAATCTCCGCGCCGGCGGGTTTCAGGGGCCGATCTGGCCGGTCAACCGGCGGCACAGCAGCGTGGGGGGTATGCCGGCCTGGCGCGACGTGGCGTCGCTGCCGCAGGTGCCGGACCTGGCCGTGATCTGCACACCGGCGGAAACCGTGCCGGCCCTCATTGCAGAGTTGGGCCGCAAGGGCACACGTTCCGCCATCGTGCTGTCGGCCGGACTCAAACAGGCCGGCGGCACGGACGGACTTTCGCTGGAGCAAGCCATGCTGGACGCCGCGCGGCCGCACCTGCTGCGCATCCTCGGGCCCAACTGCATCGGGGCGCTGGTGCCGGGCATCGGGCTGAACGCCAGTTTTGCGCCCGGCAATGCCTTGCCCGGCAAGCTGGCTTTCGTGACGCAATCGGGCGCGCTGGCGACCGCCATGCTGGACTGGGCCAACAGCCGCAACATCGGGTTTTCGCATTTCATTTCGCTGGGGGACAGCGCCGATGTGGATTTCGGCGATGTCATTGATTACCTGGCCAGCGATCCGGGCACCCGCGCCATCCTCATGTACATGGAATCGGTGAAGTCGGCGCGCAAATTCATGTCGGCAGCCCGGGCCGCCGCGCGCAACAAGCCGGTGATTGTCGTGAAGGCCGGACGTGCACCCGACGGGGCCCGCGCCGCCGCTTCGCACACCGGCGCCCTGGCGGGTTCGGACCGGGTGTTCGACGCGGCGGTCCGCCGCGCCGGCATGCTGCGCGTGGACACGCTGGAGTCGCTGTTTGATGCGGCCGAGACCCTGACCCATGTCAGGCGCTGGCACGGCGGGCGTTTGGCGGTCCTGACCAATGGCGGCGGAGCCGGCGTGCTTGCTGCCGATGCGCTGTCCCTGGGCGGTGGCACGCTGGCCTTGCCCGGCCAGGACACCTTGCAGGCACTCGACCGGTGCCTGCCGGCGACCTGGTCGCATGGCAACCCGGTCGACATCATCGGCGACGCGCCGGTGAGCCGTTATGCGGATGCGCTGAAGGTGTTGCTGGCGGCACCGGAAATCGATGGCGTGCTGTTTATCCACGCCCCCACCGCGATTGTTCCCGCCGGTGACATTGCCGCGGCCTGCCTGCCCTTGATCCAGGCATCGGCCAAGCCGGTGCTGACCTGCTGGCTCGGCGGTGCGGTGGTGGCCGCAGCGCGGCAGACGTCGGCGGAGGCCGGTATCGCCAGCTACAACACGCCGGAGCGGGCCGCCGCCGCGTGGCTGCAACTGGCCACCTATGCACGCAACCAGCAGGCGCTGCAGCAACTGCCCGCCGCTGCGCAGGAGGACTTCACGCCGGACCGCGCTCTGGCGCAGTCCCTGCTTGACGAAGCATTGCGCGATGGCCGTGAATGGCTGGGTGATGCGCAGGCCCAGGCGCTGCTGCGGGCCTATGGTATTCCCACGGTCGAAGCCGTCAAAACCCGTGATGTCGAGGAAGCCGTGGCGGCCGCCGGCCGCATCGGTTATCCCGTGGCCCTGAAAATCATTTCGCCCGAGGTCATCCACAAGTCCGATGTCGGTGGCGTGGCACTCGACCTGGCGTCGGAACAGGCCGTGAGGCTGGCGGCCGGCAACATGCAGCAGCAGGTGCTGCGGCTGTTGCCGCAGGCCCGGGTGCTCGGCTTTACCGTGCAGGCCATGGCGCGCCGTCCCGGAGCCCATGAGCTGATTGTCGGCATCGCCTCCGACCCGGTGTTCGGGCCGGTCATGCTGCTGGGTGAAGGTGGTGTTGCCGTCGAACTGCACAAAAACCATGCGGTGGCCTTGCCCCCGCTCAATGCCCGGCTGGCGGGCGACATGGTGGCCGGCAGCGGGCTGGCGCCCTTGCTGGCCGGTTACCGGGGGCGTCCGCCGGCCGATCAGGCAGCGCTGCTGGCCACGCTGCTGAAGGTGTCGCAGATGGCCTGTGAGCTGGCCTGGCTGGCCGAACTCGACATCAATCCGCTGCTGGTCGATCAGCACGGTGTGCTGGCGCTGGATGCACGCGTCAGGCTGCGACCGGTGGTGCCGGGTGAGCCCGGCCGGCTGGCCATTCGCCCCTATCCCCTGGCGCTGGAGGAGCAGGTGCGGCTGAAGTCCCAGGATCTGCTGTTGCGGCCCATTCGCCCTGACGACGCCCAGCGCCTGATGACTTTTTACGCCGGTGCTTCTCCGGCTGACATGCGCTTGCGGTTTTTCATGGCGCGCAGGGAAGTGCCGCATTCCGAACTCGCGCGCTACAGCCAGATTGACTACGATCGCGAGATGACCTTTGTGGCGATGGCGCCGCAGGCGGGTGGCGAGCCGGTCATGGTGGCCGAGGTTCGGGCCGTGTGTGACCCTGACAACCTGACGGCGGAATTCGCGATTCAGGTGGCGACGGACTGGCAGGGCTGCGGCCTGGGACGCTTGCTGATGGACAAACTGATCCGCTACCTGCGCGAGCGCGGCACGTCCGAGGTCATGGGGCAGTGCCTGCCCGAAAATGCCGGCATGGCGGCCCTGGCGCGCCAGCTCGGGTTCAGCCTCACAACCGCGAACGCGCAGGGCACCGTGGCCATGCGCCTGGCGCTGCGCTGACCCCCTGTTGACACGGGAGAAATCAATGTCCGCCTACACCCGGATCCTCATGCCCATCGATGGCAGCCCGACCTCGGACAAGGCGCTGGCCGAGGCGATACGGCTGGCCCGGCTCAGCGCTGGCCAACTGAGGCTGCTTCACATGGTGGACGAGCTCAGCTACGTCAACGGCTTCGAGCCGGCGATGGCCTATCTCAACGACACGCTGCCCTTGATGCGGGACGCCGGGGGGAAACTGCTTGCGCACGCCCGTCAACAGGCGGAACGCGAGGGGGTGGAGACCGACTGCGTGCTGATCGTGGGCGGGCCGGGCCGCCTCTGGGAGCATGTGGTGGCGCAGGCCGGCAGCATGAACGCCGACCTGGTCGTGGTGGGTTCCCACGGCAGGCGCGGCCTGGGCCGTGCGCTGTTGGGCAGCGACGCCGAACAGATCATCCGCCACGCGCCGGGGCCGGTCCTGGTGGTGCGTGCCACCGGGGCAGGCGAGCCGTCCGGCGCCCCGGGCGCCAGCGATACAGGGTCGATTTCGCCCGCTTGATCCACATCAAGCGACGGGATGCAGTGACACGGCACAGTCACTCATCACCATGAAGAACCTGCAATGACCACCGTATTGCCCGAGCTGCTGCGACGTTTCGACATCCCCGGACCGCGCTACACGTCCTACCCGACGGCCGACCGTTTTGTCGAAGCCTTTACCGCGTCCGACTATGGACAGGCACTGGCACAGCGGGCCAGCGGTGCCGCCCTGCCGGTGCAGCCGCTGTCGCTGTATGTGCACATCCCGTTTTGCGAGTCACTGTGTTACTACTGCGCCTGCAACAAGATCATCACCAAACACCACAGCCGTTCGGCCGCCTACCTGCGCTACCTGGGCCGTGAAATGGACCTGCACACGCAGCAACTGGGGCAGGGGCAGACGGTCTCGCAGCTGCACTTCGGCGGCGGGACACCGACTTTCCTGTCCGACGAGGAACTCACGGCCCTGATGGCCATGTTGCGGCGCAGTTTCACGCTGGCACCCGGCGGCGAATACTCCATCGAAGTCGATCCCCGCACCGTGGATGCGGCGCGGCTGCGCACGCTGTCCGGCCTCGGCTTCAACCGCTTGAGTTTTGGTGTGCAGGACTTTGACCCGGACGTGCAGAAGGCGGTGCACCGCATCCAGCCTTTCGACCAGGTTCGCGAGCTGATGGCCCAGGCGCGCGAACTTGACTTCGACTCCATCAACGTCGACCTGATTTACGGCTTGCCGCTGCAGACGCCGGAGTCCTTTGCCCGCACGCTGGACCAGGTGCTGCAATTGCGGCCCGACCGGATTGCGCTGTATGCCTATGCGCACCTGCCCGAGCGTTTCAAGCCGCAGCGGCGGATTCATTCTGCCGACCTGCCGGGCGCGGCGGCCAAGCTGGCCATGCTGGCGCAGTCGCTGGCCGCATTCGAGGCGGCGGGTTACGTCTATATCGGCATGGACCACTTTGCGCTGCCTGAGGATGCCCTGGCCGTGGCCAAGCGCCAGGGCCGGCTGCACCGCAACTTCCAGGGCTACAGCACCCAGCCCGACTGCGACCTGATCGGTCTCGGCGTGTCGGCGATAGGACGCATAGGCGCCACCTACAGCCAGAACGCCAAGACCATGGACGAGTATTGCGACCACCTGGACCAGGGGCGCCTGCCGGTGGTCCGCGGCCTGGCGCTCAACCGGGACGACCTGGCGCGCCGGGCCGTGATCATGGCGCTGATGTGCCAGGGACAGGTGATTTTCGAATCGATAGAGCAGGCCTGGCTGCTGGACTTCCGCAGCTATTTCGCGGCCGAGCTGGAGCAGTTGCGCGAACTGGCAGACGCCGGGCTGGTGCTGCTCGACGAGTCGGGCATCGAGGTCACCGCCCAGGGCTGGTTTTTTGTGCGCGCCGTGGCCATGGTGTTTGACCGCCACCTGCAGGCCGACCGCCACCGCGCGAAATTCTCGCGGATCATCTAGGTGCTGTCCTGATGTCTTCCACCCTGGCCCTGACAGCGCTGCTCATGGGACTGGCCGGCGGCCCGCACTGCGCGGCCATGTGCGGCGCGGCCTGTGCCGGCATCTCGCGGCTGGGCCCGCGCCAGGGATCGGCCACGTCGTCACGCGCGCTCTGGAGTTTTCAGGCCGGCCGTCTGGTGGGCTATTCGCTGGCCGGTGCCGCGGCGGCGCTGGCGGTGCAAAGCCTGGCCTGGCTCACAGCCAACACCGCAGCCTTGCGCCCGGTCTGGACGCTGTTTCATCTGGCGGTGCTGCTCTGGGGGCTGATGTTGCTGGCGCAGGCGCGGCAGCCGGTCTGGGCTGCCCATGCCGGTCGTGCGGTCTGGTCGCGCCTGCGGCCGCTGGCCACGGCGCGTGGCGGCGTCTTTGCCACCGGGGCACTCTGGGCCTTCATGCCTTGCGGCCTGCTGTATTCGGCGCTGCTGGTGGCTTCCCTCAGCGGCGGCCCGCTGGCCGGCGCCCTGTCGATGGCGCTGTTTGCGGCCGGCAGCAGCCTGTCGCTGATGCTGGTGCCCTGGCTGTATGACAAGCTGCAGGACCGCGGCAACAAGTTCAGGCAGGACTGGGGCACACGCGCGGCCGGCGGGCTGCTGGTGCTGGCGGCGGCCTGGGCCTTGTGGGCCGACGCCTTTCACCGCTTTGCCGAGTGGTGCGGGCTGGCCTGATCCCGGCGCCTGCCGGGGCGGATGGCGTTAACGCAGGGTGACCGTTTCGAGATAAAACGGCATGTGCACCTTCCAGTGCAGCTCGCGCTCGATGTGCTGGCGCATCGCGTCGGCAGCGGCCGGTTCACCGTGCGTGATGAAGGTCTGTTTCGGCGGCGCCTTGAAGCCCTTGAGCCAGCCCACAATCTCGGCGGCATCGGCATCGGCATGGGCCGACAGGTCGTCCAGCATGGCGACCTCGGCCCGGATGGGCACGTCCTCGCCAAAGATCCGCACCGTTGTTGCACCCTGCGAGATGGAGGCGCCGCGCGTGCCGCCGGCCTGAAAGCCGGCGAACAGCACCGTGTTGCGTTTGTCGGGTGCGAAGGCCTTGAGGTGATGCAGCACGCGTCCGCCTGTGGCCATGCCGCTGGCGGAGACGATGATCATCGGCCCATGGCGCCCGTTGAGCAGCCGCGATTCTTCCGGCGACTGCACGATGTGCGCGGCATTCGCCAGCGCGTCACGTTCGGCGGCGGTCAGCCGCAGTTCCGTCTTGTGTTTCAGGTACACCTTCATGGCGTTGGCCGCCATCGGGCTGTTGAGGTACACGGGAACGTCATGGATCACGCCCTGGGCCTTGAGCAACTGGATGCAGTGCAGCAGGCTCTGGGCCCGGCCCACGGCAAAGGCCGGGATCACCACCACGCCACCCCGGGCGGCGGTGCGGTTGATCACCTTGCCGAGTTCCAGCAGCGGGTCCGAGTTCCCGTGCGGACGGTCGCCATAGGTGGATTCCACCACCAGGTAGTCGGCACCGTCCATCTGCACCGGGGGCTTGAGCACCAGGTCGTTGGGCCGGCCGATGTCCCCGGAAAACAGGATGGAGCGTGAGCCGTCGTCCAGCCTGACAAACGACGAGCCGATCATGTGGCCCGAAGGCGCCATGCGGGCATGCAGGCCCGGTGCGGGCTGCCAGTCCTTGCCGTGAGGAACCGGATGAAACAGCTTGAGGCATTGCAGCGCATCCTCGCGCGTGTACAGCGGCAGCGCCTCCTTGTGTTTGGACAACTTGTGGCGGTTGGCGTACTCGGCCTCTTCCTCCTGCAGGTGGCCTGAATCGGGAAGCAGGATGCGGCACAGGTCGTAGGTGGCGGGCGTGCAGAACACCTTGCCGCGAAAGCCCTGGCGCGCCAGCAGCGGCAGGTAGCCGCTGTGGTCGATGTGGGCGTGCGTGAGGATCACCGCGTCGATGGAGGACGGCTTCACCGGCGGCGGCGTCCAGTTGCGCAGGCGCAGCAGCTTGTAGCCCTGGAACAGGCCGCAATCGACCAGCACCCTGGACTTGTCGTGCTGGATCAGGTATCTGGAACCGGTGACGGTGTCGGTGGCGCCGAGGAATTGAAGTTTCATGATTGAGGGCCTGTGAACAGGCCCCAGTCTAGAAGGGCGGGGCAGGACTCGCTTGCGGTGGATCAAGCGGGGTGGTCGCGGCGCCAGGCAACAGGGCGGTCCGCGCGGCCGCCAGGTCCCAGCCGGCCCAGCCGCAGCTTTTGAAAAGCACCGGCCCTGCCGGCCGGGCCCTGCCGCTGCGCAGCACATCGGCCAGCGTGGCGAAGCTGCGCACATCGAGACCGGCCTGCAGCAGGTCGCCGGCCTCGTGGAGAGCGTCGGCCGTGTCCACCACCACCGTCCCTGTTTCTGCGAAGTGCTGGCACAGGCCGGCGCCGAGCTCGACCATGGCCGGCGTGAAGGCGCCGACCGCAGCGATAAAACCGTCCGGCCGCGGCAAGGCCTGCAACACCACGCGGCTGGCCGGTGTGCAGGTCACGGCCAGCGGGCAGTCTGGCAGTGCGGCGTCGGGGTCCTGCGTTGTGCGTGCGCGCAGGCCCAGTGACTCTGCGTGTGCAGCCAGCGTCTGCGCGCTGGCCTGGCTGCGCGAGGCGATCACCACTTCGGTGATGCCGAGGCCCCCGGCAAATGCCTCGAGGTGCGCCAGGCCCTGCACACCCGCGCCCACAATCAGCAGCGGCCCCCGGGTGTTGGGCGCCAGCCGCTGCGCTGCGAGCAGCGACACGGCGGCGGTGCGCCTGGCGGTCACGGTGGGCCCGTCCAGCACCAGGCGGCGTGCGCCGCTGGGGATGTCGAACACCACCACGTCACCCTGGATGGTGGGGCGCGGCGTACCGGCGTTGGCGGGTGTGAAGGTGATCAGCTTGGTGATGGCCACCTGCCCGTCCATCGCCGGCATGACAAACAGGCTGCCGCCACCGGCCAGCGGCTGGACCAGACGCTCCGGCACCTGGACCGAGTCGTCGGCCAGCAGGGCGGCGATCTCCGCCACCAGGGCGGGATAGGGCAAACGCGCTGCAGTCTGTCTGGCGTCCAGCAAGGGGTGTACGTGCGTCATGCCCGGATGGTAAGCCGGAAGCCGCATGGGGCGCGGAGGTTTTCTCCTACAGCGCCACGCGCCGTGCACCGGGTTGCACGCCCGGGTCCGCTGCCTACCATTGAACCAGTCACCACCAGGAGCCTTTCATGTTTTCCAGCCACTTGCCCAAAGTTCACACCGTACCGCGCGAATACCTTTTTGCCGGTGCCGGCTTGTTGCTGGTGGTCGGCATGCTGGTGGGCATCGCGATGGTGGCTGGCGGCCAGGTCAAAAAGGCCGAACTGCGGGAGTCCATGCTCGCCTCGCAGCGGATCGCCATGGTTCAATGTATGGAAACCCTGGGCGGCGCCGAACTCAACAAGTGCATCATCCAGGCCCAGGCCTCGCCAGATGCTGCCGGCCGGACCACCCTGGCCGACAACAGCGGCAGCAGCTTCAGCCGCAGCACGGCGGTGTCGGCCGGTTCCAGCCAGGGCCTGATTCCTGTGGCCTTCAGCGCACACCGCTAAGCCTTGCGCTGCAGCTGTCCCCGCGGCTGATCCACCGGCCTGAATGCGGTTAGCATGGCCGCCATGAAATTATCCCGCCTGTTCCAGCCGCGCAATCCCCTGTTCTGGATGATGCTGGTGCTCAACCTCCTGTCGGCGGCACTTGCCTGGATTGTGCAAAACCGCCCCCTCAACACCCTGGCCATGATCATCGTCGGGGTGTTTGCGCTGAGCAACGCGCTGATCGGCACCTGGCTGATGTGGCGTTTGGTGCGCGACGAACCCGCGCCTTCCCGGGACTAACTGACGGCGCCTGCACCCTGGGCGATGTCGGTGCTCGTCGCCAATGCCGCCTTGATGGCAACACGCAGCCCGCGCACCAGTTCGTCGGTCGCCATATGGGGCTGGCCCTGACCGGGCAGCCAGGGCACGTGGATAAACCCGCCGCGCGTTCGGCTGAAACCGCGCCGCGTTGCCAGTTCATGCATGAGCCCGTAAAACACATGGTTGCAGACAAAGGTGCCTGCGGTTTGCGAAACCTCGGCCGCAAGACCTTCGCGCTGCAGCGCCTGCAGCATGGCCTTGATCGGCAGGCTGGTGAAATACGCTGCGGGGCCGCCGGCGACCACCGCGGTGTCCACCGGTTGCGCAGCGGCGTTGTCGGGGATACGCGCGTCATTGACATTGATGGCGATGCGTTCCAGCGAGATCGCGGCGCGCCCGCCCGCCTGGCCCACGCAGATGACCAGTGCCGGCCGGTGCTCGCGCAGCAGGCGGGCCAGCTCCGCCAGCGAGGTATCGAACAGCGTGGGCAGTTGCGCTGCCACGATCTTGTGGCCGGCAATGCGCTTGTGATGCAGCGCGCGGACCGCCTGCCAGCTCGGGTTCAGGCTTTCGCCGCCAAACGGATCGAACCCGGTCAGCAGGACGGTGGGAAGCGGCTTGGCCGCGGTGGGGGTGCGCATGGCCCTATTGTGCGCAGAAGCGCTGATCTGTGTTCCTCGGCCCGACGGGTGAAGCAACGAGCCACGTTCTTCGCGTGTCATCCCGGACTGGATCCGGGATCCATGTTGGCTAGCTCTAGCCGGGTGGTCTGCCAACAAGCCGGGGGTTGCCCGGCGGCAACTCACTTTTCTTTGTCTCGCCAAAGAAAAGTAAGCAAAAGAAAGGCGACCCTGCTGTCTGCGTCCCTCCTTCGCTGACGCTACGGAGGGCAGCCTGCGGTGCTCGGTCCAGCCGGGGTCGAGCTCGACTCGCTTCGCTCAAAATCGCTCGCCCTGATCCGTCTGGCCCTGCGCTCCTCGGCGCATACAGAAGGGTGGGCAGAAACCAATACCGGAGACAAAGTCCGGAGCAGAAGAAGCGCGCAGCGCTTCTTCTGCGGGAATCTCAACAGACCGTCATGTTTGCACGCGCGAGCAGCACACGTGGCCACATGAAGTCCCCCTCCATCGCCCAGCGGGGCGAGGGAGGGGTTAGGGGTGGGAGTGGGGAGTCAGACCCACTGCCGTTTGCATCACCGGATGCTGTAGCTTGCCAGCAAGTCAGGGTCTCGCCCCGGCGCCGGGCGCGCAGCGCAACGGGCTACCATGTCTGGATGACGATTCCAGATTCCCCAGACGGCCTGGTGGCCGATATCTCCCGGGCCCGCCAGCAGGCCAGTCCCCTGGCCTGGCCTGCCGGTGTCCCCTCCGACCTGCCTGCCGGTTATGCCGCTGCGCTGGCCGTGCGCGCGGCGCGTATCGCGTCCGGCGAACGCCCGGCCGGCTACAAGGTCGGTTTCACCAACCGCACGATCTGGCCGCGTTACGGGGTGTATGCGCCGATCTGGGGAACCGTCTGGCAAGGCAGCCTGAGCCGGGTCGGTGCGGCGGGACCCAACGCGGGCGTGCTGTCGCTGGCCGGCCTGTGCGAGCCGCGCATCGAGCCCGAGATCGTGTTCGGCCTGCGCGCCACGCCCGCGCCCGGCTGCACCCTGGCGCAACTGGCCGATGCCATCGCCTGGGTGGCGCATGGCTTCGAGATCGTGCACACTCATTTCCCGGGCTGGAAGTTCAGCGCCGCGCAGGCGGTGGCCGACGAAGGCCTGCACGGCCGGCTGCTGGTCGGGCGGCCTGTGGAGTTGCCGCCCGGCACCGCGCCGGATGCACTGGCAGAAGCCCTGTCCGGTATCCGGCTCGAACTCTATGGCGACGGGACACTGAAAGACCAGGGGACGGGCGCCAATGTGCTGGACGGTCCGCTGCAGGCGCTGCTGCATTTTGTCAATGAGATACGCGCGCTTCCCGGAGCGCCCGGGCTGCAGGCGGGGGATGTGGTCACCACCGGCACCCTGACCGATGCCTGGCCGGTGTCGCCGGGCCAGACCTGGCATACCGAACTCGCAGGTTCGGGGCCGGTGGCCGGGCAGCTCGCGGGTTTGTCTGTCCGTTTTGAATAGGCGCCAGCCTATTTTTTGATCACCGCGCCGGTTTCCCGGTCGAAGTCGACCCGGCGCACCTGCCCGTTCTGGCCCGGGAAGCCGTCGAACACCGCCCGCACGAGGTAGGGCGCCATCGTCGGCAGCGCGGCCTGGCCTTCGTACACCGCATGGGATTCGAACACCGCGCGCGGCTGGCCCGCCGGGCTGCCACGCGTGTCGAGTATGCGCAGGTTGATCTGGTTGAACTGCACCGTGTAGGGCACGATGCGGTCACCGAGGTAGGTCGGGCCGAAGCGGCTGGGCGCCCAGTAACCCGGAAACACCTGGCCGGCGGCATTGCGGTACGGCGGGTAAAACACCAGCCGGTCGTCGTAAATCGGCTGCCGGTAGGTGCGCTCCTGTGGCTGGCTGACCCAGCCGAGCTCCACCAGCAGCCGCGCCGGCTGGCCGGGCGCCGCCTGGCGCAGGCCCAGTTTTTCCAGTTCCTGCCGGGCGTAGCCCTGGTAGGTCGCCAGTTCCAGCTCGGGCGGCGGCTGGGACGGGCTGGACGGCGGAAGGATGAAACTGAAGCTGCTGCCGGTGGCGTCTGACGGCCACTGGTTGAAATTGCTGACCTGTGTGACGATGGGGCTGGCGCAAGCTGTCAGCAAGCTGGCGGCCAGAACGGCCAGCGCAAGGCGGAGTCGGGGAAATAAGGTCATGACGGGTGGATTGTGCGCGCCCCGAGATTGTTCCCGGCGGTGGCCGCCGCTCAAGTAAAGTTCAAAATAAACAAACTCTCAACGAAAGCCAGCTATGAAATGGGAAGGCAACCGCCAGTCCGACAACGTCGAAGACCGCCGCAGCTCCGGCCTGGGTGGGGGCGGCATGCTGGGCGGCCGCAGCATAGGCATAGGCACCATCGTGGTGGCGCTGGTCGGCGGCTGGATCTTCGGTATCAACCCGATGACCATCCTGGGCATGCTCAGCGGCGGCGCGCCGACCGCGCAGGTTCAGCAGGGCCCGGCCCAGCGTCCGCCCGCGGATGACAAGATGGCCGGCTTTGTCTCGACCGTGCTGGCCGATACCGAAGACGTCTGGAAAGATGTGTTTGCCAAAGGCGGCAGCAGCTACCGGGAACCGTCGCTGGTGCTGTTTCGCGGCGCCACGCAGACGGCGTGCGGCCAGGGCCAGGCGGCCATGGGGCCGTTTTACTGCCCGGCCGACCAGAAGGTCTACATCGACCTCGGCTTTTATGAAACCCTGCAGAAACGGCTGGGCGCGCCGGGCGACTTTGCCCAGGCCTACGTGATCGCGCATGAGGTCGGCCACCATGTGCAGAACCTGCTGGGCATCACCGGCAAGATGGACCAGATGCGCGGCCAGGTCAGCAAGGTCGAATACAACGCGATGAGTGTCCGGCTGGAGCTGCAGGCCGACTGTTTTGCCGGCGTCTGGGCCAACCATGCGCAGCGCGCGCGCGCCATCCTCGAGCAGGGCGACGTCGAGGAAGCCATGAACGCGGCGGCCAAGATCGGCGACGACGCATTGCAGGGCGGCAGCGGCAAGATCGTGCCGGAAAGTTTCACCCATGGCACCAGCGCCCAGCGCGCCCGCTGGTTCAACAACGGCCTGCAGCAGGGCAGCGTCAAGGCCTGCGATACCTTCAGTGCCCGGACTTTATGAGAAACAGGGTTTCTGCCCTTGTCCAGCAAGCGTGAGAAGCTATCAAATTGATAGCTATTCGGCGCCGGTTGCGGCCCGCCAGGCCTGTGCCAGGCGCGCCCTCCGGGGCTTGCCGGGCGGTGGCTGGGCGATTTCGCCCAAAGTGCGACAATAGCGGCTTGAGGAAGCACTGCACACGCCCCGCGATCCGTGATCGCAACCCGGCGCTTTGCGGCGCCGCCTTGGCCACCAGCGCTGCTGTGGGCCCCCAACGCGCCCCGGCAAACCCGTCCCGGCCCGCGCGATCATCCGCATTGACCAACGCTGGAGTTACGTCGGGCCTTCCTTTATGACATCCTCTTTTTCCAACCTCTCGCTGGCTGAACCGCTGGCCCGCGCCGTCGCCGAGATGGGCTACGAAACCATGACCCCGATCCAGGAACAGGCCATCCCGGTCGTCCTGCAGGGCAGGGACGTGATGGGCGCGGCCCAGACCGGCACCGGCAAAACCGCCGCGTTTGCGCTGCCGCTGCTGCAGCGCATGATGAAACACGAAAACGCCTCCACTTCGCCGGCGCGCCACCCGGTGCGTGCGCTGGTGTTGCTGCCGACGCGCGAGCTGGCGGTGCAGGTGGCCGAGCAGGTCAAGTTCTACGCCAAATACACCAACCTGAACAGCGCGGTGGTCTTCGGCGGCATGGACATGAAGCCCCAAACCGCCGAGCTGAAAAAAGGCGTCGAGGTGCTGGTTGCCACGCCGGGCCGCCTGCTCGACCACATCGAAGCCAAAAACGCCGTGCTCAACCAGGTCGAGTACGTGGTGCTCGACGAGGCCGACCGCATGCTGGACATCGGCTTTTTGCCGGACCTGCAGCGCATCCTGAGCTACCTGCCAAAGCAGCGCATCACCTTGCTGTTCTCCGCCACCTTCTCGCCCGAGATCAAGCGCCTGGCGTCCAGCTTCCTGCAGGACCCGGTGACCATCGAGGTGGCGCGCTCCAACGCCACGGCGTCCACCGTCGAGCAGCATTTCTACAGCGTCGGCGCCGACGACAAGCGACGCGCGCTGCACCAGATCCTCAAGGCCCGCGGCATCAAGCAGGCCTTTGTGTTTGTCAACAGCAAGCTCGGTTGCGCCCGGCTGGCGCGTTCGCTGGAGCGCGAGGGCCTGAAAACCACCGCGCTGCACGGCGACAAGAGCCAGGACGAGCGCCTCAAGGCGCTGGACGCCTTCAAGAAGGGCGAGGTCGACCTGCTGGTCTGCACCGACGTCGCTGCCCGCGGCCTGGACATCAAGGACGTGCCGGCGGTGTTCAACTTCGACGTGCCTTTCAACGCCGAAGACTATGTGCACCGCATCGGCCGCACCGGCCGCGCTGGCGCTTCCGGCCTGGCGGTGAGTTTTGCCGCGGCCAGCGACCAGCGCCTGGTGACCGACATCGAAAAGCTGATCAAGACCAAGATCGAGCTCGAGCCCATGGAGTTCGAGGAAGACCAGCCGCGCATCAAGGAGCAGGGCCGTATCAACGACGGCCGCCGCATGTACCGCGACACCGGCGAACAGGCACCGCGCGAGGCCGATTCGTCCGCCCCGCGCGAACGCCGCGAGCCGCGTGAGCGCCGCGAATACGCGCCGCGCCAGCCGGCGCAGCGCGATCCCTTCTTCGACAAGCCTTACGAATCGACCCTGCCGGCCGAGGCCCAGCCGGCCTGGGAAGAAGCTGCCAGGAGCAATTCCACGCGCAGCAGCGTGTCGGCCAACATCAAGCCCAAGAAAAAAGTCGCGGCGCTGTTCAAGACCGCCGGTTGATGCCCGGCTGCCGGCCGGTATCGGCAGCAGCCTACCCACCTGCGCGGGGGCGTCCGATGCCCGCGCCGGTGCGGCCCCGCTAGACTGGGCGCATGTCGCCCCCGCCTGCCGGCAAGCCGCCGGCATCCCCGCTGAAAATTTTTCTCGAACCGCTGCGCCCGATCCGGCGTGCTGTCCAGCTCTGGATAGACGCCGACGGCCTGCGCATGAGCGCAGCCATGTCGTTTTACGGCATCCTCAGCCTGGCGCCGTTGCTGGTGCTGCTGGTGGCCGTGCTCGGCTGGTGGCTGGACCGCAGTTACATCGAGGCCAGCCTGGTGCAGCAGATTGCCGACGTGATTGGTGAACAGGGGGCGCAACTGGTGCAGCAGGCGCTGGCCAGCGCGCAAAAACCGTCCGACGGCCTGCTGGCCTCACTGATCGCCTTCGGCCTGCTGCTGTCGGGCGCCACCGGCGTGTTTGCCGAGTTGCAGGATGCCTTCGAGCGCCTGTGGCGGCGCGACACCGGCGAGCTGCCGCGGCAGAAGTGGTGGTACAGCGCCTCGCTGCGCCTGCGCGGCATCGCCTACATCCTGGCGTTTGGTTTCCTGTTGCTGACCTCGCTGGCGATCTCGGCGCTGCTGACCTTTCTGACCGGCTGGGCCGGCGCCTACCTGCCGCTGGAACGGGTGGCGCTGGCGGTCAACGAGGCGGTGTCCATGGCGTTTTGCGCTGGACTGTTTGTGGCGCTGATGCGCATGAGTGCCGGCCCCAAACCGCCCATGCGTTACCTGGTGCTGGGCGGCACCGTCGGCGGCATCCTGTTTTCGCTGGGCAAGTATTTGATGGCGCTGTACCTGTCCACCGCCGCCGTGGTGTCGGCTTATGGTGCCGCCGGCTCGCTGGTGGTGCTGCTGATGTGGATTTATTTTTCATCGGCGGTGTTGCTGCTGTCGGCCCGCGTGGCACGCAGCCTGTCGGACGAGGCGGTGCTGAAGGCGGCCCGCAAGGCCGAAGCCGCCGCCCTGGCCGAGGCCGGGCTGGTCGCCTCACCCCTGCCCCCGCCGGTCCCAAGGCGCTATTGAATTTATAGCGGTCTACGCACGCCGGTCAAGGGCTGGTGGCCCAAAAAGCTTGAAATTCAACCCGGCGCCTGGCCTGTTCGCAGCGCACCGAGACCCGTTCGAAGGCGCCAGGTGTCTGGCCCAGCCGCGCCGCCGTGAGGCATCCGCCCCAGACACAGCCGGTGTCCAGCGGCAGCGTGTTGCTGATCAAACCGCCACCGGCAGCGGCGGTGTCGGCGCCCAGCGTGGACCAGTGGCCAAAGGCCACCGGCGTGGCGGCGGTCGCGCGGCCCGGCACGTCGAACCAGGGCAGGTAGCCGGGCAGGGCGGTCTGGGTGCCGCCGCTGCTGGCAAATTCCATGGCTCCATCGGCGGTGCAAAAACGCATGCGGGTCAGCGCGTTGACGACCACGCGCAGGCGCTCCGCCCCCTGCAGCGTGTCGTCCCAGCGGTCCGGGGTGTTGCCATACATGCCCCTGAGGAAACCGGCCAGGTCCGGCCCGCGCAGCGCGCGCTCGACCTCGCCGGCCAGCGCCAGCGTCTGCGCCACGCTCCAGCCGGGCAACACGCCGGCATGCACCATCAGCCAGCCGTGCTCGAACATCGCCATGCGCCGGTGCCGCAGCCAGTCCAGCAGCGCCTCGCCGTCGGGCGCGTCCAGCACCTGCTGCACCGTGTCGCCGCGGTGCGGCTTGCGCAGCCCGTGGCGAATGCCCAGCAGGTTCAGGTCGTGGTTGCCCAGCAGGCATTGCGCCGCATCGCCGAGTTTTTCCAGGCTGCGCAGCACCGCCAGCGAGTCCGGCCCGCGGTTGACGAGGTCGCCCAGCACATACAGCGTGTCGCGGCTGGCAGAAAAATCCAGCTTGCGCAGCAGGCGCTGCAAAGGGTCAAAACAACCCTGCAGGTCGCCGATCAAGTAAAGTGCCATGTGTTCATTTTGCCTGCGGATCCATGGATTTCATCCTCATCGCGTTTCTGACGCTGCTCAACGGCGTCTTCGCCATGTCGGAGCTGGCGCTGGCCTCCAGCCGCAAGGCCAGGCTCAATGCCATGGCCGAATCCGGCGACAAGGGTGCGGCTGCGGCGCTGACGCTGCTGGACAACCCGACACAGTTCCTGTCCTCGGTGCAGGTCGGCATCACCTCGATCGGCATGCTCAACGGCATCATCGGCGAGGCGGCCTTCAGCGACGACCTGTCGGCGTGGATACAGTCCTTCGGCGCCTCGGTGCGTGCCGCCGACATCTCGGCAACCGCGCTGGTGGTGACCATCATCACCTTCATCACCATCGTGTTCGGCGAACTGGTGCCCAAACGCATCGGCCAGCTCTACCCCGAAACCGTGGCGCGCCTGATTTCGCGCCCCATGATGTGGGTGGCCACCGGGGCCAAGCCCTTTGTGCGCCTGTTGTCCTTCAGCACCCACGCCGTGCTCAAGCTGCTGCGCGTGGACAACGCCGGCGAGCGCACCGTGACCGACGAGGAAATTGCCGCCAGCCTCGAGGAAGGGGTGGATGCCGGGCTGATCGAGGAGCACGAACACCAGATGGTGCAAAACGTGTTCCTGCTCGACGACCGCCTGCTGACATCGCTGATGCTGCCGCGCTCGGAGATCGAGTGGATAGACGCCAGCGACACGCTGGCCCAGGCGATTGCCAAGGCCGGTGCTACCGGCCACTCCTGGTACCCGGTGTGCCGCGGCAGCCTCGACGATGTGGTCGGCGTGGTCAACGTGGCCAAGCTGCTGGTCCCGCGTGCCCCTGCCCATGCTGCCGGTGACGGCCCGGCCACCGGCAGCACGCCGACCATGGAAGACCGCATCGCCGCTTATGCCATCCCGGCGGTGTTTGTGCCCGAAACCCTGACCGGCATGGAGCTGCTCGAGCAGTTCCGCAAGCAATCCACCCGCATCGTGTTTGTGGTCGACGAATACGGCGTGGTGCAGGGCATGATGACGCCGATGGACATGCTCGAAGCCATCACCGGCGAGCTGCAGCCCGGCGCGCAGGTGGACGCCTGGGCCACGCAGCGCGCCGACGGCAGCTGGCTGATCGACGGCGTGATGCCGGTGTCCGAGCTGAAGGCCAGGCTGGAGATCCGTGAGCTGCCTGGCGAAGACAAGGGGCGCTACAACACCGTCGCCGGTTTGCTGCAAAGCGTCTCGGGCCGGCTGCTCGCCGTGGGTGAAAAGGTCGAGGCGGCCGGCTGGGCCTTCGAGGTGCTGGACCTGGACGGCAAACGCATCGACAAGGTGCTGGTCAGCGCCTTGCCCGGCACCCCGGCGCTCCGGGACGACGACCGCGCCTGAGGCGCCTGGAAGCGCTAGCTCAGGGCCGCGTGCCGGGCGCTGCCGCGCGTACCGCCGGCGCCACCGTGATCAGCACCTCGTTGCCGCCGAAGTTGCTGCCCTGCATCTGCACCGTGGCCACACGCTCGGCCTTGGTGAAGGTCAGCAGGCTCAGTTTGGAAAACGAACTCGAGGTCAGCGTCCAGCCCGCGCCCGGCATGCTGTCGCGGAAATACGCGAACACCGTCTGCGGTTCACCCGAGACCGACAGGCTCAGCCGCCCGGTCCAGGCCGCGCCCGTGCCCATCACCAGCGTGTCCTGCTGCCGGATGACCGCGCCCTGCGGCAGCGGCACGTCGCCCGCCAGCTGTTTGGCGATGTTGCCGCTGACGGTGCTGTCGCTGGCAACCGGCGCATTGCCGATGCTGTTGCAGGCCAGCATCAGGCCGGCGGTGGACAACACGAGCAGGGTTTTGAGGGCAGTCATGGCTGGAAGCTCCCGGAGTGGCAACAGCGCCTGCCGCGGGCTGCGTCAGGCAGGGCGATTGTAGCGGCGGCCCCGGACGCGGTATGCTGGCTGCAGCCTCGTGCTGCACTCCTGCCTGCGTTCGTGATTTTTCCGAGGACCCGCCATGCCCCGCATTCGCCGATATGCCCTGGCTCTGTTCATGCTGGCCGCCGTGGCCTGCGCCTGGCTGGCGCCGCTGGACGCGCCCGCGGCCGGGCAGGTGGACGCCGGCCTGAAACGCGCGCTGATCAGCTTTGCCTCGGCGCGCGCGCTGAACGCGGTGATTTCGGTGGCGCAGGGCACCGAGCTGTCGGTGCAGCCGCTGGGGGTGGGCGTCACGCTGACGCCGGGCCAGTTGCTCGACCCGGTCAACGACCTGATCGAAAAATTCTCGACGCTGATGCTGGCGGCCAGTGTGGCTTTCGGCGTGCAGAAGGCGCTGATCGCGATGGGCGGCTGGTGGGCGGTTTCGCTGGCGCTGACGGCGGTGGCGCTGGGCTGGGCCTGGCTGTACCTGCGTCAGCAGGCCATTCCCGCCTGGCTGTCGCGTGCGCTGGTCATCGTGCTGATGCTGCGTTTTGCGATTCCCGTGGTGACCCTGGGCACCGACCTGCTGTGGCAGAAATTCCTCGCGACCGACTACCAGGCCAGCCAGCAGGGCATCAACAGCACGTCGACGCAGGCCGCGAAGCTGGCCCCGCCGCCGGTGACGCAAAGCCAGGGCATGCTGGACCGGATGAAAGGCTGGGTGTCAGAAAACGCCGATGTGAAGGCCCGCTTTGAAGAGCTCAAGCAGGCCGCTGAACAGGCCACCGAACACATCATCCGGCTGATCGTGGTCTTTTTGCTGCAGACCTTGGTGATCCCGCTGTTGCTGCTCTGGGCGTTGTATGCTCTGGCCAGAGGCGTGTTCGAGCGGCCGGGGCGATGGCCTCCACCGCTACACCCAAGCCCGTGAATCAGGAAGAGGTAGGCGGCGCCCAAGACAGGCGCACTTTTTATCTGGAACCAAGGCCCATGCCCAACATTGCAAGTGTTTTGAAGGAAGAAATCGCGCGTGTCGCCCGCAAGGAAGTGCGCTCCGACACACAGCCCCTGAAAAAGTCCTCGGCCAGCCATCGCTCGGACATCGCTGCCCTCAAGCGCCGGATTGCCGCGCTGGAGCAGATGGTCAAGCGCCTGGGCAAACAGGCCGGCGCCAAAACCGCCGCGCCCGATGCCGGCCCGCCTGCAGGCAGTTTCCGCTTCAGTGCCAGCGGATTGATGGCCCAGAGAAAACGCCTGGGCCTGTCGGCCGCCGAAGCCGGCAAACTGCTCGGTGTGTCCGACCAGTCGGTCTACAAATGGGAAAACGGCAAGACGCGGCCCCGCGCCAGCCAGTTTGCGGCCATTGCGGCCTTGCGCGGCATGAGCAAAAAACAGGCAGCCGCCCGACTGGCCGAGTGAGTGCACCCCCGTCCATGCGTCACAACCACGAGCGCCTCGAGGCCCTGCGCCGCCTGGCCCTGCTCGACACCGCGCCCGAGGTGGTCTACGACGACCTGGCACGCACACTGGCCAAGGCCTTCGATGTGCCGATCTCCATGGTCAACCTGCTGGACGCGGACCGCGACTGGTTCAAGTCCTGCATCGGTGTGTCGCTGGCGGAGTCGCCCGCCGACACCTCGTTCTGTGAAATTTTCTTCCACTGCGACGATGACCTGCTGGTGATCCCCGATACCCAGGCCGACCCGCGGTTTGCGGATCACCCCATGGTGACCGGCGTGCCTTTTATCCGCTTCTACGCCTCGGCGCGCCTGGGTTACGACGGCCACACCGTCGGCACGCTGTGCATTTATGACACGCGTGTGAAACAGGTGTCCGCGGAACAGGTGGAAACACTGCGGGTGCTGCGCCTGGCGGCAATGGACACCCTGGCCAGGCGCGCGCCGCCGGCCTGAGGCCTTCTTCCGCCCATTGCTTTGCTCCTTTTTTCATAGCTGTTAACGCTTGACAGACAAGGGCTGGAGCCTGATTTCCCCTGCAACAGATGCGTGCCCGGGGACCAATGCCCCTGCGGCCGCGGCCGCGCTTTGCCTCGGTTAAGCTGCCGGCCATGGATTCACTGACACAGATTGCACTCGGTTCGGCCGTTGGCGTGGCCGTCATGGGCCGGCGCACCGCCGTGTGGAAGGCCGCCTTGTGGGGCGCCGTCGGCGGCACGCTGCCCGACCTCGACGCCTTCATCGACCACGGCAACGCGGTACTCAACATGACGCTGCACCGCGCCGAAAGCCACGCGCTGTTCTGGCTGACGCTGGTCGCACCCTTGCTGGCCTGGCTCGTCTCGCGCATCCACGGCGAGGCGGCGCTGTTCAAACGCTGGTGGCTGGCGCTCTGGCTGGTGCTGGTCACGCATCCGCTGCTCGATGCGATGACGGTTTACGGCACGCAACTGCTGTTGCCCTTCACCAGCTACCCGTATGGCGTCGGCAGCGTCTTCATCATCGACCCGCTGTACGCCGTGCCCTTGATCGTCGGCGTGGTCGCCGCGCTGCGGCTCAAGAGTGTGCGCGGCCAGCGCTGGAACGCCGCCGGCCTGGTGCTCAGCAGCCTCTACCTGGTCTGGAGCGTGGTCGCCCAGCAGCAGGCCACGCAGGTGGCGCGCGCCTCGCTGCAGGCGGACGGCATCGCCGCGGAATCGCTGCTGGTCACGCCCGCGCCCTTCAACACGCTGCTGTGGCGTCTCGTGGCCATGACACCGACGCAATACCTCGAAGGTCACTACTCGCTGCTCGATGACTCGCCGCGCATCACCTGGACCGCTTACGACCGCGGCGCGGCACTGGCCACGCAACATGCCAATGAGCCTTACCTCGCGCGCATCGCCGCCTTCAGCCACGGGTTCTACCGGGTGTCTGAAAGCGGCGGCCAGCTGTTCGTGACCGACCTGCGCATGGGTCAGGAGCCGACCTACACCTTCAACTTCGACCTCGGCACGGCACAGGAGCGCGCGGCGAACAGCCAGGTGCCCGTGCTCAGGAGCACGCGCCCCGATGTCGCCACCGCGCTGCCCTGGCTGTGGCGGCGCATGTGGGGCGACCCGGTCCCGCCGCCGCGCTGACGGCCGGTCTGCAGGCGCACGCCATTGTCGAAACCATCCCCTGAAGCGAAACCCATTCATGAGCTTGCCACCCCTGCCGATGGCCGAATTTTCCGCCGCCTGCGCGGCCCTGCCGCTGGTGTCCATCGACCTGGTGGTCACCAACCCTGACGGCCAGCTCTTGCTGGGCCTGCGCAACAACGCGCCGGCGCGGGGCTGGTGGTTCACGCCGGGCGGCCGGATACGCAAGAATGAGCCGCTGGCCGATGCCAGACTGCGCGTGGCGCACGACGAGCTGGGCCTGCCCGCGTCGGTGTTGGCACGCGCCATCCCCATGGGCGCCTGGGACCACTTTTATCCGGACAGCGCTTTTGACCCCCGGGTGTCCACCCACTACGTGAATCTGCCGCTGTGGCTGGCGCTCACGCGCGATGAGGCACAGGATCTTGCGTTGCCGCAGGGCCCTGGCGAACAACATGCGAACTGGCAATGGCTCGCGCTGGACCAGGCCGCCAGCGATCCGTCCGTGCACGACTATGTGCGTGTGTATGCGAGGTGGGTCACGCAGCAGCGGCGCTGACGCGGGGGTGCGGCGGATGCCCTGCCGCGGGCCGGCCCCTGCTCAAGCCCTGTTAAACTTCGCGCAGGGTGTCAGCGCATTCGCGCCAGGGCAGGTATGCGTCGGTCGGGCCGCCACGCGGAGTACCTGTGCCCATGAGTTCCATCCCCCAGCACGTCCAGACCATTGCCGCCGTCATTTTTGCGGTGGCCCTGCTTCACACCTTTGCCGCCAAGCAGTTCGAGCGGCTGTCCCATCGCTTTCCCCGCCACGCCGGCCTGTTTCACCTGCTCGGCGAGGTCGAGGTCGTCTTCGGCTTCTGGGCGATGGTGCTGGTGCTGACCATGGCGCTGCTGCTGGGCGGCAGCGAGGCTCTGGCTTATGCCGAGTCGCGCAACTACACCGAGCCGCTGTTCGTTTTTGTGGTGATGGTGATCGCCGCCTCCCGCCCGGTGCTGCGCGCGGTGATGGCCACAGTCGCCACCGCGGCCCACTACATTCCCGTGCCCACGCCGATGGCCACCGCCTGGCTGGGGCTGGCCGCGGTGCCGCTGCTCGGCTCGCTGATCACCGAGCCGGCCGCCATGACGATTGCCGCACTGATGCTGGCGCCGCAGATCTTCCGCACCGCCGTGCCCGAGGCCGTGAAGTACCTCGCCCTCGGCGTGTTGTTTGTCAACGTCTCGATAGGCGGCACCCTGACCGCTTACGCCGCGCCGCCGGTGCTGATGGTGGCGGCGGCCTGGCAGTGGGACAGCGCCTTCATGGCGGCGACCTTCGGCTGGAAGGCCGCCGTGGCGGTGGTGATCAACGCCACGGTCGCGACCTTTGTGCTGCGCCGGCACCTGCGTACGCAGCCGCCGCCTCCGCGCGGGGAAGAGCGCGTGCCGCTGCTGGTGGTGGCCGTGCACGTCGGGCTGCTGGCGGCGGTGGTGCTGATGGCGCACCACCCGGTGGCTTTTCTCGCGATCTTTTTGCTGTTCCTCGGTTTTACCCAGGCCTATGACAGGCACCAGAGCCCGCTGATCATCAAGGAGGCGCTGCTGGTCGGCTTTTTCCTCGCGGGGCTGGTGGTGCTGGGCGGCATGCAGGCCTGGTGGCTGCAGCCGATTGTCTCCAGCCTGGAACCGCTGGCGCTGTTTGCAGGTTCGCTGGGCCTGACCGCCATCACCGACAACGCCGCGCTGACCTACCTGGGCTCACTGATCGAAGGCATCTCGGACGAATCCAAGTACATGCTGGTCGCCGGCGCCGTGGCCGGCGGCGGCCTGACGGTGATCGCCAACGCGCCCAACCCGGCCGGCGTGGCGCTGCTCAAGCGCGGCTTTGCCGACGAAACCGTGGGCGCCGGCGGCCTGCTGCTGGGCGCGCTGGGGCCCACCGCAGTGGCCGCGGCGGCCTTTCTGTTCCTGTAGAAGTCCGGTCCGTGATGCACGGTTGCTATTGTATTGATAGCTGTTTACGCACGATGGGCGCGCGTTGAGGCCGGATTTGATGCATGAGTGCGGGCCCGGCGCAGCGGCCGCCCCGGCACGCGGCAATGCTTTTGCTTGCTTGACTTTGCCAGGCGGCATGGTTAGAACCGCTAGCAGTTGATTCCCAACGCAGAAGCGGACACGGCCATGCCCAAAATCACCCAATCGGACATCTGGAAAGTGCCGGGGCCCGCCGGCCCCATCCTGGAACGCGCCGGCGTCCACCCCTCGCACGGGCTGGCGATCCAGTCCGTCGCCAATGAGTTCGAACGCATCGTGATCTCGCGCTGCGCGACGCCGGCCGGCATCCAGCTGCTGGATGAGGGTTACTCGTCCAAGGGTTTCGGCATCAAGGCCAAGAGCTGCGACTGGGGGCCCTTCACCGGCTTTGCGATGTCGGACATCCAGTACTCCAAGTTCGGCGACGGCAACTCGATTGCGGCCTACAACAAGCAGAAGAACTTTTTCGACCATGCGCGCAGCGACACCGGCTTCCAGGCCAGCGACGCCGGCGGCCGCGAGGCCCAGGCCGGGCTGCGGCACTCGTCGATGGCCGCGTCCGACGTGCTCAAGCTGTCCAAGGCGCGGCTGGACTACCTCAAGCGTTACAACGTCATCCACTTTGACCAGATTCGCGATGGCGCGCGTATCGAGTGCGACTCGCCCTTCGGCCGCCTGATGTTCATTGTGGTGGACCTGAAGACCGGCAGCTCCGCGACCTGGGGCATCCTGCACCGCAACAACTTCCAGCTCGGCGCGCAGGTGGTGACGCTGGCCGATGGCGGCCAGTGGAGCCTGGTGCGCGGCATGGCCAACACCGCGCGCAGCGGCAGCCCGCTGGACCCGAACCGCCGCTGCTGCACCGGTGACTACGATTTGTGGGGCGTGTTCCCGAAACGAAACTCGAGTGTGGCCAGCACACGTTCGCTCGCGCAACATGGCATGGACCGGCAGCTGCAGGTGTTCTCGGCGGCCATGCCCGGCGTGTCCGCAGGCATCAAGTCACGCGTCGGCCAGCTGCAGAAAGCGACGATGAAGCAGGCGGTGGCGCGCACCCACCATGTGTACGGCAGCTACACCGAAGACCGCGAGAAGGGCAACATCTCGGCGCTGACCCTGCACACCGCCCGCGAGATGAACCGACGCATCCGCGCCAACGGCTACAAGGGCGGCGACATGTTCCACCACAACGACGACCTCGGCAACCCCTTCCGCAGCGATGTGGAAGAAGACCTGATCGCCTGGGTGCCCGGCGAGATGGTCCCGCATTTCATCGAATCCACCAAAACCGGCCAGGGCGCCCACGGCCACATTGGCTGGAACGCGTGGGTCAAACGGTATGAGGCGGACTATGTGGTGTATGACAACGCGGCGATTCACCGGGTGCGGTGAGCCGCTAAAGCCGGGCGACAGGTCTTGCTACGGTATTGATAGCTGCCCACGCTCGAGTTGATTGGGTGAAAGCTACATTCGGTCGGCAATATTCGGGACTGGATGGTGTCATCCATCCTGAATGTTGTAACTACAAATAACCCTTGCAATTCAAATAAACGTAACTACAATAAATTCGTGAATGTGACGTTCGATCCAGCCAAAGATGCGGCGAATCTCGCCAAGCATGGCTTGTCATTGCTGGACGCCGTGAGTTTTGAATGGGAAACCGCCTTGGTGTGGCCTGACCGGCGTCATGCGTATGGCGAGGCCCGTAGTGTGGCGCTGGGCTACATCGGCTTGCGCCTCATGGTCGTGGTGTTTGTTGAGCGTCCGCCCGAACTGCCCACAGAGCGCCGCATCATCAGCTTGAGAAAAGCCAACACACGCGAGGTGAAACGTTATGCCGAAACTTAAAACCGGAATCATCCTACCCAGCCCTGCCGAAGACGCCGCCATCACGGCCGCAGCCCTGGCCGACCCCGACGCCATCCCCTTCACGGATGCCGAGTGGCAGGAAGTCAAACCCCTGGTGCGCCGCGGCCGCCCGCTGGGCAGCGGCAGCAAGACCCAGGTCACCCTGCGCCTGGACGTGGAGGTGGTGGAGAAGTTCAAGGCGTCGGGCGATGGCTGGCAAACCCGCATGAACGACGTGCTGAAAAGGTGGGTGCGGAGGCAGGCGTGAATACCGCCTAACCAAGGGCTCCCGGCGAGATGGCCCGCACTTCATCGGATCCACCAAAACCGGCAGGGCGCCGACGGCCACATCGGCTGGAACGCGTGGGTTGCTTGCGGCAGTCTTCAAAGCAGAGGATTGTCGCGTCACTGATAAACCAAGGGTTTGCTCAGAGAGACATATTCAGCGCACCGACTATAGTCAAAAACCGTACTCACGCGGCCCGTGGGGAAATCTAGGAAACATAAATGAAAAAATTACTGGCTATCGCGCTGCTTCTAGCCTCGGGCCTTGCAATCGCTCACTCAGGCGGCACCGATAAAGACGGTTGCCACAACGACAGGAAGGCTGGCACCAGGCATTGCCATTGAGGTTTGCGGCGCTAACGTTGAATAGCTAGTTGCAGTATTGGGTTCCACCAATGGTATTGCACGTTCTGGAAGAACCGTCGCTTCCTTGAATGTAAGTCGTTCCACCAATCCGATTTACTGTTGCGGATGTACCGTCCGACCTTTGGATGTAGATGGTGCCACCAATGGTGTTCGATGTCGCGGTAGAACCATCGCTATTATTTTGATAAGTGGTACCGCCAATCCTATTCAATGTTGAGGAAGAGCCATCATTGCGATTGATGTAAGTTGTTCCCCCAATGTTATTGGCAGTAGAAGACACTCCGTTGCCATTGCAGTATCGGGTGCCGCCAATGTAATTGCACGTTGTCTGAGCCTGTAGGCTAGAAAATGCAAGCGAAAGAATTAGTGCGGTCGAGATTTTTTGAATTTGTGACATGGTTCCTCCCTCGATGGAATTTGAGTCTGGGCAGGTTAGCACACCATATGTCTAGAGGCAATTTCTGGGAGTCTGAAAGGCACTACTGTCCACAAACGACCGGATAGTCTATGGTGGAGCGGTATGCGCACGTTGCTTCTGAAGGCCTGCAGCTCGCGGCAAGTCGGCTAGACTCGTTCATGCGGGCGTCTACGTTGTTCAATTGAAAATGTTGGCCATCGGGATTCCTCAAACATATGGGGCATTTGCATGAACGCTTTTCCTTCGATCTTGCGCTAGGATTTGGTTTGAGTGCCGTGGTCCCGCTGATGTTTCCCGTTGGTGCTGCTGCGGAAACTTTCGGAGCGAAGTTCTCTCGATGCGTAGTTGACGAGCAGCGTAAACCTAACTACAACAAAGATGAGGCATGGGCGCGCTGTCAGAAAAGTGCCGAGGCAGAGCGAGCACTTGAGATTAGGCAAAGTGAAAGTCAGGGACCAAACATGCGTTTGCTTAAGCCAGCGTATGCATTTCAGTTTTGCGTGAAAACTCAAACTGCTAACGCTATGGCCCTCGTGACGCCGGCGCGATTTGCCAACGTTAGTGACGCTGAATCGTTCGTGTGGCGCAGTGTTATCGATAAATGTTTTCCTGTTTTCGCCATCGACGAATTTCAGGCGTTGATTTATCAGAACTACCAAGGTAGTGACCAGCGCATGGTCGACTACCGGGATGGGTTGTTGTGGTACGCGCGTGCTGCAGTTTTTTCTGAAGTCAAGGACTGGTATTCGACCGCGAAGCGGTAAGGCCCTTGAAGCGGTGTCCAAGGGTAATATTACGCGTCAGTTACGAATTGACTACATGAAAAAGCCTCTGTTCCTTGCGAAACAGAGGCTTTCATTGGTGCCGGAGAGATGAATCGAACACCCGACCTTCTCATTACGAATGAGCTGCTCTACCGACTGAGCTACACCGGCTTTAACCTGAGATACAGCCCGCAATTATAGCCGGGCCAAACCTCCGCCTTACTTGGCGTGGTAGCTGGTGACGCGCTCGACCTCGTTTTTCGATCCCAGGATCACACTCACGCGTTCATGCAGCTTGGCCGGCTGGATGTCCAGGATGCGCTGTTTGCCGTTGGTGGCGGCGCCGCCGGCTTGCTCGATCAGCCAGCTCATGGGGTTGGCTTCGTACATCAGGCGCAGCTTGCCGGCTTTTTCGGGTTCGCGTTTGTCCCAGGGGTACATGAAGATGCCGCCGCGGCACAGGATGCGGTGCACGTCAGCCACCATGGCGGCCACCCAGCGCATGTTGAAGTCCTTGCCGCGCGGGCCGTCCTTGCCGGCCAGCAGTTCGTCCACATAACGCTTGACCGGTTCGTCCCAGTGCCGCATGTTGCTCATGTTGATGGCGAACTCTTTCGTGTCTTCGGGAATCTGCACGTTTTCCTCGATCAGCACGAAGGAGCCCTGTTCGCGGTCCAGCGTGAACATCGCGACGCCGTCACCCACCGTCAGCACCAGCGTGGTCTGCGGGCCGTAGATGCAGTAGCCGGCGGCGACCTGCTGGCGGCCGGGTTGCAGGAAGTCGGACTCGTCCACGCCGCGGTCGCCTTCGGGCATCTTCAGCACGCTGAAGATGGTGCCAATGCTGACGTTGATGTCGATGTTGCTGGAGCCGTCGAGCGGGTCGAACAGCAGCAGGTATTCACCCTGGGGGTAACGGTTGGGCACCACGTAAATGCCTTCCATTTCCTCGCTGGCCATGCCGGCCAGGTGGCCGCCCCACTCGTTGGCCTCGATCAGCACCTCGTTGGCAATGATGTCCAGCTTTTTCTGGATCTCGCCCTGCACGTTTTCGCTCTCGGCGCTGCCCATCACGCTGCCCAGCGCGCCCTTGTTGACGGCCTGGCTGATGCCCTTGCAGGCACGGGCCACCACTTCCAGCAGCAGCCGGAGCTGCGAAGGAATGTGGCCGTCGATGCGCTGCTGCTCGACCAGGTAACGCGTCAGGGAAATTTTTGAAGACATGGTGAAGCTCCTCGTTATCTTGTTTTTATCAGTCCGCCAGCGCGCGCCAAACGACTTCGTGCGTGTCCTTGCTCAGGTCGGATTTGGCGGCCACGCGGGCAATCGCTTCGCGGGCGGCGCTGCGATACGGTTCGGCCAGCTTGTTCCAGCGGTCCAGCGCGCGCGCCAGGCGGGCGGCAACCTGCGGGTTGATCGCGTCGAGCTCGATCACACGTTCGCTCCAGAACACATAACCGGCCGCGTCTAGACGGTGAAAGCCTGCCGGGTTGCCCTGGCAGAAGGTGCTGACCACGCTGCGTGCGCGGTTCGGATTGCGCAGGCTGAAGTCGGCATGTTTCATCAGCTGCTTGACGGCCGGCAGGATGTTGCCGCCGCGGTCCGGCGCGCCGGCCTGCAGGCTGAACCACTTGTCGATGACCAGCGCCTCGTCCTTGAACATGGCGTGGAAGCGGGGCAGGGCATCAGCGGCCAGCGGATGGCCGCTGGAGACCAGCGCCGCCAGTGCGTTGAAGCGGTCGGTCATGTTGCCGGCGTCCTTGAAACGCTGGTAAGTCTTGCCGGGCCAGACAGCGTCATCCGTGATGGTGGCGGCGATGCACAGGTGGGTCAGCGCCATGCCGGCCAGCGCGCGCCGGCCCGAGGACAGCGGATCCGGCGTGTAGGCGCCGTTGTCGTGGTTGGCTTCGTACACCGTGGCCCAGTCCTCGGCCAGCGCGGTGGCGAGCTGCGCGCGCATGGCCTCGCGCACCGCATGGATGCGCTGCGGATCGACCACATCGAGTTGCTCGGCGATGTAGGTCTCGCCCGGCAGGGTCAGCACCAGTTCCTTGAAGGCAGCGTCCAGCGCCGGGTCGCGCAGCACGCTGCGCATGGCCTCGACATAAGCATCATTCAGGGGTGCAGCGCCCACAGGATAAGCGTGGGCAGCTATGGATTTGATAGCGCTGCGAACCGCCAGGCGCTGCCCGGCCTCCCAGCGGTTGAAGGGGTCGATGTCATGGGCCAGCAGGTGCAGCAGTTGTGCGTCGCTGTAGTCGAACTCCAGCACCACCGGCGCGCTGAAACCGCGCAGGATGGACGGCACCGGTTCGGCATCGACGTTGACGAAGCTGAGCGTCTGGCTGGCCTCGGTCAGCACAAAGGTGCGTGGCGCGGCCACTGGCGCGGCTTCTCCTTCGAGCTGCAGCGGCAGGTCGGCGCCGTCGGCACCCAGCAGGCCCAGGCCGACCGGGATCACAAACGGCTCCTTGGCCGGGTGGCCGGCGGTCGGCGCGCAGCTTTGTGCGAGCGTGAGTGTGTAGCTGCGCGCGGCCGCGTCATACACACCCGCGCCGTGCACACGGGGCGTGCCGGCCTGGCTGTACCAGCGCTTGAACTGCGGCAGCAGGCGCGCCAGGTCGGAGGCCGGGTTGGCGTCGGCAATCGCCTGCGCAAAGTCGTCGCAGGTCACGGCCTGGCCGTCGTGGCGCTCGAAGTACAGCTTCATGCCTTTGGCAAAACCGTCGCGTCCTGACTGTCCTGCCCCTTCGGTAGCGAGCGTCTGCATCATGCGCACGACCTCGGCGCCTTTTTCGTAGATGGTGACGGTGTAGAAGTTGCTGATCTCGATGTAGCTGTCGGGCCGCACCGGGTGCGCCATCGGGCCGGCATCCTCGGGGAACTGCGCGGTGCGCAGCACCCGCACGTCCTCGATGCGCTTGACGGCGCGGGCCGAGGCCTCGCCGCACAGGTCCTGGCTGAATTCCTGGTCGCGGAAGACGGTCAGGCCTTCCTTCAGGCTCAGCTGGAACCAGTCGCGGCAGGTGATGCGGTTGCCGGTCCAGTTGTGGAAGTACTCATGGCCGACCACGCTTTCGATGTTCGAATAGTCGGTGTCGGTCGCGGTGGCCTGGTTGGCCAGCACGTACTTGGTGTTGAAGATGTTCAGGCCCTTGTTTTCCATCGCGCCCATGTTGAAGTCGCTGGTGGCGACGATCATGAAACGTTCCAGGTCCAGGCTGAGGCCGAAGCGCGCTTCGTCCCAGGCCACCGAATGCATCAGCGAGTTCATCGCGTGTTCGGTCTTGTCGAGGTCACCCGGGCGCACATAGACCTGCAGCGTGTGTTCCTGGCCGGCGCGCGAGGTGATGCGCTGCTCGCGGCACACCAGTTGCCCGGCCACCAGCGCAAACAAATAGGCTGGTTTTTTGTGCGGGTCCACCCACTTCGCAAAGTGGCGGCCCTCGGCCAGCTCGCCCTGCTCGACCAGGTTGCCGTTGGACAGCAGCACCGGGTACCTGGCCTTGTCGGCGCGCAGCGTCACGCTGTAGCTGGCCATCACGTCGGGACGGTCCAGGAAGTAGGTGATGCGGCGAAAGCCCTCGGCCTCGCACTGGGTGAAGAAGGAATCGTTGCTGACGTACAGGCCCATCAGCTTGGTGTTTTTCACCGGCGCGCAGGTGGTGAAAATTTCCAGCTCGAAGGCATCGGGCAGGTTGTCCAGCACCAGCTTGTCGCCTTCCATGCGGAAGGAGGTGCCCTGGCCGTTGACCAGCACGCGTGCCAGGTTCAGCTCTTCGCCGTCGAGCTTGAGCGGCTGCGCAGGCACATCGGCATTGCGCCGCAGCGTCATCTTGTTGAGTACACGCGTCTTGGCCGGGTCGAGGTCGAAGCACAGGTCGACGGTGTCTATCCAGTAAGCGGGCGCGACGTAGTCGGCGCGGTTGATCACCGGGGATTGGCCTTCACGCAGCATGGCGGATTCCTAAGTTTGAGTCGGCATGGCAGCACAGCCTGTGGCTTGTGATGCATGGATTGCGGATCAAGTCCGCAAAAACAGTTTTTAAAGTCATACGCCCTGCTTTAATGACGCTTCGATGAATTGATCGAGGTCGCCGTCCAGCACTTTCTGGGTGGCCGAGGTTTCGTAGTTGGTGCGCAAGTCCTTGATGCGGCTGTTGTCCAGCACGTAGCTGCGGATCTGGTGGCCCCAGCCCACGTCAGTCTTGGTGTCTTCCAGCTTCTGCTGGGCTTCCTGCTGTTTGCGCAACTCGAAGTCGTACAGGCGCGAGCGCAGACGTTTCCACGCAACGTCGCGGTTGCTGTGCTGGCTGCGGCCGTCCTGGCACTGCACCACGATGCCGGTCGGGATGTGCGTCAGGCGCACCGCCGAGTCGGTTTTGTTGATGTGCTGGCCGCCGGCGCCGCTGGCACGGAAGGTGTCGACCCGCACGTCGGACGGGTTGATCTCGATCTCGATCGAGTCGTCGATCTCGGGATACACAAACACCGAGGCAAACGAGGTGTGGCGCCCGCCCGAGGAGTCGAAGGGCGACTTGCGCACCAGGCGGTGCACGCCGGTTTCGGTGCGCAGCAGGCCGAAGGCGTATTCACCCTCGATCTTGATGGTCGCGCCCTTGATGCCGGCGGTGTCGCCCGGGGTTTCGTCCTCGATGGTGGTCTTGAAGCCCTTGCGTTCGGCGTACTTGAGGTACTGGCGCAGCAACATGCTGGCCCAGTCGCAGGCTTCGGTGCCGCCGGCGCCGGCCTGGATGTCGAGGAAGCAGGGCAGGGGGTCAGCCGGGTTGTTGAACATCCGGCGGAACTCCATCTTCTCGACTTCGGTGGCGACATTCGCCGCTTCGCCTTCAATAGACTCCATGCCGGCGTCGTCGCCCTCGGCCTTGGACATCTCGAACAGTTCGATGTTGTCGGCCAGTTCGGCGCTCAGCCGGTCGATGACGTGGACCACGTCTTCCAGCGATTTTTTTTCCTTGCCGAGTTCCTGCGCGCGTTTCGGGTTATCCCAGACTTTCGGGTCTTCAAGCGCGGCGTTGACTTCGTTTAATTTACGTTCCTTGGCAGGGTAGTCAAAGATACCCCCTGAGCTCGTTGACCCGGTTGCTCAGGTCGGCGAGCTGGTTGGCGATGGTGTTGATGCGTTCTGCTTCCATGAGAAATCCTGTGTGGTCTGGGGTCAATCCCCCATTTTCTCATGCTTGGGGAGACCTCAGTTTTTCAGGGGCGCGGGCAGGGGCAGCTGGCGCTGGCGCAGCACCTCGCGCAGGCGGTCCGGGTAGTCGGTGATCAGGCCGTCCACGCCCCAGGCGATCAGGCGCTCCATGTCGGCGGCCTGGTTGATGGTCCAGGGAATGACCTTCAGGCCCAGCGACTGGGCCTGCTGCACCAGCGCCTGCGTGAGCGCGCCGCCATTGGGCGCCCAGACCGCGCCGCCGGCGGCCTTGACCATGGCCGGCACGCTGGCGTGTTCGGCGATCTTGAAACCTGCGGTCCAGGCGCCGCTGCTGATGTTGTTGCTGTTGGCGGTCTGGATGCTCAGGTACACCGTGGGGATGGACGGCTCCAGCCGCTGCACGATTTGCAGCGTGCGCCAGTCGAAGCTCTGGATGCTGACGCGGCCCAGCATGCCGGCGTCGCGCACCACCTTGAGCAGCGCTTCGGTCATCTGTTCGGCGCTGGCGGTGTCGGCCGGCTGCTCGGGGTTGAGCTTGGTTTCGATGTTGAAGCGCACGCCGGTCGCGCCCAGCAGTTTCACGCGCTCGAACAGCGCGGCCAGCGTCGGGATGCGCGTGCCGTCCAGCGGCTGCTGGTTGGCAAAGGTGTTGGCATAAGGCGTGCCAGGCTGGATGCGTCCCACGTCGTAGGCCTGCAACTGGGCGAAGTTCAGCCAGCGGATCAGTGGCCCGCGGCCGGCCAACCACTGGCCGCCGGCATCGCGCGTGAACAGCGGGTTCAGGTAAGGATCGTGCGTGATCACCACCACGCCGTCTGCCGTGAGGCCGATGTCCAGCTCCAGCGTGCTGACGCCGATGGCCAGCGCCCGCTCGAAAGCCGGCAGGGTGTTTTCGGGCGCCAGGCCGCGGGCGCCGCGGTGGCCCTGCAGATCAAAGGCCGCGGCGGGTGGGGCCACCGCGGCCGCCATGACCAGGATCACAAGCCAAATCGGCCGCCAGCGCTTTCCTGGCAAGCGTAAGCAGCTATCAAAAAGTGAGCGAATGGCAGGTCGCCGGGACGCCGGCACGGCAGGGGAGAAGGTGGTCATCGATACATTTTGCCGCGCCCGCATGACAATAGCTGCATGAGCACCCGCTACCCCGTCAATCAGCACGATGATTACCACGCCCATGTGTATTTCGATGCCGGCAAGCTGGTTCAGGCGCGCGCGCTGGTGGCCGCGGCAGGGGACGCCCTGGGCGTGCAGGTCGGCCGTGTGCATGAAAAAGAGGTCGGTCCGCACCCGCGCTGGAGCTGCCAGCTGGCTTTCAGCCGCGTGCAGTTCGATGCGGTGATCCCCTGGCTGGACGCCCACCGCGGCGGCCTCGACGTGTTCGTCCACGGGGTCAGCGGCGACGACCTGGCCGACCACACCACGCATGCCTACTGGTTGGGGCGCTCGTGGCCGCTGAAGTTGGCCATGTTTGGCGGATAGGGTTCGCTGGTCATTTCGGACTGGATCCGGGATCCATCCCTGGCTGCTTCTACGGTTGGTAGTGGGTGCGCGTCTGTTGGCCGGGGGTTGCCCGGCGGCAAGTAACTTTCTTTTGTCTCGCCAAAAGAAAGTCACCAAAGAAAAGGCGACCCTGCTGTCTGCGTCCCCTCCGCTGCGCTACGGGGCAACCTGCGGTGCTCGGTCCAGCCGGGGCCGGGCTCGAACTCGCCTTCGGCTCAGACAATCGCCCGTCCTGATCCGTCTGGCCCTGCGCTCCTCGGCGCATACAGAAGGGTGGGGGATGGAATCGGGAGCGGATTCGGGTACGGGATCGGGCTCCGGCGAGGACGCGCTTTGCGCGTCCTCGCCTCCCCGAATTGGTATTTGTATTTCTGCACCCCACCCGTCGGGCCGGGCCGAGGAGCACAGCCGAAAATGGATCAGGGCGAGCGATTGTCTGAGCGAAGCGAGTTCGAGCTCGACCCCATTTTCGGCGAGCACCGCAGGTTGCCCCGAAGCGCAGCGCAGGGGACCCGGACCATCGGGTCGCCTTTCTTTTGCTTACTTTTCTTTGGCGAGACAAAGAAAAGTGAGTTGCCGCCGGGCAACCCCCGGCCTACAGGCGCAGGCATACCTCAACGTAAGAGGAAACAAAAGATAGACCCCCGAATCCAGTCCGGGATGACTGACAAAGCGCTTGCTCAGTCCCCAGCGATCGCCGGCTCCAAAGGCGGCTGCAGCGGCAAGCGCACGGTGAACACCGACCCCTCACCCGGCTGGCTTTCCACCGCGATGCTGCCGCCATGCGCCTGGACCAGCTGGTGCGTGATGTACAGGCCCAGGCCCAGGCCGCCGGTCTCGTCACCTTCGCGCGCCGCGGCGCGTTCGAACTGGCCGAAGATGCGTTGCTGGTCGGCTTGCGAAATGCCGCAGCCGCCGTCGCGCACGTCGATGCGCACGCCCTGGTCCAGCGGCGTCATGCGCACGGCGACAGGCTGGCCCTTGCCGTAACGCAAGGCATTGGTCAGCAGGTTGATGACCACCTGCTCGATGCGGAACTCGTCCCAGAAACCGGTGACTTGCTGGTCGGCGTGCAGGGTGATGGCGCAGCCGGCCAATGCGGCCTGGTTGGCCAGGTTGCCGACCACACGCTCGAGCAGCGCCGGCAGGTTGACGTGGCTGGGACGTATCGACAGGCGGCTGTTGCGCAGCCGGGTCACGTCCAGCATGTCGTCGATCAGGCGCACCATGTTCTTGACTTGCAGCGTGTCGCGCGCCACCATCTTCTGCAGGTAGGCCGCGTCGAAAATCGCGACGTTGCCGCGTTCCAGCTGCATCTTGCGCAACTGCGCCTCGAGGAACAGGGTGTTGAGCGGCGTGCGCAGCTCGTGGGCCACCATGGACATGAAGTCGTCGCGCATCTGCACCGCCTTCTGCAGCTCGGCCTGGGTTGCCTGCAGTTCCTGCACCAGCACTTCCTGCGCCTGGCGGCTTTTCTCGAGCGCCTGCACCTGCCGGCGCGTTTCATTGCGCTGCTGGTAGAGCTCGACAAACACATTGACCTTGCTCTTGACGGCCTCGCTGTCCAGCGGCTTGTACAAAAAATCGACCGCGCCGGTTTCGTAGCCCTTGAAGGCGTAATTCGATTCCTTGCCGGCGGCGGTGACGAACACAATCGGGATGTGGCGGGTTTTTTCGGTGCTGCGCATCAGCTCGGCGAGCTCGAAACCGTTCATGCCGGGCATCTGCACGTCCAGGATGGCCAGCGCAAACTCGTGCTGGAGCAGCAGGTCCAGCGCGGCCTCGCCCGAGCTGGCCTGGTGGATGTCGCGGCCGTCCAGGCGAATCAGGGCATTGAGTGCCAGCAGGTTGTCGGGCAGGTCGTCAACAATCAGTATTTTGGCGGTGTCAGGATGTCGCATGGTTGTGATCAAGTTGGATGAGCAGTTGCCGGATGCCGTCCAGCGTGAGGATCAGGTTGGGTTTCAGCCTGCTGATGGCTGCTTGCGGCATGGTGGGGACCTGGGCTTCGGCCGGGTCCTGCACCGCGGTGAGGCCGCCACGCTGCTTGATGCGGGCCAGGCCCGCGGCGCCGTCGAAGTTGGCGCCGGTCAGCAGCACGCCCGCCAGGCTGGGGCCGTAGGCGTCGGCGGCGGAATCCATCAGGACGTCGATCGACGGCCGTGAATAGTTGACGGGTTCTTCACAGCTGAGCGAAAAAGTCCGGTCCATCTCGATCGACAGGTGGTAGCCGGACCCGGCGAAATACAGCGTGGACGGGGCGATGGCCTCCTTGTCGGCGGCCTCGTGCACCCGCATGCCCAGCCTTTGCTGGAACACGTCCGCCAGCCGGCTGTCGCGCTCCTTCGGCAGATGCAGCACCGCGACGATGGGCAGCGCAAAGCTCCTGGGCAGGCCTGACAGCAGGGTCAGCAGGGCGAATACCCCGCCGGCCGAGGCGCCGACCACCACGGCCTCGACGGCATGTCTTGCGGCGACCTGCTGGATGTTCATGAGGCTGCTCATTCCTCCAGTTTGCGGAAAATCCGCTCGGGCCGGTCCAGCGGCTCAAAACGCGCGGCATGGGCCGAGAAGTCGATGCTTTCCTTGCTGCCCAGGCCCATGAAGCCGCGGTGGCTCAGCGATTCGTGAAACAGGCCCAGCGCGCGGTCCTGCAGCTTCTTGTTGAAGTAAATCAGCACGTTGCGGCAGAGCACCAGCTGGGTTTCGGAAAACACGCTGTCGGTGGCCAGGCTGTGGTCGGCAAAGGTGACGTTGTCGCGCAGGGATTTGTCGAAGATCGCCGCTTCGTAGGCGGCGGTGTAGTAGTCGGAAAACGCCTGCTGGCCGCCGGCGGCCTGGTAGTTGGCGGTGTGGCCCTGGATGCTGGCCAGCGAAAAAATGCCCAGGCGTGCCTTGGCCAGCGACTTGGGGTTGATGTCGGTGGCGTAAATCAGGGAGCGCGCAAGCAGGCCTTCCTCCTTGAGCAGGATGGCCAGCGAATACACCTCCTCGCCGGTGCTGCAGCCTGCGACCCAGATTTTCAGCGAAGGATAGGTGCGCAGCACCGGCACGACCTGCTGGCGCAGCGCCAGGAAAAACGAGGGGTCGCGAAACATCTCGCTGACGGGAATGGTCAGGTACTGCAGCAATTGCATGAAGACGGCGGGGTCCTGCGCCACGGCCGCCTGCAGGGCCGGGATCGTCGGGTAGCCGAGCTGGGCGAGCGCCTTGATCACCCGGCGTTTCTGCGACGCGCCCGCGTAGTCACGGAAATCGTAGCTGTACTGGGTGTAGATGGCCTCGATCAGCTGATGCAGGTCGGCTTCCGGGTAGTCGTCGGCGCTGTCCCTGCCGCTGGCCTTCACCGGTGCCGCGGCGTGGATGTCGGTTTTTTTGGGCATCAGCCGCGATCGGTGACCGGCATCCACACGCGAAGCAGGGAGAACAGGCGGTCCAGGTCGATCGGCTTGGCCAGGTAGTCGCTGGTGCCGGCCTTGAGGCACTGCTCCTGGTCGTCCTTCATGGCCTTGGCGGTGACGGCAATGATGGGCAGTTTTTTGAAGCGTGCATCCTTGCGGATGCGGCGCGTGGCCTCCAGCCCATCCATGCCCGGCATCATGATGTCCATCAGCACCAGATCGATGCCTTCGATTTCGTCGAGCTTGCTGATGGCTTCAAAGCCGTTGCGTCCGACCTCGACCCGCATGCCCTTTTGCTCCAGGGCGCTGGTCAGCGCGAAGATGTTGCGCGCATCGTCGTCCACCACCAGCACCGTGCGGCCTTCAAAGGCGGTGTCCCGGTTGCGCAGGTTGTTGAGCATGATCTGCCTATCGGTCGAAAGCTCGGCCTCGACCTTGTGCAGGAACAGGGTGACTTCGTCGAGCAGGCGCTCCGGGGAGCGCGCGCCCTTCATGATGATGGCGCGTGAATACTTCAGCAGCCCGGCCTCTTCCTCGCGGGTCATCTCGCCTTCGGTGTAGACGATGACCGGCGGGAAGGACGAAATCTCCTCGCTCGACATGCGCTGGAGCAACTCGTGCCCCTGCATGTCGGAAAACTTCAGGTCCATGATCATGCAGTCGAACACCGTGCTGGCGAGCAGGGCCAGCGCTTCACCGCCGGCGCCCACCGCGGTGATTTCGACGTCGCCGTCGCCGATCAGGTGCACGACGCTGGCGCGCTGCAGGGCATCGCCTTCGACCAGCAGCACGCGCTTGATTTTCTGGGCCAGCTTTTCGCTGAGCTTTTCGAACACGTTCTTGAGCTGCTCGCGTGTGGTCGGCTTGAGCGCGTAACCCATCGCACCCATCTGCAGGGCCTGCTCGCTGAGGTCGTCGGCCGACACCACATGCACCGGGATGTGCCGTGTCTTCGGATCCTCCTTGAGTCGCTGCAGCACCGCCAGGCCCGGGCGGTCCGGCAGGCCCATGTCGAGCAGGATGGCGTGTGGCAGGAACTGCAGGGCCAGCGCAATGCCGTCCTCGGCGCCGTGAGCCACGAGGCAGTGGTAGTTCATCTCGCGCGCCAGGTCGTAGAGGATTTGCGCAAAGATGACATCGTCCTCGATCACCAGCACCAGGCGGTCGCCGCGCGGCAAGTGCCGGTCGTCGGCAAAAGCGGCGGCAGGAACGGGCGCCGGCAGCGGGCTGGGCACCACCACCGGCGCCGGGTTGCGGAGCCGGCCGGCTGCGCGCCGCTCGGGTTTGGGGGCCTGCTGGGGGGCCGGTGCCGGGTTCCATTCGCAGGGCAGCAACAGGGTGAAGGTGCTGCCCTGGCCCTCGCGGCTTTCCACCGACAGGGAGCCGCCCAGCAGCGTGGTCAGGTCGCGCGAAATCGACAGGCCCAGGCCGGTGCCGCCATAACGCCTGCTGGTGGTGCCGTCGGCCTGGCGGAAGGCGTCGAAAATCAGTTGCTGCTGGTCGGAGCGTATGCCGATGCCGGAATCGCGCACGGAGAAGGCGATCAGGCCTGCCGGCTGCAAGGACACGCGCAGGCTGACTTCTCCGGTATCGGTGAACTTGATGGCGTTGGAGAGCAGGTTTTTCAGGATCTGCTCGACCCGCTGGCGATCGGTTTTCAGCGTCGCCGGCGTGCCTGACTCGATGCGGATGGAGAGCGCCAGCTTTTTCTGGCCGGCCAGCGGTTCGAAAGTGCTTTTCAGCGAATCCACCAGCGCGCCCACCAGCATGTCTTCGGGGGACAACTCCAGCTTGCCGGCCTCGACCTTGGAAATGTCCAGGATGTCGTTGATCAGGCTGAGCAGGTCGTTGCCCGCCGAATAGATGGACTGGGCAAAGCGGACTTCTTCCTGGCTGAGATTGCCCCGGGGATTGTCGGCCAGCAGCTTGGCCAGGATCAGCGAGCTGTTCAGCGGCGTGCGCAGCTCGTGCGACATGTTGGCCAGGAATTCGGATTTGTAGCGGCTGGCGCGGCTCAACTCGGTGGCGCGTTCCTCGAGCAGGGTCTGGGCCTGGTTGAGTGCCGCATTCTTGTGGTCCAGCGACAGGGCGACTTCCGACAATTGCTCGTTGTTCTGTTCAAGCTCGGCCTGCTGGTTTTCCAGCGTGACCTGGTACTCCTTGAGCACGCGGGACTGCTCTTCGAGTTCTTCGTTGGTGGTGCGCAGCTCTTCCTGCTGGACCTGCAGCTCTTCATTGAGCTCCTGGGACTGGCTGAGCACGTCTTCCAGGCGCCGGCGGTAGAGCGCCGCATGGATGGAGTTGCCGATGTTGCTGGCAATCAGGGTGACGAATTCCAGGTCACGCGGCGCCAGCGCCCTGAAGAAGCCGAGTTCGACCACGCCGTTGACCACGCCGTCGTTGTGCACCGGGACCACCAGCACATGGCGGGCCGATCCCTGGCCCAGGCCGGAACTGGCCTTGAGGTAGCTGGCCGGCAGGTCATTGAGCTGGATCACCCGGTTTTCCAGCGCAGCCTGGCCGACCAGGCCCTGGTCGCTGTCGGGCGACTGCCCGGCCTCGCCACCGTCGGGGACCAGTCCGTAGACGGCCACCCGCTGCATCCGGCCATCTTCCTGCCGGATGTACAGGGCCGCCACCGCCACATCGAGGTAACGCGCCAGAAACTCCAGCACGCTGCGGCCCAGCGACGGCAGCGCGTGCTGCCCCAGGGTGTGCTCGCCCAGCTGCCGTTGACCGGTGCGCAGCCAGAGTTGCTGATCCAGCAGCAGCGCCGTGGTTGCCTGCCTGTTTTCCGCCTCGCCGTAGGTGTCCGACAGGCGATGCAGTTCGCGGTGCCCGAGCAGGGCCAGCAGGCCACTGAGTCCCAGGCTGAACAGCAGGTAGGCCGCCATGCCCCAGGCGGTGTTGCCGCGCGCCTGCGCATTGCGCTCCTGCAGCAGGCGCTCTTCGATGCTGATGAACTCGGCGAATTCACGCCGGATCTCGTCGGTCAGGCTTTTCCCGCCGGCCGAGCGTATCGGCGCCTGGTAGTCCAGGTCCTTGCGCCGCAGGTCGATGATGGCCTGCGCAAACTCGTTCCATTGGGCCTGCAGTGCGGCGATGCGCCTGAGCCGGCTGACCTGGCCCGGGTTGTCGCGCACCAGGCCGGTCAGCGTGGCGGTTTCGGCCGCGATGCGCGGCTTGCCGATTTCAAAGGGCTGGAGCAGCGGTTCTTCACCGGTGACCAGGTAGCCGGACATGCTGGCTTCCATGTCGGCGCCGAGCTTGGCGATCTGGTTGGCGCTGCTGATGGCCCGTTCGGCCTGTTCGACCCCGCCCAGTACGGACAGAAGATAGAAGATCAGGGCCACAAAAACGGCGGCACTGAGGGCGCCGACGCCCAGCGGCAGGCTGATGTTGCGCGTCAGGATGCGGCGAAAATTTTCCTGGTGGATGGCGCTGGGTTCGGTCATGAATCTTCCACGCGCCAAGCGCAATAAAACCCGATTGTCCTACAAAGACGGGCCCGGCAGCCTGTATTAACCCCACTTGAAGCTGTCAGGTTTTGTCGGCAAGCTCCTGGCGCAGGAAGTCCTCGATCAGGCGTGCCAGCTGCTCCGGCTGGTCATGGTGCAGCATGTGGCCGGCGTCCTGGACCACGGAGGTGCCGAGCTGCGGCACGGCCTTGAGCCGCTCGTGGTATTCGGCCAGGGTGTATTTGCCCTGCCACCATTTGCCCAATGAGTCGTCCGAGGCTTCGATGGCCAGCGTGGGCGCGCTGATGTTGCGGTAAATCTCCAGCACCTCGTCGACGCGGTACAGCTGCGCGTTGGTGATCTTGTGGGCCGCGTCGCCCAGGATGTTCCATTGGCCGGCGGCGTCGGGGGCGGCCCAGTGCCTGGCCAGCCAGTCCGCCTTGAGCTGCGTGAGGCGGGGGTTGGTGCGCATCAGGCGCCGCGCCACGCCGTCGGCGTCGTTGTAGGGTTTCAGCGCCATCTCGCCCTTGTGCAGGCTCTTGAGCTCGTCCATCCATTTGGCAAAACGGCCCGGCGCCTGGCTGGCCCGCGTGGCCGGCATGCCGAAACCCTCGAGGTTGACCAGCTTGCGGATGCGGGCCGGGCGCACGCCGGCATACAGCATGGCGACGTTGCCGCCCATGCTGTGGCCGACCAGGTCCACCGGCTGGTCGCCGGCGTAGTGGTCCAGCAGGAAATCGAGGTCGGCCAGATAGTCCGGGAACCAGAAACAATCTGGTGCCCCCACGCTCCCCACTGCGTGTGCCTTCGGTGATTCGCTGCCCCTGTCCCCGGATACAGGGGCTGTCTGCCCTTGGGGCGGCCCGGCGGGCAGACGCGCCCCGGCCGAGCCGGTCTTGCCATAACCGCGCCAGTCGGGCGCGATGATGCTGCGGCCTTCGACAAACGCGTCGGACAGGGCGTCCACCACAAACTGGTAAGAGGCGGACACATCCATCCAGCCGTGTACCAGCACCAGGGGCGGCAGGCTGCTTTGGGACTCGCCCCAATGGCGCACGTGGTAATCGATGCCGCGTATAGGGACTAACTCGCTGCGGGAGATGCGTTTTTCTTTGTACATTGGGGTGATGATAAAGAGACTCGCACCGCCCAACAGTCAAGGCAGGGACATGGCTGCCGCGCCGCCCCCCGACCACTACGCCGCCCTGCACCGCACTTTCCGCTGGCAGGTCGATGACTACTTCAACATCGCCGAGGTCTGCTGCCGCCGCTGGGCGCGCGCTGACCAGGCCGGAAGTGCTATCAAAAGAGTAGCTATCCACGCGCACCAGCCGGGCGCTGCGACCGTTTTTTATACCTATGTCCAGTTGCAACAGGCGGCCGACGCGCTGAGCCATGTGCTGGTGAAGCAGGGCGTTCAGCGCGGCGACCGGGTGGCGATTGTGATGCCGCAGCGTTTTGAAACCGCGGTGGCCTACATGGCGGTGTTCCAGATGGGCGCCGTGGCCATGCCGCTGTCCATGTTGTTCGGCCCCGAGGCGCTGGAATACCGCCTGCAGGACAGCGAGGCGGTGCTGGCGATCTGCGATGAAAGCTCGATCACCAGTGTCAACACCATCCGCAGCAACTGCCCGGCCCTGCGCACGGTCATCGCGGCCGGTACGGCGGCGGGCCAGGGCGACGTGGATTACGAAGCCGCCCTGGCGGCGCAGCAACGCGCCTTCACCGCGGTGAAAACCAAAGCCGACGACGCGGCCATCCTGATCTACACCAGCGGCACCACCGGCCCGCCCAAGGGTGCCTTGCTGGCGCATCGCGCGTTGATCGGCAATTTGCCGGGATTTATTTGCAGCCAGAACTGGTTTGGCTTCGACCCACACCCCGACCTAATAGCTCCCTCCCCCGCGCGGGGGAGGGCCGGGGAGGGGGCGAACACAAAAAGGGCGAAGCCCAGTCCGGCTCCGGAAACGCGAAGCGTGTTCTGGAGTCCGGCAGACTGGGCCTGGACGGGTGGCCTGATGGACGCCCTGCTGCCCACGCTGTATTTCGGCCGTCCCATCGTGGCCTTCAACGGCCGCTTCAGCCCGGAGCTGGCCTTCACGCTGATGGCGCAGCAGGGCGTCACGCACACCTTTCTGTTCCCCACTGCGCTGAAAGCCATGATGAAGGCCTACCCGCAGCCGCGGCGCCACTTCAAGCTCAAGCTGCAGGCCATGATGAGCGCGGGCGAGGCAGTGGGCGACGCGGTGTTTGCGTACTGCCGCGACGAGCTGGGGGTGGTGGTCAACGAAATGTTCGGTCAGACCGAGATCAATTACATCGTGGGCAATTGTTCTGCGCTGTGGCCAGCCAGGCCCGGCAGCATGGGCAAGGGCTACCCGGGGCACCGCGTGGCGGTGATCGACGATGACGGCAATGAGTGTGCGGTCGGTGTGCCCGGCGATGTGGCGGTGAACCGCTTCGACATCCACGGGGATCCGGATCCGATTTTTTTCCTCGGATACTGGAAGAAGGACGGCGCCACCCGGGCCAAGTTCACCGGCGACTGGTGCCGCACCGGCGACCTGGCCACGCGTGATGCCGACGGCTACCTCTGGTACCAGGGGCGGGCCGACGATGTGTTCAAGGCGGCCGGCTACCGCATCGGCCCCGGTGAAATCGAGAACTGCCTGGTCAAGCACCCGGCCGTGGCCAACGCCGCGGTGGTGCCCAAGCCGGACAAGGAGCGCGGCGCGCTGGTCAAGGCCTATGTCGTGCTTGCTCCTGATTTCATAGCTGCCCGCGCACGGCGGGCGGTCGCAGAGGACCAGTTTGATGCCGAGCTGGTGGCGCGGCTGCAGGACCATGTCCGGGCCTTGCTGGCGCCCTACGAATACCCCAAGGAGATCGAGTTCATAGAGACGCTGCCCATGACCACGACGGGCAAGGTGCAGCGGCGGGTTCTGCGCTTGCAGGAAGAAGAGCGCTTCCGCAAAGCCAGCGGCGGCTGAATCCTTTCCGGTCTTGACTCCGTCGGCCGGGGTTTGCCAGCAAGCCGGGGGTTGCCCGGCGGCAACTCACTTTTCTTTGTCTCGCCAAAGAAAAGTAAGCAAAAGAAAGGCGACCCTGCTGTCTGCGTCCCCTCTCCGCTGGCGCTGCGAGGGGAAACCTGCGGTGCTCG
>Ga0308010_1000027_pt1 | contig 159231 bp, 160 predicted proteins | sample Neamet129_FD_202368 | JGI IMG/M metagenome (GOLD analysis project Ga0308010, IMG submission 202368) | Marine microbial communities from water near the shore, Antarctic Ocean - #129 | ecosystem: Environmental > Aquatic > Marine > Unclassified | place: Southern Ocean | collected 2014-07-24 | reverse complement strand
TGGCCCTGCCAGCAACCAAAACAGTGGTTGCGATGAAAGACACCTCCAACGCCGACCTCACCATCAAAGCCACTGGTTATCAGTGGAAGTGGGGCTATGAATACCTGGCCGGCGAAGGCGAAGGCATTGCCTTCCTGTCCACACTCACCACGCCACGCGACCAAATTGACGACCATCAAGGTCAGGCTGTGGCGCGCGGTGAAAACTACCTAATGGAAGTGGACAACCACGTGGTGGTGCCTGTGAACAAGAAAGTTCGCGTGGTAACAACCGCCAACGACGTAATTCACGCCTGGATGATTCCAGCTTTCGGCGTGAAGCAGGACGCGATTCCCGGTTTCGTGCGCGACACTTGGTTCAAAGCCGAGAAAGAAGGCATCTACCGTGGCCAGTGTGCTGAACTGTGCGGCAAAGACCATGCTTACATGCCCATCGTGGTTGAGGTGATGTCTGAAGAAAACTACTCCAAGTGGGTGCAGGCCAAGCTTGAGGAAATGAAAGCCAAGCAGGACGACCCCACCAAGGAATGGACCAAGGAAGATTTGGTGGCCCGCGGCGAGCAGGCATACAACGCCAACTGTGCGGCATGTCACCAAGCCACTGGTGCCGGTATTCCTGGCGCGTTTCCGGCATTGGCTGGTTCACAAGTGGTCATGGGGCCACAAGCCGCTCAAATCGACATTTTGTTGAACGGCAAAGGCGCTGGCATGCCAGCGTGGAAGCAGTTGAGCGATGTTGAAATTGCTTCAGTGATTACTTACACACGAAACGCTTGGGCCAATGCTGGCACAGGTACCGACCCGGTTGTTCAGCCAAGTGCTGTTACGGCTGCACGTTAATATTGCTTAGGAGATTTACATGAGCACTACCGCGGCAGATTTAACCCACGGACATGGTCACGACCATGACCACGCGCACGACCATCCGCATGGTTGGCGCCGTTGGTTGTACGCAACCAACCACAAAGACATCGGTACCATGTACCTGATTTTCTCGTTCATCATGCTGCTTGAAGGTGGCGTGTTGGCGTTGATGCTGCGTGCGGAGTTGTTCGCACCTGGCCTGCAACTGGTTCAGCCTGAGTTCTTTAACCAGCTCACCACCATGCACGGTTTGATCATGGTGTTTGGTGCCGTAATGCCTGCGTTTGTGGGCTTTGCCAACTGGATGATTCCGTTGCAAATCGGCTGTTCTGACATGGCTTTTGCCCGCATGAACAACTTCAGCTTCTGGCTGATGGTGCCTGCAGCAATCATCCTGACAGCATCCTTCTTCATGCCTGGTGGTGCCACCGCCGCCGGCTGGACGCTGTACGCGCCTCTGTCCGTGCAAATGGGCCCTGGTATGGATGCCGCCATTTTCGCGATGCACATTCTGGGTGCTTCGTCGATCATGGGTTCCATCAACATCATCACCACCATCCTGAACATGCGCGCGCCTGGCATGACCTTGATGAAAATGCCGATGTTCGCCTGGACCTGGTTGATCACTGCCTACCTGTTGATTGCAGTAATGCCCGTGTTGGCTGGAGCCATCACCATGGTGTTGACTGATCGCCATTTCGGCACATCATTCTTCAACGCCGCTGGCGGTGGCGACCCCGTGATGTACCAGCACATTTTCTGGTTCTTCGGTCACCCCGAGGTATACATCATGATCTTGCCGGCCTTCGGCATCATCAGCCACATTGTGCCCACCTTTGCACGCAAAACACTGTTCGGTTACAGCTCCATGGTGTATGCCACAGCGTCCATCGCGATTCTGTCCTTCATCGTTTGGGCGCACCACATGTTCACAACCGGCATGCCTGTAACAGGTCAGCTGTTCTTCATGTACGCAACCATGCTGATCGCGGTGCCCACTGGTGTGAAAGTGTTTAACTGGCTAGCCACTATGTGGAAAGGCTCCATGACATTTGAAACCCCCATGCTGTTCGCTGTTGGTTTCATTTTCGTGTTCACCATGGGTGGTTTTACCGGCCTTATTCTGGCCGTAGCTCCGGTAGACATCCAGTTGCAAGACACTTACTACGTTGTGGCTCACTTCCACTACGTGTTGGTGGCTGGTTCACTGTTTGCCTTGTTTGCGGGTACCTATTACTGGTTACCCAAGTGGTCTGGCCGCATGTACAGCGAAAAGCTGGGCAAGTTGCACTTCTGGTCTTCATTGATCAGTTTCAACGTGACTTTCTTCCCCATGCACTTCCTGGGTTTGGCTGGTATGCCACGTCGCTACGCCGACTACGCCACACAGTTCACTGACTTCCACGCCATTGCCACCATCGGTGCCTTCTGGTTTGGTTTGTCCCAGTTGATCTTCCTGTGGTGTGTACTGCGTGCATGGATGTTCCAGAAAGGCGAAGCAGCACCTGCCAAGCCATGGGAAGGTGCTGAAGGTCTGGAATGGACTGTTCCATCACCAGCACCGTTCCACACTTTTGAAGATCCACCCACGGTGAAGTAATTCACCCACGGGTTTAACAATGGGGGTTTGGTATTCACCAACCCCCCGTTGCGTAAAGCGGCCTTGTACAGGTGTTAGGCACACAAGGCTTTTTTACACAACGAATTGGTTCAGCAAGGAAGTAAGCGTGACCCCTGAGGAAAAAGAGAAAGCCAAACAAAACAAGCGCACTGGTTTGATTTTGCTGTCAGTGGCTGCCGTGTTTTTCATCGGCATTCTGATTCGCAAGGTGATGGAACCGAGCATCTTGAGTTTGGTGAACTAGGTTTTAATGAATTCGCAGTAGAGGTAAAGCAGCATGGCCAACGGAAATAGTCAGAAAACAAGCGGTTTGCACAAACAAATGGTTGTGCGCCTTGTGGTGATTGTTGTGGCCATGTTTGCCTTCGGTTACGCGCTGGTGCCTATTTACAAGGCCATTTGCGAAATCACCGGGATCAACGTGCTCACACCGCAAACCAAGAATGCGGAAGAAATCGTCAAGAACACCCAGGTGGACAAAAGCCGAAGCATTGAAGTGATTTTTGATGCCAATGAGCGGGGCAAGTTTCAGTTCAAGCCCGAGACCAATCGAATGATGGTTCACCCCGGCGAATTGGTTACCATGAATTATGTGGTGTACAACAACCTGAAGAACGACACTGCAGGCCAGGCCATACCCAGTTATTTGCCCAGCAAAGCGGCTGAGCACTTCACCAAGCTGGAATGTTTTTGCTTTAAGCAGCAACCATTCAAAGCGGGTGAAACCAAAGAGTTTCCGGTGGTGTTTGTGATCAACCCCAAGTTGCCACAAGACGTACATACCATCACATTGAGTTACACGTTTTTTGAAGTGGCCGGCGCAACAGCCATGGCAGCAGAATAATGTCGAAAGACATCAAAGAGGCCGCATCGCGTAAAGCGAGCACCGCCACTTTTCTGCAAACCCTGTCAGCTGTTTTGTGGTCGTTTTTCGGTGTCCGAAAGGGTAAAAACCACTCTGAAGACATGCAAAAGTTAAATCCGGTTCACGTCATTGTCGTGGGCCTACTGGCAGCCGCGGGTTTTGTAATCGGGTTGCTGGTGTTGGTAAATTTTGTGGTGAGTTCCGCTTAAGCCGTACGGAATTTGCTGTTGCAGTATTGAAGCATCTAAATTAAAGAAATAGGAGAAACCACCATGCGTGCGAATGCACCATATTACTTTGTGCCCGGCTTGTCCCAGTGGCCTGTGCTTGGCGCAGTGGCCATGTTCTTTTTTGTACTGGGCATGTCCCAGTGGGTAAACGGCGCTGCATCGGGCCCTTACCTGTTTGCACTCAGCATGGCAATTCTAATTTATGTGCTCACAGGCTGGTTCAAGCATGTGGTGGGCGAATCTGAAAGTGGCCAGTACAGCGCCCGCGTGGATGTGTCTTTCCGCTGGTCAATGGGTTGGTTCATTTTCTCTGAAGTAATGTTCTTCGCAGCGTTTTTCGGTGCCTTGTTTTATGCCCGTCAAATTGCAATGCCGTGGCTTGGCGACATCGACAACAAAGCATTCCTGTGGCCCGACTTCACCGCCAACTGGCCCAACACTGGTCCGGCAGGCACTGTGGATGCGTTTCAAACCATGGGTCCATGGCCAATTCCAACCATCAACACCGCCTTGCTGCTTACTTCAGGCCTTACCCTGACTTGGGCGCACCATGCGCTGATCGCCAACAAGCGTTCACAGCTGATTTGGGGCCTGGCGCTAACCGTGTTGTTGGGCGCAATCTTCATGGGCTTCCAGGCTTATGAATACATTCACGCTTACCGCGATTTGAACCTGAAACTGACTTCTGGCATTTTCGGCTCCACCTTCTTCATGCTGACCGGTTTCCACGGCTTCCACGTGACCATTGGCGCTATCATGCTGTTCTTCATCATGATTCGCTGTATCAAGGGCCACTTCACGCCAGACAGCCACTTTGCATTTGAAGCTGCTGCTTGGTACTGGCACTTCGTGGACGTGGTGTGGTTGGGCTTGTACGTGGTGGTTTACTGGCTGTAACACGGGCTTTTCCCGGCAGGCTGTAAAACACACAATGAAAAAAGCCACTGGAAAACTCCGGTGGCTTTTTTTTGGATATCGAGCTTACATTGAGCTTATCGAATGCCAGTTGACTCTATCCAGCCCATGTACCAGGCAAACAGAATCAGCAGGAAAAGCGCGATGGACAAACCGATGCGCATTGTTAATGCATTTACAGTTCGGCTGGACTTGCTTTTGTCTTTCATGAGAAAGAAAAAAGCCGAACCCAGACTTGCCAGAATGCCCAGGAACGCCAGGCCAATGATCAACTTCATGGTGAACACCTTTCAAAAACTAACCGTGTACAGTACACAAGTGGAAGTATGTCATGGTTAATGCAGTGAAAACACCTGGCAAAGTCAAGCTGCTCTTCACCTTGTTGATCGGGGCTGGACTGGTGTGGCTCACCTTCAGTTTGGGGCAATGGCAAACCGGGCGGGCGCAGGAAAAACAAACCCTGTTTGACGCGCAAGCGCGCGCATTGGCGGCCGAGCCTGTCTCTCCAGCCAGTGCCCGGCTGGACTTGGACAATTTGTCCTACCGGAAAATTGAATTGAGGGGTAGGTTCGAGGCCAAAGCCCTGATATATATAGACAATCGTCAAGTAAACGGAAGGCCGGCCGTTCAAGTGGTGCAGGGTTTTCGGCCAGAGGGTGCAAACTTTTTAATACCAGTTGATCGGGGCTTGTTGCTGCGAAACCCTGCCGAGCCACGGCTTGCGCCCAATATGCCAGCTGGGGCCATGCGGGACGGTGAAATGTTCAATTTACAGGGCACCATTTTGCCGCGCTTTGCCCAGTCTGCTGAATTGCGCGGCATTGCCTTGGGCGATGCCGAGAACATTGTGATGGCCCAAAGCAATGGCTTTGAGGTGTGGTCGAATTTTAGTGTGGATGAATTTGAAAAGCGTACTGGCGAGCCAGTGAGCAATTTTGTGGTAACCCAGCAGCCCGTGGCGCAAACCACTGGGCAACAGCCACAGGCGAGTATTGCAGGTGGTTTTTATCACCTGGCAGTGCCCCTGCAAGAACAAGTGGCCAAGCATCGGGGTTATGCCTTTCAGTGGTTTACCATGTCGGCGGTGTTGGTGTTGCTGACTCTGTTTTTTGTCTACCGAGAGTTTTTTCGAAGCGAGTTTTACAAAGGGAATAAAAGATGAACGCAGCCAGCGCACCCGCGAAGCTGAACAAAGGCCGAATCACCATTTTGCTGGTGTTCCTCACCTGTGCCTTGCCCATTGCGGCGGCTTTCTATTTGTATTTTTTCGACAAGCCCGAAGGCACCAACAATTACGGCACCATTCTTGATCCACAGGTCGATGTGTCGACCGATGTGTTCAAAAACATCAATGGTGATGACTTCACCATGCAGCAGGTGGCCGACAAGTGGGTGCTGATTCAGGTGATCAGCAGCAATTGCGACGAAGTGTGCCAAAACACCATGTACTTCCAGCGGCAGGCCCGTGCTTCAAAAGGCAAAGAGCAGGGCCGTATTGAACGTGTGGTGTTTGTTACCGATGACGGCCCCCTTGAAACCCTGCTGTTGCGCCAATTCCCCGATGTGCATTTTGTGCGCGCCAGCGAAGATCAGTTGAAAAGCTGGTTGCCACTGGAGCAAGGCATTGTGGGTAACAAAGGCAGTGCCGACATTGGCACTGTGCGCGACCACGTGTTTGTGGCCGACCCATTGGGCCACGTGATGATGCGTTTTCCGCCCAACAATACCCTTCAGTTCAACAAGTTTCGCAAAGACGTTAGCCGCCTGTTGTGGGCTTCAAACATCGGATAAAACGAGAGCAGCATGAGCAGTTACAAGCGTTTGGTCGCATTCACCACAGTACTTACATTCCTTTTGATTATGTTGGGCGCTTTTGTACGCCTGACAGACGCTGGTTTGGGTTGCCCGGACTGGCCGGGCTGTTATGGCAAGCTGACCCCCACGCATGCGGCCGAAGAAATTGCACAAGCTGTTGAAATTCAAGGTGGAACACACGGTCCGGTTTCAATGCCCAAAGCCTGGAAGGAAATGGCGCACCGGTATGTGGCCACATTTTTGGGTTTCTTGATTGTCGGCATCATGGTGATGGCCTGGAAAAAGCGGGCTGAATTGAAACAGTCCCCCGCCTTGGCCACCTGGCTGTTTTTCGCTGTGTGTTTACAAGGTGCTTTTGGTGCCTGGACAGTTACCATGCTGCTCAAGCCGGCCATTGTGACTGGTCACCTGATCGGTGGCATGACCATTTTGGGCATGCTGACCTGGCTGTGGCTGCGGCAAACCAGCCCGGCCCGTACCGTGGCGCCGCCCCGCGATCTCAGCGGGTTGCGTGTGCTGGCGCGTGTGGGGTTTGTGGCCGTGGCGGCGCAAATTATTCTGGGTGGTTGGGTGAGCACCAACTATGCTGCGGTGGTGTGCACGGACTTTCCCACCTGTCAGGGCAGCTTCTGGCCGCACATGGAATTCAAGGATGCATTTCACATTGTTCGTCATTTGGGTGAAACACCAGAAGGTGAAATTTTGAATGTGGCATCGCTGACGGCCATTCATTTCATTCACCGCATTGGCGCTTTTGTGGTTACCGGCATTTTGGGCTTCCTCGCTTTTGCCCTGTGGCGCAACCCGGGCACCAAGCCCCTGGCCATTAAACTGGTGGCCGTGCTGGCTTTGCAAATTGCCATGGGCGTTGGCAACGTGGTGTTTCAATTGCCTTTGTGGTTGGCCGTGGCGCACAATGGGGGCGCAGCGCTGTTGTTGGTCACCCTGATCTTGGTAAACTATCGGGTTGCGGGCAATCGCCATCGAATTTCATAAGGCTCCACATGCCATCCGTTGAAAAAACAAAAGCCGTGAGTAGTTTTTCTCACGTGGCCAAACAGTACTGGACATTGACCAAGCCACGCGTGGTGGCCTTGATCGTATTCTGTGCGGTCATTGGCATGTTTTTGGCAACACCCAGTTTGCCCAATGCCCAGGTGTTGATTGCGGGTACTTTGGGTATTTGGCTGGTGGCAGGCGCTGCGGCTGCCTTCAATTGCCTGGTTGAGCAGCAAATTGACGCGAAAATGGCGCGCACGCGTGCGCGCCCACTGCCCCGCGGTGAACTGAATTCGCTTCAAACACTCGTATTTTCCAGCATGGTGGGCGGTGTTGGGGTGTGGATTCTTTATGTGTTCGTGAACCCGCTGACCATGTGGCTGACACTGGCCACCTTTGTGGGTTACGCCATTATTTACACCTTGCTGTTAAAGCCCAACACGCCACAAAACATTGTGATTGGTGGTGCCTCGGGTGCCATGCCACCGGTGCTGGGCTGGGCAGCGGTTACCAACAGTGTTTCGGCTGAAGCGCTGGTACTGTTCCTGATTATTTTTGTGTGGACGCCGCCGCACTTCTGGGCGCTGGCCCTGTACCGCACGCAAGAATACGCGCGCGCGGGCTTGCCCATGTTGCCTGTCACCCACGGCGCTGCATTCACGCAGTTCCATGTGTTTTTGTACACCATCATGCTAGCGGCTACCACGCTGATCCCTTTCGCCATGAAAATGAGCGGGCTGATTTACCTGCTCAGCGCTGTGGTGCTGAACGCCATATTCATTGGGTATGGTTACAAAATCTGGAAAAACTACAGCGATGCCTTGGCCAAAAAGGCATTCACCTATTCCATCGCCTACCTGGCGTTTTTGTTCGCGGCCTTGTTGGTCGATCATTATGTAACGGTGTAAGCAGTATGGGCAGTTTCAAACAGTTTCGTTGGGTAAAAACATGGCTGGCTTTCGGCGCGGTGGCTCTGTTGGCCGCCTGCAGTGCAGGCCCTGCCAGCTTTATCAACACAGACATCACGGGTTCTTCTTTGGTGGCCAACTTCAAGTTAAAAGACTTGTCGGGTACAGAGCGCACCATGGAAAGCTACAAAGGCAAAGTAGTGGCCATGTTTTTTGGCTACACCCATTGCCCCGATGTGTGCCCCATTACCATGCAGCAATGGAGCGAGGTGAAAGCCAAGCTGGGCGAGAAGGGCGACAACTTGCAGGTGCTGTTTGTGTCTGTTGACCCAGAGCGCGACACGCCCGAGTTGCTGAAAAAGTACGTGCCCCAGTTCAACCCTACCTTTGATGCACTTACCGCGGAATCTTCCGAAGAATTGAAGCCCCTGTTGGCTGGCTTGCGGGTGTACGCCGGCAAGGTGGAAGGCAGCAGGCCCGACAACTACCTGATGGACCATACCTCCGCAAGCTATGTGTTCGACCAGCAAGGTCGCGCCCGTTTGCTGGTTCGCCACAACGCAGATTCTGCACCCGTGGTCAGCGATGTTGAACAAATTCTCGACGGCAAGTAACTAGTCTTTTCTCGCAGTAATTACGCTGCAACTGAGCTGTTGCAGGTTCATGGCCATTTGAGCCGTGAATTCTGCAATGCTGCGCTTTTTGTGCCGCTGCGCCATGCTTGTCTGTTTCGAGCTCACCGTGTCGTTTTCAATGTTGAACACCACCTCCCATTCCAGCAACAGTGGTTCGCCTTCCGGGCCGTGATTGATTAGTACAATCACGGGTCTGCCTTCAAAGAGTTCGCTACGGATCAGGTTCAGTGTGGCTTGTGGCTTGTTGCCTGCGTACCAGTTGGCAACAAGCCCGGCCTTTTTCAGGCCCTTCAGCATGGTCGCGGGCGAGGTACCCATACTGCCACCTAGCAAATCTGGGCATTCGGCCCAGCGCATGATTTCGTGAATGTAGGGGTCATTCAAGGGGTGGCCGTGCCGATCTTTGGGCAGGTGGTTCCAGCCAATTTCATGGTGGTGCAAAATGGTACCCAGGGCGCAGGGGCCGCTTGCGCGTTGTACACCTTCAGGTGCTGTGAACGCGTAAAGGGTTGATAAATCGAATTTGGGGTTTGTGGTGAATTCGAGAGGTTTGCCAGTGCTGACAATTGATTTGGCCTCTGAAAAATCGAGTCCGAAGTTGGTGTTACCGCTCATAAAAAAAGGTCCTTTGCTGCCAAACTCAATTCACATCTTATTCAGTGAATGAGTGTATTCTCGTCACGCATAGTTCTATGCACAAAGCTAATTCCGTTGTGCAGAACAGAGCTTCGCTCGATCCGCAACGGAATTATCTCTTAAGTTACTAACGGGTCATATCCTATCGAGAGGACAAGCTAACCCTTCGAGTGTTCAAGTGGCAGGGTCTTAACTTGGCAAATCGGGGCTGTTGCTGCTTGCTTGCAAAGGTACGGCCAAACTGCCCACAGGGGAGGGCGCACCAAGGGTGGAGAGTAAACCGTCCAGTGCATCGGTCACCGGGGAAAGTACGGCGTCCAGGGGGCTGGCAGCAGGTTCTTCAGGTTCCGGGTTGGGATTCGGTTCAGGGGCGGGTGGCGGGTTGTTGTTGCCACCGGTGCCTGAGTCGTTGTTGCCCGATTCGGTGGTGCTGGTGGTTTCAGTGGTGTTTGTGTTGTCTTCGTTGTCGCTGTATATGGCTGCGGTGGCACCTAAAAACACCAGGCTTTCCAGCACCGGGTAGCCGGTCGACTCGCCATTGGCGTTGGTGGTGCCAAACAGTCCGAACAGGTCCGGGTTGTCCGAAGTGCCTGCGTTGTACTCGGAAGCCTGTTGGCCGTCGAAATACACTCCTTGGCCATACAGGTCGGTGGCGATCCACTGCGGTGCTTCGTCCATTTCAACCACTTCCAGGTTGAAGGTGGCGGCTGCACCATTCTCAATAATCAGCGCATCTTTCACGCCAGTGAACTCAATGACTGCCTTGCCGCCCGCATCGCTGAGAACACGGTCGCCCGGCAATAGAACCATGCCTGCTTGCGCGGGCAGGAAGAAACCATCCCGAATCAACTGCACACTGCCGTTGATTTTGGTGATTTTTGCCTGTTGTTCTATCGACGTGCTTACTGCGTTCATGCGTTATTCAGCGAAATTAAGCGTAATTGTAAGGACCGCCCACTTCCAGTGCTTTTTTGAAGCTGGGCATTGCGTGGATGCGTTTTACGTAAGCTGCAATTTTGGGCATGCTGTTGATGCTCTCGGCGCGACTCATGGCTGCTTCCAGTGGAAAACTCATCATGAAGTCAGCGCCGGTCATCTCGCTGCCGCAAAACCACTCATTCTTGGCCAGCACGCTTTCAATGTAAGCGAACTGCTTTTCAAGGTTGGGGTTGATGAAACTGGTTTTGACTTGCTTGGAAATGCCGCGTGCAATTGGCAGCACAATTGGCTTGAGCAAAGCGGGTACAGGGGCATTTTCAATTTTATTGAACACCAGGGTCATGACCAGTGGGGGCATGGCTGTGCCCTCGGCAAAGTGCATCCAGTAGGTGTAGTCCCGGTGTGCCTGGGTACCTGCAGCAGGGCGAAATTTGCCGCCAGCCTTGTCGATCAGGTATTCCACAATGGCACCGCTCTCGGCCACAGTAATGTCGCCATCCGTAATCACAGGCGATTTCCCCAGGGGGTGAATTTTCAGCAATTCGGGTGGGGCCAGGTAGGTTTTGGCGTCGCGCGCATAGCGGGTTACCTTGTAAGGCAGGCCAAGTTCTTCAAGCAGCCAGATAATGCGCTGCGAGCGCGAGTGTTCCAGGTGGTGTACTTCAATCATGGTCGTAAAAAAGGGCTTGTTGCCAAGCCCTTAGTGTAGGTTAGTTTTCACCCAAAATGATTACAGCCCTGTTTTAAACCTCGCCCTGTTCATATTTCAGCAAAGCGGTTTTCATTTTTTTCATGGCCTGGGTTTCAATTTGGCGAACCCGCTCGGCCGACACACCCAGCTCTGCGGCCAGGTCGTGCAGGGTTTTGGCGTTGTCACCGGCCAACCAGCGGCTGGAAATAATGCGCTGGCTGCGCTCGTCCAGGCTGGCCAAGGCCAGGTCCAGACCTTCGCTGTGCAGGCGCTCCATGTTGACACCTTCCAGCACCTCGGTGGGCTCGGCACCTTCGGCGGCCAAATAGCGCACGGGGTTGTAACTGTTTTCTTCGCTGTCCACGTCTACCACCGGGTCCAGGCTGAATTCATGGCCCGCCATGCGGCGTTCCATGTCGTACACATCTTCGGGGCGTACATTCAACTCACTGGCCACCTCGTTGATTTGATCAGGCGACAGGGTTTGGCCGTACTTCTTGAAGCTGTTCAGGTTGAAAAACAGCTTGCGGTGCGCTTTGGTGGTGATCATTTTCACCATGCGCCAGTTGCGGATAATGTATTCATGAATTTCTGCCTTGATCCAGTGCAGCGCAAAGCTGACCAGCCGCACGCCGCGCGTGGGGTCGAATCGCTTCACGGCTTTCATCAGACCAATATTGCCTTCCTGAATCAGGTCGGCGTGGGGCAAGCCATAGCCCAGATACTGGCGTGCCACTGCAACCACCAGTCGCAGGTGGCTTAGCACCAGGCGGCGGGCCGCTTCAAGATCGTTGTCGCGTTGCAGGCGTTCGCCAAGCTCAACTTCCTCTTCGGGCGACAGCATGGGAATTTGGTGTGTGGCTGAAATATAGGCATCTAGGTTGCCAAGCGGGCCACGGGCAACCAGTGCCCATGGGTCGCGCACAGCAAGGCTGCTGCCAGCGGCGCGTGGGTTAGCAAGGGTCAATGCGGTGGTCATGATTGCGGTGTTCTCCGAATTAATGAACCAATTTCCAGTTAATTTTAGCACTCCCTGCGAAAGAGTGCTAATCACCCGGAAAAGTTCCTTGGAATCACCAGCGTGTAGATTTTCAAGACAGTTGTCTTAATTGTCAGATTTTGTCATCAAACGAAAATAGTTCTCATCTTTGGCTAATTCCTATCTGCCGGTTTCAACCAAAGGCTTACCAAGTGGGAGTAATATTCGTTTGACTTTCAGGTTTTGAGTGCTTGTAGGACTATATCAGCCTCATCATTACTCTTCAGATCAAGATTATTCTCGTAGCGCTTCAATCGGTCATACTTCAGGTGGTTCACAGCTTCAGTTATCTTGATTTCTCTGCGGGCCTCAGGGAGTTCTTTCCAGACGTCCACATGTTCAAGAATTTTATGCATGTGACTAGGATCGAGATGTTGACCAATTTGTAGACCAACGTGACTAGGAAGCAAATCTCGAACTACAGGATCAATCTCCTCACTTTTTGGAGAAGAGGATAAGAAATTAAGCAAGAATTCTGGACGCATTATGAACGGTGTACCAGCATTTTCTTGAACTAACATGCCGGTATGTTTTAAAAGTGATGTTTCTTTTGTTAGCCACCAGGTACGAAATCCAAATCCGTCATAGATGCCTTTTTCATGACCTTTTGCCCTCAATGAATACACAGCTAAACACATTAACGCATCGTTTTTAGCGAGAATTTCCTTCTTTCCTTCGATTTGAAGTTCAGCAGATATCTCGTCAACGCGCTTAAGATCAATACCTTTAGCCAGTTCTTCTTGAGCCAGCCATTCTAAGTCAAAAGTTTTATATAAAAATGCTTGAAGTTTAAGTTGGCCTTTTTCTGTTTTATATGCGAGGTCATCCTGCTCAACGAACATTTCAATGAAGTTTTTCCACCCAGTAACCTTCTTCATTAATAACTTTGCGTAAAAGTAGGTGCGTATCATTATTCGATCACTTTGTGATGCTAGAGCTGGTGAGATATAGGGCTCTTGCGGCGCATAATGATTTCGAAACTCGAGGTGGGTTGCATGGAGATGGGTGAAAACTTCATTTGCTACAGGTTCAGTCAAAACTAATTTTGCTCCGCAGGCCTTAGTCACCTTTAGTAAATTTGTAACATGTTTGTGTTCTTCCGGTAAAAATATTTCTGATAATGCTTTAATTAAAATGTCTGCACCAACAAGAAGTTGGAATTTTCCTGTCATTTGATTGAAATATTCAATCAATTTCGGACTGTGTTTCAATGTAAACAACAGTAAGGTTGTTTTACTAAGTCGATGTAAGAATTCGTTTTCAATCTCAGAGGGAGTATATAAAACTACCTGTAAAACTTTTAGCGCCGCAATGTAGCACTCCTCCGACAGCGATGTTCCGGTTGCAACAGTGACCCGAAGCTCCTCTTCTACAATTTGATCAAAAATTGTAATTCCTTCGAGTCGTCGATCTAAAAATGCAGCTAGAACTAACCCTTGTTCATGAAAGTGGCGGTAGAGGACTCTCTCACATGTCTCTGCAACAACTTCAGGAATGCTTGCGCCATAGGCTACAGCTCTTGCAGTAAGAGACTTTCTTACTTCTTCCCTGAGGTTAATTTCTTTTGCGCTTTCTTCTGCGAGTTCGATTCGCATTGAGTGCGGAAGACAAAAGCTATCGGAATCACGATAGTGCCGAACACGCTGATTACCGCCACCGTCCTTTGTGATTAAAGTACTTAGGCGTGTGTCGATATTTGGCATAAGTACATTTATTGCTCCGGGAAGTAGATTCGAAATATCATTCTTTAGCTGAATTCGACTCAGCAGTGTAGGTGTGTCTGGATTGGTATTTCTGAGAGCCCAATAGATCAAAGAGTCTACGATGGGGGCTACCATCCCACCTTTACTAAATCTTTCTGATCTTTCAAATTGAAGAAAAACGTAAACGCTAGGATCCGATACTAAGTCTAGTTTATGTGTTGATTGAGAGGGCTCGTTTCTAGTGAGTTCAAAAATCTGTGCTTGAAAGTGATTTTTGAAAATTTTTTCTGTTTCTGGACTATAGTTAATCAGTCGAACAACTTGATCGAAGTCTCTTATTCTAATAAAAGTATCGAGTTCTTCAGTTAAGTCGTCTTCTAAAGAATCTACTATAATTTTTCTGTTGGTCCAGTATGTGAGACCTTCAACCTCTCTGCCGAATTCAATCAGTCGATTAACTGTTTGTCGAATTTTTCCCTTGGTGTCTTCTTGAATACTAATTTGAATAAAACTGTTGGCTCGTTTACGATCTTCTCGAATGGAACGGAAGAAGCCATCTGCCCCGCCGTCGTGTATTCCACCAAGAGATGAAAATTGATCCCCATATCTAAGTGCGAGAAGCTTTTGAATTAGTTGCTCGAAATCAAATCCATCAACGTTGCTTAATAGATAGTTAGCTAACTTATGGGAAACCATTTATAATGCTCCAGAAGTTTTATTGATTTTATGGGTTTTATTTTAATTGATTAACTAAATGAGAAGTCAATGATTGATATATTATTTTATAAAAATTATAATAAGGGATTTTTATAGTCAAGAAGAATATTAAAAACAGAATCAGCTCTTATGGAATGATCTAATAACTTTCTGCTTATTAAGGCGATGACGATTGTGCCCATGTAGAACATCGCGAGATTGTTTAGACTAACCGTTTCGAGCGAAAAAAAGGTTTGTGCTAAAACAATTTCGCATCCAACTAAGGAACCGATACCTAACCACATTGCTTTTTTGGGTATGGCCAGCGGTCTTTTTAGAATGGGCTCATCTGACGACCTCCAGTCGATCATTCCAAGTCTCACCGCAGGAGCTGAAATTCGAAGTGGATATTTCTTGAGAATGAGCTTTGTATCGCGCCTGTCTTCATAGTTATGGATCACGGACACAATCATGTCCATTCCTAAGCGCCTTAAAATATGACAAATGCGCCAAGAAATTAGTGTTCTCGCGGGGATCCATGCTTCACTTAAACTACGGCAAAGGTGTTTCATGGCCCAACTTCCCCTTCCCCTTTGGCTAGGTTTGCCACCCTCTTGAAGGCGCGCGCAATGTGCAGCAAATTTTGACCATTAATTTGTAACTTTGATTCTTGGCAAAATCTGATCGCTTCGTCCAAGATTGATTCGTCCAGACTGTCGACTTTGAGTTTCAGCGGTTCACCTGACCGAACTCCGAATAGAACGTATAGCGTATCCACGCCATTAGAACTCAATGATTCAAGATAGCTGAGCTTAGGTTCACGTTGCCCCGACTCATACTGAAACTGTGCAACACGGCCGGCTTTACCCAGGAGAGCGAACTCTTCTTGGTTCAAACCCATATCTTTGCGGACTTCTTTGAGCCGAGCTCCCACCTTGTTCATCTCGAAAAGCACGAATTTCCGCAAATTTAAGTAAATGACCGTTGCATTTTGCCATTTGTGTGCATCTCTTGCAATAAATCAAAAAATGTAGTCAAATGCGATCAATGTATTTGAACATGGATGACCCAGAAATGAATAATCTCGATTCCGCCAAGTCAATCCAGCAAGTCAGAGATTGGATGGAAAGCCGTGGCTTAACGGTGATCGACTGGGCCAATGAGTATGGATTTAATCCGTCGAATGTCTATCGAGTTCTAAATGGCATTTCGAAGTGCAAGCGAGGCGAGTCACATAAAATCGCATTGGCCCTGGGATTGAAGGTTGAAAAGACAGGTGTAGTTCACTCGATGCAAGAATCGCAGCATCAAGTGGCCACGTTGAAAGATTCCCAAAAACAACACACAAAAGAGTGCTCTACGATGAATTGAGTCCAAACAAAAAAGACCGACGATTTGCAGATCGCCGGTCTTTCCACCTCATGGGAATGAGGATTTAACGCACCTTTATTCTACAAGTTCCCGTGATTTTGTCAACAAAAGCGATCAATGATCACATTAGTGGTTGATAGGTCGCGCCTGTTCACGGGAGTTATAGTGAAATCAACTAAACAATACGAACCCAAGCCATTTGGTCAAGAGGGGTTTTCGCAGTTCAGCTTATTTCGAATGGAGTAAGCGAAATGCGCGAACTATCGGCTAAGTCGCAGAAGTACTTCCTGGGTGACAACCCGTTTTTAGACCATCAAATATGGATGGACGACAAAGGCGGTCTTGGGCGAATTGAGAACTTTTCTTTGGTGGCGGTGAATACGGCTGTCGCTCACCAGTTCAAATCATTGCGTTCTGAACTTGATAGCGTTCTCCCTGAGGTCCGAAAAATTGATCATCGATCTAGCCGCAATTCTAGCGGTAACTTGCACTTCAAGTGGTTAACTGAAGACTCGGTGATGCAGCGCGAATCAGTACTTGAACGTGATTTTTTGTATCAGGTAGCTGTTTGTCCAATCGTTCGATCAATTTATTCACAACCCGTTCGGTTTGAATATCTTGAGCCGTCGGCTCCAGCCAAGGCACGATCTTATATCCCGGATTTTCTGATTGTGGATAGCCTGGGCCGACTAACCTTCGTTGAGATCAAACACACATCGCTGCTAAAGCGTTCGCGACATAGTTTCGATGGCATTCAAAAAGCTATCGAAAGAATGGGTTTCGATTTCCTCTTTCTAACTGAACGTGAGCTGGGCAATAACGACAGGCTCAATCGTGCTGAATTAGTCAAGCATGCATCACTCGCATTTTCGTTCCGCATCGATTTGCACACCTTCGTCAAATCCGTGAAGGTCACTTCTCTGCGCGATATCTGCCATGAGTTCGCTATTGACCCTCAATACTCGGTTGGCTTGATTCCGATTTATCAAATGTGGTTCAACCCATACCTGCCTATCCATCTTTCTTCATCGATTTCATGGGAGAAAAACTTTGAACCCCGTATTCAAATTGCAGATTGGTTTAACCGTGAAATTTGGCGAGGCGATTTATTCTCTAAGGCGAATGCTGCTTGATCAAAAACTGAGTTTCGAGCACATCGAAACAGGTATGCCACTCACCATTGCATTTTCTGAGTTCTACAAACTGTTGGGGAAAGGGGAGATTTATATTCTTTCCGAATTGGATGATCAGCCCCTTCTGCAGGGCACAGATCTGAAGTTGGCGGAGTCGACCTTGTCTGCAGTAAATGTGAGAGCTGCTTACTATGTCAATGCCGTACTGAATGCGGAAATTCCACCAAGCTCGCAAAAATATGTACCTCAAATTATTAAAAAATGTGCTTTGGAGCTAGGTGATCCGATGCCGCCAAGCGTACGCACGGTGCTTCGCTGGTGTTCTAAAGCAGCTGGACGTGAGGCAAACACAATCGAGCGCGGTTCAGGACATACCAGATCCAGATCTCCAAAGCGATACGAGCGAGAGTTGGCTTGTATAAAACGTTGGTACATGACTGAGGACCGACGAAGTATTGTTGATACCTATGCGATCTACTTTACGGAATCAAAAAAGGCCGGACTAAAGCCCATTTCTGCTTCTACATTCAACAGAATAATCAGGTCAATGAATCAGTATGTGATCTGCAAATCGAGATATGGCGATAAACACGCGAGCGCTAAATTTCGAACTACCTTCAAAACACAACCCGTGGCAATTCGTCCTAACCAAGTGTGGCAAGTGGATCACACACCGCTTGATTTTATTGTCGTTTGCCAAAATGGAATACCTCTCGGTCGCCCTGCAGTAACTTCGATCATCGACTCTTATTCAAAGTTTGTTGTGTCCTGCTACATATATTTTGGAGCGCCCAGTAAGACATCAATTTTCAAGGCGCTGAAAATTGCAATTTGTCCAGATAGTGAACAGGAGTCAATGTTCCACATCAGAGGTTTTGAGGGTGGCTTCGGTCTGCCACAACGTGTAATTGGTGACCGAGGAAGTGCGGAATTGTCTAACGACATGCGTCTGAGGGCTAAAGAACTTGGATTTGACTGGGAGAATTGCGCCGCTTACACACCCTATGAGAAGCCAGATATTGAAGGCTTCTTTCGTCGGTTAAAGGGAATACCGGTGTCAGCAGGTAGGGTATATAAGGCGTCTGAAGTTACAGTTGCCGAGCCAAAAACGCACGCTGTCTTGACCCTAGATGTTTTCCGGAAACACCTCTACCAGTTTATTCATGAGTCACACCATAAGACAATAAATCGATTAACTGGTGAGCGTCCTCTAGACAGAATGATGGAGGGCCTGAAAAAGAATCCCCCCATTCGTTTACCTGTAAATAGTGACATTTACGATTTGCTAGCGGCACGAGAGTACCAACGGGTAGTTGATCATAAAGGTGTTCAGCTATTTGATCTAATTTTCGCAGGTCCTGAAATAGATTTACTTAAGAAAGGAAGAGGACATTCTTTCCGCACCGCGGTCCGGGTCGACCCGACCAATCTGTCATCGGTATTTGTCATGGATCCTGCTAACAAGCGGTGGGTTCGCGCTTACTCAACAAATCAACCTTACACGCAAGACCTTTCTCTTGCTCAGCATCTCTTGATTAAAGAAGAAAAGCGTAAGAGGAATGCTGAAGGCGGCAAAGTCATCGAATGGCTGGAGGCCAAAGCGTTACTCGCAAAAGATGTGTTGAGTGACGAAAAGGCTGGCCGAAAAATAAGATTACGTGATGCAAAAAAGCGAGCCATTTTCCGAGGAAGTAGTGGCGACGGAGGCGATCAAGTACTCGCAGTTGCAAATGTTCTCGACAGAATTTCCCGAAAAATAAATGTTGGTGTCCTTTCGACCGATATTGAACTTACCTCTGAAGTTTCCTCTTGGGATCTAGGAGGACAAGATGCTTGAAGTTTCAATGACACAAGAACGTGCAAACCCTCTTGATATCGACAAAGAAAGAATACGATTTTTATATCCAACGCGTTCAATTATTGCGGCAGAGAAACTTGATTTAACCGCAATTTCCACGGAGGACTTATCAACAGGCGTCGAGCGTTTAACCCGAATTTATAGCTTGGGTGGCTATTTTAGAAATCCCCAAGGGGGAATGTTGATTGGAGAGCCAGGAAGTGGAAGAAAGATGCTTCTTGAGACCTTTCATGCAAGCCTTCAATCGCGGGGTGAATTGGATCCAAGTTCCACAGTTTTACAAGTCAGCCTGGATGAGGCCATTTCGCGAAGAAGTTTAGTTTCAAAGTCTTTGGTGGCGATGCGTTATCCAATTCAGGATGGTGGGACCGGAATCGAGACTTTCAAGCAAGCTCGACTTTTACGAATGTACCTAAGTAAAAGGGGAATTCGACTTTGGGTCGTACACAATGCAGATATTTTCGTGAGGACGAAGCACAACTCTGGAAATTTGCTGCCAAAACACACTGCTGAACTAGCGTTTTTTCTATCGAGTATTTCGAATGAGCTTAAATTGCCTTTGCTATTAGTTGGCACAAAAAAACTTCGAGAATTGTCAACAACAGCTCCTCACCTTGCCGCGTGTACTGACATAGAGATTGCGATGGGCGATCTCTCGGCTGAGGACAATTGGCTGCGAATGTTGAGTGGCTTTAAGAAACGATTGTATGAAGATTTCGGAATTCAATCACAGATCTTTGACCAGGTTGGTCTCAGTATGATCGCCCAGTACGTAGGCACGAGCAAACTAAAATTGGCACGTCTCATGCTGGAGGTGTTGATGATCGTTGTACGTGATCAAAGGCAAGTTGCCGCTGTCGATGACTTGAAAGAGGCTTTGAGTTACCTCGCCAATATTGAATCAACCGAGAATTTGTTGTGAGTGCTCATTCCACACTCTGTGCATCGCCTCGGTTCTCCGATGAGTCTGCACTTGGGTACATGTACCGAAGTCTTCGTGAAAACGATTTGGCTTTGCCTTGGCTCCGAAATCGATTGGGTATTCGTAGCGACGCTTTCCCGCAGAGAAAGCATCATCAAGTTGTGGTCGAAGTTTTTGGTAACTGTGTAGGTCCAGATGATCTCTATGAGCAAATCAGAGGTAAAGCGGGCGGACGTATATATCGCCTAAATCTAACATTTCGATCTCAGGTTAGATTCCGCCAACCGGCGATTTGTCCGTTGTGTGTTTACACAAACCAGTACTTGCGCAAATCTTGGGATTTGACCGCCTCAACGGTATGTTCGAAACACGCCTGTTATTTGGTGGATTCTTGTAGCTGGTGTGATCGTAAGATCAGTTGGGCACGCCCATGGATTTGCACGTGCACGTGTGGATGCCCTTTGGGAATTGAAGGCGACTTAGCCAGGTTAGCCAGTTTGGACTTGATGTTGGCGCATTGGATTGATATCAAATTACAGGATGGGCAAGAAAGTTCGATAGATGTTTTTCGATGGCTAGATTTACTTGAATATGGACAGGCAATTTATTTGCTGCTCGCATTTGGAATTAATGAGAGACCATATCAATCGCATCGCCCAAGTTGGGCATCGATCCGATATTCGATACCGCGTTTTCACGAAATACTGAATCGAGGTTTTCTTAGGTTCACTGACGTGATGTCCTCAGATGAAAGAAGGTACTCCAAGTTGGAATCATTTGTTCACGAACCAGCCCTCGCAAAACTGGCGTGGTCGATCGACTCTCCACTACGTTACACCTTCATCGATCAAATTTATGCGCGAATCTTTAAATACAACTGCCCGCCATCACTCTGTTCAAATTCCGCTCAACTTTCATTCAAGTTCTGATCGGGTAACACTGGCTGATGATTTGTTTCTAAGTTTATTGCCACTTCCTTTGCCCATGGAATCTTTGATTTCATGGATCTCACGGGCTGCAATCGAATGCGACGAAAGCGTAGATGCATTGCTTGACGTGCTTGGTCTGATGAAGGGTGAGGCACAAGACTTTTCCATTGATATTGGCGCAATTGAGCATTTGGAGCGCATATTTTTGGTGGATATGTCTTGGTTTAAACTGCAGCGTCAAATCGTGAACAGGTTATCTCATAACTTACATTGCGATCAAAATTCAAGACGGCTCGCAAGGTCATTCCAATCCTTGAGGTTTTGTCCACGCTGCATGGTCGAAGATCAGGTGCCTCATTTCAAGTTTGAATGGATGTTTTCATTCGTGCGGGTGTGCAGAGTTCACGGTTGTCTATTGGAAGTGACCTGTCAGAGCTGTAGGCATCCAATCCAACTGCCTATATGCCCTAAGCGCCAAAAGAGAGTACGCAGAGAAATAGGAATTCTCTTGGAGTGTCAAAACTGCAATGAATTGTTGACTGATGGTGATGGCTTGCGTGTACTGGACGAGGATTGGAACTCCCTAGGGGTGCTACCAGACGATGAAGTTATTAGGCTTCAAAATGGCAACGCCATACTTAGTTGTCTTCTGCATGGTTATTTTCAGTTTGGTCACCAGAAAAACCGATTGGGTAAAGTGTCAATCAATGCTCTGTATGAGGGTGGATTCATTAGTTCAATAGATCAGAGCGAACTGATACGTCTTGTCCATCAACACTATCAATTCTTTCGTCCACCACTGCTGCACCGGTTACGGCAGCTTTTGATTTCGTTTCAATTCGAATAATTCACATCGTAGATCATTATTCGATGATTACTTATGTGCTGAATTCATCCAGTGTTCTTTGATATCTCAATTTGAAGTAGGATTTTAAATTATGCATTTCTCTCAGTTCATCATTCTTGCCAACGAGTTGGGTTTAAGTCAAACAACCCTTGCATCCCAGGTGAGTATCAGTAGGGGAAGACTGAATTGGGCGAGAAGGCGTGGCGCGTTCATAGGGGAAAGCTCAGATCTGCTTGCGGGTGTTCAGGTAATGTTAGATACCATTAAGACTGCGAGCCTTTCTTCAGATGCTGCTAACTTTAATCATGGTCGCTGGCTGTCCAGCTGGATCGCAGAGCCAAATCCTGCCCTTGGTGGTGTGAAGCCACAAGATCTGCTTAGTACGCCGGACGGTCAAAACGCGGTTATAAATTTGTTGTCTGCAATGTTGCACGGGGTGTATCAATGACTATAATAAATTTGCGAGATTTACCGGGGTGGCGTTATTTTGCAGTGAGTTATAGGCTTCGCTGGTGGTTATGACGCAATAATGTTTATAGATTGATTATTATGAAAATTGAAAAAACTTTTCGGAGTTTGATGGGATATGAGTTCTAATAAAATTTGCACAAATACAGAAAAAAACGATTACGCAACTTCTCAAGCTGTTCTTAGTCACCTCCAAAATTTGTCAGTGGCAATTTCGGGTGGTGTTTTTTTTGTTGTTTCCAATGACAAAAATATGTCTCCCAACAAAGATTTAATATTTATTTCATTGGGTTGCTTGGGTTTGTGTGTTTTTCTATGTTTGCTTTTTAGTGTTAATCTTGCTTCCGACGAACTCGGTCAAAAGAAAATTTACTCTAGAAAGTTCCCGGGCTATACTTTCATAGTCGCATGGTCAGCCTTTATGCTTGGAGCGGTAGCTGCTGCGGCCTATGCTGCGATTAGTGTTGGTTTAATTAATAGATGATGTAGTTGAGACGGCAGTTTATGCGTGCTGTGAGATTATGCTAAACAAGTTTCTTCTATTTTAGAGGCTTAGCTTTCTCAACTAGTGTTTGTGCTCACAACCATTGGTCTTAGTCTGTATGGGGATGTTCTATGGGTATTAAGCCGGGTCCGAAACCAATTGCTAAATCAACAGGCAAACCAGATCGTCGTCGTAGAGACAACAAAGATACCCCTGGAAACATACCGACGCTGAAGTCTCACAAGCACAAGAAAGGCGGTTGAAAGTTTAAATGCCGTTGGTGAGAAAAAGTCCGAGAACAGGACGAGTTTTGTTACATAAAATCACCGATTTGATAGGTAAAACAACTCCGGTCAGCGCAGATTAAGAAATCGTCGAACTTCAGCATTTACAGAATTTACTTTGATACCTAATTCCTTCTGGTAGAGATTTCGAAGCGTCTTTTGCTCAATGTCTTGAAGGTCGTTTTCCAATTCATGGGCGTTGGTGCAAGCAGCGTAGGCATGAAAATAGCCACTTACTTTGGCTGAGAGATGTGCTCCTAGAGTCCTCAACGTGATTCTACGACTGATCAATTCTTTCACTGACCCTAGTTGAAGAATCTCTGATTTTATTTTTTCTCGCTGTTCATTTGAAAGTCTTAATTGGTAACCAACATGAGATTTGGCTAACTCAAGGCCCAAAAATTCAGCAGCCTTATGTGGAGGATAAATAACTGATTTTGAGCCAGGTATTAGTTTCGGAAGAGTCAGCCCCAGTTTATTTATTTCAATCTGATAATTGGTAAGAATTTGTTCGCAACTACTCTTGCTATTTGCAAAGAAAACCAAGTCATCCGCATATCGAACAGCCTTAATCTTTAACTTGACTAGCCTTTTGTCCAAAGGGTAAAGCAGCAAATTAGCAAAGAACGGTGAAAGCGGCATGCCTTGTCGTACGCCTAGCCCAGTTTTTATCCCCAGCTCTGTTAATCTCTTCGTCGTGCGAGGCTTTGTACAGTCAACTTCGCAGTTAACTGCCATATCCAAAATCTCATGCAGTGACGTGTCCTTGATCTCCTTTCGTATTGTGGCTTGCAAGATATCCCGTGGAATCATATCGAAAAAAGAAGTGATATCGGTTTTGAGAATCCAAGGAGATTCAGCGCGGAGTTGGCACGCGCGTGTAGAGGCCTCGATTACGGATCTACCTGGGACGAATCCGTAGCTGATCGAGTTGTCTAGCTTTTTCAAATATTTAGTGGATAAAAACTCAACTAATGCTCGTTGAACTATCCGATCATCAACTGTTGGTACACTAATTAGCCGAAACTTCCCCTTCTGCGGTTTTGGCACAAAATGGGGATTTAGAGATTTGAAGCGAAACTCTTCATTTTGAAGCTCTCTCGCAAGCTTGGCGATATTGGCTTTGTGATGAATTTCGTAGTCGTTGATGCTGATGCCGTCAATTCCGACGGTGTCTTTTGATCGCTTCGAGGTCTTTGAATAGAGATGCTTCCACGCTTTTAGCAAAGCTTCGGTGGAAAGAGCTTTTTGAAATGAATTAGTGGCCATTTTTAGGTGTCATGCGAGTGTCGTTCCTCCTGGACTCGCACACATAAGCCCCGTAGGCAGGCTCCATGCTGAGCGAATCAAGAGATTCGACCCCGCCGCTGATGCCGCCGGCCATGCGCACGCGATTTCTCGCCTTGGCGCAATTGTGCCGCAGTGTAACGTGCAGCGCAACCCGCAGAGATGCTGTTGGCAAACCAACCGACACACCCGCGCTGGCGTTAATGTGAATGATACTCATTACGGTAAAGCTCCTTCCCTCGTTGAACGATAATCCCACCAAAAGCCCAAGATAAGCGGCTAAAACCAGATAACGCCAGCGAGAAAGGTCGCAAAACCAGCCGCGAAACATTCCCATTACTTTGGGCGTGACCGCCTCCCTGCCTCTGAGCGCCGCTGCATGTTTCTTATTCGCCTTCCCGACAAATCCAGGAGTAGAAAGCGAACCACTGACGCGAGGATTTACCCCGTAGGCAGGCTCCATGCTGAGCGAATCAAGAGATTCGACCCCGCCGCTGATGCCGCCGGCCATGCGCACGCGATTTCTCGCCTTGGCGCAATTCGGCCGCAGTGTAACGTGCAGCGCAACCCGCAGAGATGCTGTTGGCCACTACCACTGTTTAAGTATACAGTTAGATTTGTATCGGTGCAAACGTGATTTGTGCATAGAATAAAGGGCGAGCGTTACATTCAAACCCTGGGAATTTCATCTAAAGAGAAGACCAAGCAGGTGACGACACTCGTTTTGACAATTTTGTGTTTTGAGACAACAAATCTGACGATACTTAATTTTCCTTTTGACAATAAATTTGTTAAGTCGTTGATTCAATTAAGTGCTCGAAGACACGGGAATTAAAAATCCACACAGCGATAACTGACTTGCGCCTGAACGGTCCGCTCTTGTGCTGCAACCGTGAACGGCGTTCCCCCGCGAATGTAGGCGCTGGGTTCGTACTCGCGGTCGAACAGGTTCTGAATATTCAGGGAAAAACGGGCCTGTTTCCAGTCATAGTGAATACTTGCATCAAACACTGTTGCATTGGGTACCTTCAAGGTATTGCTGGCGTCTGCAAAGGTAGAACCCAGGTAGCGTGCGCCCAGGCCAATACCGACGCCATTCAGCACATCGCCACGCAAGGTGTAATCAGCCCACAATGAGGCCAAGTGCTCTGGTGTTTGAACCGGGCGGCGATTCAATTCCGCTGGGTCGGTTGAGCGCGTAATTTCAACGTCGGTGTAGGTGTAGCTCGCGATCAGGTTGAGTTGGTCGGTGATTGCCGTCAGTGCCTCAAGTTCAATGCCCTTGGATCGGGCTTCGCCCGTTTGCTCTTGTGCAAATGTGTTTGGGTTTGTGGTCAGGAAGTTTTCGCGAGTCAAGTCGAACAAGGCCACATTGAACTGGCTGGCAGCGTTGGGTTGAAACTTGACCCCCACCTCGAATTGCTGACCGGTTTCGGGATCAAAATTCCGCCCGTTCGCATCGGTGCCCAAAGCCGGCAGGAAAGACTCGGTGTAACTAAGGTATGGCGACACACCGTTGACGAATTGGTACATCAAGCTTGCGCGCCCGGTTGTGGCGCTGTCGTCTTGCCTGCTTTGCCTATTCATTAGTAGATCGTTAACCTTGTTTTTTGCTTCGTCATAGCGGCCCGCCAGGGTGGCTATCCATTGCTCGTAGCGAATTTCGTCTTGCAGGTAAAAACCCAACTGTTGCTGCTCAGTGCTGTCATTTCTGAACGGCGCGGGAATATTGACCGGCGATCCGTAGACTGGGTTGTAGATATCAAGCGAAGGGGCTGCGCCAAAGGCTTGTATGGAATCAAGCTCGACATTCTGGAAATCGATACCGCTCAGCAAGGTGTGCTTTGCAGCCCCCAGGGAAAAGCGGTATTCCAACTGATTGTCCAGGGTCAGGGAAGCCAAATTGCCAAAGCTGCTGAAGTAAGCACGGTCCACTGTGCGTTGGTCAGCCTGAAGTGAGTTGCTGAACACCACCACATCGTTCAGATCGGTTTGGTAGTAACGCGTGTTCTGTCGAAGTGTGACGGAGTCGTTGAGCTTGTGTTCCAAAAGCGAGGTAACAGAAAATTCCTCCCTTTGGTATTTGTCCACACCGGGTTCGCCCGAAAAGCGGTTGCGTGGAATTGGTCCGTTTGGATTGGGCAGAAGCGTACCTGCAGCAGGCAAAGCCTGTGAAGAAATGGTGTCGTCTTTCTGGTAGTGGGTGAGTAGCGTTAAGCTGGTGTCAGAATTGGGTTTCCAGGTAATTGCTGGCGCAATGTAAATTCTGTCGTCGTGCACAAAATCCACCTGTGTGTCGCTGTTTCGCAATAAACCGGTCAGGCGATAGCTGAATTCATCATTGCTTTCAAGCGCACCGCCAATGTCCACAGTGGCTTGTTTTCTGTCAAAGCTGCCCACTTCAATGCCAAATTCACGGTGTGTTTCCTGGCTGGGCCGGCGCGTCACAAAATTAACCAAACCGCCAGGGCTGGCCTGCCCGTACAGCACGGAGGAGGGGCCGCGTAACACTTCAATTCGCTCAGCACCAAAGGGCTCCAGGCCATAGCTGATTGAAAACCCGGGATTGCTGAGTTTAAGGCCATCGCGAAACAGCCCTGTCGTGGACGCATCAAAGCCACGAATTCTGAAAAAGGTGAAACGGGGTTCCACTCCAAATGGCTCGCCCTGAATACCGGGCGTGTAGCGCAATGCCTGGCCCAAATCGTTTGCGTTTTGATCTTCGAGTTGATCGCGACCAATCACTGAAATGGCTTGGGCTGTTTCAGCGATTGCTGTGTTGGTTTTTGTTGCAGTGGCACTGCGGCTGGCAGCATAGCCCTCAAAAGGGCCAGCAGGATTTTCCTGGGCTGGGGTTTGTTCTACCACTTTCACTTCGGGCAATGTTTGTCCGGCCGGGGAAGTTGTGTTGGCGAAGGCAACTGTGTGCCCACTCAGGGCAGCGACGATGAGTAGGTGTAACAGGGCATAGGGTTGCTGGGGTTTTTGCATGGCAAGGTTCTGGGGGATGTTTGAGTGATCGGAATAAAGATTTATTAATAGTAACAATAATGCGAATCATTATCAAATACATTGAAACAGTGGTTCGCTTGAAAATTTGTCACTACCCGAGTTTTCCGCTTTATTGCTCGATCAAAAAACCTTCAGCCCACATTTTGCCAAGCATCTTCAGGACATCGTGCTCAAGTTGTTTTTGTGGCACTTCTACAAATACCTCGGCCAATGCTTCGGCCAGCTCCCTGGCGTTGCCCGGCATTTCAAGCAGCGCCCACACGGCTTGCCCCTCGGTGTTCAGGCGCCAAAGGGTGTGTTCGCCAGCTTGCCATAGGAAGGCGGACTGACCGATGCGGCGCAAGGCTGCGGTAGGTGCTCGTTTGAATACGCGGCCCGTGTCTGCAAGCGTATGGGTCTCGGGGGTTGGCGGCACCCAACCCTGTGCAGGCTTCACCTGAAGATCAGGATTAATGGCCTCTTTGCCATCAAAAGCTTTTCGAAGCAGTTGCACGGCTTCCTCCAGGTTGCTGTACACCAGTCGAACGCAAGTAATTTTGCCCAGAAGTGCTTGCGTTGTTGCCAAGGCTTCGCCGGGCGAGTTGAACTGCCCCATATTCTGTTCAAGTGTGTAAAACAGGGCATCGTCTTCGTTCACGGTGTGAAGGCATGCCGGGGTGTCGGTTTGCCGGTCCAGTACCACGATTGCGCCAAGCGGCAGGCGCACGCCGTGCAGTGCCACGTTGCTGGCACACAGGTAACCGTAGCGGCTGTCGTGTGGCCCCATGTGTTGCCTGGCAAACTGCTTGAAATGCATGCTCGCCTTGGCGGGCAGGGGCAGGCGCAAGCGTGGTGCTACACCCAGCGCCACACCTTCCCCCTGAGGGCTGATGGGCAATACATCGTCACAGAAAATTTGCAGATCTGGTTCGGCGCAAAGTCTTGCAATCAGCGTGCTTTTGCCTGCCCGTCGCGGGCCTGTAACCGCAATAAGCCGACCCCCGATTGCAAAAGCCCCGGCATGCAGGGCAATCGGGTTTGGACTTTCCTCAATGTGGGTTTCAAGCACATCGGCCAGCAGTGCGCACAGTGCACTGGCGGCGGGCAAGCCAAGCAATGGCTCGTCCAGATAAACAGATTCAATGTCAAAAGTGTAGGGGGTGTTCTGGCTGTTGTTAATCCTCGTAATGCAGTTGTGTGGCATGTCACAGGCTTTGCCATGTGTTGGTGTGCAGGTGTATTTCCAGCTTGGAACAAGCTGTGTGAGGCCTTGGAGCAATGCCGGCTCGTTGGGCACGCACACTTCACCTGCCGTGCCTTCGAACCTCAGCAACAGGCAGGCGGGGTTTTGTTGTGGTACTGCGTTCATTGTCTAGAAGCGAATATAAAACCAGGGGCGGCTTACCCGGGAATAACGCGAGTAGCGGGAATATCGTGAATATCTGCTTGGGCGTGAGGGCCGGGAAGAACGGTAGCCCCGGCCATAGCGTGTGTGGTAATGGTCATACCGGGATGGGCGCGACTTTCGGCTGGGCCTGGAACGGCTACCCGCCTGTGCCGTGGCCAAGCCCACCATGGCAGGCGCGGCATACAACGCACCCACGGCCAAACCCACTTTGGCCAGCATGGCCCTTCTTGCTTTTAATTTCTCATCGTCTGTGTGTGACATTCTACTTCCCCTGTCAATTGTGGTCGCCTCGAGAATTGCGCCCATTCACTTGAAACGCAGCTATTCAAAAAGTGCTGACAGAGTTGTAAGCCTGTTTGCATTCTTTACATAACTAAACATTTCAATTGATAATCGCACTAACAATTCATAAAAAAATTATTTGAAAACGCCAAGCGACAACCACACTTTTGGGGAAAAGGGTTTGAAGAACTTATTGATACTGGAAGACCATCCGACCTCGGCCATGGTCGTTGAGGAAATTATTGCTGCTGTCGTGCCGGGCTTAACTGCTCGGGTGGTTGATTCTGTTGAGCAGCTTCAGCAAATTGAGCCAGCGGATGTAGACCTGGTGGTCTCCGACCTGGTGTTGCCCAACAGCAAACCTGCTGAGGTAATCGATATGGTGTCACAACGTTTTTCCAGCTCACTTCGCATTTTTTTTACCGCTCTGGGCGATGCGAAAATTGAAAGGCAGGTGGCCAATTCGGGTGCGCTGCTGCTCTCCAAAAGCCAGCATTACAAAGAATTAATGGTTCAGGTTCAAGCTTTCCTGAAACGTGATTCAGTCAACCTGAATTCAATTTCACAACGGAACGAGTTTCAAAGTCTGATTCAAATGCCCGGTAGCCCCAAGCCTTTGACCATCAAACAGGCACAGGTGATGGAACAGGTGTCCCTTGGTAGAACAGGCAAGGAAATTGCAAAGATACTGGGCATGAGTCCCGACACGGTGAATGCCCACATCAAGGAAGCCTTTGGGCGGCTGGGTGTTCAAAACCGTGGCGAGGCGGTAAGCAATTATTCGGTTGCGAGAAAGCTGGCGGCCCGCCTGCATGGGGAGGCCGCGCTGGCGCACTTGCAGCCAAACGCCGATTAAACTGTTTGAATGAACCTGAAACGCTATTTGCTGGTGCGGATGATCACCCTGGGCCTGTTGTGCTGGGTGTTAATTTCCGCCTATGTGGTGCTGCGCACAGCCAATGAGGTAGATGATGCCTTGGCCAGCGATGCCACGCGCTTGCACGAGATGGTGGAGTACTCCATGTACAAGCGGCAAATTAATCCCGAAATCGAGGGCTCGCCTGTGCTGGTGGGTAGCCAGTACGGTTTGTTGTTGGCACCTTATTGCATACGTTACGAGGGCTGGAACGGACAGGTGCGGCAAGAGGGTTGTGAGCAGCTGGTACGCCATCCTGTCGAGGCCCAGTTGATGCGCCTGTTGGGTGTACAAATTGAAGCGCAGCCGCGCCCCGTTGGCCTGTGGGGTCAACCGTTTGGCGAATTGACCATCACTGCCGATCCGCAATTGGTGCTGGCCAAATTCTGGAATACGCTGCGCGACTTGCTGTTGCTTAGCACCCTGATCGTGGCCAGCCTGGCCGCCTTAACCTATGTGGTTATTGGTCGCGCCTTGCAGCCGGCCGCAACCTTGGTCGAAAAAATCGATTCGATTGCCATTTCCGAGGACAGCCCGCCGCCCGCGCAACTTCCCGATGTGCAGCCACGGGAGTTTGGTCGTATTGCGCAAGGGGTAAACCGCTTGAACGAGCGTTTGTGGCGGCTTACCCAAACCCGCCGAAACCTGATGATGAAGCTGCTCAATGTGCAGGAAGATGAACGGCGGGAGTTGGCCCACTTGGTGCACGCAGATTTGGGTCAGTCCCTGAGCCTGATCGCGGTGAATTGCGCCCAGCTGCGAGCGCAACTCAAGGGTGGGGATACGGAGGTGCAAGAAAAGCTGGAAGAAATCGAGCTGCAAATTGAGGGCGCGTTCGAGCGTATGCGGGCGGTGTTGGTGAACAAGTGCCCGCCTGTGTTGGAAGGGGCTGATCTTGGCATGGCCATTCAAGACCTGTGTACCCGCTGGGAAATTAATGCGGGCAGCGGCTGGACAGTGAACCTGAGTCTAGAACCTGCCGCCTTGAATAGTTTGGACCAAGACCGCGCCCTGTGTGTTTACCGTACCGTGGAAGAGTGCCTGGCCAATGTGCGGCGGCACGCAGCGCCGGGGGCGCCCGTGAATGTGGGCTTGGGATTGCAGGCCGGTGTGCTTGAACTGTGTGTGGAAAATTGCTTGCCCCAACCGGTTGAAACGCAGGTGCCATCGGGCGGCATGGGCTTGAACTTGCTGGCTGAAAGGGTGAGGGTGCATGGTGGTGTATTCAAAGCCCAGGTTGAAGAAAACCGGTTTGTGGTGTCTGCCCGTTTTCAACAAAAAGGTACTTCATGAACAACGCTGACCTCAGTATTTTGCTGGTGGATGACCACGCCGTGGTGCGCGCCGGTTATCGGCATTTGTTGGAAACACAAGGTGGTTTCAAGCAGGTGCGTGAGGCTGAAAACGCGCAGGAGGCTTATGCCGCTTGCCAGAAAGACTTGCCTGCGCTGGTGATTTGCGACATCAGCATGCCAGAGCCGGTGGGCTTGAACCTTGTTCAGCGGGTGTTGGGGCGTTGGCCTGAGGTGAAATTTCTGATGTTTACCATGCACAACTCAATCGAACTGGCGCGTGCGTGCATGGACGCTGGCGCAAAAGGTTATGTCACCAAAAGCAGCCGGCCCGAAGTGCTGTTGCGCGCCATTGGCGAAGTGTTGGCGGGCCGCACTTTCATGAGTGCTGACTTGTCGCGTTTGATGGCACTTTCCCGCTTGCGCGACAACCGGGGCGGGCTTGATGAATTGAGCAGCCGCGAGTTCGAAGTGCTGTGTTTGCTGGTAGCTGGTCAGTCGGCCGAGCAAATCGGCGAGCTACTTTTTTTAAGTGCAAAAACCATTCACAACATTCACTATCAAATCAAAAAGAAACTGCAGGTGAGCAACGACATTGAACTCACCAAGCTTGCGATTGCTTGGGGGCTGACTAGTCCTTCAATTACGCAGTGAAGTCGGGCAAAATTCCTGAAGAAGTAGGGATAAGCTTATTTCAACGGCAAAGGCATTTGCTGATTTTTACAACACTTTGGAGAAATAGACATGAGCTGGACCACCCCACAATTTGTAGACATGCGTTTTGGTTTTGAAATCACCATGTACATTGCAAACCGTTAATTTTTTTCGGTTGTTGCAGCAATAAAAAAGGAAGGCCAAGCAGAGTTGGCTTTCCTTTTTTTATGCGCGGCGCAGTTGCTCGGCTGAATTCAAGGTCAGTTTCAAACCTTGCTCAAGCAGCGACCTGGCAATGTTTTCATCGCCAAAGCCGTAAGGGGCTGCTGGGGAGTGATCGTACAGCAGGCCCAGGTAAAGGTAGGCTGCCCCATCGTTTGGTGCCAATGCAATTGCACGTTCAAGTGAAGCTTTTGCGTGAGCCTGAAACTGCAGCGCACACAGTCCTCCCAGTGATTTCGCGTACCCTGTCAGCACAATACCGTTCCAAAGTAGAACCTTTGCGTCATTCGGGTATTGGTGCGCCAATTCCTGTGTGGATTCAGCCAAACGACACAGCATGGCATCGCGAGTACGGCCAAAGTCGCAGCGAAGCGCTTGCGCCCAAGTGCCTTGAATGGCTTCAATACTGTTGTCTGGTGCGGTTTCAGTGTTCGTTGGGCTGTTTGCAATGCCTCTGTCGATTACATTAAATACGCGTCTCATAGGTAACTCCTAAACCACGTTAATCACATCAAAGTGTTGCATGGTGGCAACCATTTTATTGATTAACGCGGAAAATTCGTTTAGGAGTACAAATAATTAAAAATACCCATTCGGGCTTGTATCAACCAGGAATGTCCAGTGACCCTACAGACTTCGGCGACACCATCACACCCCACGGCATATTGCCTTCGGGAATGTCTTTGATCACGTTGCCAGTGGCGTAGTCCAAAACCAGAATGTTGTTGCTGCGGCCACAGGCCACAATCAACTGTGTGTCATCGGGTGTAAAGCTAAAGTGCCAACAACGGTCGCCCACCGGCATTTCTCGCTTGAGCTCAAGCGTTTTTGCATCAAATACCTGAATCGCTTTACCACGTGCCAAGGCCACCACAATCTCGGAACCATCGCGGGTATAAGTGACGCCATAGGGTACTTCGCCCGTGGCAGCCTCGTTAATCACATTGTAGTTTTTGTCCAGAATCAGCATTTTATTGCCGTACTCAAGTGTGACCACGAATTGCTCACCATCGGGCGAGCGTTTCACGCCGCGTGGTCGAATGCCGTAGCTTTCGGTATCGATCTGTTTGATCTTCTCGCCAGTTTCAATGTCATGTACCGATACATTTTCATCGGCTTCATTGGTCACAATGATGTGTTTTCCATCGGCAGAAAACTCAATGCCTTCGGTCTCAAACCCCGCCGTAATTTCCTTGATTTTTTCGCCCTTCACCAAGTCGATGATGGCCACTTGTGCTGGCAGTTCATCGCCTTCTTCTCGCTCTTTCTCGATGGCTTTGGCTTCTGCTGAACCAGGCTTGGGTGGAGGGCCACCCTTGGAGGCAGGCTCATAAGCCACAAAGGCCAGGTTACCCAACACGCGCACAAATTCGGGGTTAATGCCCACAGGCACACGGCGTACCACCTGGTTGGTGGCGGTATCTACAATGGCCAAATCTTTGGTTTCTTTTACGGCCACCACCAGTAGCTTGCCGTCCTCGGTCAAGCCTACTCCGCGGCCACCTTCACCCACGTTAATTTCGCCGATCTTGGTGTAGTCGGCCAGTGAGTAAATGGTCACTGGGCCGTCTTGGTGGGTTACGTAGGCCACTGCTTGTGGTGCGGCTTGTTCAACTGGGGCTGCTGCTTCCGGGGCAACTGCTTCCTCTTTCTTGGAGCAGGCCGCCAATGCCACAGCCAAACCCAACGCAATCGCGCTTGTTTTGAATTTCATGTTCTTGTCCTCTCCCTTCTAATCGTTCAACGCTATGGAAGTTTCCCTGTTTTGTCCCGGGAAGATTTCCTGAAATATGAATTGTCATTGTGACAGGTCATGTGGGCAATTCCTTCCAAACGTTGATTTAACGCCATTTCTGCAAGCACTTTGAACCTTTGTGACAGTTTGGTTTCAATACACTGTGTAGTGTGACCAGTAACCATTTTGTAAAGAAGTACATCCATGAAGTATGTTCAAGAGAAAGTAGTGCGCAACCCCGAGTCGCGTTTGGTGCCCCGCATGGCGCTGTCTGCCTCCATGGGTTTTGCTGCGTACTGGACTTACCTGTACTTCAGCCAAACCCGGCATATTTTCAGCCCTGCGTTGAAGCACCATGAGGTGCTGACCCACCACGCACACGAATTCACTGAACTGCGTTTGCAAGTGGCTCCCGGCATTGAACTGGAAGGTTGGGTGCGCATGCCTGCTGGCCTGGGTGGTGCAGGCAGCAAGGCACCGTGCGCCATTTATTTCGGTGGCCGCAGCGAAGACGTGCGCTGGTTGCTCAATGAAGCGCAAGGCTTCAAGAATTTGCCCCTGGTGTTTTTCAATTACCGGGGATATGGCAATTCCAAAGGCACGCCGATGGAGAAAAATTTGGTGGCCGATGCGCGTGCCATTTACAAATGGGTAGCCGAACAACCCTGGTGCGACCGCAATCAAATTTCTGTCATCGGGCGCAGCCTGGGCACAGGTGTTGCCATGCAGTTGGCCGCCAGCACACCAGTGCACAAGCTGGTGTTGTTTACCCCTTACGACAGCTTGATCAGCATTGCCAAAAAGAAAGTGCCTTTGGCACCGGTGTCGCTGTTGTTGCGCAGCAAGTTCAAATCGAATGAATGTGCCGCGAATGTACGCAACCCCACCTTTGTGTTGCTGGCTGAAAACGATGAGGTGGTACCGCATGATTCCTCATTGCGCTTGATGCAGCACTTCGCTGTGAAACCCCTGGTGGCCACGGTGAAGGGCACCGACCATGTCAGCTTGCCGCATGATATCGATGCGCAAGGCTTGGTCAGTCATTTTTTGACTGCCTAGAGTTATTTGATTTTGAACTGCAGAATTTCTGCACTTGCGTGGAAATGGTGGCACAATAGAGCTTCTTCAGCTGTTTTGCAATGAGTGTGCAATGCTTATTGAATTCTCGATTACCAATTTCCGCTCCATTCAAGCAAGACAAACGCTTTCAATGGTGGCAACTCCAAGAGTAAAAAATGCCAAGGCGAAATTCAAGGCCCCTCTTATTGGGGAAAAGTTTCCGGATTTGTTGAAAGCGGCTGTAATTTATGGTCCTAATGCTTCAGGAAAAAGTAACGTTTTAAAAGCATTCTCAGCTTTAAACAGAATAGTTCTGCGTAAACCAAATGCAAACGATACTGGCTTGCCAGTAGCCCCCTTTCGATTCGATCAAGACTGGGTTAATCGGCCATCTCAATTTGATATACATTACATTCAAAATGGTATGCGTTATCAGTTCGAGCTACATGTGAGTAGCAAACGAATTGAGTTCGAAAGATTAGTGACATTTCCCCTTGGGGAGGAGCATTTAGTCTACGAGCGTAAAGCTTCGGATAGTAAGGACCTGTACAAGTTTCAACATCAGCTGGCTGAACCTCTTGTTTTGGAGGCATGGCGTAAACTAACACCACCAGATGTTCTTTTTCTCACGCAGGCTGTCGCAAATAGCGATGAGGCTATACCAGTTCTGAAAAATTCTTATGATTGGCTAAATGAATCGCTCTTTATGGTGCTACATGGCATGAGAGACATGGCGATTTCAACTTGTGAGTCTCTGGTGGCTGCGCCAATTCCTGCGGATGCGTTAGCTAGATTTCTTCGAGAAATGGATATTCCAGTCGCAAAAATTCTTTCGGAGAAGCCGCCCACTGTTAAAGGAAGCATGCGAGGTTTCAGCAGTTTACTTGGACTTGATCAAGTTAAAACAAAGTTGATACACAAAACTAATGTGGGTGAAGCAACTTTCGATTTCGAAGATGAATCGGAAGGTACTAAAAATCTGATTGGCTTCTGGTTCCCGTGGGTATGGAAATCATATGCTAATCCCCTTGATGCAAGAGTTTTGATCGTTGATGAGCTTGATAGTAGCTTACATCCGAGAATTGTGGAGTCGCTAGTAAGACGACACTATAATTCTGAAAGAGTGTCGCAACTTATTTTTACTAGTCACAACACACACCTGATGGATAGTAAGCTCTTACGTCGTGATCAAATCTGGTTAACAGAAAGGAATCCTGCCGGTGCTACTCATCTTCGTAGCATCCATGATTTTGATGGAAGAGAGGGTGAGGATATCGAAAAGCGCTATTACGCAGGGCGCTATAGATCACTGCCTATTCTTTGAGATCGACTAATGCCAAGAAAATCTGAAAGTTTCTCAAGGGGACGTTCCAAGTTCCAGCAGCAACCTCGTATTTTGGTAGTGTGCGAAGACTCGAAATCGGCGAAAGTTTACCTCAGGGATTTGAGAAGGCGATTGGGGGCTCTTGTCGATGTTGAGCATTTTGGAGACACAAGCCCAACCAAAGTTCTTAAAGAGTCAATTCGACTTGGAAAAAGCTACGACAAAATATTTTGTGTGTTGGACGCAGATACTTTTGCAGCCGAGAAATTCGACCCATTAACAAGTGTACCTCTGAGTGATCGCCAGCGTCTAACAATTGTGCCGAGCTGCCCTTGCTTTGAGTATTGGTTGCTGCTGCATTTTAGCAGTACTAGAAGTTCTTTCACTTCCAGCTCATTACTCAAAGCTCTTTGCAAAGAGCCAAATATGATTGGTTACACCAAGGGAGGTATTGATCGGTATCTTGACATACTGTTCGATAACTTAGCGGTTGCCCGATCTAACGCTATGCTAATCCGAGTTTTGAATGAGCAGGATGGTTCCACGTCTCCAATGACGGACTTGGATATGCTAGTTCAACATTTTGAGTCACTAGCTGCGCCAAAGCCAATCGTTTAATCAGCGAATCGTAGCAACCCACTCCCGGTATTCACTCGGAGTTTTGCCAGTCAGTTTTTTGAATGCACGTGTGAAATTGGCGCGGTCCTGGTAACCCACACGTTGCGCAATTTCATCTACATTAAGCTTGCTGGTCTCAAGCAACAGGCAGGCGTCGCGTTGAATCACCTCGCCCAATAAATCTGTAAAGCTTCGCCCTTCATTCTGTAGCTTGCGCTTTAATGTACGCACCGACATGTGCAGGGTTTCTCCCATGTCTTCAAGTTGCGGGTAGCGGCCGTCCCGGCAAATCAGCAGGTTTTTCACGCGCCCGCTTAAATTGTCGCCTAGGCCCAGAGCAATCAATTCTTGCTCGCATTGCTGAATCACCATTTGTGCAGTGGTGGAGTTGGCGGTGGGCAAGGGCAGGTCAAGCCACCTGCCGGGAATTCGAATTTGATTGCCAGCCGCATTGAAACGGCACTTGGGCAGGCTGCTGGCATAGCTCGCATAATAGGGCGGCTCGGGCCAGTCAAACCACAATTCAATTCCGCTGGCCTCGCGCTTGCTGCCCATGGGGTTGAAGAGGCTTTCAAACAGCCGCCACACTTCAATCACAAAATTTTCAATCGCGAATTTGCGCACGGGTTCAAGCGGCATGGCTTCGCGCACGTGGCACGTCAGGGTGCGTTCGTCTTCACTTGTGTCTATGGTGTAGAAGGGCACTTTGGTGGGCAAAAAGCGAATACCCAGCTCAATGGCCTCACGCAGGGTTGCACAACTCATCAAACCAAAACCGATCATGCCCGCTTTGGTCAGGCTGCTTTGTAAACCCATGTCGATGGCGATATGTTCGCTTTGAAACAGTGCCAGCAAATTCATCACGATGATGCCATGCTGGGCCGCGGCGATGCGGCTGTTGGGCACTTGCAACTGAGCCAGTGTCAGCTCGCTGTGTTCCAGAATTTGATCGGTCTCAAAGCCGCGTTGCACCGCATAGTTCACGAAAAACAGCGGGTAGGCTTGTGCCACCGTGGTTTGTTCCAGCAGCCGAAGCTGCGGCAGGTCCTTCAGTTCCATGCCCAGTACACCAGGGTTGCTCCCGCGACCAGAAGTTGCACGCTGTTGATGATCACGCTAAGCCGGTGCTTGGTATTGAATTCAGCGCCTGCGGCTTTGTCCCCAGCCATTTCCCGGTCGCGAAGTTCATTGATTTGGAGCATCAGAATTTGCCGTGTGTACACGCTGGCCAAGCCGACCAACGCCGATGGAAACAACACCCAAAAGCCGCCACCGGAAAGCCCTGCAGAAATGGCACTGAGAAAGCCAAATACAATCACGTACAAGTAGTACCAAGGGAACACGGCGCGAATGAATGGCCCCGCTTGTTCCATTGGCAATTTGGTGAACACCAGCGGTGCAAACAAGGCCGAGAAGGCCAGAATGCCGCCGAACAAACCACCTAGGGCCAAGGTTGTCAGTGCTTGAAACCATTCCATACATCACCTGCTGCAAAGTTACTTCGAGCATTGATTGTGCATCAGTGGGGTGAGTTTGTGGCCCAAATTGACTCTAAAGTCGTCACTTTTCACACTCACGCCTGTTGCACCCAAACCCCTACACTGCATCTCATCGAAAACCAACACAACACGAGACACACCACATGGCCAGCTCAAAAAAAGAAGCACAAAACATTCTTGAAGTTGCAATCGTCGGCGCAGGCGTATCAGGCCTGGGCATGGGTATTCAATTGCTCAAGGCAGGTGAAACCAATTTCAAGATTTTCGACAAAGGCCACGATGTGGGCGGCACCTGGCGCGACAACACTTACCCCGGCTGTGGTTGCGATGTTAAAAGCAGCCTGTACAGCTATTCCTTCGAGCCTTGGGCCGAGTGGAGCAACAGCTACGCCAAGCAGGGCGAAATTTACAAGTACCTGCGCCACTGCGCCACCAAGTATGGTGTGTACCCCTACATTCAATTCAACACCAGCATCACTGGTTCAGCATTCGACGAGCAAGCTGGTTTGTGGAACATCACCACAGCCGATGGCAAGATCATTCAGGCCCGCAATGTGGTTACAGCAGTGGGCCCGTTCAGCGCACCCAAGGTTGCAGAATTCAAGGGCGCCGAGAAGTTCAAAGGCAAAACGGTACACACCGCCGCTTGGGACCATTCCGTAGAACTGGAAGGCAAGCGTGTCGGCCTGATCGGCACTGGCGCCACAGCCGTGCAGGTTGGCCCCGCCATTGCCGACAAGGTCAAAAACCTGGTGGTGTTTCAGCGCACGGCCAACTGGATTATGCCGCGCCCAGACCGCAACATTGAAGAAGCTGAAAAAGCACTGAATCGCAAAACCCCCTTGAACATGAAAATGAACCGCCTGGGTGTGTACTGGTTCAACGAACTGACTGCACCGTTTTTGATTTTGAAGTACGACATGTTCAAGGCCCAGCCCGAGAAAATGGCCAGCAGCTACCTGGCCCGCAAGGTTAAGGATCCCGAGTTGCGCAAGAAGCTGACGCCCACATTCAAGTTCGGTTGCAAGCGCGTGTTGGTCAGTTCCGATTGGTACCCCACCATGCAAAAAGAGCATGTGCATTTGGAAACCAATGCAATTGATTGCATCACCGAAAAAGGCATTCGCACCGCCGATGGCGTTGAGCACGAACTCGACGTGATCATTTACGCCACAGGCTATGAAGTGCGCCACACTGGCTCGCCAATCGACGCCAAAGGCATTGGCGGCGCAAGCTTGAACGACAAGTGGAAAGACGGCTCGGAGGCCTACCAGGGCATTTCAACTGCGGGTTTCCCCAACTTGTACTTCCTCGTGGGCCCGTTCACTGGCCCTGGCCACACGTCTGTTATCGCTTATGCTGAAGCGCAAATTGGCTATGTGATTCAGGCCATCAAGTTGCGCCAAAAGCGCAAGCTGAAAGCCATTTCTGTGAAGCCCGAGGTGGAACAGAAGTTTGTAAATACCATGGACTTCCGCAGCGAACACACGGTATGGAAAAGCGGTTGCGCAAGCTGGTACCTCAGCCCCAATGGCCGCAACAACACTTTGTACCCTGGCTTGAACGCTGAATACCGCATGCGAATTGCTCGTTTCAACCCTGCAGAATATGTGCTGACGGCCAGCAATGGCAAAACGGTGAAGCCGAAAGTGACAGACCACATCAGCACCGGTTTGATGGCGATCAAAGCCGCATAAAAGCTTTACAAACCGGCGTGGCTATTCGAAAAGAATGGCCTCGAGGCGTGCCATCACATCGTTTAAAACATGTTGCGGCACGCTTTCCTTTTTTGCAGCTTTGCGGGCTCGCCAATCGAGTGATTTCAGTTGGTGGCAGTGCACTGCACCCTGCGTGTCGCTGCCGCACCCCATCAATGTAACCACGGTACCGAATGATCGTGCTGCGGCCGCGGCCCCTTGGGATATGGGGCAAATCATCGCCAATCCGCGTTGATTGAATGGTTTGCTGCTGACTACCAAACCAAAGTGTGGTCCTTTCATTTCTTGCCCACTGGCTGGGTCGAATTGAAGGTGAACAATATCGCCGCGGTTAGGAACGTAGGGCATCAGTTTTTTTCCAACCCGGTTTCTTGCAGTTCGTCCCACTGTTCGACCAATGGAAATTCTTGCGGCATTTCCGCAAGCAACTCGTTCAACTTGTATTTTGGCTTCGGCATCGCTTCCACCATCATCTTTTTTCCGCTCAATACCAGTTCCACTTGCGATCCTTCAGAGAGCCCGTTTTGGGCAACAAACGATTTTGGAATCGTCATCACCAACGATCCACCTGCTTTTCGTAAAGTTTGGCGCATGCTAGTTCCCAACATAAAAGTATAATTTTAGTAGAACATAAAATCCTACTTAAGTAAAACATGTGCTCTACTACCCAGAATGGATAAGGGTATTGATATTGAAATCCAAGAGGCAGACACTGGTCGTTCCCCCAAAAAAGGAGAGCGACCATGTCGACCCAAGGCACCAAAGCATCGGATCTTTTTGTTCAGGCCCTGGAAGCAGAAGGCGTAAAGCACATATTCGCTGTACCTGGCGAAGAAAACCTGGACATGGTTGAAAGCCTGCGCAACAGCAGCATCAAGCTGGTGCTGACCCGCCACGAACAGGGGGCGGGTTTTATGGCTGCCACCTATGGTCGCCTCACAGGCCGTGCCGGCGTGTGCATGGCCACTTTGGGCCCTGGGGCGACCAACTTCACCACGCCCGCTGCCTATGCCCACCTGGGTGCATTTCCGCTCATCATGATCACAGGGCAAAAGCCCATCAAGAAGTCCAAGCAAGGCCAATTTCAAATCATCGATGTGGTCAATCTGTTTGCGCCCATCTGCAAAATGAGCAAGCAAATCGTTCATGGCAACAACATTCCCGCCTTGGTTCGCGAAGCATTTCGGATTGCTGAAGAAGAACGCCCCGGTGCAGTGTTGCTCGAGCTGCCCGAAGACATTGCCGCTGAACAAACCACCGCGGCCATCATTCCCCGCAGCGAGCGGCACTATGCCGTGGCCGACGATGTGGTGCTGAATGAAGCGGTGTCCATGATCCGCTCTGCCCGCATGCCGCTGGTGCTGCTGGGCGCGGGTGCAAACCGCAAACAGGCCCGGCTGGCTTTGCAAGAATTCATTGAAACCACCGGCATTCCGTTTTTCAGCACGCAAATGGGCAAGGGCGTGGTGGATGAGGGTTCTCCCCATTTTCTGGGCACCGCGGCGTTGTCAGACGGCGATTATTTGCACTGCGCCATTGAACGTGCCGACCTCATTGTCAATGTGGGCCATGATGTGGTTGAAAAGCCGCCGTTTTTCATGGCCCATGGTGGCAAGAAAGTAATCCATGTGAATTACCGTTCCGCCAAAGTAGACCAGGTGTATTTTCCGCAATGCGAGGTGGTGGGCGATGTGGCCCGCTCTGTGCAAAAGCTGACCCAAAAAATAGGTGGCAAAGTGGTGTGCGACCTCGCCTACTTCAAGCGCATTCGCGAAGAAATTGAATTGCACATCAAAGAAGGTGCAGACGACGACCGCTTCCCCATCATCCCCCAACGCCTGGTGGCCGAAACCCGCCGTGCTATGGGCGCCAAAGACATCATTGCGCTGGACAACGGCATTTACAAATTGTGGTACGCCCGCAATTACAAAGCCTACGAACCCAACACCGTGTTGCTAGACAACGCGCTGGCCACCATGGGAGCCGGTTTGCCCTCGGCCATGATGGCCGCCATGTTGTACCCCGATCGGCGGGTAATGGCCATTTGTGGTGACGGCGGCTTCATGATGAACTCGCAGGAAATTGAAACTGCGGTGCGCCTGAAGCTCAACTTGGTCGTTACCATTTTGAACGACAGTTCGTACGGCATGATCCGCTGGAAACAAGAGCACGCGGGCTTTGCGGATTGGGGGCTTGAATTTGGCAACCCCGACTTTGTGAAGTACGCCGAGGCTTATGGTGCAACCGGCCACCGGGTGGGCAGTGCCGCTGAACTGGTGCCCACCTTTGACCGGGCCTTCAAAGCCGGGGGCGTGCACATCGTAGACGTGCCCGTGGACTATTCTGAAAACAAACGTGTGCTGATTGACGAATTGGCCGCAAAGGTGTGTTTGATATGAATAACTCAGTGAACAACGCCACTTTGGAGGTGGTCAACCCTTTCGATCTAAAGCCGATTGGCGAAGTAAAGCTGGTCGATTGGCCCACCATCGATGCCTGGTTGAACACCTCCAGCCAATTGCACAAAACCCGCGTCAACTGGCTGCCCATGCACCAGCGAATCGCCATTCTCAAAAAAACGGCACAGCTGATGCAAGGCCGGTTTGATGAACTCGCCTTTCAAATTGCCAACGAGGGCGGCAAGCCCTTGATGGATGCCAAGGTTGAGGTAACACGCGCAATCGACGGGGTTGAACTGTGCATCAAAGAATTGGGCCACCTCACCGGCACAGAAATCCCCATGGACTTGACCGCTGCGGGTTCAGGCCGCATGGCATTCACCACCCGCGAGCCGATTGGCCCGGTGGTTGCGGTGTCTGCGTTTAACCACCCCTTGAATTTGATTGTTCATCAGGTGGGCCCCGCCATTGCCACGGGCTGTCCTGTATTGGTAAAGCCAGCCAGTGCCACCCCTCTGAGTTGCCAGGCCTTTGTGAACATGCTGTACGAGGCAGGCTTGCCCGAAGAATGGTGCCGCTTTGCGCCTTGCAAAAGCGACGCGGCCGAGCAAATGGTGACCGATCCCCGCGTGGCATTTTTCAGTTTTATTGGTTCAGGTGCAGTTGGTTGGCGGCTAAAAAGCAAATTGGCGCCGGGTACGCGTTGTGCGCTTGAGCATGGTGGTGTGGCCCCGGTTATTGTCGACGACTGTGCCGACCTTGAGGCCATGATCCCGGCCTTGGTCAAGGGTGGTTTTTATCATTCCGGGCAGGTTTGCGTCAGCGTGCAGCGGGTTTACGTGCCCGAAGACATGGCCACCGCCTTGGCGCAAGCCATTGCTGACAAGGCCTCGAAGCTAAAAGTAGGCAACGCCATACTGGCCGATACCGAATGCGGCCCACTCGTCAACCCGAATGAAGTCAAGCGCGTTGAGCAGTGGGTAAATGAAGCCGTAGCAGGCGGCGCACAGGTGTTGTGTGGTGGCCAAAAGTTGGGCGAAACAAGTTATGCGCCCACCGTGTTGTTGAACCCACCCCTCGATGCCAAGGTCAGTACCCAGGAAGTATTTGGTCCCGTGGTGTGTGTATACGGTACCGAATCGCTGAGCGATGCAATTGCGCAGGCCAATAGCCTGCCGGTTGCATTCCAGGCTGCGGTGTTTACCCAAAAGTTGAAAGTGGCCCTGCGCTGTGTGCGTGAAATTGATGCCACCGCGGTCATGGTCAATGACCACACTGCGTTTCGTGTTGATTGGATGCCATTTGCCGGTCGTCGGCAGTCGGGGTACGGGGTTGGCGGAATTGGCCACACCATGCACGACATGACGCAGGAAAAAATGGCGGTCATCAAGTTGTAATTACCGAGTAGATTCAAAATACTATGGCACTGAAAAAAGTAAATCTGAGTGATGTCACCGTGCTGATCCGCACGCGCAGGCGAGAATTGGGCCTTACCCAAAAACAATTGGGCGAGAGGCTTGGTATAGATCAGCGCACGGTGTCTTCTCTGGAGAAAAACCCGGGGTCGATCAGCGTGAACCGCCTGTTCGCCGTGCTTGATGCGCTACAGGTCAGCATGTATTCCTCAACCGATCCTCGCGATGAAAGCAGCCTGGCTCGCCTCACTGTTGACCAGCTTTTTAGAAACGCAAAAATCGTTTAACTAGGGGCAAGCTCAAAGCCGGGTGCTCACCCCATCACCCGGTAAATATCACCCAAACTGATTCAATTCGCCGAAATCCAGGCTGGCAAGTAACTTCGCACGGTTATTCGCCAGCACCGCTTCTATGGATTTCGTTCAACTTCCCGTTTTTGGTCAATCGGTAAAGTCTGGTTTGGGGCTGCGTTTTCGCGGCAACTATTGGGCGTTTTTCGACAAACGCACCGAACTGTCACCCTGGTTGGCGCTGCACAGAGAGTCGATCAACGACACCGAACTCGATGAACTGATGCTGCATGGGTTTCCGCGCACGCGCACCGGCGACACCGTCGATTGCAAAGTGCTTACCCACTTTGGCCTGGTGCAGGGCGACATGTATGCCGATGGTTTTTTCGTGGGACGCAGCGAAAGGCAGCGAACGGCCGCATTCACTGGCGATTTGCTGGTGATAAAAATACCGCTGACAGCCAACCCGCAAAAAGACCTGCTCAACCCCAACAGCATTTACTGGGCCAGTGAAACCAAACTGCTTGCACACCAAGCTGGCAGCGCCGAGCACGAACGCGGAAAAGCACTGGTTGAAATGGCCACTATTTTGCTGGCCCGCTGGCGCGAACACGATGCACAAAACCTTGAGTTCAAGGTGAAACACCGCATTCATGAACTGTGGGAAGAAGGCAAAGCCGTTGGGCAGGGCGCTGGCGCCGCAGCCATGGGCTTTATCGAAGGTTTGTGGAGCCTGATCAAGATCAGTGTTGAGTTCACTGTGAATGCAGTAAAGGCCACCTGCGCTGGGTTCGAGACGCTGATCAATTCCAACTTTGCGCAAATTCAGCAAATGCTGGTGGGTGCGGGCATGGCGGCCTACAACACCGCGCAAGAAATGATCGCTGCCCTGAAGGAAGGCATGCGCCTGTTCAACCTGATTGGATCAGATCGCTTGTTGCGCACAGGCCTGTTTGAATTTCTGGACGGCTATTCTGAAAGCGTACCCCACCTGCGGCGCTTGCGTAATGCAGCCACGGTGGTGGTGGCCATAGGCATTGAAGTGCTGCTGGCACTGGCCACATTCGGCGGAAGCCTTGCCGTGGGCGCAGCGCGAGTGGGTGCCAGGGTTGCAAACGGTGCCAGCAAAATGGGCCCATTTACCCAGGCTGCAATTAGACACCTGGCCAATTACGCCAAGGCGCTTGAAAAGGCGCAGGCCTCCAAACTGCGTTCAGTCGATGGTGCGCCCTCGGGCAACCGATCTTCAAAAAACAGCACCACCACCACCGCAGCGGCAAAGCCTGCTGAGCCCGGCAAGCCGGCAGCGAGCAATACACAAGGTGCAAACACACCCAAAGTGGCCGACACCAAAACAGCCGGTGAACCCATCAGCATGATCAACGGTGAAGAACTGCTGCAATTGCTCGATTGCTCAATGCCCGGCCTGGTGGGCCTGAACTGGCAGCGCACCTACCGCAGCAGCCTTGCAGAACAAGGATTCAATGCAGGGCTTGGGGCCGGTTGGGCGCACCCCTTAAGCCAGCATCTGCTAGCCCAGGCGGGTGCACTGGAAAGCAGCCTGAACTACATCGACGAGGAAGGCCGCACGGTTTACTTCAAGCCCTTGAAGGTAGGCCAGCGCTGTACCAACACCAGTGAATTTTTAACCCTGACGCGTACCGCAGAAAAAGCCTATCGCCTGCAAGCCAGTAACGGGTTGGGTTTGGCCTGGCACTTTGAACAACTTGAAATGGCGCCGGGCAGCGAACCCACACAAAACGAAATGCAGCGCTTCTCGCTGGTTCGCATTGAAGACGCCTTTGGCAATGTGCTTGCAATCGACTACACGCACGGCGTGCCCACCCACCTGCACAGCAGCCAAAGCAGTTGGGTACTGGGTTACAACGAACAAGGCTTGCTTGCACAAATTGCCCAACTGGCCAAAGGTTATTCAGCAGACGAAACCGACACCGCCCTTGAACAAAACCAATTGGGTTTGAATCAACTGGTGCTGGTTCAATACCGCTACAACGCACAGGGCCAGCTTGTGGCTGTAAGCGATGCTGCAGGCTTTGAAGAACAGTACGCCTACAACGAACGCAATGTGCTGGTTCAGCGCACGCTAAAAAGCGGCTACAGCATTTATTTTGAATGGGAGCAGGCAGGCGAACGCTCCCGCTGCGTGCGCCAGTGGGGCGACCCTGTGGGTGGTCAACCCACCTACCACTACCGGTTTGAATGGGATATTCATGGCACGGCCACCAACGTTGCCATGGATAGCCGCGGTGCGCGCACTGAATACCAGTTCAATGCCCAAGGCTTACCCGTGCTTGAAAAGGGCCCTGAAGGCGGCGTTACACGTACACGCTACAACAGCAGTGGGCAGGTGGCCTACTCACGCTACACGCGCGATGCCTTGGGCCGATTGTTGAAAGCCCGGCAAAGCGATGGTGAAGAAGCCACCTTTGCTTACAACCCGCAAGGCCAGTTGGTTCAAGCCAGCAACGCGCACCGCACCCTGCAATGGGAGGTAGATGCCGAAGGCCGCGTACTGGCCGAGCGTCAAGACCAGCATCGAATTGATCACCAATACAACCCGGCAGGCTGGCTCAAGCAAACCAGCTGGGGCGCAATGGGTGGTGGGCTACCTTCGGGTGCTTTGGCCTACCAGTACAACGCCTTGGGTTTGCTCAGCGAAATTAACTTCAACGGTGAACTGCTGGCGCAGTTCGAGCGCGACACCCTGGGCCGTGAAGTGGTGCGCAAGCTGGGCAACCAGGTTCACACCCAAAGCCTGTACGACCCACAGGGCAGGCTGGTGGGGCAGGTAAATCGCAGAGCAAACGGTTCTAAAACCGAACGAAGGGATGAACTTTCCCCCACCGTTTCCCGCCGGCGCTACTGCTACAACCAGCGCAACCAACTGGTACGCATTGACGACCAAGGCCACGGCACCAGCCTTTACCACTATGATCTGCTGGACCGCTTGCGCGTGGTGGAAGGCCCCACACCGGAAGCATTTTTATTCGACCCCGCAAGCAATTTGCTTGAGGCGCTGGAGGGGCAAGAGGCCACCGATGCACAAGTAAGCCGTGCCCTGCCAGAGCCTGCTAGCCCCAATGCCCGCAGGCCACAACAAACCCCGGGCAACAGGTTAAAGCGCCAAGGCAACAGGCGCTTTAATTACGACGATCGCGGCAACCGCATAGAAGAAATTGTTGAGCGCGGCCCACGCCAAGGGCAGGTAACGCGCTACCGCTACAACGCCCAAAACCAGCTTGTTGAAGTGAACGTGGCGGGGGTTATAACCCGCTACGCCTACGACGCACTGGGCAGGCGGATTAGTAAAATCAGCGAGCATGGTGCACAGCAAAACACCATTAGCACTACTACGTTTTACTGGAATGGTGATGTGCTGCTGAGTGAAATCAATGAGGGTGTGAGCAACACCAGCAGTGATGGCAGTACCAACCGTGACCGCATTTGCATTCACCGCACCTGCCTTGGCTTGGGGTGGCGGCGACTATGGCTATTGGGAACGCAGCAAGCAAGAGTATTGGGATGGCCCGTGCCTGGTCAAAATTGAATCCAAGCCCTATGAATACAAAAAAGAAGTGAAGTGCGAAGATGGCTTTTCGCCTGTGGCCGATGCACCCTGGAAAGAGGAATATCGCGATGGCGAATGCAAGGTGAAGCGAGAGGCCAAATACGACGAGTTCAAAGAAGAAATCAAATGCCGTTGAGTTTCCGCAATACACCGCGAAGCGAAAGTATTGCTGTGACAAGACTGGCTGGCGCAGTGTCACTCATACCCATGGCACGCATGCATTTTTCCAGCCAGTCGGGCTTGTCCAGTAATTTACCAATTGCTTTATCAAGGTCTTGCTGAATACTCTGGCCGTAAGCTGTTTCAGCTTTGACAAGCGCTTTTGCAAACACGTCAAAACCTGGTTTCATCATGGCAAGGTCAATCAAGTCGCGATTGAACACACCTTCATCCGCCCAGCGGTCGGAATTCGCGAGCAATTTGCTTGCAAGCAAGTCAACAACACTCAGCGTGGCAACCCCGCACACTTCATCAGTAGGTTTGGGCATCTCAAACTCTATTCGGCCTTCCAGCACAATTTCAAATTTGATGTTGTGTTGGCCCAGTCCAATTGCAGTGCGAATGCCGTATTGGTCTGCACGCACTTCTCGAAGTTGCGAAATCAAAGTGGTGTTTTCATTGAAAAGCCCCAGCACGCTTCCAGACTCTCGTACCAATGTACGCAAGGCCCTGTAGCTGGCAAGGTCAGATACCATCAAATCGATGTCCACTGACTCCCTGTATTCCCCATGTCGCAGCGCAATTGCCGTACCTCCGCCAAAGTAGCACTGGTGTACTTTCAGCAAGTCGGCATTCATCAAGCGAAGCACCTGTTCAATCGCCTGGTGGTGTGTGCGTTTAAACATTCAGGCACCGTCCTTCGAACCAGGTTCAAACTTCGCCTGCAGTCGCTCGATCAACTGTTGTTCATCCTCAGTTATTTTCGTTTCATCAATATGCCGCCAGTTGCGCACATAAATATCCCAGGCTTGCCGGGGAGTAATCGATTCAGCCCCCTGCACATGCCAGGCAAGCGATTTCAATTGAGGGTAGTTGCCCAAAGCGATCACTTCAGGAATCGGTGCAGTTCTATCATCGCAAGTACTCACAATTCCGCACCTTAAGCCCAGTGCGGCCACAGCAGCCCAATAGGCGCCCGCGGCTACAGAGGGCTCCCCCAGTTCAATCCGGTGCAGAGTAGTTCGTGAAAGGCCTGCGGCAGTGGCCACCGCCTCGGCACTTAATTTGTTGGCCTTGCGGTATTGCTTCAATTGTTTGCCCAAAGCAAGCAATTGATCTCGCGGTGTGGCAGTTTGTAAATTGAATTTGGCTGGCATAGTGTTTCTCATTCTATACAAAAATAGAATTTTGTATACAACCAGAAACAAATTATCGCTTATTCCACCGAAAAGCTCGACCCACAGCCACAGGTACTTTTTGCCTGTGGATTGTTGAACACAAAACGTGAAGCCAAGGTGTGGGCTTCATAGTCGATGGTGGTGCCTTCCAGGTAGGGGGCGCTGACCTGGTCTACATAAATGTGAATGTAGGGGTTGATTTGCACCAGTATGTCGTCCTCGTCCGTTTCCTTGGCCAAGTCGATTTTGTATTCAAAACCTGAGCAGCCGCCACCTTGCACATACAGGCGAATCATGGCCGGTTTGTGCATATTGTCACGCAGATCCAGAATTCGCTCTTGGGCCGCGTCGGTCAGGGCAATGTTACAAGTGGGTGTTGCTGCTTCAGTGGTCATGTCAAATCAGGTTGGTTTCCGCTTTCTCGGTCTCGCAGCTGGAAATTCTCCAGGTGCCGTCCGGGCGCTTTTGCAATACGTAGTATACGTTCCAAAGCGTTTTCTGGCGGTCGATCATCTGCACCGCGTGTAGTGCATTCATTCCATCGGTCTCGAATTTCACGAAGCGCACTGTCACGGGCTTCACCACCACGTCGTAGCCTTCACGAACCATTTTCATGAAAGTCTCGGCATCGCCAAACATGGTTTGAATATTGGGGGTTGCGTAGGAAAAGGCCTTGGGGCCGTCGCCTTGTTTAAAGGCTTCGAGTTGGGCTTCAATCACTGCTCGGGTTTCTTTGCGGTCGCTGGCTTCGTCAGCCTGGACCATGCTGGTGGTAAAGGCCGCAGTTAAAACTCCAGCAAAAATTACCAGCCATAGCTTCCATATTCGCTGTCTGAAACTGTTTTCTTTGTCAAACCTGAATTTTTGTTTGGTGCTGGAAGGGGGGCGGGAAGAACTGTCACTTGGCATTTGCGAACTACCTGTGCAAACAATCGAGTTTTGAGTTTGCATCGAATCGGGCGCATTTGCAAGTCCGAAAAGAACAAAGGGCAACCTTCCGAAGAAGATGCCCTTTGTCAACTGAAGTCACAAACAATCAATGACTTATGCGCTTATCAGGTGCCAATAATGCCACCGTCTGTGCGGCGAACCACCACGGTTGCCGAGCGTGGGCGGCTGGCAGTTGCGCCATCGGGCCAGCTTGAAAACGCGGTGGGGTTGGCAATCAATTCAGCCTCGGTGTATGGCATACCCGTGGCTGGGTTGGTGGCGTTGGGGTGACGGCCAACTTCGCCTGGGTGCTGAATGTCCACGAACATGGTTCGCATGTCAGGTGTCCATGTCACGCCGGTTACTTCGCAGCCGTCCGGGCCCACAAAGAAACGCTGAACTGTGCCTGCATCCAGGTCAGCAACAAGCATCTGGTTGTTGCCGTGGCCTGCGTAGGCGCCCGTGTTGCTGAAGTTACCGTCGGTCTGCACCCACAAGCGGCCCAAACGGTCAAACTGCAAACCGTCGGGGCTGTTGAACAGTTCCTGGCCAGGCTCGCCTGCCAACAGGAAGATGTTCCAGTCAAAGGTAGTACCTACAGCGTTTGCATTGGTTTCATTGATGCGAATAATGTGGCCGTAAATGTTGTTGGCGCGTGGGTTGGCTTCATTCACCTGACCCGCTGTACGGGCACTGTTGTTGGTCAATGTTACAAACACCTCACCTGGCTTGTTGGGGTTTGCAGCCAGCCACTCTGGGCGGTCCATCGGGGTGGCGCCTACGGTGCTTGCAGCTTGGCGGGTGCGAATCAACACATCGGCCTGGTCGATATAACCGTTGCCAGTGGTCAGGCCGTTTTGGCCATGCACCAGCGGAATCCATACACCAACACCCACGCCGTCGCCAGCTGTGCCATCGTCATTGAACTGGGCCACATACAGAGTACCCGCGTCCAGAATGTCGGCATTGGCTGCCATGTTGTTTTCGTCGTAAGCCGCGTCCGAAACAAACTTGTACACGTACTCAAAGCGCTCATCACAACCCATGTACACCACCACTTTTTTGGTGGTTGGGTCAATTACCAATTCGGCATTCTCATGCTTGAAGCGGCCCAAGGCAGTGCGCTTTTTGGGTGTGCTTGCGGGGCGGAACGGGTCAATTTCTACAACCCAGCCAAAGCGGTTGGGTTCGTTGCGGTTACCCGTTGCGCTAATGTCAAAGCGGGGGTCGCTTTCGTGCCAACGGTAACCAAAACCTGTTTGGCTCAAACCATAGCGGGCTTCCAGCGCATTGCGTGTAAATGTTGTGTCAGTCCAGCCAAAATAGCCGTTGAAGTTTTCTTCACAAGTAATGTAGGTGCCCCATGGGGTTTGGCCGGCACCGCAGTTGTTCAGCGTGCCCAGTGCACGTGTGCCTGTGGGGTCTGCTGCAGTTTGCATCAACACATTACCGCGTGCAGGACCAGAAATATCGATAGGCGTGTTGCCGTGAATGCGACGGTTGAATGTTGAGTTACGGTTCACAGTCCAAGTGCCGTTGCTGTTTCGCATAACTTCGATCACAGATACACCATGGGCGGCTTGGCCTTTACGTGCATCTTCAAAAGTGAATGTGACTGTGGAGTCGCTGACCACCTTGTCATAGTAATACTCAGCGTTCAGGTACTCGTGGTTAATACACAGCAGGCCAACATCGCTGCGTTCGCTGCCATCTGCATTCTTGAACGGGAAGAAGTTGATCGCATCGTGGTTGTCGCCGCTTTGCTGTTCCGCCACCGCAGATGTTTCGCTCAAGTCACCTGCGAATGCGGGTGAGCCGGCAACGCAGGGATCACCCCAGCGGTACAGAATTTCAGCCACGTAACCATTGGGTACTACCACTTCGCTTCCCGAAGATGCCGCTGCGGCTGCAAAGGCCACCTCAGTGTTGGCGGGGGCAGTTGCTGCCACTGAACCATCCGATCCACAGGCATTCAAACCAAAAATTGACAGCGCCGCTAGGCCGGCACCGCTTTTCAACACATTGCGACGGCCCTGGTTCACCTTGATCGCGCGTTCAACGATCTCGGTCAGGCTCAATTCTTTGGCGGTATTTACGCCAATGTCTTCTGGTTCAAGTTTGTATGACATCTCTCAACTCTCATCGAATAGGTTATTTGAAAAAGCAGGCGTATCTAATCGCGTTTTGTATGCAGAAATGTGACAAACCGTCATATGGCCGCGATGTCATAAAAATTTCAAAATTAACGGGGAAAGTGATTGCTTTAGTCGCATGTCTGTCGATGACACGGTGCGACAGAATTCAATTTGAATCCATGCAAGGCGCATGTGGGTACAATTGAATTGAACCGGTTTTTTCGGAGTAGTTTCAGTGGCAGCAGCATTCAGCAGGGCAATTGCAGTGGCGCTTTGGGCGCTTCCCTCCATCGGGTTGGCGCAGGCTTCGAATGTGGTTACCACCACAGCCACGCCCACCCCCATGCGTTGGGTGATCAACATGGGCAATCAAACGCAGGGCACCGCACCCGCCGGTATGTTGCAAACTTTGCAAAACACCCTCGGGGTTCCTGTCAGCATGGTTCGCCCCCTGTTGCAGCCCAACAGCTACCTGGTTGAAATGCAAAGCCTGCCTGTGCTGGGCAGTTTGCAAACACCCCAAGCCATTCGTGCGGCGCTTCAGGCCCTGCCGGGTGTGCGCTTTGCCAGCCCCGACATTCAATTGCAACGCACGGCAGTGCCTGCCCCAAACGATGGCGCCTATGCGGTAAACCAAGCCAGTTACATGCACACCGGCGCGTATGCCTCACTGCGCATGCAGGACGTGTGGGAGCAAACCCGTGGCAGCAGCAACGTGGTGATTGCTGTGCTCGATTCTGGCGTGTTGTTTGAAAACCCTGAACTGAAAGGGCGCTTGTTGCCCGGGTATGATTTTGTTAGCCGAGTCACCCCGCCCACCGGTACTCAGGAAAATGGCACAGTCGTTGACTCGGGTTCCAACGACGGCGATGGCCGAGACCCCGATCCCTCCGATCCCGGTGATGCGCCACCCTCAGGTTTTAATTGCCCCGATGGTTCAACCACCAGCTCCTGGCATGGCACCACCGTGGCCTCCGTTGCGGCGGCGCAGTCCAACAACGGGCAGTTTCTCGCCGGTATGGACTGGAATGCCAAGGTGCTGCCAGTGCGTGTTTCTGGGCGGTGTGGCATTGCCACCAGTTCCGATATTGTGGATGCCTTTTATTGGGCCACCGGTTCCGGGCGTGTGGACCCCACCATTGGCGTGAACCCCAACCCAGCCAATGTAATCAACCTCAGCTTCGCCACCGACACACCTTTGTTTGGCGGCGGTTGCGCTGCAAATGACATGGTGGCATTGGCCATTGCTGATGCAAGGGCGCGCAATGTGTCGGTGGTGATATCGGCTGGCAATAATTCCGGCGGGGATGTGCAATACCCCGCCAACTGCGCGGGTACCATTGCGGCGGGCGCAGCCGAGCAAGATGGTCAATTGGCCAATTACTCCGCCAAGGGTGCAGGCACGGGCTTTGTAACCCTGCACGCGCCAGGCAATTCAAATGGCTTGTATGTGGGGGCCAGCAACACAGGTGGTTCCACACCCAATGCTAATGGCAGCACTGCATTTTTGTTTGCAGGCACCAGCTTTTCCGCCCCCATGGTGGCGGGTGCCATTTCATTGCTCAAGGCAGTGCGCCCCAGCCTTACACCCAGTCAAATTGACACCCTGTTGCGCAACAGTGCGCGCCCGTACCCCGCCAACGCCAGCAACTCTACAAATTTGGTGGGAGCCCGTCTGGACTGCACACCCACAAGTTGTGGCGTTGGTTTGCTGAATGTGCTTGGCGCAGTCCAGGCTGCCCGGGCCCTGAGTAACCCCTTGCCTGTGGCCAATGTGCAGCAGTCGGCGGTGGTGGCCAGCAATGGTCCCTTTGAGCTGGATGCGGCGTTGTCCACCAACAGCGCCGGTGGCGGTGCCAATCTCACCTTCAGCTGGCAACAGGTATTTGGCAACCCGGTGGCGTTGGCAGGTACCAGCACCAGCGCCCTGCAGGTGCAGTCTGGCATGGCGGGCAATATTGCTGAATTCGCGCTCACGGTCACCGACACCGCCACCAACCGCAGCAACACCAGCGTGGTCCGCCTGGCCAATGTGTCTGTGAACGAGCGAACCTTCACCCCCAGCAGTGCGGGTGGGGGCGGTAGCAGCTCAGGTGGGTCAGGCACAGGCACTTCCGCCCCAACTCCAGTGGCCACCAGTTCCGGTGGTGGTGGTGGGGGAGTGCTGGGATTGGCAGGAATGCTAGGTATGTTGATGCTGTTGGGGGTTTGGCGGCAAAGGCTTGGGGTTGCCTGAAAAAGTTGGGATAGAATCGGGATTCACTTGGTCATACCCCAACTAACAATCAGCCAAGAATCCAAATGCCCAGCCCAGTACCGCAGCATCAAGAAAACACCACCCTTCGTTGGGAATATGCGTCCGTAGTTGGCATTTTGGCCATCTGGGTCAGCATGTTGAGCCTAAAAATCGGGGTCGGGCTTATTGCAGGCCTCGCCATTTTTGCCCTTACACGGTTTACCCGCCGCGGTTTTGTGCACCTGCTTCAACCCCACATCAACAAATTCAATGGCGCTTTCATGCGCGGCCTGTTTGGCTGGTTGCCCACCTTTTTAACCACGGCCGTGGTGGCTGCAGCCATCGTGTTGCTGGGTATTGGCCTAAACAGCGGAGTGCGCTTTGTGCTGGCCACCATGACCCAGCAAGGCCCACAACTGGTTGAGGAGGCACTGCGCAACCTGAATTCAGTTACCGCCAGCTTGCCCCAAGCCATTAAAGAACACATACCCGGCAAGCCCAGCGAACTGTTCCGCATGATCAGCAAAGACGACAGCGACTTCGTGGGCTACATTCGCAGTTTTGGCGGCGCCAGCTTCTTCATTTTCCTGCAGTTTGTATTCGCCCTCATTCTTGGAGTTTCCGCGGCGCTCATGGTGCCAGCCCCTGTGGCGGGCGGCCCGGCCAAACCCTTGGCCGACGCCTGGTTGCAAACCCTTGAAAAGTACGTGCGCTGTTTCACTTTGCTTATGGGAGCGCAGGTGTACGTCAGTATTTGGAACACCTTCTGCACGGCAGTTTTTATTTACGGCATTTTGCCGGCATTCGATGTGGTGCTTCCCTTCCGGGAATTGCTGCTCATGTTCACCGCCGTGGCCAGCCTTATTCCCGCGGCCGGCAACATTATGGCCAACACCCTTATTCTGGTGCTTACCATTCGCTACGGCGTGTTTGTGGCCATGGGGTCTGTGCTTTACCTGTTCATCATTCACAAGCTTGAATACTTTGTGAACGGCTACATCATTGGCCGCAACGTGCGCGCCAGCGTGCCCGAAATGCTCATCGCCATCATTCTGGGCGAAGTGGCGTTTGGCTTGCCAGGGCTGATTACCGCGCCGGTTACTTACGCATTCCTGAAAATGCACTGGCAACGGTGGGGGTGGGTTTGAGTTTTCTTCAGCGAATCAACCCAGCCTGGTTTTTGGCAGGGGCGGCGTTTTTTTTGCCGATTAAGCCGGCGCCGGTGAATTTGCTGTTGGTGCTTACTTTGGTGTTTGTGTTGATCAATCCACAAACTCGCAATCGACTGGCCGGTTTGTTCAAGCATCCTATAACCGTGGCGGCGTATGCGCTTGTGGCATGGCTGGTGTTTACGCTTTCCTTCGACACTAGTAATTTCGATTCGGCCAGCGACTATCTCAGCAAATATCTTCGCCTATTGTTGTTGCCAATTCTGGCTGCAGTATTCTTGACCAAACAAGACGGCACCACCGTATTTGATGCATTTTGTGTTGGCGTGTTTGTCAGCGTACTCGGCAGTTATGCTGTGGCGCTGGGGTTTTTCCCATGGCCCGAGGGTTCGGAATCACCACTGCTATTCAAGCTACACATCACGCACAACTTTTTCATCGCTTTGGCCACCGGCTACGTGGCCTATCGCCTGCAGTCGGTATGGTCGCAAACTCACCTTGCAATCAAGGCTTTGGTTTTATTGGCATTGGGTCTGGCCCTGTACAACTTCTTTTTCATGGTTGAAGGGCGGTCAGGCTGGGTGGCCATGGCCGTGTTGCCTGTCGTTATCGCCTATCAACGTATTGGTTTGAAGGGGTCGATCATCGCAGCGTTTGCTGTTCTGCTTATACTGCTTGCCATGTATTTTGGCTCTGAATTCTTCAACACCCGGGTCAATGCCGTGTTTACTGAAGTTCAGCAGTGGATCGACGGGCAAGCGATTGCGCAAGAAACCAGCAATGGTCGCAGACTAAGCTTTTGGCTTCATTCAATTGAGGCATTTGTCCAGGCACCATGGTTTGGCTACGGTATGGGTGGTTTTGAGGCCGCCGTTACACCTCATGCGCAAGCATCAGGTTTCACTTTCGCATTCAATAATCCGCACAACCAGTACTTGTTGTTTGCAGTACAAGGTGGTGTTGTAGCCTTGGCGCTGTATATGGTTTTTATAGCCATGGTTTTGCTGCGGAACAACTCGCAGCACCTGTTGCTGCTGCATGGTTTTGTGTTGGCTTATGTGTTGCTCAATCTGCTGAATTCGTTTCACTATGATTTCGCCGAAGGTGTGTTCTTTGTTCTTGGTTTGGCTGCGTTGGCTTATCGCACGGAAGAATCATGAATTCGCGTTCAGTGCTGTTTTTAAGCCAATGGTTTCCGCCCGAGCATGCACCCATGGGTTACATGCTCAAAGAGCTCGCTGAGAATTTGGCCGCTCAAGGTTGGGACGTGGAAGTAGTTACTGGATTTCCCAATCACCCCAGTGGCAAAGTGCAGGCACCGCATATCAAGCAACGAATTTTGCGTGAAACCCTAGGCCCGGTTCGTGTTACCCGCTTGTGGTTGTACACCTCCGAAACACGCAGCTTTCTTAGCCGAGCACTCAATTTTTTAAGTTTTGTTGCCAGTAGTTTTTTGTACCTGCTTACGTGCAAAAAACCAGGCTTGGTGTTTGCTGTATTGCAGCCACTGCCACTGGGGGCGACGCTTACTCTACTGGCCAAATTGCGCGGGTTTAAACTGATTTTCAACGTTCAGGATTTACACCCCGATGTATTGGTCGATTTGGGTTTAATCAAAAGTAAACCCGTGATCAAGGCTTTGAAATGGATTGAACGAACTGCTTACCGAAGGGCAGACGGTTTGGCCGTTATTTGTCAGGGTTTTAAGAATCATGTTGCTCAACATGGCGCGCAAGGCGCAATCGAAATTATTCCAAACTGGATCGATATCGATGAAATAAAGCCCCAGCCTGAGAAAGGCCAGTTGATTCGAGATATGGCAAATATCCCTGCCGGCGCGCCAGTGGTTTTGTATGCTGGAACCATTGGTCATGTGTCGGGCGCGCAGGTGGTTATGCAGGCTGCAAAGCTTGCCCTGGAAAGCGATTCGAGCACACCAATTCATTGGCTTCTTGTGGGGGAAGGGCCATTGTTGCCCACTTTGCAAATCCTTGCGCAAAGTTTGCCGAATGTGCACTTTCTACCGTTTCAACCTAGGGAGTTATTGCCCGCTGTACAAAACTGCGCAACCATTTCCATGGTTAGCTTGTTACCGGGTAAGGGCACATTTTCAGTACCCAGTAAGGTGCTTGGTTACATGGCAGCGGCAAAACCCGTTGTGGCCAGTGTTGACTTAAATAGTGAAACCGGTATTTTGGTGCAACAGGCCAGTTGTGGCTTGGTTGCCCAGCCCGGCAACCCACAAGCCTTGTTGCAAGCGGTTCAGCAACTGCTTGCTAAGCCGCAAAATGCTGCCGATCTTGGTGCAAAAGGTCGGCAATTTCTGGAGCAGCGTTACAGTCGAACCCAAGTGTGCGCGCAGTATGCCGAGTTTTTTCAACAAACACTGCAAGGGCACAAGCCATGAAAAAGCTTGAGTCTATTCAAATTCGTCCTGCGCAAACCAGCGATATCGCCCAAGTTGTACAAGTGCATATTCAGGCTTTCCCTGGCTTTTTCCTCACACTTATGGGCACTCGGTTTCTTCGTCTTTTGTACAGTGGGTTTCTAAATCACCCCACGGGTATTTCATTGGTGGCCTGCCCACAAGCCAGGCCTTCCGAAGTTATCGGTTTCGTAGTGGGTACAACTCAACCCCAAGGTTTTTTTTCACAATTGCTCAGGCAGCACTGGCTGGCATTTGCAATGGCCTCTTTGTGGCCCTTGTTAAAAAAGCCTGGTCTGGTGTTTGTCAAACTTTGGTCAGCTTTGTTTTACAGGGGCGAGTCTTTGCCCGATCAACCCAATGCGGCCTTGCTCAGCAGCCTGGGTGTAAAGCCCACAGCGCAGGGGCAGCAAATAGGTCAGCAACTGGTTTCCGCATTTCTTGCCCACGCACAAACTGCCGGTGCAACAGCCGTGTACTTAACAACCGACCAAAGCGACAATACCAAGGCCAATCACTTTTATACAAAGCTTGGGTTTAAGCTTGCAGGTACCTGCAAGCGACCGCATGGCCGTATACTCAACCGATATTTGATCAAGTTAAACGCATGAGCACTCAACCGTTTTTGCCATTTGCTTTGCCAGAAATTGGCGAGGAAGAAATTCAGGAAGTGGTCAATTGCCTGCGCTCGGGCTGGTTGACTACAGGCCCCAAAACCCGGCAATTTGAAACTGATTTCGAAGCCATGCTAAACGCAGCAGGCGGCGGTGTGGCTTCGGGTAATAAGCCAGTGCAGGCCATTGCTGTTAACTCAGCGACTGCGGGTTTGCACCTTGCGCTGGAAGCGATTGGCATCGGCCAGGGCGATGAGGTTATTGTGCCCACCCACACCTTTACCGCCACTGCCGAAGTGGTGCGTTACCTGGGTGCCGATCCTGTTTTTGTCGATGTACTGCCGGGCAGTTTGAATATCGATCCTGCGTTGGTTCGTGCTGTCATTACCGCCAAAACAAAGGCCATCATCCCAGTTCACTTCGCGGGGCTGGCTGCCGATATGTCGGCCATCGTTGCGATCGCTCAAGAACATGGTTTGAAGATAGTCGAAGACGCAGCACACGCCTTACCTTGTGTGGTTGATAGTGTCGCCGTGGGCAACCTGCAAACTGATGCAGCAGTATTCAGTTTCTATGCCAACAAAACCATTACCACTGGTGAAGGTGGCATGGTGGTATCGCGTAACCCCGAGATCATCAAGCGCTGCAAAACCATGCGCCTGCATGGTATTAATCGCGATGTATTTGATCGCTTCACCTCCAAGGCACCCAGTTGGTATTACGAGGTAGTCGCACCTGGCTTCAAGTACAACCTCACAGATCTCGCCTCGGCTTTGGGTATTCATCAGCTGAAAAAGGCCGAATTGTTTCGTGCCAAACGCCAGGCTATTGTTGATCAATACAATGCCGCTTTTGAAAACTTGCCTGTTTTATTACCACAAGGCGCGGCTGCTAACAGCTTGCATTCATGGCACCTGTACATTTTGCGTTTAAGTGATCAATGCCCACTAACGCGCGATCAGTTTGTTGAAGCGTTGTATGCGCAGGGCATTGGTTGCAGTGTGCATTACATACCACTTCATTTACAGCCTTATTGGCGAGAAATGTACAAGTTGAAAATAGACAACTTCCCGGTCAGTCAGAAGGCGTACGAGCGCATGGTTTCCATTCCCCTGTATTCGAAAATGACGCAATCTGAAATTGACCGTGTCATCCACGCAGTTCAATCTATCCTGGCCTAAGTAAACCTGTGATAAAGCGCCTGTTCGACATCGTACTTGCATTCACAGGCTTACTATTGCTGAGCCCTATGCTTGTGGTCATCGCGTTGCTGATTAAACGTGATTCGCCAGGTCCGGTATTCTTCCGGCAAGAACGCATCGGCTTGCGCGGCCAACCTTTTCGAATCCATAAATTTCGAACCATGACTGTGGCGCAATCGGGCACAGCCATGCAAATTACTGTGGGGCAAGACGCACGCATAACCAAGGTAGGAGCCTTTCTAAGGCACTATAAAATTGACGAATTGCCGCAGCTAATCGATGTGCTTCAAGGCACCATGAGCTTGGTGGGGCCACGTCCGGAAGTGCCCAAGTATGTTGCTTTGTACCCCGAGGCTACCAAAAGCATTGTGCTCTCTGTGCGGCCAGGCATTACTGATTTGGCGAGTATTGAATATCGCAGTGAAAGTGAGTTACTGGGAAAAAGCAGCAACCCGGAAAAAACTTATATCGAAGAAGTGATGCCTGCCAAACTGGCCTACTGCGTGCAGTATGTCCAGCAACAAAGCCTGTGGCTAGACATTCAAATTATTGCTCGCACCTTTCTTGCCATCTTGAAATAGGTTTTAGGCACCAGGTTTGTCAGTTTTCGCCAAAGCATCGAACGTTTCACTTTCGGGTTGGTAACCGTCCACCAGGCGCAACAACAGGTTCTTTAGCTCAGGCACGTTCCTGGTCTGCAAAATACTTTGCAGCGCTTCAACTTCCCGGTCTAGTTCCTGATCACTAACACTTTTTTCATTTGCTTTCATAATGCGCGGGTGTTCGGTGGGTTTCGGGTCGTTGCCAATCAGCAGCTCTTCGTAAAGCTTCTCGCCTGGGCGCAAGCCGGTCACCTTAATTTCAATATCGCCTTCAGGTTGTTCAGGGGTTTTCACGGTGTAGCCTGCCAATGTAATCATGCGTTTGGCCAGGTCGATAATTCGAATTGGCTCGCCCATGTTCAGCACAAACACATCGCCACCTTTGGCCATAGCACCAGCCTGTATAACCAACTGCGCCGCTTCGGGAATGGTCATGAAAAAGCGCGTTACTTCGGGGTCTGTAATAGTAACCGGCCCAAGTTTGGCAATTTGTTGGCGAAATAAAGGCACCACTGAACCACTTGAACCCAACACATTGCCGAAGCGAACCATGCTGAATCGTGTTTTCACACTTTGCTCTGCGGCCAAGGCTTGCAGGGCCAGTTCAGCCAAGCGTTTACTGGCACCCATAATGTTGGTGGGGCGCACTGCCTTGTCGGTGCTAATTAGCACGAAATCTTCTACTCCAGTTTCTTCTGCCACTTGCGCGCTCAAGCGAGTGCCCAAAAAGTTGTTTCTAATACCCTCAAAAGGGTTCAGCTCAACCAAGGGCACATGCTTGTATGCGGCTGCATGGTAAACCGTATTCGGTTTTACGGCCTTGAATACTTCGCGAAGTCGGTGAGCATCACGAACGTCCCCTAGTACCGGGGATAATTGCACCTCCCGGTAAAAGGAATGAACCTTCTGCTGCAATTCATGGTGCAAGGCATACAAGGCAAATTCATTGTTCTCAAACAGCACCAAGCGGGTGGGGCGGGTCGCCAAAATTTGGCGGCACAATTCCGAGCCAATGCTGCCTCCCGCACCGGTAACCAGCACTACTTTCTGGTGGTTTTTCAAATTCAGCAGTTCAACATTTGCGGGCACATGGTCGCGGCCCAGAAGGTCGTCAATGTCCAGTTCTCGAATGGAAGAATGTTCACTGTCCAGTGTTAGCCCCGCAGTTTGAATGTGCACTGGCAAACCTTTGCATTTCTCAATAATTTGACGGCGGGCACCTTGCGAGCCACTTTCTAGCGCAATTACCAGGTCAGAAACCTCGTAGTTCTCGATTACCGGGCGCAATTCATTCAGGGCAAACACCCGGTGGCCAGCCATATTGCGCCCAACCAACTGTTGGTCATCACTTACAAAGCCAATCTGAATGTATTCAGGTGAGTCTCTCAGCGCGTTGGCCAGTTGCACAGCTTCTTCTCCAGCGCCCACAATCAGCAAACGGCGGCGCAGCACCCGCAGCCTGGGGTCAATGGTGCTTGAAAGCAGCCAGAACCGCGCAAACATGCGCACCCCCACAATAAAGGCGCTCAAAATGAAAGGCTGCAGAACACCGATTGAACGTGGGTTGGGCGGAATATAAAAAGCCAATACCACCGCGCTGTAAATGGTTGCATACACGGCGACAGCCTTAACAATTTGCTTGATGGCAGCCAGGTCGGTGTAGCGGAATATGGCACGGTACAGGCCAAAATGAATGAAGATGGGTAAAGCCAGCAAAGGGCCAAACCAGTATGGAATCCATTCATTGTCGCTGGGAACGTGCATGCCATCAATGCGCAGGCTGAAAGCCAGCCAGGTGGCGGCGATGCCCATGACCATGTCTACAGACATGACCAGTATCTGTTTTGCCCACCGGGGTAGGCCGATTAAACGTTCAGATCTCAAATTAACCTTTGATCAAAATAGGCGTATTCGGTAAATCACTTGATGATAATTCACTTCACTTCCATTGAAACCAAAATGGGCGCAGCAGCGTTACATTGAATCAAAGTAAAATCAACAAGCTTTCTAAATTACCTGCTCATTCCATGACAACTCAAAATGCAGTCCTTATGCTGGTGTTTAACCGGCCCGATGTGACTGAACAAGTATTTCAGGCCGTACGCAGCGCCCGCCCTCCGCGGTTGTACATAGCCGCGGATGGCCCTCGACTCAGCCGGCCGCATGATCTCGAAACCACTGCCCAAGTACGCAAAGTTTTCAAGCAGGTTGATTGGCCTTGCGAAGTGCACACTCGGTTCTTAACTGAAAACCTGGGTTGCCGGAAAGCTGTTTCAAGTGCAATCGACTGGTTTTTCAGCAAAGAAGAGCAGGGTATTGTGCTTGAGGACGACGTACTACCTTCTCCCGCTTTTTTCAGCTACTGCGACACCATGCTTGAGCGCTACAAACACGACGAGCGCGTATTCTCGGTTGTTGGCAACAACCTGGTAGAACCTTGGTACCAACACCCAGAAAGCTATTTTTTCTCAAAAGTATTTTTTGTGTGGGGTTGGGCCAGTTGGCGAAGGGCTTGGCAGCATTACGATGTAAACATGGTGGATTGGCCGAAAACCAGGCTCCGGGTTAGTGCTTTGCCCTACACCCCCAATCAAAAACTTCACCATGCATATTGGGATCTGGTTTTTGATCTTACCTACAAAAAACAAATTGCAACTTGTTGGGATCATCAATGGACTTACGCGCACTGGCTTCATGGTGCCTTATGCGCTACTCCTTCACGTAACCTGATTCGAAATATAGGTTTTGGAATTGAAGCTACTCATACTTCAGTGAGGGAGCCGGTCTACTTAGAACGTCTTTCGGTTGAGCAAAACCACTTATTAATTGATGATGCTTTACCTGCCGTGATCGACAATGTCGCTTATTACCAGTCAATGGCCAAAGTGGTGTTAGGAGTATCGACATTAACTCTTATTCGTCTTGGCTTAAGAAGATTTCCCTTATTTTTTGTTGCAATTAAAAAACTGTCAGAGCGCGTTCGTGCTTGGCAATGGAGCGGACATGGTCGCTGAGTCACCCTTGGTTTCGATCGTCATGCCCACTTGGAACAGCATGCGCTATCTTGATGATTGTGTGCAAAGCCTTTTGAATCAAACCTATTCCAGATTTGAACTGCTCATTTGTGATGGCGGCTCTACCGACGGCACGCTGGAATATTTCGCCTCACAAGAGGACAAGCGATTCCGAATCGTGTCGCGCAAAGATTCTGGACTGGTTAATTCGCTCAATATTGGCTTCTCTCATGCGCAGGGAGAGATCTTGTGCTGGCTAAATTCAGACGATGTTTACTTGAATAATGTTGCGCTTGAATTGATCGTTGAGCAATTTCAAAAACGAAGGGAAATCACTTACGTTATAACTGGCAACGCAATGCTATCTGAGTCGGGTGATGTTGTCAGATGCCTCTTGCCATGGATCCCTCAACCTCCTTTTTCCTACAAAGGTTACAGCAATGTTTTTACTGGGGGGTTATTTTTTTCGAAGTCGACTTGGCGTCAGTTCGGAGGGTTCAGTGAAAAGAACAGATTCGCGTTTGAGTATGAGTTAATCGCTCACCTATTCGCCAATCCAAAAGCTGGCGTGTGTTGCCATAGTTCGCCAATTGCAGGTTTCCGTTTGCGAGAGGATTCCGTAAGTGGGGCCAATGCAAAAGCTCTACTTGATGAACGCTCAAAACTGGTTGGGGCCAAAATCAAAGAACCCACTCCCGTTTTGCATCAGCTTCTTAGGTTGTATTCTTACTTTCGTATGGGGCTGCTTGCTTCATTAATCTCCTATCGAAAAATTAACAAGCGTCTGCCTGTCAAACATCAAAACTTAAATGATGTGATCAAGTAGATGAGGACTGTTTCAAAACATTTTTGTATAACAATTCCAGTTGTGGGGCTACAGATTGCATCGACCACAAATCGACAGCTCGCAGTCTAGAATTATTGGACAGAGTGTTGTGTAGGTCTTCATCTTCAATCAAGGTTGTTATCCCTCGAGCCATGTCTTCTGTGTCAAAAGCCTTGGCCAGGTATCCAGTCTGCATATGGACCACAACATCTTTCAGACCTGTGGTATCAAAAGCCACCACCGGACAACCGCATGCCATTGCCTCCGAAGCCATTTGACTGAAAGACTCAATTCGCGATGGCACTACCGTGACATCCACCGCACTGTAGAGCAAAGCCAAGCTTGCATCATCAAAGAGGTGCCCCATCCAATGAATAGCCACGCCTAAATTTATGGGATGTTCCGGCGCATTTTGGCCAATCACTACAAGTTCAACGGTTTGTTTTACCTTCCCTAATGCACTGATTGTTTCTTGAAGCAGATCCCAACCCTTGTATGGCAACGCAGTACCCATAAACGCACCAAACAAAATGAGCTTTTTTTCGGTTGGAAGGTTAAATACTGCTCTGGCGACATGTTTCTCATGACATTTATAAACGTCGGTATCCAATGTGTTTGGAATGGTACATACGTCCCAATTACTCATCAGGCTACTGTTGATCACACAGTCGGCTAGCCAGGTGCTTGGGGTAGTGATGTACATCCCTTTTTGCCATGCCTTGCGTTTCCGGTTCCAGGCTAACTGGTCCACATCCATTCCCCGAAGAGTTGCAGGGCGAGTCGTGGGGCTGTAGCCGTTGCGCCATCTGGCATTTGGTCCATATTCCGCTAGGTGTTCTGTGCCACAAAACGCCCACATGTCATGCATGGTCCACACCACAGGCTTTTCGATTTTGCCAATTTGCTCAATTGAAAGAAGCCCTGCGCAAGTCCAATGTAGATGAACAATATCGGCCTCGCTAGAATTGATATGCTTCGCTGACAAGGTACTCACCCATGCGAAAGAGCGGGGTGTTTGTGTGGTGTCCTTTGAAAGTTTTAATGGAAGTCGATCCAGTCCTGGCCTCAGTACTCCAAGAATTCGGCTTGATGTGCTCTTTTCAATTTGAGTTGTTCCAGTTGTCGCATTCAAGTCGGTCGGGACAACAAGGTGTGATGTCACCGTGCTGAATCGATTCAGCGCAAGGTGCATTCTCCGGGCAGCACGTCCCGCCCCGCCCATTTTGTCGCCAGAATACATCACCACTTTCATTGGATGTCGCCCGTTGTCAAAAATCGTCGCTTGATCAGGCGGAGTGCTCCGTATATGCCGGAGTGGTATATCACATGCGCCAGGGTAGTTCTTAAACGGATTCGTTTGAATACGTCAGGATTAATAGATTCAATTTTACGAAGATCCATACCCGTTTGAATCAGATAGATTAGAAATTTAACTGACTCGATTCTTGAGTAGTAACGTCTCTCGAAACCTTTATTAAGTTCTTGTGGCAAGCCAGGCTTAAGCAGCTTTTTGTAGGTCTCTATTTCATAGGGTATATCTGAAAAGTAAACCTTAAGATGGTTGTATGTTTTTTTTCCGGTGCGCAGGGCCACCAGCGGAAAGTCGGGAACAATAATTTTTCGTACGCTCTCAGGATTGTTCAGTATCGGAATCCAATAACAGCCGTAGGCGTGAGACGTGCCAAACAAGGCTCGGAAATCAGTCTCCTTAAGAAGCTCCTTCTTTACCAATATTGCGCCGAAACTGCCCTTGTCCCTAAGGTCGACAAAGGCCTCTTCTAAATTCGTATATGTTTTTGGGGATGACGTGAAGTGAGTGCCCAAGGTTATGTTGTTAGCGTCAACAGCTATTCCGTTGAAAATAGCCAAGTCGGGATCCTGCTCGTCGATCAGCCTCATCAGCTGGGGAAGTTGTCCCTCCAGAAAGTAATCATCGTCTCCTAGAAAATATATTCGATCTCCTCGGGCAAGCTTCAGGGTTTCAAGCATGTTTTCATCAGCTGATAGTCGATTTGCCTGGTGAATATAATCGACTTTCAACGAACTTCGCATTTCTTCAATTAATGCGAGAACGGCATCATAATTTTCATCGGAGCAATTGTTTGACACACAAATTTGTACTTTGCTTTTGTCGATTTCTGAATCGTGAATAGACTGCAGTGCTTGCATCATCAAGCCTGCGCGATTCATGGTGGGTATGCATATGCTGAGTATTGGGTTCATGATTTAAGCGTTGGCATTGTGTTTTGAGCGAGCAATAAAGAACCACAGGGACGTTATCTGAAGCCTGAATAACTCAGGTGCAAAAAAAGCGTTAGCCAAAAACGCTTGTGCAAATTGAGCGCATACCGTGGTTGCCGCAGCACCAATCACGCCATATTCTGGAATAAGAAAGAATCCCAAGATCACAGCCACTGCTGCACCCGTCAGGGCTTGATACAGTGACAAACGGGTCCTCCCTTCATTGACAATCCAAATGCTTTGAAATACTCCCAACGACACTGCGATCAAACTAAAGGCATGGGTAGCAAGTACTGCGGAAGATCGCTGGTAGTCATCCCCGTAAAGAAGATCAATCAGAAAAGATGATAGAACAACATTGATCAACGCAATAAACAACGAGAAATACCACATCAGTGCAAACAGCTTCTTGAAAGTTAATGTGTATCCCACTTTGTCGTCCAGCCGCTTTCTGGCAATAATAGGCGCCGCACTGGCAGCCAGCATGGTCGGTATGAAGTACCATACCTCGGAAAGACTCGTTCCGGCCGCATACACACCCACCGCTGCAGTGCCTGAGAAACTTTGCAGATAGAACACGCTTATTCGCATGTAAATCAAAATCGACAGCCCTGATATCAATATCGGCCACGACTGCTGAAGTATTCTTTTCGCTATATCCCAATCCCAAGCCCAGTTACTTTTGGTTTTGAAAAACAAATACGAGACACACAGCGCAATTGCAGAAAATGCCGTTTCCAGGACCTGCGCCGCTGCAAAATAAAAAAGGGTTGCACCCGAAAGTATCAGTCCAATTTTCAAACAGGCTATCAATAGGTAGCTACTCGTTTTTGCAAGCACCGTTCGGCGATTCTGGCTGTTCGCTTGAAACCACAAGTCAATCACATCTGTCACTTGAAAAAAGAGACATAAACCAATTGTCAGCGTCACCGCAAGCAAAGTAGGCTCATTCTTGGTCGTGAGAAGCAGGGTCAACAATAGTGCTGAGTAGGCGATTACCGATCCACCAAGCCTTAGCCTCAGTGCAGTACCCAAAATGTTGGATGCCTTGTCGGGGTTCGAAGCCACATCCCTCACTACAATATTGTCTAGTCCCAGAAGAGAGAATGCGTGAAACATTGCTACGAATGTTGTTGCGTACGCCAAGATGCCGAATTGCTCGGGGCCCAGGTATCGTGCCACCCAAGCACTAACAAAAACGGCTACGAAAAGCTTGATTAGCTTGTCGCCAATCAGCCAAATGGAATTTGCACCAAATTTTTGAAGGTTAGGGCGGCTGTGGATAGCCAAAAGAACTTTTTGTTTGTAGTTCAATGTTTGCCAGCCTGATAATTAAATTAATAACTTGTAACTTGGTGTGTTCGGCACTTCCGCTTAAAATCCTGGTCTACTAGGTCATGAAAGTGCCGCGTAGCGAATGCCCGCTTGGTCTAACGCTTTGGCGCTATTGGCCCAGCTTAAACCTTTACTTCAAGAACGGGTTCAACAGCCCTACATTAAACCGAGTAAAATCTTTCGTGTTGCGGGTTACCACAGTTAACTTGTTGGCAAGGGCCGTGGCAGCAATCATGGCGTCTTCCAATGCTGTGTCTGTTTCCCGATGCATTAATTTTGCCCATACCCGGAAGCACTTTGCATCCATGGGTAGCACCTTAAACGTCGCTTCCAATTTATTCAGCCACAGTTCTATTTCCTTAGCTTTGTCCTCATCTTGTTCTCTGGTTCTCTCGATTCCGCTTTGAATTTCAGCCAGCGTAAATGCGCTAAGGTAAAGCAAATGCTCGGGAATGTTCTTGATCCAGGCCAACACGGCTCCGTGGGGTTTTGCTTTTCGCAGTTCGGAAATAACGTTGGTATCCAGAAGGTACATGGTTCAGCTTTCCTGTCCGGTTGCTTTTCGGCGGTTAAGCTGCCCTCTCGGGGGTACAAGGTATTCCGTACGCGCTTCTTCCGCCAGTAGCAAATCTTTCACGCCCGGCTGGTTTTGTTGGGTAAGCCGCAACCATTCCGCCATGGGTACCAACACCGCTAGTTCCTGGCCACGCCTGCTTACCGCTTGTGGGCCATCATGCAGGCAGGTGTCCAGTAGTTCACTGAATCTGGCTTTTGCATCCTGTACCGGCCATGTTTGCATAAACTTATCCTAAATGACTAGTTATCTGACTAGTGTATATGGCTTGGTATTTTCAAGCAAGAAGCTGCAGCAAACCCCCCATCCTGATTACGTACTCAACCCTGTTTTTGCCTCCCGCCCCACCCAGTGCTAGCGTGCTCGTTTGTTCAATACGCGCAGGCTTCAACCATGTACCGCTCCTTGTTCGCCCTGGTATTGCTGCTGCCCCTTACTCCCGTTTCCTCGGAGGCCTTTGTGTTCAGAAAGATTGTGTACTGCTCGCCCATCGAAGGGTTTATTCATTGGCAAGGAAAGCCGCTGGCCAACGTGGTTGTAACGCGAGAACTCTACAGCGGTGGGTTTGCGGGGGGTAAGTACAGCGACACCGCTTCAACTGGCATCGACGGACGCTTCAAGTTCGATGTGGTTCAGGAGCAAAGATTTTTAAGACCAGATTTGTTGTCGGCGAATCCACGGGTAAGTCAATTCCTGATCGCAAAGCATCAAGGTTTTGACTATTTGGTTTGGACCTTTGACAAGCTCGATTTCAATTTTGGGACCGAGGCCACAGGGAATTTGCTCAAGCTTGAGTGTGATCTATCTAACGCAGAAGATGATGCTGATCTACGCATTGTTCGCTGCAAGAATAATGGAGTAAGAAAGTTATGATTGAACTAAGTCCAACCCAAATTCATGATCTTTGTCGAGTCGCATATAACTCCCAAATTGTTAGTCCAAAGTTATTCAAGGGACAGATAGGTCGAGAGTTGCCGTTCGTAGAAAAGAGCAGCGTCAAAATCATCACCGCCTCCTCCGGCCTCACCTCCCCCGTCTCCAGCGGCTTCGGCTTCATGGCCCAGCTCAATGGTGGTCGCTCCCGCGAAATCGTCATCGCCACCCGTGGCACAGCCACTTGGGCTGATGCTGGCACCGACATCAACGCCATTCCTACCCCTGGCCCCACTGGCCACGCCATTCACAAAGGCTTTGGCACCACATTCAAAAGCTATGTTCAGCAGCTTAATGAATTCATCAAGCAACAAAACCTGGGTTTCAAGCCCACCGCAGTGCACTGCATGGGTCACAGTTTGGGCGGTGCACTGGCCAATCTCAACGCGGCGGCTTGTGCCGAACTGGGCTTGAATTCCTACCTGTACACCGTGGCTGCACCCCGTGTGGGCATGGTGCCATATGCCGAACACCTGAGTAGAAAAATGAATGTGGCCCATGTGTACCGCGTGGCCAACGAGGCAGACATTGTCACCATGGTGCCGTGCTATCCCTTCGTGCACTCGCCCTATGTGCACGGCACCTACTTGCTCGAAGGTGGCATGCTGAAAGTTAATCCCATGCAGCACATGCTGGCCAACGGCTATGGCAGCATGGTCAACAGCAGCTGGAAGCAAATGCAAAGCCTTACCCAAGCCAAACAACAGCAGCTTGAAAACTCCCTGTACCCCGCCAACAACAAGGAAGCAGGGCAGTTTGAACAACTCGCCAGAATGCCGGGTGCCATGTTCAGTGGGCGCTTGCTCAAGCTAATCAACAAAGCCATTCACGACATGCTGAGCCGCCTGGGCGCACAAAGCCTGCTCAGTGTTGGCCACTACCGCACGGGCGCATTCACGGTGCTCGATCAAATGGCCGAAATACTGGCCCGCTACGCCCAAGCCAGCCACAAACAAGCCAAAGAGGTAGCTGGCATGCTCAATGCCATCATGGCTTACTTGGGCCGCTCAACCCATGCATTGGCCGATGCCTCAGTGGTCACCATTCGCTGGGTGTTCAACCTGCTGCACCTGTCGGTCAATACCATGGCCAAACAGGCCATTCAACTGGTTGGAAGGTGACCGGCTTGTCTAGGTTGCAGGTGGTGTTGCTATCGCGTAAGCTGTTACATGTAACAGGAAGGGCGAAACTTATGGCAAATAGCAATGTAAATTCTCGTGTGCAAAAGCATCGCAATTCCTTGCGTTCGGCCGGGTTACGACCAATTCAAATTTGGGTGCCTGATACCCGTAAACCGGGTTTCGCCGACGAATGTGCGCGCCAATCAAGTGTTGTTGCGCAGAGTGATGCTACAGATCAAGCGATTGAGCACTTGTTAAACGAGTCGGCACGCGACATCGATGGTTGGACTGATTAATGAGAGGTGATTTCGTAACAATCGCAACGCAGGGCGATTTTGGTAAACCTCGCCCTGCATTGGTTATTCAATCCAACTTGTTCCAAGAGCACGCCACATTAACAGTATTGCCGGTAACCGGTACGCTCGTTTCTGCGCCTCTGCTGCGTGTCACAGTGCACCCCACTTCCGAGAATGGGTTGCAAAAAGTATCCCAGATCATGATTGATAAAGCGATCACAGTGAAACAAGAAAAGGTCGGCCCCGCCTTTGGTCGTCTTGATGCAAATGGGCTTATAGAAATTGAACGTGCCCTCGCAGTATTCCTCGGTATTGCGAAATAAAACCCTCATTACTTTCGCCATGCCAACCAATTCTCCACTCGCCCGTTAGCAATTAATGGCCTCTGGCTGAATCCAAAAGGCTGTAACACGTGTAACAAAGGCAGGCGTATACTTCACTCTTAGGTGCTGTGTCACAAACCTGCCATGAAGCAGGTGCAATAATTAAGAAATATTACCTGTAGCAATTTGCCGCCTCGGGCATTTTTAATTACTTAAATAAAACAATGTGCTTGCCTGCCCGCAAGCACTGTTTCATGTGTGTGGAGCATCATGCAAACAGCAGCGGCACTAAGCTTGAACTGGCCTTCGGCCATGGTAGGGCTGTCATGTAGCTTTCTAGTGGCCTTGTTTATTGTGTTAACTAAAAAATGGCATGGCCGCCTTACACTCGATGCCCCCCAGGGCATCCAGAAATTTCACACCATTCCAACGCCCCGCATCGGCGGTATAGCGCTGGCAGTGGGTTTAATTGCGGCTTGGTCCTTCCTGCCCGTGGGCAGCAACCGCCAACACCTGCTGGGCCTGCTGTTATTGGGTGCATTGCCGGCCTTTGCTTTTGGCCTGGCTGAAGACGTTACCAAACGCATCAGCGTGAAAGCCCGCCTTCTGGCTACCATAGCCAGCGGTTTAATCGCAGCATTGCTAACTGGTTACTGGGTCAGTTTTGTGAATGTACCGGGCGTAGACCTGTTGCTGGCACTTGCCCCAATCGGCCTTATATTCACCGCCTTTGCAGTAGGTGGCATTGCCAACAGTGTGAATATTGTGGACGGATTCCACGGCCTGGCTGGCGGCGTGGTGGTGCTTATGTTGCTTACGTTGGCCACCATTGCCTGGCGTGCAGACGACTTTGTCATTATTCAGCTGGCGCTACTGGGTGTGTCAGTTACCTTGGGTTTTTTGTTCATCAACTACCCCAAAGGCCACTTGTTCCTGGGCGATGCTGGTGCCTACTTCCTTGGCTACTACGTGGCCATGCTGGCTGTTATGCTGGCCATGCGCAACCCCATCGACGTAAGCCCATGGGCCATGCTGCTGGTGTGCGGTTACCCGGTTATTGAAACGCTTTTTAGCGTGTACCGCCGAACCACCCGCAAACGCAGGCACAACCCTGGCACTCCCGATGCAAGCCACCTGCACAGCCTTGTGTACCGCCGCGTGGTCAGCCGCAAGTTGTTGCCTTACGCGCCTGCCTGGCAGCGCAATGCCGCTACTTCACCGCTTATGTGGATTTACGCCGCAGTGCCCATGCTAGGCGCGGTGTTCTGGCCAGAAAGCTTGGGCATGGTGTTGGCATGGCTGGCCTTCAGCGTAGTGGCTTATGTGCGCTTGTACCGCCGCATGCTGGTGTTGGGTATTTTCTTTCGCAGGCGTGCCCACTAAAACGCACTTATACCAACCTAGAAAATAGACACAATAATATCCAAAAATGTTATAATTGGCATTCATGGATATTATTGTATCTAAAATGAATATCAGTTTGTCTACTGAAACCAACCTGCAAAATCAGCTGGCCCAGCACCTTCAGCGGCTACGCAAGCAGCAAAAGCTGTCTCGTCAGGCATTGGAAAAAATCAGCACTGTGCCAGCGCCCACCATCAAAAAGTTTGAAACCACCGGCCAAATATCGCTACGCCAGTTTTTGTTGCTTTGGGAGTGCCTGGACAACATAGACCGCCTGACCATGTTGCTAAATCAGCGGCACAACAACACCTTAGCCCACCCAACAACCATCGAACAGGTGCTGGCCGATGAGTTTTAAACCCATCCAAAAACTGAATGTAAGCCGCACCCTGTCAACTGGCCAGCAAGTAGAAGTGGGCACGCTGGCGCAAAACAGGCAAGGCGTTTACTTTCAGTACCATGACCATTACCTGGGCCGTTTCGGCAATTTGTCGCCTTACGCGCTGAATAACACATTGGCCCTTCAGCAAGCCCCAGCAGGCCCCCACCAAGGCCTGCATGGTGTGTTTGCCGATAGCCTGCCCGATGGCTGGGGGCTGTTGCTTCAAGACCGCGTGTTTCGCCAGCATGGCATACTGCCCAACCTGCTCACGCAAATGGACCGCCTGGCCTTTGTGGGGCAGGGTGCAGTGGGTGCCTTGGCGTACGCCCCCAATTCACAATATGCAGCTATAACACAAAGCGATATTGACCTTTCTGACTTGGGCCAACAAGCCCAATCCGTGTTCGAGGGGCAAACCGGGGAGGTGCTGCAAGCCTTGGTGGTCAGCGGAAATTCGGGAGGTGCAAGGCCCAAGGCCTTGATATATGCGCAACCCGGCAACTGGGCCAACTGCAGCACGGCGTCCAGGGCGGGCGATGAAGCCTGGTTGGTTAAATTTACTTCCGCAAGTTTGCCCTTGGGCCACGAGGAGGGTGTTTGCGAAGCGGTGTACTTGCAGCTTGCCGAACAACTTCGGCTTGAACCGGCACAATACACCTTGGTTCAACCTTGTTATGCCAATCGTGAGTACCCTTGGCTGGCTTTAAAGCGTTTTGACTGGGTTTCCAATCACGAGGGCCCGGCCGGCCGCTTGCACATGCACAGTGCTTGTGGCCTGTTGGGTGCAGACTATCGCTTGCCCAGCCTGGATTATCAAACGCTAATTTCGGCTACCCGGCGCTTGTGTAAATCGCCTGCGGCAGCGCAGCTGCAATTTCGGCGCGCGGTATTCAATTTGCTGGCGTGCAATCAAGACGACCACAGCAAAAATTGGGCGTTTTTGCAGAATGACCAAGGCCAGTGGCAGCCTGCATCTTTTTACGACATCACCTTTAGCCCCCACCCCCACGGCGAGCATAGCACCGCATTTGCAGGTTTTGGAAAAGCGCCGCCACTAAAGGCAATGCAGGGCTTGGCAGCTGCGGCAGGTTTTGCAAATTGGGGTGAAGCACGGAAAATTGTTGAACACACCGTGCATGTTATTGCTCAGTTTAAAACCCAAGCCAAGGAAATGGGTTTGAGTCAACAAACCAGTGCCCTGATTACCAATCAGCTTGAAGAGACCCGAAAAGAAAACAGTGGGTTGCTGGCGCGCAGTTAAAAAAACTGCTTAACCTTGCTCAGGTTTTTAAACACCAAAGTGCCAAAGCCGCCCACACCGTTGTTGCGCAGGGCGATTATGTCCTCTCGGCTTTTCTGCATAATTTTTTTAAGCGACTTGTTACTCTCGCCGCCCACCCGCATTTTGACCAACACGCGTGGAATGTAAGCCAGTTGAATTTGCCCCTTGTGCAGGTAGCGCAGCATGGCGTCGTAATCGGCCGCAATGCGCAGGCTGGTGTCATAGCCGCCCCATTGCTCAATTACTTCGCGCTTTAAAAACAGGGTAGGGTGCGGTGGCATCCAGCCCTGCTTCAGCTTGCTGTGGTGGTATTGGCCCGATTTCCAATGGCGAATCACTTTGTTGGTGTCGTCTTTCGACACATACTGCAAATCGCCATACACCCCTTGCACACCGGGTTGGCCTAGTGCCTCTGCTACGTCGCGCAGCACATGCGGGTCGGCCAAAAAGTCGTCTGAATGCACCAGTCCAATCACATCGCCAGTGGCCAGTTTCAAGCCCTTGTTCAGCGCATCATAAATACCGCCATCGCGTTCGCTCACAAACACATCGTGCGGGCGCATGCGTTGCTGAATCAGTTCAATAGACCCATCGCTTGAAGCGCCATCAACCAGCACATGTTCTGTGTTGGCATAGCACTGAGATTGCACAGAATCGATCGAGCTGTTCAGCGTGCCCGCGCGGTTGTACACCGCGGTAATAATGGAAATTTTCATAAATAAGTTGGTGGGAATTTATTGCTGGTGCAGTAGGTTGGTATTAGTGTAGTTATTTTGTATTGCGGCCAGTAGAGTTATTTCACTCTAAATGGCACTTGCCAACGCCAAAACAGCATTCATTGCGCTGTGCAGTACCACATTCCACCACAGGTTCCTAAAGCGTAGCCAGTAAAGGCCCAGCATCAGCCCCGGTATCAGCATGCCCACGGCAACCCATCCTATCCAGGGTATGTGGCACATTGCAAAAATAATCGAACTGGCAAGCAATGCGAATCGGGGAGCACGAAAGCGATCAGCAATCCATTGCTGCAAGTGAAACCGAAACACATACTCTTCCAGCAAGGGTGCCAATGCCAAAAAAAGTACGGCATGCCAGGCTGTATTCAACCGTAAAGCGTAGCCCAACTGGTGGGCCAGAAGGCCACCCAGTAAAATCACAAAAAAAATGATTGCAAGTTCAAAGTGGCGCACTTGGTTGAACATTTAGTGCACCTTGGGTATGTCCAGTGCGGGTATAAAGTCGAGCACCGAGGGTAAGTTACAAAAACTTCTATCCTGGGGTAGCAGTCGAATGGGCCATGAAGGTGTGCCTTGTGCTTGCCCCTCTATGGTTAAAATTCGCGCCACACCTGCGTTGTAATCGGCAACAACGCCCGATCGCAATTCATCTGAAATTGCATAGCGCTGTTCTTTCCTGAATCGGCTTAAGTGCAACGGGCAGTCTTGCCCAAGTGCAATCTCTCTGTGCTCAAAACTCAGGCTTACTTGTTCATAAAATTCACGCACTGGGTAAGTGGCATGCACAGCAAATCCGTTGGCCTCTTGTTCAATTTTCAGGTGGTGTGGGGGGCGCCTGTCCAAAGGGTGGTGCAATGGCAGCAAATTCACTTGCTGCCATTTGCCCCACTGGTTACTCACCGTTAAAGTCCACAGCTTGTCGCTTTTGGTAAGCGACAAGGTGGTTTCTTCACCAGCCACGGTTTTGTAAATCACTTCAGCATTGGCAGATTGCGCGCAGGCCAGCACCAACAGCGGTGCCAGGCCTGAAAGCAAACAGTGTTTAACGCGCACTGCGACCACGCAGTGCTTTAAAGCCGCGCCCAATCAAGCCCAGCACGGCCAGCGACAGCAACACCAACAGGCCGCCGTCGCTGCCATTGCCCACTGTACAGCCGCCACCACCGTTGCTGGCTCGTGCGGTTGTGGTTACACCAGGTGCCCCGGAATCAAGCGTAAATTCACCCTCGGACTGCCGTTGAATTGGCGCACCCACCAGCTTGGTGCCGGGTGTGTTGCCAGAAGCATTGATTACGCCTTGTGAACTGAACCTTGAGTTGCCATCGGTTGTAGCTTCTGCCAACACAAAGTAGTTGCCCGCTGGCAAACGACCAGCCAGGTTCAGCGTGTAAATGCCGTCATTGGCACGGTTGTCGCCGTTGTTGCCGTTGTCGTTTTGCGCATTCAAGGTAATTTCTGGAATCGCCGGAGTTTCACTTTCGCTGTCAGCGTTGAATATCAACACTTTGATAGTTGCACTTGTAATCGGTGTGCTACCCGCCAACTTGGCCATCAACACCGGTGGGCGGCCACTGGCAACAGTACCTCCATCGATCATCGCACTTAGTTCTACTGCGGCGCCCTGCGGGGTTGAAACCACTTCTACCTCCACAGCATCGGCGTTTGAACTGGTTTGAACCGTTACGGTTTTACTGCCATCGGTTTTGATAGTACAGGTGGCAAGCCGTTCTTCATCACTTAAATCGGTTCTGGTCACTGCACTTCCGTCTGCGCAGGTAAAGCTCAGCTTTGAATCATCTTCAGTGTTGTAATACCAGCGCACCACTACATCGCCGTCTACTGCATTGTTCACAGTGAAGGTTGTAGACAGCGGTTCATTGGCCGTAAAGGGGTCTTCTGACAAATCTGCCGTCATCAGTGCCTCCGATACACCCATCGCATCCATCAAGGCAGCATTGCCCTCTTTAATGGCCTCATTCGCGCTTTTCACGGTGTTGTTGCTACCGCCAGAGGCAGTGGCCAAGGTTTGCAGGTTTTGTGCTGGGGCGGGTGCCGCCGCAGCCATGGCTGCCGGGGCTTTAAAGCCCAGCACGTTAAATGCAATTTTGTCGCCACGTGCCGTGGTGCCCAAGGTGCTTGGTACAGTGGTCGTGTTCAGGGTTAGCAGTGTCAGCGTGTCGGTGTTCGTCGCATTCTCGGTGTTTCCTTGTGTTGGGCGAGCACCAGTTACAAAAACTCTGGCCTGGTTGTAAGCGGCTTGCAGGTCGGGGGTTCCATTAACGCGTGTTAATGCGTCCAGGCCTGCTTTAATCGCCTGCTTGTTGGCAGCTTCCATGTTGTTTGTAAAGCCAAGGTTGCCGTTGGTTTGTGTGGGTACGGTAACAATGGCAAACCGCGTGCTTGAAGGTGCGCGGTCTGCCAGGCCTTTGGCTGCGGTAATCGCCTCAGCGAAGGTTGCGGCAGGCAAGGTGCGGTCAATTAGCAGTACATTGCGTGGCTGGGCTGGCTGCATAGCATCACCCTCGAAAATCACCTTCAGGCGGGTGTCGTAACCTGCAAAGGTTGCAACCTCAGCACCATCGCCAGTTTGGCGAGCCAATCGATCGTCACGGTTATTGGCCATGTCGGTAAAGTTCTTCAAGTCGCCAATGGCTGGTACTGGCACGCCGTTGAATGCTTCAAAACGTATGCGGCGGTTTCCGTGTGCCTCTTTGGCAGTGTCGCTGTCCTCCGCAGGGCTTTTCACAAGGGTTTGCCAAGCGCTCTCGCCATAGGCACGACCGTGTGCTGTTCTTGCAAAGTCGCTTTGCGGGTAATCGCCCGTGGTAGAAATTCTGTAGGCTGCAGCCTGATTGTTCATGGCGGTGGGGCGTGCAACGTCGTCTTTACATGGTGATGATGGGTTTTCAGCATCACAATCTTTGCCATCCACATATTCATCAAACAGCGCGTACAGGTAATGGCCCAATTCATGCGCAATTACCTCACCTGTTTGCACAAAGTTTTCTGGGTCAAGTACGGTCAGGTCATCGCCCGCGCATTCGCCGTCCGGCTGGTTTTCTGCATTGCAGTTTGTAATGTAGTTGTTGGTGGTTAGCCCACCATCGGATAGCCAACCTGGGGCGGAGGCGTTTGCACGGCCAGGTACGTTCAACACCCGAATATCCACGTTCTGGCCAAACTTGCCATTTTTAAATACATACACATTGCGCAGGCGGTGCTGCCCGTTGGTCATTACAAACAATGTGCGCGCGGTTTGGTTCACCAAGTTGCTCACGTAGGCGCGGTCAAGCACTACGGCAGGGCGTGCTCCATCACCTGTACCCCCTCTGTTCGCGCCTGTTCCAAGCTGAATGCGTTTGGGGTCCGTGGCGTTGTCATAATCCCAATCCACGTTCAAGGTAAGGTCGAAGTACTGCACTCGTTGGCCATTCACAATTTCGACCGCGGTTACCGTGCTTAGCGGGTTGTTTGCAGCCATTGCCGCTTGCTGGGAATTTAACCCCACCGTAGCTGTAAAGGCGAAAAGACTGGTTACTGCCAAACTCAAAATTTTCTTGTTCAGTGCCATGGTGGGTATCTTCCGTAAGCGAAATTAAATGAATAAATTGCATGCAATTTGAATCAATGCTTTCGGAAAATAGCAGAGTGAATTTTGCGAAGATTACAATTTCTTACATTGGCTAGAACCTATACTGAACAAGGTTATTGTGACTTCTCACTCAGTGTCATTTTAAAGTCTGTATATGAATATTCTGGTTTGCGGTGGCGCGGGGTACATTGGCTCGCACATGGTTAAAATGCTGGGCAACAAAGGTTGCAATGTAGTTACCTTCGATAACCTTTCAAGCGGCCATGCAGATGCAGTGCTGTGCGGCACCTTGGCACAGGGTTGCCTTTCAAATACCCAAGCACTTCGTGATTTGTTCCAGCGGCACCAGTTTGATGCAGTTATGCATTTTGCCTCGTACATACAGGTGGGCGAATCGGTTCAAAAACCAGCCATGTATTACCAAAACAATGTGGCCAACACCCTCAACCTGTTGCAGGTTATGGCTGAGTTCAAGGTGCAGCATTTTATTTTTTCGTCTACAGCAGCTACTTTTGGCGAGCCGCAATACACCCCGATCGACGAACAACATCCGCAGCAGCCCATTAACCCCTATGGCCGCAGCAAGTGGTTAATCGAACAAGTGCTGCCCGACTTTGACCATGCCTACGGCATGAAGTCGGTGTGCCTGCGTTATTTCAATGCGGCTGGTGCTGACCCTGATGGCGAACTGGGTGAAAGGCACGAACCCGAAACGCATTTGATTCCCTTGGTGCTACAAGCTGCTTCCGGGCGCCGCAAAAATATTTCCGTGTTTGGTACCGATTACGATACACCCGATGGCACTTGCATTCGCGATTACATTCATGTGCAAGACCTTTGCGATGCGCATTGGTTGGCACTGCAGTACCTTCAACAAGGTGGTATAAGCCAAAACTTTAACCTGGGGAATGGGCAGGGGTTCTCTGTTAAGCAGGTTATTGATACCGCAAAAGCTGTAACCGGGAAAAATATTGAAGTGGTATACGCTAATCGCAGGGCGGGCGACCCCGCGCGTTTGGTAGCAGACTCATCTGCTGCGCAGGCCACTTTGGGTTGGAAGCCCATGTTGGCGGATCTTTCCACTCTTGTTCAACACGCTTGGGCATGGGAAAGCAAGCAAGTGGCAACTAACCAATAATCAGTAATTTACTGATCCCCGCAAATGCGGGGGCATGCCCTTTTGTCCCTTTTCTTTGGTATGTGCAGTGCAGCAATGTCATAGACATGTAACGCGGTGCGCTTTATTATGCAAGGTGTTCAATATTGAACGCAGCCTTTCCCTTTCCCATTCAAATGCGCATACCCGCTTGTTGATCGGCGCACAACATGGCGGTAGCGTGCCCAAAATGCCCATTTTCCACGCATGTCTAAACTTCTAATCACCGGGGCTACTGGCTTTTTGGGCAGCAGCCTTTGCCGTCATTTGATTGCTGGCGGGCATCAATTAGCAGCGCTGGTGCGTCCCAATTCGAACTTAAAAAAGCTTCAAGGTTTGAATATCCAGCTTATCGAACTTGCTGAGTACCATGAGCTAGCTGCAAACGTTTCACAATTGAATTTGGATGGCGTTATTCATACGGCTTGCAGTTACGGGCGCAAAGGCGAAAGTGTGCAGGAAGTTGTTGAGGCCAATTATCTGCTTGGCGTTGCTCTGCTTCAAGGCTGCCTAAGGGCTGGTAAGCCCGTAGTTTTTTTAAATACAGGCACTGTGTTGCAATCGTCGGTGGGTATCTATGCCATCACCAAAAACCAGTTTAGCGAATTGGGTATGCAGTTGTGTGCAGGCTCGCAAGCTCCCAATGTGCAGTTTATTGATATTGCGCTACAACATATGTTTGGGCCTGGGGACGACGCTTCAAAATTTACAACCCATGTTATTCGCAGTTGTTTGGCCAACGTTAACAACTTGCCACTTACCGAAGGTACGCAGCGGCGAGATTTTATTTACATCGACGATGTAGTGCATGGTTACTCAACCTTGCTTGATCAAGCAGGCAGTTTAAACAAGGCAGAAAGAGTGGAGTTGGGTTCTGGCTACGCACCAACCCTGCGCGAATTTGTTGAAATGGTTCATCAGCTTAGCAACTCAAAAACAAAACTGGAATTCGGCGCAGTGCCTATGCGGGCTGGCGATACTCCAATTTGTGTGGCCAACACACAGCGTATGCAGCAGCTAGGCTGGTCAGTAAGGTATTCGCTTCAACAAGGCATCACAAAAACAATTCAAATGGAAAACAAGGCATGAAATTATTGATCACTGGTGGTTGTGGTTTTCTGGGTAGTAACTTGGCTGCCCATGCAATTGAACAGGGTATTGACTTGGTGGTATTTGACAACCTCAGCCGCTTTGGTGCGGTAGCCAATTTACAGTGGCTGCAAAGCAAAGGCAGTTTCAAGTTTGTACATGGCGATATTCGCAATTCCAACGATGTCAGTCGAATTGTCAAAGAATTAAAACCCGATTCCGTTTATCACCTGGCTGGGCAAGTGGCCATGACCACATCCATTGCAAATACTCGTATGGATTTTGAAGTCAATGCACTCGGCTCATTCAATGTGTTGGAGGCTGTGCGAGATCATTCTCCCAATGCGTGTGTACTGTATTCATCCACCAACAAAGTGTATGGCGATCTGGAACAGTTTAATTACGAAGAAACGCCAACTCGCTACAGCTGCACGAGTAAACCCAATGGTTTTGATGAAACGGTGCCTCTCGACTTTCATTCACCCTATGGTTGTTCCAAAGGTTCAGCCGACCAGTACATGCTCGACTTTCATAGAATATTTGGTCTACGCACGGTTGTGTTTCGCCATTCGTCTATGTACGGTGGTCGTCAGTTCGCAACTGCGGATCAAGGCTGGGTGGGCTGGTTTTGCGAGCAAGCTGTTCAAACGCAGCGAAATTCAAATCACAGGTTTACCATTTCTGGCACTGGCAAGCAGGTTCGGGATGTTTTACACGCCGAAGACATGATCAGCCTTTACTACGCAGCAACCTCTAAGATCGATTCAGCGGCTGGGCAGGCATTCAACATTGGTGGTGGTATGCCCAACAGTTTGTCGCTGCTCGAACTATTCAACATGCTTGAACAAATCACCAATACAAAGCTGAACTTTGATCGGCTTCCTCCCCGTGAAAGCGATCAGCGCGTGTTTGTTGCAGACCTGACCAAAGCGCAGCAAGCTCTTCAATGGGCGCCGGCTGTGTCAGCGTTTGAAGGGGTATCAAAAATGGTGGACTGGATTTCTTCTCGTTGAACAAGCAAAGAGCGCGAATTTAATGGTTAGCAAACAGCAAGAAAGCAGGGAAGACCTGCATTTCAAAACACTGAAGTTGATCGAGGCCAAGCCAGATATTACTCAGCGAGAACTCGCTGATCAATTGGGCATCAGTTTGGGTAAAACCAACTATGTGTTGAAGGCTCTGAAAGAAAAAGGGTTGGTGAAGCTGGGAAACTTTGGCCGCAACCCCAACAAATTACAGTATGTCCACCTGCTTACGCCCCAAGGCTTGTCTGAAAAAACCCAGCTTACCCTTCGTTTTCTAAAACGCAAGGTTCAGGAATACGAACAGCTTAAAGCTGAAATCGACGAGCTTAAACACACGCTGGAGTCTGAGAAAAGTGAGTAAACAATACAAAGTTGCCGTGGCGGGTACAGGCTACGTAGGTTTAAGCAATGCCATGCTGTTGGCGCAACACTACCAAGTTGTTGCGCTCGACATTTTGCCCGGCAAGGTTGAAATGCTTAACAACAAAGTTAGCCCAATTGAAGACAAGGAGATTGAGCTTTTCCTGCGCGAGAAGCCACTTCATTTCAAAGCCACTACCAACAAAGCAGAGGCCTACGCCAATGCAGACTTCGTCATTATTGCAACACCCACCGATTATGATCCCCAAACCAATTACTTCAACACACAGTCCGTTGAAGCAGTTATTCGCGATGTCATAGCAATCAACCCAACCGCATTGATGGTCATTAAATCAACTGTTCCGGTGGGCTATACAAGCAGGGTTCGCGAACAATTCGGTACAAGTAACCTTATTTTCAGCCCCGAATTTTTGCGTGAGGGGAAAGCCCTTTACGACAATTTGTACCCTAGCCGAATCGTGGTGGGTGAGCAAAGTGAGCGGGCAAAGGTATTTGCTAGCCTGCTTCAAGGCGGAGCCATTAAGCAAGACATTCCAGTGCTGTTTACCGACAGCACCGAAGCCGAGGCAATCAAACTGTTCAGCAATACTTATCTGGCCATGCGCGTGGCCTATTTCAACGAGCTAGACACCTATGCCGCCACACATGGACTAAACACCAAGCAGATTATTCAAGGTGTTTGCCTGGACCCACGTATTGGTAACCACTACAACAACCCCAGTTTTGGTTATGGGGGGTATTGTTTGCCAAAAGACACCAAACAATTGTTGGCCAATTACAAGGATGTACCGCAAACACTGATGAGCGCAATTGTTAATGCCAACAGCACCCGTAAAGACTTTATTGCGGAAGACATTTTGAAGTTAAAACCCAATGTGGTGGGTATTCACCGATTGGTGATGAAGGCGGGCAGTGACAATTTCAGGTCAAGCAGTGTGCAAGGGGTAATGAAACGCCTTAAAGCCAAGGGAGTAGAGGTAATTGTTTACGAACCCGCTTTAAATGAGCCCGAGTTTTTTAAAAGCAGGGTAGTGAACAACCTTTCTGAATTCAAACAACAAGCCAACGTTATTGTTGCCAATCGAATTACAGAAGACATTAGAGATGTCGCATTCAAGGTTTATACGCGAGATCTTTTTGGCAACGACTAGCAACGACTCACCCAGTAGTTCAATGACACAAGAACATCAAATTTTATTGGCCAACGGCCGCAAGTTTTCGGCCGATGCTGAAAACTCGATTTTAGACAATGCATTGCGACAGGGTGTTGCGCTTGAACACAGCTGTAAAAATGGGCGTTGTGGTGTTTGTAAAACCCAGTTACTCAACGGGCAAACTGAAGTGCTACAGCATGAGGAAAGCTTGCAGGAAGCTGAGAAACAGGCGGGCTTTATACTAACTTGTTGCCGAAAAGCCTTGGCTAATGTTGAAATTGATGCAGAAGACCTACCCGAACTTCAAGGCATTCAAACCAAAACAATTCCGGCACGTATCGATTCTTTAAAGTTTCTTACATCAAGTGTGGTGCAGGTTGTTCTTCGTACACCGCCAAACAACACCTTGCAGTTTTTGCCGGGGCAGTACATTAGTGTAATTGGGCCAAACGGCACTCGCCGAGCTTACTCGGTGGCCAATGCTCCGCGCGTTGATCATAAAATAGTGCTGCACATCAAAAAAGTTGAGCAGGGTGTACTTAGCCAGTATTGGTTTGAACAAGCCAAGGTGAACGATCTTTTGCGGCTTGAAGGGCCAATGGGCACCTTTTTTCTGCGTGACCAGCTGCCGCAAACATTAATATTGTTGGCCACTGGTACCGGGTTGGCACCCATACAAGCCTTGCTTGAAAAGCTACAGGCGCTTGCACAACAAGGGCAAACCTTACCCAAAATAGCCGTGTATTGGGGCAACCGCCATGAGCAAGATATTTATTGTGAATTACCGGTACAGCACATTTCGGGTGTTGAGGCACACTTGGTTTTGTCCCGCCCCGAGCAAGGCTGGGCGGGCCGTACAGGTTACGTGCAACAGGCTGTGCTTCAAGATTTCGGCAACTTACAAAATGCAGCATTATATGCATGTGGTTCTGGCAGCATGATAGCCAGCGCCAAAGCAGCCTTGCTTCAAGCTGGTTTGCCCGACAACCGTTTTTACTCCGATGCCTTTGTTAGCACCAATTAATTTCTAATACATACAAAACCAAACAGGAAACAACAATGAAAGCAGTCATTCTTGCCGGTGGCTTGGGTACGCGCCTTAGCGAAGAAACAAGTTTGAAACCAAAGCCCATGGTTGAAGTGGGTGGTATGCCAATTTTGTGGCACATCATGAAAATGTATTCACACCATGGCATTAACGATTTCGTGATTTGCTGTGGCTACAAAGGATATGTGATCAAAGAATACTTTGCGAACTACTTTCTTCATCAATCAGACGTTACCTTTGACATGCGCAGTAACACCATGGACGTTCACCACAAGCGCGCCGAACCTTGGACAGTTACGCTTGTTGACACTGGCGAGAATTCAATGACCGGTGGCCGCCTGGGCCGGGTGCGCAAGTACATTGAAAATGATGAAATGTTCTGCTTCACCTATGGCGATGGCGTGGGCGATATCGACATTGGTGCCTCCATTGCCTTTCACAAGCAGCATGGCAAAGCGGCAACACTGACCGCTACTTATCCTCCAGGGCGCTTTGGCGCGCTGGATATTCGTGAAGGCAAAGTGCTTAACTTTAAGGAAAAACCCAAAGGCGATGGCGCCATGATCAATGGCGGCTTTTTTGTTCTTAGCCCAAAGGTGCTCAGCTATCTTGGTGGTGACGATACCGTATGGGAACAAGCCCCTTTGCAAGGCTTGGCTGAAGATGGGCAGCTAATGGCCTTTGAACACCAAGGCTTTTGGCAACCCATGGATACCTTGCGAGATAAGCACCTGCTTGAGGAACTGTGGGCCACTGGCAAAGCACCATGGAAAAAGTGGGACTAAGTACAACAGGGCTATACAAATGCACAAACAATTCAATTCTGGGTTTTGGCAAGGCAAGCGGGTTTTTTTAACCGGCCACACGGGCTTTAAAGGCGGTTGGGCTGCATTGTGGTTGCAGCACATGGGGGCGCAGGTAAAAGGTTTCGCGTTAAACCCGCCCAGCACACCTTCACTGTTTGAATGTGCCAAAGTGGCCAGCGGAATGCAAAGCGACATTGGCGATATTCGCGATCGCGATGCTATCGCCAACAGTATGCGCGCATTTAACCCCGACATTTTAATTCACATGGCGGCGCAACCCCTGGTGCGTTTAAGTTACCGCGAGCCTGTGGAAACCTACGCTACCAATGTAATGGGTACTCTGCATGTATTCGAGGCCGCACGGCAATGCCCTAATTTGCGCGCCATCGTGAACATAACCACTGACAAATGTTATGAAAACCGCGAATGGGAATGGGGCTACCGCGAAAACGAACCCATGGGTGGGCACGACCCCTACAGCAACAGTAAGGGCTGCGTTGAACTGGTAACCAGTGCCTATCGAAAATCGTTTTTTAGTGCGCCGGGTACTCCTGCATTGGCCAGTGTGCGCGCAGGCAACGTGATTGGCGGTGGCGACTGGGCCGAGGACAGGCTGATTCCCGACATCTTGAAAGCCTTTGAAAATAAACAGCCCGTGGTAATTCGTAACCCCCATGCAACCCGGCCATGGCAGCACGTACTCGAGCCGCTGCGCGGTTACTTTATGCTGGCTGAACAGCTGTACCACGATGATAAAAAACAGTTTGCAGACGGCTGGAATTTTGGCCCAGTTGAAGACGATGCAAAACCAGTTCAGTGGATTGTAGAAAAAATGGTGGGTATGTGGGGAAGCGGTGCAAGCTGGCAGCTTGATGCCGGGCAAAACCCCCACGAGGCCAATTATTTGAAACTTGATATTTCAAAAGTGAAAAAGCATTTGGGCTGGCACCCAAGTTGGGGGCTTCAAACAGCCTTACAGCGAATTATTGAATGGCACCAAGCTTGGCTAAGTGGCCAGGCGATGCAACAAACCTGCCTGAATCAAATTAACGAATACATTAATTGCAGTAACAAGGAAACACAACAATGAGCGAACCTATTACATTCCACAAAACCAACCCGGAAGCCCTGCGCGCGCAAATTGCGGAACTGGTTCAGCAGTATGCGGATGCAGTACACGCACCCAAAGCGTTTGTACCCGGCGAAAGTGCCGTACCAGTTTCAGGCAAAGTGGTGGGCGCGCCTGAAATTCAAATGATGGTTGAAGCCAGCCTCGATTGCTGGTTAACTACCGGGCGATTTAACACCATGTTTGAAGCCCGCTTGGCCAAGTTTTTGGGTGTTAAGCATGTGCTTACAGTGAATTCAGGTTCATCTGCCAACCTGGTGGCTTTTTCAACATTAACAAGCCCCAAGCTGGGCGACCGTGCAATTAAACCTGGTGATGAAGTAATTGGCGTGGCCGCTGGTTTCCCGACCACTGTAAATCCAATTTTGCAGTTTGGTGCTGTACCCGTATTTGTAGATGTAGACCTACATACCCACAATATTGATGCCACAAAAATTGAAGCTGCAATAAGCCCCAAAACCAAAGCAATTATGTTGGCGCACAGCTTGGGCAACCCTTTCAACCTGGATGTGGTTACCGCCCTGTGCAAGAAGTACAACCTTTGGCTGGTTGAGGATACTTGCGATGCACTGGGTGCCAAATACAACGGCCAAACAGTGGGTACCTTTGGTGACATTGCAACATTAAGTTTTTACCCCGCCCACCACATTACGATGGGCGAAGGTGGTGCTGTATTTACCAATAACGATGAATTGAAAGTAATTGCAGAAAGCTTCCGCGACTGGGGCCGCGATTGCTATTGCCCACCCGGTAAAGACAATACCTGTAACAAACGCTTTTGCTGGAAGTTGGGTGAACTACCCGAAGGCTATGACCACAAGTACACCTATAGCCACGCTGGTTACAACCTGAAGATTACAGACATGCAAGCTGCTTGCGCACTGGCGCAAATGGACAGGCTTGAAGGATTTATTGCAGCCCGTAAGGCGAACTATGAATACCTGCGTAGCAAGCTTGAAAACTTGCAAGATTACTTCCACTTGCCGGTAGCCACTCCAAATTCCGAACCTTCCTGGTTTGGCTTTCCTTTGGTGTTGAAAGAGGAAAGTGGCGTGAAGCGGGTTGACCTGTTGAACTACCTAGACCAAGCCAAAATTGGAACGCGTTTGCTGTTTGCTGGAAACCTGACGCGACAGCCGTACATGATTGGGCGCAACTTCCGAATAAGTGGCGACCTAACCAATACTGATATTGTGATGAACCAAACTTTCTGGTTGGGAGTATATCCAGGGTTGAACACCAAGCATTTGGATTACGTGGTGCAAAAGCTGGAAGAGTTTTTTGGAATCGGATTTTAAATAAAGAATATTCAAGTGTGTATTAAATAGTTCAGTAAGATGGATTGATGCGCCGCGAAGACATAAATCAAAAAAATTTCTGAGTTGAGAGCTGATGAAAATAATAGTAACTGGAGCTGCAGGATTTATAGGGATGCACACTTGCATTGCCTTGTTGAAAAAAGGTTATGAAGTGGTTGGGGTTGATAATATAAACGATTATTATGATATCAATCTGAAGCTTTCTCGAATTGAAAAAATTAAAGAGTATCCTAAGTTCAAATTCGAGAGAAAAGACATAACAATAAAAGAAGAAATAGATTCAATATTTGAAAGATTTAAACCCGAGAAGGTAGTGCATTTAGCTGCACAGGCGGGTGTAAGATATAGTCTAGTAAATCCTGAAATTTATATAAAAACAAATATAAATGGATTTTTTAATGTGCTAGAAAATTGTCGAAAAAATTCAATTAAACATTTTTTATATGCGAGTAGTAGCAGTGTGTATGGCGGAAACAAAAAGGTTCCGTTTTGCGAGTCTGATAAAGTAGATAATCCAGTAAGTTTGTACGCAGCTACGAAAAAATCAAATGAGTTAATGGCATATACGTATAGTCACTTGTTCGGCATGCAAACCACAGGATTAAGATTTTTTACGGTCTATGGCCCGTGGGGGCGACCAGATATGTCTCCAATGATATTCACAAGATCAATTCTTGCGGGTCAAGAGATCGATGTTTTTAATCATGGAAATATGAAGCGTGATTTTACGTATATTGACGACATAGTTGATGGAATAATAAAAATAATTGAAAAAGAAGTTGGGCGACAAAATATGGAGGGGGAGATTGGATATGCTGAAGAGATTGATGGACTAGCGACAAGTCAAATATATAATATAGGAAATAGTAAGTCTGTAGGGTTGCTGGAGTATATTAAAATTCTAGAGGATGAATTAGGTGTAAAGGCGAAAAAGCGATATCTTCCGATGCAGTCTGGGGATGTTTTTGAAACATATGCAGACATTTCAAAAATTAAAAAGGCTTCTGGATTTGAGCCAAATACAAGATTAGTTGATGGAATAAAGAAATTTATTGAGTGGTATAGGTGCTATTACAAATAAGTAAAATACTGAAAATTTGGGTGCAAGTAAATAAGTTTTAGAGTTTTTGGCAGATAGGTCTGATAAATTTACTAAATTGATTCCAGATTTATTAAGGCTCATGTAGTTTAAATGATGATTTTTTGTGTGTGATAAGTTGCTCCTGAGTTGGTGTATAAAGTAGGATCGAATAATCTGCACTGGGTTTAGTTGGATTTAATTTTATATTATTCGATTTATATTGATTTAGATTGAAGAACGATGCTTAAGATTTCGGTTAATGTATTTTTACCTTGAAAAGGGAACAAAGAGTGAGTGGATATCAAGAATCTGATGCTGAGGTATTGCTGGGAATACTGATCCCTACTAGAAATAGATTAAGAGAATTGCAGCTCACGCTTGAAAACCTGAAAGAGTCCATAGAGGCAGATGGAGAGATATTAAACATATCAATACTTATCGGTGATAATGCTTCAGAAGATGGAACAGGAGAATTCCTTAAAAATTCAAATTACAGCTATTATATCAATGAAAAAAATTTAGGGATTACTCAAAACATAATTAAAGGGATTGATCTGTTGAGATGTAAATATGTTTGGATATTTGGTGATGACGACCTAATACCCGAAACGGCAATCTCAAATATAGTTGGAATTCTTAAAGAAGGAAGAACTAGCCATCTATGGCTGCCATCGTTAAGTTTTATGGAGTCTAAAGAATTAGATCTCAAAAAAAGAACGGTAATTGAAAAGCTATATAAGTTGCCAAATAGAACTTTCTTTGAAGAATATGATCGTGATAGCGGATTTATTACATCAAATATATATAGAAAAGAGATTCTAAATAAAGGTATTGAATATTTAATACGTAGTGGATTGAAAGACACAAATAATTATTTTATCAGGGCGGTGTCATATTATATTGTCTGTAATGAAGGCACGTGTAAGTTAGAAGGGTTGAATGTATTTAAAAGGGTAGGAAATGGAAGTAGCTTTACTAAAACGCCACGAGAAATGCTGAAAACCTTTATGCTCGATGTCAATGAACTTATGCCAATAATTAGGAAAATTGACATAAATGTATACAAGATTCAAAAAGAAAAGGCACGGAGTAATTTTATTATGCACATCATTGTGGTTTACACCATAGAGGAGTGGCGAAAAATTTTGCAGCGAGAGTATGTGCTTTACCGATCGCCTTTTGTTCTTTTAATGCTTTTGCTTGGAAGACGTGGCGTTGATTTTACCTACCGACTTTACAAGAGATTAAGGGGCTCGCCCGTACCTTCTGTTCTCATGCAAAATATAAATAGATATGAAGATTAGCAATTATGTTTACCAAGTACTCGGGCGAGTATTGCCACAAGTGTTTGGGGTGGTTTCACAGTTTGTTTTTATAACTGATGGTGGAGCAGGTGATTTTTCTAGATTTTGGATTGTTGTAATTTCGTGGACTTTACTTTATTCATTAATTGGTGGGAGTGTAGATACGCTATTTCAGAAAGAAAATGATCCGAAGAGGTTTAATTCCGCTCTTCTGTTTAAATTAGTTGTTGCATTTCTTGTGTCTGCATTGGTTGTTTTATATTCTTATTATGGGGGATATGAAATTATAGAAGTGCTTTATTTAACGTCTGCACTTATTATGCAAGCAACATTAAGTTTGTGTCTGGTGATTTTCAGAATAACGGATAAAGATGAATACACAGTTTTGCCTAAATTGTATCAGGCAGTCTTACTCTTAGTTCTGACATTTACTGTTGAAATAAATGGCTTAGTTGATTACTCAAGAATATATTTTTGGAGTTGGGCCTCTGCTACAAGTCTTGTATTAGTTGTGGTGTATTCGAAGGTGGGGGATTTCAAGGAAAAATGGCTCTACTTTTATCTTCAGCGTCTTCCTTTTAAACCTTTAATGTCTATTGGTTTTTCCACATTGGTTTTTCAGTTCTATTTCAATATTGATTTCTTGATTTTGGACATGCTTGAGATGGATCAGGCGTCGGCAAAATATAGATTCAATTTCATGATCGTTAGCTCAATTATTCCATTGGTGTCCGCCTTTAATGTGATATTTTTCTCTCGATTGGTTGATGCTAAGGAACTTAACGACATTAATAGATTAATTCAAATTAATTCAGTTATTTTGTTGTTTATATTTATTCTTTTTTTCTTTTTTCTTGGGGTTGTGTATCCAATTTTCGCACTGAAGTTGTTTTCCGAGACACTTAAGAATTTAGATGATGGATTGTATTTATATTTGGTAATTGGATTTTTTTTAAACAGTATGGCTACCATGTTTAGCTATTTAATAATAAAACACGATAAATATTCGATTTATTTAATTGCAAATATAAAAATTCTTTTGATTTCTGGTGTGTCATCGTATTTGTTTATTAATTATTTTGAGGAAGCTGGTGCGTATTGGAATTCTATTTTCGTAAATACCACTGTTCTCTTTGTTTTTTATTTCACCTGGAAATCTATTCTAAGAAAAAATCTTTGCTCTAAACCACCAACACTTCCTGTTATCGATGGAGTTGTGAAATCTACGTGTGGTGATTAAATTTATAGGCCAATTATAAATTGGCGTTTTATTAGGGCTATGTATGTTTAATAATCTCAAGTAGGCAGAAAATGACAGATAAATTTGTATTGGTAACAGGTGGTGCCGGATATATCGGGTCACACGTTGCTGTGGAGTTGTTAGCATCTGGATTCAATGTGGTAATTTTAGATAATTTTTCTAATTCATCACTTCGGGTATTCGAGAGGATCGAGAAAATATCTGGAAAACGACCGAGGATGATCAAAGGTGATGTAAGAGATGTGAACGTTGTAAACGCCATTTTTAAAGACTATAAAATAGATTCCGTGCTTCATTTTGCCGGTCTAAAATCTGTAGGAGAAAGCGTCAGTAATCCTTTAGCATATTATGATAATAACTTTAGTGGTACGGTGAATCTGTTGGCGGCCATGGCCAACGCTTCAGTGTATAAATTTGTGTTTAGTTCATCTGCCACAGTATATGGTAAATATTGCGAAATGCCTGTGTCTGAATCATGTAAGAATTTGGATCCTAGTAACCCTTACGGTCGAACTAAATTGATGCTTGAATCACTGTTAACGGATTTATGTCAATCTGACCGACGTTGGAGGGTGGCTGTACTAAGATACTTCAATCCAATTGGGGCTCACGAAAGCGGATTGTTGGGTGAGGATCCAAGTGGTACTCCTAGTAATTTGTTACCTTATATTTCAAAGGTAGCTATCGGCAACCTTTCAAAAGTTCAGGTGTTTGGACGTGATTATGATACTCCGGACGGTACTGGCATTCGCGATTACATCCACGTGATGGATTTAGCGCTTGGGCACCTACAAGCGCTGCGTGTGCTTAATGAACGAGAGGGTATAGGCCTATGGAACTTAGGCACGGGTAGAGGATATAGCGTGCTTGAAGTCATCAGAATGTTTGAGCTTGTCTCTAACAAAGAAATTCCATTTGAATTTGTGGAGCGTAGACGAGGTGACGTCGCAAATTGCTTTGCAGATCCCTCGAAAGCCAAATCGGAACTTAATTGGGTAGCAAACAAAGGATTAAAAGAAATGATAGTTGACACATGGAATTGGCAGTTAAAAAATCCCAATGGATATCATTAAAAAATCTGCTATTTCAATTCGGAGCCTTTAGTTAGTCGGTCCTGAGATATTCGGCAGACTGCATGAGCATTGGCGTTGATATGGAAATCAGCAAGTAGGTTTTGCAAGAAAATGACTAAAATGGGGTTGTTTTCTTGCAAATTTTAGTTAGTTTTTTTCATGTCGATTCGCTCAAAGTGGACCAGCCCCAAGACGAATTATTTCGCTCCCGCTTTGAGAACATGATCGACATGAATCATCCCTTGGTGAAGCTGGGTCAAGGCGTCGACTGGGAAGTTTTTGATCAAGAATTTGGCAAGCGTTACGCTGCCAAAGTGGGCAGGCCGGCCACGCGAACATGGCAGATTGTTGGTCTGACGTATTTGCAATTTATATACGATATGAGTGATGAATCAGTGGATGAGCGCTGGGTTGAGTCTCCATATTGGCAACACTTCACTGGTGAGGAGTATTTCCAGCACGACTTCCCGCTGCACCCGACCACGCTTGTGAAGTGGCGCATAAAGATTGGAGAGGAAGGCTGTGAGTGGCTTCTGACTTAAACCCTGCAAGCAGGCAAAAAGCTCGGCGTTTAAAAAACCAGTAGCCTGTACAAAGTGGTGGTGGACACCACCTGCATGGAGAAAGCCATTGCCCACCAAGTGGACAGCAAGCTGTTCAATCGTATGTGTGAGCACCTGGTCAAAGAGGCAGAAAGTTTGAACATCAACTTGCGGCAGAACTACAATCGGGTTGCACCGCAACTGGTGAAGAAAGCGGCCAGCTAAGGCCACGCCAGATAGTACGCCCGCATGCGCAAGGCAAGCAACAAACTGAGACCCATTCTGGGTTGCGTGATTCGCGACATTGAACGTAAGGCGCAAACTTGCAATACCGCTTTGACGACCAGGATGACCGATCTGCTAACACTAGCCAAACGCCTGAAGGCACAGCAGAAGAAAAACAGCAAAGACAAGGTGTACGCAATACACGCCCCAGAGGTGGCGTATCTTGCCAAAGGCAAGGCTATAAATCCGTATGAGTTTGGAGCTAAGGTGTCGATTGCAGTAACAGCCAAAGACAGTTGGGTGGTCGGTGCGAAAACCTTCAAAGGCAACCCGTACGATTGGAATACCTTGGACGAAGCGTTTGACCAGATCAAAGCCATCACGAATCACACACCCAAGCAAGTTTATGTGAACCGAGGTAACCGGGCTGCGTATTTCGGGCAACAAACCGATGTGATTATCACAGGGCAAAAGCGACACAGCAAAGCCACCAAGCGGTGGATGAAACGGCGAAACAGCGTGGAGCCGATCATCTGACACCTGAAAGCCAGACACAAAATGCAGCGCAACTGGCTCAAAGGCCACTTGGGCGACATCATGGCACCCAAGTGGCAGCAAGCGGCTTTAATTTGAAAAAAATCTTGAGAGCCTTGACTCTTTTTGCGCCCAAAACATACGGGCTGATTATGGCGTTGTTGACTGATTTTTGTGCGAAAGCAAAAAAATCAAACCATCACCCGAATCAAATCAACGGTTTGTTGGTGGCGTGGTTGGAGAAACAGAGTTATTCAGGACCAACAAGATAGTCGAGGGAAATTATTTAGGTTGATGGTCGGAAGAAATTAAAGTGTCGAGGCTTTAAATTTAATAGGGTCACTACTGTGGTGATATTGAGAGAAGGGTGATTCTTAATTCCTGTTGTAAAATGAAATTCGACTCATTTAAGTGATAAGAGTTTTTAATTGAAAAATACCTTTCCGTATGTCGTCAAAAAGATAATAAAAATTTTTAATAGAAAATTAGAATGAGATTCTGAAACGTTTTCGTGAGATAGGATAAAAAAGAGATGGAAAACACGGTAATCTTGACCAACACCCCTACTCCTTATCGTGTAAGTTTTTTTAATGAGCTTGCAAGACTAAGTGGCTCTAGTTCTTTACAATTTGAAATCCTGTTTATTACAGAAAAAGAAAAAGGACGAAACTGGTGTATAAATGAAGAGTATAAATTCCACCATACATTATTCAACTCATGGGAAATTAAATTTGGTAATTATTTTTTTAGATTGAATTTAAAGGTAATACATCATTTGTTGGGAATTAAAGGACACTGGATACTCGGATCTAGCTGGAATGAACCAGTAGTTGTCATAATAACCATACTTAAAAGGCTGGGCCTTATACGATCAAGGTTGTCGTTCTGGAGTGAGGCAAATGTTTTAACATTAGGGGCAAGAAAGAAATCCATAATAAAAGGAAAACTAAGACGTTTTGTGCTGAATTCTGCCGATGGTTTCTATTATGTCCCTGGGTTTATGGCCGAAAAATCTTTGGAAGAATGGGGTATAAGCGCCAAAAACCGATTTGTAAGATTGCCAAACACTCCTTCAAGGGAGTTTTATTTGAATAGAAACACATGGGTTGGATCTAATGATGATAGGAAAATATTGTTAATTGTTGGCCGTTTAGAAGAAAGACTTAAAGGTATATTGAATTTTATATCATCAATTGATGGTGATTTGCTTGAAGAAATAAAGATAAGAATAATAGGGGGGGGGTGTGATCATATAAAGTACCAAGCTTACATAAGGAGTAATAATCTTGATTCGTGTGTGGAGTTAATGGGCGTTTTCTCTGAGATGCAGGTGGTTGAGGAAATTAAGTGTTGCGATGTGTTTTGTTTGCCGTCTTTCTCTGACCCAAGTCCATTGGCTCTAGTTGAGGCAATAACTATCGGGGCGCCTGTTCTTGTCTCACGGAACTGCGGTAATCATTATGAGGCAGTTGATGAGGCAAGGAATGGATATACTTTTGATCCTAAATCAAAGGTAGAAATTAATGCTAAATTGAGATTAATGCTAAAAAATAAAGATGAATTAAAAGCGTATTCAAGGCATAGTGTAAATTTGTCTGACAGGAACTATTGCCTTGAGAGTATTGCCAAAACTGTGATTGAAAGTTTTAACCTAATAGAATCTTAGTATTAGTATGTACGGAGTATAAAATATTATATGAATCACGGAGTCGAGTATTTGCGTGTCTTGGCGGTGATGCTAGTTCTAATATATCATTCTGTTGGAAGCTTATATGCTTATGGGGTTGGGGATATGCTACATAAGCAATTTACTTCACTAATGTATTCAGGCGTAGATTTATTTTTTGTAATATCTGGGTACGTAATAGGAAGTTCCTACTTAAAAAGCATGAATTTCAATTCGACGAGTTTTTTGACAATGCGTCTGATTAGAATTTTACCATCTTATTACCTGTTAAGTTTTATGTTGTTGTTTATACAGTTTACTGATCCACTTGGTAGCGTGAACTCTGAGGTAGATTTAGAGAAGTTTTTTTTAAGCCTAGGTATGTTGTCGTGGTTATTTTGGGAGAAATCCCCTTACCTGTATGTTGGTTGGAGTTTGGAATATGAGATGGGTTTTTACTTATTATTTGTATTGTCGATTGTTTTTTTAAACAATACAAAGGCTCGCTTAGTTTTTCTGTGTTCTTTGATATTGCTGTTGGTTATATTGTTTCGATTGGATTGGTTGTTCTTTGAGTTTTTTGTTGGTCTGATTCTGTCGTGGTTTATTCAAAGTAATCTGAAAAAAAGTTTAAAAAATCTTGTCGCGTTAGTATTAATATTCATCGGTTTTGCTTTAATAACTAACTATAGCGAATTCGAGCGATCCATTAAATTTGGTTTTTTTTATGGTGGATTGGTAATGTTGATTGCTAATTTCAAATTTGTAGGGAACAGTTATATATTGAGTGTTGCATCTGCGACCTACTCGGTTTATCTCATTCAGGTGTTTACAATACCATTTTTAGTTAAAGTTTTTGTGCGTTTGAATATCGATGCTGCTGTAATTTTAACCATTTGTATTGTATTAGTAACCGTAGTTTGTGGTCTCATTTGGCATACTTACATTGATCTTCCTTTGAGAAATAAATTAAAAAAAGTTCTTCTTTAAAATTTTTGCATAGGTTGTTTTTGTGATAATTTCTTTAAGTGTTCTGGCTTTATTATCATTGATATCTTTGTATCTTTTTTTAAATAAGGGTCATTATTTTTTTCTTGGGATGGTGCTGAGTAATAGTATACTAATATTTTTAGTTGCTTATGGTTACTTGAATATAGAGCAACTTCATTATTCTGTGCTTAATCGAGTGGGTAGTATTAGATTTGATTATTTAACTGAAATTGTTTATTATTTTGTTTATCCTGTTTTTCTACTTTTTGTAATTTCTCTCTCAATTGAGAGGAAAAGAGTTAGGGGTTTTAAAATACCGATAGGGGTATTTCGTATACCGCACCCTGTTGAAATTGCATTTATTTCATTTATGATTTCCTTGGTTGTTTTTCTACTTTCTGATACTGTTCTAGATTATCCATATCCTCTTCAGAAACCAGGTGTGGTTTTGCCTAATTTTTTGGTAAATGCGAATGCATTTATCTCCTATTTGGCATTGTATTCAGTTTCTAGCCGATCTGATATCTTGGCCAAGTTCCTCCTTCTCGTGTTGTTTATTGCAGCAACGGTACTGGGTACTTTGTTGACAAGTGGGTCCAGAGGGGTATTGTTTGCGTTGGTATTTTTATTGTGTCTTCAACAATTGTTGATTATCAAAGACAGGTTTAAAATCGCTGATTTTCTTATATTGTTTGTTTTAATCGCATATGCTGTATTTTTGTTCAGTTTATGGCCATATTTGCGGGGTGATTTGTATCAATCTAGTTTTTTAGACAGTTTTATCTTGTCTATTAATAGAGCATTTTTTCGTAGTGATGGACTGAGTTTTTTTGACTCAATTCCGATGTTTCCTCAGTCAATATTCCATTTTATTTATGTCGTTCATCTTAATTTGAACGAGTCTGGGAAGGATTCAATTGATTTAGTTAATTTTATATATCAACAACTGCCTTCTTTTTTGGATGGGTATTTTTATGATCGTCCTTTAAACGATGCGTACGCCCTTATGGATTATTTTTTTCATGGTGGTGGGTTTTTCTACTTAGCGAATTTGGCGTGGTATGGAAATTATTTTTCATTTGTTTTTTCTGTTTCTTTGCTAGTTTTTATTGTTTACTTGTTTGAAACACGATTTCCAATGAGTAAGAATGGGGATGTTTTTTGTTATTACTTCAGTTTTTTGATCTTTATTGTTGGCTTGTTTTATGGAATACAGCCATTATTGCGATCCTTTCAGATTGGAATTCTGTTGCTAACTATTTTTAGATTCTATGAGTTGTTAACTGTGAGAAGACGCCGATGAATAAAGTGTTGTTTTTTGTTGGAGATGTTGATAATCCCTCTTCTGGTCCGTTCCAGGCGTCTATTAATATTGTTAAATCTCTCGAGGATAAAGGGATTTGTGCGCGAGTGATTGGAAATTGCGATTCTAAATTGTTCTCAGTTAACGTGTCGTCAAACATTATAGGCCTTCCGCGATTTGGTCCATCTTTTTTGCAATTTAGTTTGTTTGGTGTATACAGGCTCTTTAAGGAGGTTAGGTCTTCAAGCATAGTGTTCGTTGAAGGTGTCTGGTTTTTGTCTTTAGTGTGGTTTTTAATATTTAGCTTTATATTTACGAATAAGAAGTTTGTTTTATCTCTCCACGGAAATTTCAATCCTTACGCTTTAGGTGTTTCGTCTAGTCGAAAGTATATATTTTCGAAATTATTTTTTCCTATTCTTTTGAGGCGGTTTATACTGAGGTTGTTAACCGAAAAAGAGAAAGATTATGCTCAGGAATATTTGAAGAGTCTTGGTCTTTCGATTCGACGTTATACTGTCATAAGTAATCCAGTTATTTTTGACGACTTTCTGAATTGTGACGACACAGGTAGTAAATATTTTTTATACCTTGGTCGTTTAGATCCCATTAAAAATATTGAGTTGCTTTTATCTCTTTGGTGTAATCGCTCAGTGCTTAGTGAGTATCAGTTATTAATTGCTGGTAGTGGACTCCCTAGCTATGTCGATCATTTGCGAAGGACATGTACTTGTGACGGGGTTGTATTTGTTGGTTTCGCAGATCCAACAATGAAAAGTAAATTATTCTGCGAGGCCACTGGTGCATTTCTACTGTCATATTCCGAGGGATTGCCTGTGGCGGTATTAGAGTCTCTGTCATTCGGTTGTCCAGTGATTATATCTCATGAGGTTTATTCTGACAGTCTTCACGGATTGACGGGAATTTTTAAACTTTCGCCTAATTCTTGCCAAACTGAGTTCGATTCCTTTTTGGTTGAATGTTTATCTTTTAACCAAGATCCGAAAGAACGAATTGATCTTATTTCGAGGTTTTCTATTTCTAGTTTATCAGAGAGATTTATAAATTTAAGTGTTAAAGTCTATGAGTAAGCACCCAAGTATTGGAGTCTGCGGTGATTTTGAGTGGGATCACTACGAGGCTATGTTTTGTAGGTCTTTGCGCCGCAATGGATATATCGTCCAAGAGTTTAGGTTCCCCCGGAAATTGCCCGCATTATTGAGGAAACTTATTTATAAATTTCCTATCTTTTCTTATTTATTGTTCTTAAATCATTTTTTTTTACTTTTCATCATTCTTTTTTCAAAGTTGCCTGTGGTTTTTTTTTGGCGCCCAGTTATCTTGCCTCCGTTTTTTTTTCGTGTTCTTCGTTTTTTTGAGATCACCGTAGTCATTTATCATAATGATGATCCTCAGGTTTCTGATGCTTCTATTTTTTCGCGGTGGTATTTGTTTAACAAGAATGTCGCTGTTGCTGATATCAGCCTTTTTTATCGTGATAAAACTAAGGATGAATATCGCGCACTATGTCATGGTAAAATTGGATTGCTTTACCCATTTGTGGAAGGTGTACGTTTCTCCGGGTCCTCTAATGTTTTATGTCTAGATCACTACCCCAGAGGCGCTTTCGATCTAGTGTTCATTGGTCATTACGAAGAAGATGGTAGGTTAGACCTACTCACGGAGGTTGTTCGATCAGGTTTTACTGTTCGAATTTATGGATCCGGATGGCCTCAAAATTATCCTGATTTGGGCATCCATAATGCATCTATTTATCCTGTATATGGAGACTCCTATTTATCAGCCTTGCGCTCTGGTACTTTTGCTTTATGTCTATTGTCAAAGAAGAATCGGGATCAATATACCAGACGGTGCTTTGAGATTCCGTTATCTGGTGTGGTGATGATATCAGAGCGAAGTGATTTCTTAGAAGAATTTTTCGTTGAAGGTACTGATGTTATTTTTTTCGACAATCTTTATCGATTGCCTCTTGTACTCGAGGATTATTTGACTACTGGTTCGGATCTTTTATTAAATATTTCTAAGGGCGCATATTCTAAGGTTATCAACTCTCAGTTTGAGGTTGATTTCTTAACAAAAAATTTTATGCAAGAATTTATAATAAAAAAATGACTGATATGGAGTTAGTATCGTTTAGAATTTCTTTGTTGAATAAATTTGGCCGGATTATTTGGACTTTTATATGGTTCTTATTATATCGGCCTTCGCCAATTGTTTGTCATGGCTGGCGGAGGTTTTTGTTGAGAAGATTCGGTGCTAAGGTCGGCCTGAGAGTTCATCCTTATCCTACTGCAAGAATTTGGGCTCCATGGAATCTTGTTATGGAAGATGATGCCTGTCTTAGTCATAACGTTATTTGTTACAACGTAGCCCCAGTCTATCTCGGTAAGAGAGTGACTGTCAGTCAATATAGTCATTTGTGCACTGCTACCCATGACTATACCGACCCATTTCTACCACTCCTGGTGGCCCCAATTCGTATTGAAGATTTCGCATGGGTTACAGCAGACGTTTTTGTTGGTCCAGGTGTAACTATAGGTGAAGGCGCGGTTGTTAATGCCAGATCAAGCGTATTTTCAGACATCGAGGCGTGGACTGTTGCCAAGGGATATCCTGCGAAGTCCTATAAGAAGCGTGTGTTAAGGGGTATTCACGAGTGAATCTATCAATTGTCGTTTTGACCAAGAATGAGTCGATTCACCTAGAGAGATGTCTTCTAAGTGTTGCGGACTTAGCGGATGAGATTGTGGTCGTGGATTGTGGGTCTGTGGACAACACCTGCGATATTGCTAATAAATTCGGTGCAAGGCTTTTTAACAACACCTGGATTAACTACAGCTCTCAGTTTAAATTCGGTGTATCAAATATTTCGTCAAATTCTAATTGGGTCATGCGTATTGATGCGGATGAGTATTTGACTGATGAGCTTAAATCATCTGTTCGTGAGTTTCTAGCTGACGTGCCACACCATATTGATGGAGCCTACTTCCCAAGGCGGATGGCATTTATGGGTCGGCATATAAAACATGGTGGCATCTTCCCGGCCTATATGCTGCGCTTATTTCGCGTGGGTAAAGGTGAAATCGAAGATCGTTGGATGGATGAGCACATAAAGGTGCAGGGCGATACTGTAGTGCTGAACGGCGAGTTGATTGACGATAACCTCAATTCACTTACATGGTGGACCGACAAGCACAACAAGTATGCATCACGTGAAGCGGTTGATTTGCTTAACTTGGAATTTGCTTTTATGAAGAATGATTCTGTGGCCTCAGCCAAGGGAGGTTCCCAGGCTGGATTGAAGCGATGGGTGAAAGAAAAGATTTACGCTAGGCTCCCCGTGGGGTTTAGGGCGATGGCCTATTTCCTATACCGGTACGTGGTGCGACTTGGATTTCTCGATGGTAAGGAGGGGACCATGTTTCATTTCCTCCAAGGATATTGGTATAGGTATTTGGTGGATTGCAAGGTGTATGAGGTTAAGAGACATATGAGTATTCATGACTTGGATATCAAGTTAGCAATCGAAAAGGTGTTGGATATTCGCCTGTAATTCCGTTGTCACTAGTTTGACCATACTTAAATTTCTCCAGAAAATATACTCCACTACTTTTTGTATTTTTCCTCTAGTTAGATGGTAATGAGCTGGTTCACTTCTAATTGACACTAAATTGAGTAGAAATCGCGCGGCACGTTGGAAGTTTCGACGCCGGTGCCCTTTGTTGGGCTGTTCCGAATATGTGTTGTTGCAGCAGCTAACTAGACGAAGAGTGAAAGGCGTGTGGTATAAATCCGCTGTTATGCTGCATCCAAAACAAGTAGCTGTGCGTTAGTCGGTAAAGTATAGCTATAGTCAGCGTAAATTCTCGTTATTTTTTTATTGATCTCCCGACAGGAAGACTACGTCAAATGTTCTTTGCAAGAAAGTTCAGCATTGCTGCGTTCCTATGCATCCCGCTTTTGGGTGCCTGCGCATTTCCAGGCCAGTATTTCGGCATTGATGCAGAAAAAGGCAACTCTCAAGAGGTTGCTGCCAATGGTGTGGACTACACCTTAACGCCGATTGATGCCGTTTCCTTGAATGCTTTGGCTTCAAGAAGTTCAGCACAAGCCGAACTTGTGCCAGCAAAATTTACCACTGAAGCCGGGGCTTACCAGTACCTGATTGGTGTGGGCGATTTAGTGCGTATTACTGTATGGGATCACCCCGAGCTGACCAACCCCGCCGGCAACACCACAGGGCAATTGCAAGGGCAAGTGGTGTTGCCCGACGGTACTTTTTACTTTCCCTTTTTGAACAAAGTAAAAGCCGCCGGGCGCACCACCGATGAAATACGGGTGGAAATGACCCGCAATCTCGAAAAGTTCATCCGTAGCCCTCAGGTGGATGTATACATTCAACCCAACGGGTTTCGCTCGCAAAAAATTTACGTCAGCGGCGAGGTTGGCCAGCCCGGCTTTTTCCCGATTACCGATGTACCCACCCGGCTAAGCGATGCAATTGCGCAAGCTGGCGGCCTAAGCAAGGAAGCTGATTTAAGCAACGTAACCCTTCAGCGCAACAATCAAACGGTTGTGTTAGATGCCTATAGGTTGCTTTATCAAGGTGATTTGTCGCAAAACATATTGCTTCAAAACGGCGATGTATTGAATATTCCAGACAGGCGTTTGCGCAAGGTATTTTTGATGGGTGAGGTTGTGCAGCCATCGTCCTTCATCATGCCGGTGGGCAAATTAACCTTGGCTGAAGTGTTAAGCGACATTGGTGGCATAAACCAAAACACCGCAAACGCGCAGCAGGTGTATGTTATACGCCAGGCCGTAGTTGATGCCGCAAGCCAACCCAAGCTGAACATATACCATTTGGATTCAACCAGCCCCACTAGCGTGCTGTACGCCGACCAGTTTGAAATGCAGCCGCGAGACGTAGTGTACGTAGACCCTGTAAGGTTGGTTCGTATCAATCGTTTGTTGGGTACTATATTGCCTAGCTTGCAAGTTTTACCTGCCGTGCGGTCCAATATCCGAGTGCTGGAAGGCGAATAAACAGAGAAATATAGCGTGAACCAAATGAATATGCCTTACGAACGCAGCACCCAACCCCAAGCCCTTGGCTTGGGCCAGCCCATGGAGCAAACCAGCGAAAGTGCTGAAATCAACCTGCTCGACCTGTGGTACAACCTTCTCGATTTCAAATGGGTGGCCGCAGCCATAGTTGCAGTGGCCACCGCAATTGGCCTACTTTACGCAACTGTGGCCACGCCTATTTATTCTGCAGACGTGTTGTTGCAAGTGGAAACCAAGCAAACCGGTGGTTTGGCAGCGCTGGAAGACGTAAGCGGCGTGCTTGCCGCTGGTGGCAGCAATGTAACAGGCGAACTTGAAATTATAAAAAGCCGCACGGTGGTAGAAAGTGTGGCCCAAACATTGGGTTTGGCGCAGTCGATTACTCCACAGTATTTTCCGGTATTCGGCCAGTGGCTGGCCAACCAACATGAAGCCGCTTTGGGCTTGGCTCAGCCCTTCATGGGTTTGAATGAATACGCGTGGGGCGGTGAACAACTCAAGCTGGCCCAATTCAGTGTGCCTACCGAATTTACTGACCAACCTTTTGTGGCGGTAAAAGGTGAAGGAAACACTTTCAGCTTGTACAGCCCCTTTGAGGAGCTATTGGGCCAGGGCACTGTAGGCCAACCCCTTACTTTTAAAATTGGATATGGCAGTGGCAGCATTACCATTTCTCAATTCGAAGCCAACCCGGGCATGCAAGCCAATGTGGTGCGCCGGCACCCATTAAGCTTGCACAATGGTTTGGTTGGGCCACTAAGCGCGGGTGAGGTGGGCCGCAACAGCAGCATGATTCGGGTAAGTTATGAAAGCCCGAACCCTGCCTTTGCCGTGCAGTTTTTGAATGAATTGGCCAATGCTTATTTGCGCCAAAACGTAGAACGCAAAGGCCAGGAAGCCGAGCAGCAGTTGGTTTTTCTGGATGAACAATTACCCAGCATTAAAGAACAACTGCGAAAGGCTGAGGACGCGCTGAACGTATTTGTTCAAAGCAAAGGCACCATTGACCCTACGCTGGATACACAGCGAATTTTAGGGCAAGACGTTGAGCTTGAAACCAAGCGTGTTGAATTAGGGCTTGAGCGCGAAAAGCTGCTACAGCGCTTTCAACCTGGCCACCCTTTAATACAGGCCATTGATGATCAGCTGGCACAGCTGCGCAGTGTGCGCGGCGGTGTGGCCAGCCAGGCCCAGGCCTTGCCGGAAGTGCAACAAGAGTATTTGCGCCTGCGGCGCGATGTAGAGGTGAACCAGGCTTTGTACACTTCACTGCTAAACGGTGCGCAGCAATTGAAAGTAGCCAAAGCGGGTACGGTGGGCAATGTGGCAATTGTAGATTACGCCCAGCAACCCAAGCGCCCCTTCAAACCCAAGAAAGGCCAGGTACTTGCCTTGGCTATTTTAGCGGGTATTTTCTTGGGCGTATTGGCCGCCCAAGCCTTGGCCATGCTGCGCAGTGCAGTACGTGACCCCTCCAAATTAGAACAAGCCACAGGTTTGTCGGTGTACTCGATTGTGCCGCTTAGCCAGCAACAAACCACTGCTGAAAAAGGCTTGCGCCGCCGTACCGACAAAGTTGGGTTACTTGCGGTTTCTGCGCCCAACGACCCTTCCATTGAAGCCCTGCGAAGCTTCCGCACAGGCTTGCAGTTTGCCACCATCGATTCGCCCAACAAGCGGGTACTAATTACTGGCCCAGTGCCTGAAATTGGCAAGTCGTTCGTCTCTGCAAACTTCGCGGCCATTATGGCCCAGGCTGGCAAGCGGGTGTTGTTGATCGATGGCGATATGCGCAAGGGCACTCTCAGCCGCTACTTCATTCAAGAGGAAAGGGGCGACGCAAAACACCCCGGCTTAAGCGATGTGGTTGCGGGCACAGTGGCTTTTGACAAAGCACTGATTAAAACCGAGTTGGAAGGATTGCATGTGTTGGTGTCTGGTTCAGTGCCACCCAACCCCAGCGAATTGCTGCTGCACCCCAACTTTATTGCCCTGCTTGAAAAAGCCGATGTGGAATACGACTATGTAATTATCGATAGCCCACCAGTGTTGTTGGTAAGCGATGCTTCTGTAATGGGGCAGCATTGCTCCGCCACATTCATTGTGGCGCGCTATGGCGCAAGCAATGTTCGCCAGGTTAGCGATTCGCAAAAACGCTTGGCCCAGGCTGGCGTGCGTGTGAATGGCCTTATTTTCAACGGCTTTATCGCAAACAGGTCAGGCTACTACTACGGTTATGGCTACGGGTACGGATACAAGAATGCATACGGCACCTATGGCGACCCTGTGCAGGGTAAAAAGGCCTGACAGGACGAAACAGCATGAATACACCCTTGGTTACTGTTATTTGTACCGCCAATATTTGCCGCAGCCCCATGGGCCAAGCCATATTGCAAGCCAAGGCTGATGCCGCTGGTTTAAAAATAAATGTGAACAGCTGTGGTGTGCAGGCCTTAACTGGCAAGCGGCCCGACAAACAAGCATTGGGCGCCTTGGAGCGTGCTGGCTATTCAATTGGCGAAGAAAAACGGGCCGAGCAACTGTTGATGCCACAGGCCAATGCTGCCCAGCTAATGCTGGTGATGGAAAACCGGCACAAGCAGTGGATTGTGCAAAACTTCCCGGCCTATTCAGGCAAGGTGTGGTTGATGGGGCATTGGAATGGCCAAAGCGAGGTAGCAGACCCGATTGGGCAAGGTCCGGCTGAATTTGATGCCTGTTTGAAAGTATTGGAAGGCGAGATTGATTTGTGGTTGCCCAAGTTAAGGGCATTGCTGTAGTAGTTTTCTGTAAACCCCTTGTTTTCATGGGCGTTTATTAAAAATGTAATGGAAAAAAACTGGCGCAGTTGCGGTTTTTTGTTATAAAGTTAAGTGAAGTTAAATTCTTTGGGGGTATTTATCATGAAAAAATTCTTGGCAATGTTGGCCATGGTTACTTTGTCTGGCGCAGCAATTGCCCAGTCTGCAACTGGTTCTGAAGCTTCTGGCGGTGCCGCTGGCGGCCAAGGCGTAGGTGCTGGTGGTGCAAGCGGTTCTGCTGGTGCAGGCGCTGGCGCAAGTGCTGGTGCTGGCGCAGCAGGTGCTGGTGCTGCCGCGGGTGGTTTGGGTGTGGCCGGTGCTGTTGGCGTAGCCGCTGCACTGGGTACAGTAATCGCCGTTTCTAACGACGATAACAACACCACTGGTACAACAGGCACAACCCAGTAAATCGGGTTTGTAGTTTGTAAAAGCCCCTTCTTGCAAGGGGCTTTTTTATTCGTGCATTACCACTCCGTGTGCACACCTATACGCGTTACAAGTTTTATTTTTCTGGATTAAACCCACATGCGGAATTGGCTTAAGTACCAGCCAGGCCTGCGGCAATATTCGCTGCTTGCCTTTTGTGCTGCTACGTTGTTGGCATTGCCCGCCTGCACGGGCCTGAACCAGGCTGCCATTAACAGCTTGCAGGCAGCCTACCAAGGCCCCAACCGCAACTTTGAGGCGGTGCCCCGCAACCCCGCTTACCAATACATGCAGGTTGAAGTGCCAGGTGCAGCTTCGCTAACCGTGTTGGGTTACCAATACCCCAACTTGCAGGTGTGGTACGCCGCCAAGGGCGAAGTGGTGCGTTTGCAAGGCAACCGGCTTTTAGACACCACTGGCTTGAATGTAAACCTGGCCAATGTTCAATACACGCAGGGCGCACAGGCGCCGCAAACCAATGCTAGGTTTGATGTGCCTGAACTTGGCTTGTTCAACGTACAGGCCACCCTGCAATTGCAGCCCACTGAACCACCCAAAAGTAATTTGGCCAAAATGGCCAGCGCGACAAAAGGACTTTACTGGTACAGCGAAACAATCGTTGGTTCAAAAGCCCTACCCGCTGCTCTGGAAGGCTTGCCACCAGCCATATATGGTTTTGCGCAAGCCTTACCGGAAGGTATTAATGCAAGCGAACTACCCCCCGCCGTGTATGGCAAGCAATGCCTGGCCCCCACTTATTGCCTGGAATGGCACCGCCAATGAACAACATTAGAAGCCCCTTTGTGTTGACTGTTTTAGCGGCGCTGGTCAGTGTTGCCTTTGCACCCGCCGCTGTAGGCGCTGAAGCCTTGCAAGCCAAGCCACAGGGCACAGAACGTTTATCGGCTTTGCTGGTGCGCCAAGGCTGGTTGCCGGGATTGCATGCCCAGCAATACCGCTTGAGCAGCTTGCTGGTGCTGGCCCCCAGCAATGCCGATGCCATTGAGCAGCAAATGGCCCGTGACAGGGCCATTCAAAATTTGCGTTTGAACAACCGCAACAACGCTGCACTTCAGCAGGTGTTGCAAGGTGTGGGCGCCATGCCGGTGAATGGGCGTTTGAAGCTTGAAAGCGCCGATGCAAACTACCTGCAAGCACGCCCTGAATTTGACCCTGTGCTGAACAGCACTTACACCGTGGTGTTGCCGCAAGCCACCAACACAGTCACTGTGCTTAGCGACCTTGGCACTTGCGTAGTGCCACACCAGGCCGCCGCTTCTGCCAAAGCCTACATTGAAGCGTGTATTGGCAAGCAAAGTGCCTGGAAAAGTTGGCTGGGCATTGAAATGCCCATGGATTGGGCTTGGGTAGCCAACCCCAATGGCAAGGTAGAACAACTGGCCGTGAATGGCTGGAATGAGCAAGCCCAGGGCAGCTTTGCACCCGGCAGTTGGTTGTGGGCACCCAGCCGCAAAGTAGAAGGCGAGCAGAAACAGCACGAGGCCATTGCCGGTTTTTTAGCCACGCAAGGTGAGTTTGTCCAAGCGCCACAATCCCCTGGTGTTGTCGCTATTGAGCAAAAAACCTTGCTGCCCGAATTTGAGGAAGCCGAACCCAAGCCGCTTGAAACCAGCGAGCCTTGGTATTTAAGCAGCAGCGATTGGGGTGTGGTGGGCCTGTTGCAAACCCCCACCGCACGCATGCGCCCGGCAGGCAGCTACAGCGCCACCTTCAGCCGCACCAGCCCTTACAGCCGCTACAGTTTTATGTTGCAGCCTTTCGATTGGATGGAGGCGGGCTTTCGCTACAACAACCTGACCAATCGAAAGTTTGGCGTTTCAACCACGAATACCGATCAAGGTTTTAAAGACAAAAACTTTGACGTGAAATTTCGCTTGATGCAGGAAAGTGCTCACCTGCCGGAATTGTCAGTCGGCTTTCGCGACGTAGCCGGTACTGGCCTGTTCAGCGGTGAATATGTGGTGGGCAGCAAGCGCGTGGGCGCAGTCGATTTCAGCTTGGGCATTGGTTGGGGCAGCTTGGGTGCGGGCGGTGGCATTACCAACCCATTCAAGGCGCTCGGTGATTCTTTCGAAACCCGCCCCAATGCCAGTTTTGGCCTTGGCGGTACGGTAGACACCAATACCTTTTTTAAAGGCCCCGCCGCCTTGTTTGGTGGTGCCCAGGTGCAATTGCCTTGGGAAGACTGGGTATTGAAGCTTGAAGTGGAAGGCAACGATTACCAAAGCGAGCCCTTTGGCGACAACCAGGAGCAGAAAACCAATGTGAACGTGGGCTTGCTGCACCGTGTGAACGATTACATGGACTTTACCCTGGGTTACGAGCGCGGCACCGAGGTAATGGTGGCCCTAAGCTTTCATGAAAAGCTGAATACCTTTGGCACACCCAAGCTAAGCGACCCGCCCAGCCCCAAAGTGAATGAAGCACCGCCCACCGGCCCCGTGAGTTGGCCGGTGGTGCTTGAGGAATTGAAGCAGCAAACAGGCTGGGTAGCCACCAAGGTGCAGGGCGACGAAGGCGAGCTGAAGCTGATTATTGATGAAGCCGATGCTGGTTACTGGCAATACACCATAGACCGTGCAACCGCTGTGCTGCACAAGCATGCGCCTGCCGAGTACGCCTGGTTCAATTACGAATACCAGGCCAAGGGCCAGAAAATTAGCCAGCACATTGTTGATCGCAACCTGTGGGTGCGCCAACGCACCACCTTGTTGCCCAACGCTTGGCGGGACATGCCCGCCACCAAGCAGCGCGAGCGCATTAAATACCCTTACCAAACTTTGCACCTGAACCCACAAAGCCCCTGGAACACCAGCGTAAGCGCGGGTTACCGCCAAATTTTGGGTGGGCCCGATGGCTTTATTCTTTACCAGCTTTCAGCCTTGGGCAATGTAAGTTATGAACTCACCGAGAGCACGGTGGCCAGTGGCCGCGTGCGTGCGGCGCTGTTGGACAACTTCGACAAGTTTACGTTTACCGCGCCCAGTAACTTGCCACGGGTACGCACTTTCCAGCGCGAATACGCCACCACATCTGATTTCACCATTCCAAACCTGCAGTTAACCCATTACGGCAAGCTGGGAAGCGATGTGTTTTACACCGCGTATGGCGGCTTGCTGGAAGACATGTTTGCCGGTGTGGGCGGCGAGGTGCTGTACAGGCCGATGAACAGCACGGTGGCTTTGGGATTGGATATTAACAGCGTAAAGCAACGCGATTTTGAGCAAGACTTTGGCCTGCGCGACTACCAGGTGAACACGGGCCACGCCACCCTGTATTGGGACACTGGTTTTGAAGACATTTTGGTGAAAACCAGTGTGGGCCAGTACCTGGCTGGCGACAAAGGCGCCACCGTAGACCTTAGCCGTGTATTCGACAACGGTGTAAAAATGGGTGCGTTTTTTACCCGCACCAACGTAAGTGCTGAACAGTTTGGTGAAGGAAGTTTTGACAAGGGGGTGTATGTCACCTTGCCGTTTGATGCTTTTTTCACGCAAAGCGTTGCTGGCACGGCCAACCTGGTGTTCAACCCGCTAACGCGAGACGGTGGTGCAAAGCTGAGCCGCAGCGTAGAGCTTTACGACTTCACCAATGCCCGCGACCCAAGGTTGTTGACCTACCGAAACCCGGCAGCGCAGTAAGCCTTGTACAGGCCGGCTTGGTGCATGCACTTAGTGCAAACAGACTAGTCTGTTTGTGCAATGCAATATATTTCTGGAGTGTTTCCTCTAAAGCCTTTGTTTTGCAATGGATTTAGAAGTACGCTAGTGCAATAATTTGTGGCGCTACCCCCCTATTCATGGGGTGCTGTGTGGGCGGTTTTACTACTAATATTTAGGCTGGTTGAACCCAGCGTGCCAATTTAATTTTCAATTGCGCGGTGCTGGTGTTGTGGCCCAGAAGTTTGCTCAAAGCGAGTAAGCCGTTAAACAACATATTTTTACTCCTGCAAATTGGGCTATTTGTATTGACCAGAACAATTGCAGTTTATTGAGTTGCGAAATTTTCAATACCGGGAATAAGGGGTGTTTACTCCCCTTGTTTGCAAGGTATTGGCCAAATAAACAGGGGCAGGTGCTTCATGAGTACCCCGATAAAAACACAGGCGCCCGGCATTGATGGGCGCATCAGCTTGGTGTTCACTTCACGCCTTTGGGTGTGGAGCGCATTCACTGTATTTGTGGCCCTGGTTTTATTTGGAACCATTCACATTGCTGGCCAAATAAAACTGACCGGCTCAAGCACAAGCCCAATTCTATTGTTTGGCGGACTGTTTGGGGTTAGCGTGTTGGCCTGTGCTTCCGTTCTGCTGACCAAACAATGGCATGCCCGCTTTAGCCTTGACAATGACCTGAATGGGGTACAAAAGCTGCACAGGGTTGCTGTGCCCCGAATTGGCGGTTTGCCAATTTTCCTGGCGGTGGCCGCTGGTGTGGCGTGGATGTGGTTTCGGGACCACCCTTTGTTTGAAGTGAACTTGCTGCTGCTGGTGTGCGGCTTGCCAGTGTTCATGATTGGCTTTGCCGAAGACATTACCAAGAAAATTTCAGTCAAGTTGCGTTTGCAAGCCACCTTTCTCGGTGGCTTTTTGGCCTGCGCCGCCTTGGGTGCGGTAATTACCTCGGTCAGCTTGGCGCCAGTGGACAAACTGTTGGCTTTTGCGCCAGTGGCCTGGTGCTTTACAGCTTTTGCCATGAGCGGCTATAGCAATGCAATCAACCTGATCGACGGTTTGAATGGCTTGGCCAGCGGCGTGGTGTGTATTTTGGCACTTGGCTTGGGTCTGTTGGGTTTGCAACACCAGGCCATGGACATGGCCTTGTATTCGCTGTTGCTTACCGCGGCTGTGCTGGGTTTTTGGGTATTTAATTTCCCGGTGGGGCGCTTGTTTCTGGGCGATGGCGGCGCGTACTTTCTGGGCTTCGCTTTGGCAGTGTTGGCGGTGCTGTTGCAAGCCAATTACAACGAAGTGAATGCTTGGGCGGTGCTGTCTGTGCTGGCTTACCCGGTAATTGAAGTGATGTATTCCATTTTGCGCCGAAAGCTTGTAAATGCCGACCCAGGCCAGCCCGACCGTTCGCATTTTCACCAGTACTTTCAGCGCAGTCTGCAAATTATGGCCCGCAAGCGTGGCGGTGCGCTGGGCATTTGCGTGAACTCTCAGGCCTCACCTTTCTTGTGGTTGTTCGCCGCTGTGTCGGTGGCCATGGCCTTATATTTTGATTCTTTGGGCACGCCAGCTATGGGCTTTGTACTAACTGCGGTGTTGTATGTGGTTTCTTACCAAGTATTGGGGCGTTACATTGCCAAGAATGCTGAGTGGGAAGAGAAATCGCATTAAGTGTCCAGTGCCATGGATTTTAGATAGCTTGTTTTGATAATGAATCAAAATAGCTAAATTTTTACGTCTGTAATTAATGAAAATAAAAAAGCCCTGTAATTTACAGGGCTTTTTTATTTCTGAGAAATATAAAATATTTAAATGATTTGTGATTTGAAAAATTAAGCTGCCGATTTTTCCAATTGAACGAATTGGCTTGTAAACTGTTTAAATTTGTTTTGTGCGCTGGGCTTTAACGTAAAGTCTCCTATCGTGGTGCGCAAAAATTCAGGGCTGGCTTTGCGCTGCACATGAACCAGGCGGTAAACCTTGTAGCCTGCTTTGTCCAAGCCTTTGTTCATGGGCCTGTGGCCAATGGCAAAGGCAAACAGGTCGATGTCGCTGGTGGGCAACTTGACGTCAAATTTGTCAGTCAGCAAGCCGCCTGTGGCTTTTAAATGCAGTTCTCCTGTGGGCAGTTTTTTGAAGCGCACATTGTGCGTCATAAACCTGTCACCATTGTTTAACAACAGCCCACTTTGCAATATTTGCCGGCCAACTAATAGCGCAACAAGAAGCCCTGCTGCAATCGCAATAATAGTCATGGCAATAACCTGAATTAATAAATGTTAAAAAATGTTTAATCGTGTTGTAAGGTATATTCTTACTATGTGCTGTTTATTATGAAGTAGATTTTTAGAAGGGTTTATTAAATTTTCAGTGATTTAGTAGCCATTTCCGGGTTTGTCACGTATTTAGGGTACTACTAATTTTACATTGTAAAAAAGCCCGGCTTGAAGTCAGCAAGCCGGGCTTTTTCACTACAACAGGGCTGGGTTTAGCCTGCTTTGCGGCGCACTCGCCACAACAACAAGCCAACCAGTGGCAATAGCACGGCATTCAGGCTGCCACCCCCTCCACCCGCCGAGGTGGCGGTAGTGGTTGTACTGCCACCACCACTGGCTGCAGCGGGAGTAACAGCGGGTGCTCCGGGGTCGGCAATAAAGCCAGCTCGTGGGTCGGTGTCACCGGCGCCGTTGTCAGTCAAAGTAAGCACCACCACATTGTTGTTGAAGGTGGCACCTGCAAATTCAGAGCAGCTGGTGCCTGCATCGTTGCACTTCACGTAGCTGGTGGGGCGTGCATTGGTTGGGAGGGTGATCATGACGGTGACCGTGCCGCCCGCGGTTACGTTGTCAATGTTGAATGCGAAGAAGCCGTTGGGGTATTCGCGCGTGGTTGGCGCACCCTGGGGAGTGGGTACACTGCGCAGGTTGGTAATGGTTCCCTCGTTGCTCATAAACTGCACCGGGTTGTTGCCCGTGTCCTCAACCATTGCAGTGGAGGCGTTGTCGGGCATGCGTGTGGTGCTGGTGAATACCGCTTCAAAGCCACCTACGTTTACCGTGGCTGTGCTGGTTGCGCCAGGAGTGTTGTTGGCTGTGGTGCGCAACCGCAAGGTGTTTCCATTGCTGATTGTGCCGGTGGTGGCCGTGTATGCGCCGCCATTGATGCTGTAGCTGCCGCCTACAATACTGATTGGCGCTGCACCGTTAATGCCGGAAATGGTAACTGTGTTTGATTCAACCAGCACACCAGGATTTGAATTTGTTGCTGCTGTGAAGCTGAACAGGTTGGGCGTGGTGTCTGCTTGCACTTGAAGTTCAGTAGACTGCGTGGCGGTGGGGCCGCCCTGGTTGCGGCAGGTCAGGGTGTAGGTGAGTGTGCCGGGATTGCTTAAAGTGCCGGTGCTTTCGCTGCCGCTGGTGGCTTTGGTGCCGCTCCAGGCACCACTGGCTTCGCAAGTGGTGGCGTTGGTGCTGCTCCAGTTAATTTGGGCAGCACTGCCACTGGCAATGCTGGTGGGTGAAACGGCCAGGCTTACTGTGGGTGTTGGCAAGGGTTGGTCGGTACTTTGTACGTTCAGTGTTACTTCTTGCACCAACCCCTGTGCGTTTTGTCCGCAAATTAATCCGTAAGTGCGGTCGCCAGCCACCGTGAAAAAGCCAAGGTCGCGGGTGCCAGTGGGGGCTACAAAGCCACCCCAGTTGCCAGTGGCCTGGCAAGTGCCATTGCTGAAGGGCCCCACCACATTGCTAATCCACCTCAAAATAACTTGATCACCCATGCCGGCCACAATTGGGTTTTGGCTTAGCTGCATGGTCAATTTTGGGGTGCCTTCCGGGCCACCATAGCGCACTACGTGCAAAGCGTTGTCGGGCTCGGTTCGATCATCGTCGCGGTTGTATAAAAATTCATGGTCATTGCTGGCCAAGCGTTTGGAAACCGCAATTGGCGTGGTTGCGTCGTAATCATTCAAATAAAAACCGTTGGTGAATTGGCTTCCTGCAACACCCGCTGCGCTATAGCGTTGGCCTATCCACGTTGTGCTGGTGCTCATGATGACTGCGTAGTCGCCATCGGCTTCTTGCTGCAAGCCCAGAAGCGAAGAACCGCTTAACTCTATGGCAGAGGTGTCGGTTGCTACATTGCTGGCATTGAACCGGCGAAGTGAAACACGCGCGGGCCTGAAGCTGTTGGTGTCAGGATTGAATTGCCGTGAATTCCAGGCGGCAACAAACCCGCCACTTGGGGTTTGCAACACACCCAGGCTGTGTGGGCCCACCAGGTTGAGGCCACTTGCAGCAACATCGATAGGGTCACCATTGAATGTGGCACCAGTGAATCGGCGAGCTGCCAAGGTGCTTGTTGTCGAGTTGGCCATTGGTCGGCTGAACACCACCACACTATTGCCTTCCTGCACATCGACCTGGCTGATGAAGTCTTTGGCGGTACCATCGCTGGAATCAAGTGTGCCGACCAGTATTGGTTCGGAACCAAGCCCGTTTTTGGGCAGGTATCGGTAGCGAAGCTGATTTGAAATGGCTATTGAGCCGCAGTACTGCCCCACACTGAAAGTGAGTGCTACGTTGCCAGCATTGTCCATGCTGAGTGAGGGTAGGGATGTGGCGCTGGCTCGGCTGTTGGCACAGGTGTCAAACCCGGTCTGGCCAGGAATGCCGGTCAATGTAGATTGATCTTCGAACTGTTGGGTTTCAGGGCTGCCGTCGGCGTTGAAACGCCGGAAATAGGTTTTGGCGTCTTGCGCAAAACCTTTGGTGTAAATGATCGCGAAATTTGCGCTGTTGTCCATGGCCACTTGCAGGTCTCGAACCGTACCTGTTCCAAGGGCGTTGCCATTGATTCGCATGCCATTCAATGTGCCATCGGCATTAACACGTTGCAGGTAAATGAAGCCTTCTTCAGCCCAGGCCACTACACTGCGGCCATCGCTGGCGCGGGCGATGCTGGCGGTAAAAATTCCGTTAATGTTGGCGTCGGCTGGTGATATTACAGTGGCTGGCGCAAGCTGCGGGCCTGGTAATGATTGGGCCAACGTGGGCAGGGTTGCCAGCAGCATTGCTGACAATAGACGAGCAAAATTCATGGCGATCGGGCCTTTGAAATAAATTCTGGATTGGGTAATACATGGCGCCCGACCACTTGCACAGCGGTTGGTAATTATTAGAACGTGTTTGATGAAATTAACAAAAGTACACGTTTGTTAACACCCCGCATTTTAAGGGGGTGGGAGGGCCGACAGGTATTCCAGGCCCAGTACTTCGGGTTTCTGTGATTTGGCTTGCGCACCTGATTGCTCGTATACGAGGTGCGCGCCTAAGCAGCCCTGTCGAATGTAGGGCAGCAAGAGTTGAAGCAGCTCAATTTCAGCTGAAAAGTTTTTGCAGTAAGTGCGCGCTACTTCATGCAGCACCTGCTCAAATTTGTTGTTGGTTTCTGCAAGTGCGTTGAATTGTTGAGGGTTCAAGTTGAGCACTGCATGCGCAGCTTCAAACCCGTATAGGTGTTGCTGATAAGGGGCCAGGTCGGGCCGGGGGTGTTGTACCCATTGGCCAGTGTGTTGCGCGTAAAGTGTCCAACGTAAGGCATGCAAGCGATTGCTGGGGTCGGCTTGTTTTTTCAGTTGTTGCAGGGTTTGAATAAGCGGCCAGCAACTGGGGTGGTGCACCATGGTGTCGGCAAAAGGGCGGCGAACTGCGGAAGTGTTTGGGTTCGCGATGAGTGCGCGTTGCCCGGCCGCGAGCCACGGTGGGGTACGCGGTGGTGGAGTAACCACGGGGTTGTCTGGGTTGGCAAAACTAAGCGAGCCAAGTTGTTGACCGTTGATCTGGTGTAGTTGGCTGAGCGCATCGGCTTCGGAACCGGCAGGCGCACCAAGGTGTTGAGCAAACACCGGAAACAGTTCGGCTTGCTGATAAAAATTGATGCGGGGTGGCATCAGCAAACTGACCCAGTGCTGCTTTGGATTGTTGCTGGCGTAGTGAAACCAAAAGCCCGTGGCTGTTTGCCCCAGCCAGCCGCAAGGCTTGCCGCCGTTGAACACTTGCAATGTTTGAATTCGTTGATGCGTAGTCACAGGGTTTTGAAATGTTGTTGCGCTGTGTTCAAGGTGGGCCATTCCACAGGTGCTGCACTTAGCCCCAAGCCAAACACCCGCAGCACAGCCATGGCGGTGGAAAATGAAACGTCTTCACCGCGTTCAATGCGAAAAATGGTGTCGCGGCTAACTCCCGCTAGGTCAGCTAAAGTGTGAGCGGTCATTTTCCCGCCTTTGGGGCCTGCTTGCAGGCGCTGGGTGCGAACCAAAGTGGCCAGGTCGAGTTGATTTTTAAGTAATGGATACTCATTTGGGTTGTTGGGTATTTCAGTCATTATTGCAATATTGAGGAAATCAATGTGATTATCATACTAAAAGTTGATCAAGCCTGCTTTCGGTTTTAACGAGAGCACTTTAAGCTTTCGTTTTGAATTCAATTACAGCAAGGCACCCCTGCAATGACTAAAGTGGCGTTGATCACCGGTGTAACCGGGCAAGATGGTTCGTATTTGGCTGAATTTTTGTTGAGCAAAGGCTATGAAGTGCATGGCATCAAGCGCCGTGCATCGCTGTTCAACACCCAGCGCGTAGACCACATTTACGAAGACCCGCATGTTGAAAACGCCCGTTTTAAATTGCACTACGGCGATCTCACTGATAGTTCTAACTTGACCCGCATTATTCAGCAGGTTCAGCCCGACGAGGTGTATAACCTGGGCGCGCAAAGCCACGTGGCGGTTAGTTTCGAAAGCCCGGAATACACCGCCGATGTAGACGCCATGGGCACACTACGCCTGCTGGAAGCGATCCGCTTTTTGGGCCTTGAAAAGAAGACCCGTTTTTACCAGGCCAGTACTTCTGAACTGTATGGTTTGGTGCAAGAAATTCCGCAAAAGGAAACCACGCCCTTTTACCCGCGCAGCCCGTATGCCGTGGCAAAAATGTACGCCTACTGGATTACGGTGAACTACCGCGAAAGCTACGGTATGTATGCCTGCAACGGTATTTTGTTTAACCACGAAAGCCCGCGCCGTGGCGAAACTTTTGTAACGCGAAAAATTACACGTGGCATGAGCAATATTGCGGTGGGCCTGGAGCAATGCCTGTACATGGGCAATATGGACGCGCTGCGCGATTGGGGCCATGCGAAAGACTACGTTGAAATGCAATGGCTAATGCTGCAACAGGACACACCCGACGATTTTGTAATTGCCACCGGTGTGCAATACAGTGTGCGCCAGTTTATTGAAATGACGGCTGCTGAATTGGGCGTAACCCTGCGTTGGGAAGGCAGTGGCGTGGCTGAAAAAGGCATTGTGGTGAAAGTGCAAGGCGACAAGGCACCCGCCTTGAAAGAAGGCGATGTGGTGGTGCAGGTTGACCCACGCTACTTCCGCCCTGCGGAAGTGGAAACCCTGTTGGGCGACCCCAGCAAAGCAAAAAACAAACTGGGTTGGACACCGAAAATTACCTTACATGAAATGGTGAAAGAAATGGTGCAGGTAGACCTGGATGCCGCACGCCAACATGCACTGCTGAAGCAACACGGTTACAGCGTTGCAGTAAGCCGCGAGTAAAGGCTGCCATTTATGTTGAACTTCAATTCAAAAATATATGTGGCGGGCCACCGGGGCATGGTGGGCAGCGCCATTGTGCGCCGCTTGAACGCCATGGGTTACAGCAATATTGTGGTGCGCACCCACGCCGAACTTGACCTGTGCAACCAGGCTGCCGTGAATGAGTTTTTTGCAGCTGAGCAGCCCGACGCAGTGGTACTTGCTGCAGCCAAGGTGGGTGGCATACATGCCAACAACACCTACCCGGCCGAGTTTATTTTTCAGAACCTGATGATGGAATGCAATGTGGTGCATGCCGCACATGCCAACAATTGTCAGCATTTGTTGTTTCTGGGCTCAAGCTGTATTTACCCAAAGCTGGCCGAGCAGCCCATGACAGAAACTGCCTTGCTGACCGGCACTTTGGAATGCACCAACGAACCCTATGCTGTGGCAAAAATTGCAGGAATCAAATTGTGCGAAAGTTACAACCGCCAATATGGCCGCAATTACCGCAGCGTAATGCCCACCAATTTGTATGGCGAGAATGACAACTTTCACCCCGAAAACAGCCATGTAATTCCGGCGATGATGCGCAGGTTTCATGAGGCCAAATTGCGCGGTGATACCGAGGTGGTGGTGTGGGGTACAGGCACACCCATGCGTGAATTTTTGTACGTAGACGACATGGCCGCGGCCAGTGTGCATGTGCTGCTGTTGGATGAACAAACCTACAAGGCCAATACACAGCCCATGCTGAGCCACATCAACGTGGGCACTGGCGTGGATTGCACCATTCGCGAACTGGCAGAAACCATGCAGCGCGTGGTTGGCTTTGAAGGCAAGTTGGTGTTTGATACCACCAAGCCTGATGGCACCCCGCGCAAGTTGATGAATGTGGAGCGCTTGAAGAATTTGGGTTGGCAATACAGCATTGATTTGGAAACCGGTTTGAATAAAACCTATGCCTGGTTTTTGAGCAATGTAGAAGGTTTGCGAGAAGCCTGATGGTGTGGTGGAACCCGCAGCAATGGGCTGAAGTGGTTGAACGCACGCCACTGGTTTCAATCGACCTTGTTGTAACTAACGCCCGCAGTGAAGTGTTATTGGGGTGGCGAAACAACAAACCCGCGCAGCACTTTTGGTTTGTACCTGGCGGCGTGGTGCGCAAGGGTGAAAAATTGCAGCAGGCCTTTGAGCGGGTGTTGTGGGTTGAGTTGGGAGTGCAAGTGAAACTTGCTCGAACCGAGTGTTTTGCCGGTGTGTACGAGCACCACTACTCTGACAATTTTTCGGGTACCGAAGGTGTGGGCACGCATTATGTGGTATTGGCCCACCGCTTGAATGCCGAGCAGCATTTGCCGGCTTTGAGTGCTTTGAACAGCCTGCCGCAAGACCAGCACAACAAATACGAATGGATGCCCGTGGCTGAGTTGCTGAGCAACCCGCAGGTGCATGAACACACGAAAGCATATTTTCAGGAACAGGCAACACGATGAGTAACAGCGCCATGAGCAATAGCAAACGAGTGATCCCCGTCATTTTGTGCGGCGGCGCGGGCACACGCCTATGGCCCTTGTCACGCAAAAACTTTCCAAAGCCCTTTTTGAAAGTAGGTGCTGAAAGCCTGATTGCGCAAACCGTGCGGCGTGCGGCAGCGGTGACCAAGGCGGCTGATTCAAACGATGTGTTGTTGGTGAGCAATGAGAGCTACCAATTCCTGCTGCAAGACGAATGCATGCCTGTGTTGCAAAGCGAGGGCGGCAATATGGCCCTGCACCAGCTGTTGGAGCCGCAAGGCCGCAACACAGCACCGGCCATTGCCCTAGCCGCGCAGTGGGCGCAAGCACGCTACCCCGGCGAAAACCCGGTGCTGCTGGTGTTGCCCGCCGACCATTTAATTAACCCTGTTGCCGAGTTTGTGCGTGTTGCACAGCAAGCCGTGGCGGCTGCACGCAAGGGCTGGTTAACTTGTTTTGGTATTACGCCCAGCACGCCTGAAACCGGTTTTGGTTATATACAGCAAGGTGCGCCTGTCGACGAAATTAACGGTGCATTTGCAGTGCAGCGTTTTGTTGAAAAGCCCAAGCTTGAACTGGCCATGGAGTATTTGGCCAGCGGCCAGTATGTGTGGAATGGGGGCATGTTTGCACTGCGTTCAAGCGACTTGTTGCAGGCGCTCGAGAACAACGAGCCTAACGTAGCCACCCAGGCAAATGCAGTGTGGGCCAGTGCCAAAGAAAGCAAAAGCGCCAAGGCAAGCGGCAGTGTATTTACCTTCAACAAAGACGAATTTGCGAAGTTGCCCGACATCAGCATTGATTACGCCGTGATGGAAAAGGCCAGCAATGTGGCGGTGGTAGCGGCCAGTTTTCAGTGGAGCGACATTGGCAGCTGGGCCGCCTTGGCTGAGCAATGCACACCCGACACACAGGGCAACACAGTGCAACAGGAAGGCGCAGGCCAACTGATCTCAATTGACAGCAACAACACCCATGTGCGCTTGGGCAACCGGGCCGTGGCCACTTTGGGCGTTGAAAACCTGTTGATTGTTGACACGCCCGATGCATTGCTGGTGGCCGACAAAAGCCGCCACCAGGATGTGAAGAAAGTGGTTGAAACCCTGAAGGCACAAGGCAGCGAGTTGGTGAACTTGCACCCCACGGTACACCGCCCTTGGGGCACCTACACTGTGCTTGAAGACTCTGCTGGCTACAAAATTAAGCGCATTGAAGTAAAGCCGGGCGCGTCCCTCAGCTTGCAAATGCACCACCACCGCAGCGAGCACTGGATCGTGGTGAGTGGCACTGCTGAAGTCACCAACGGCGAGAATGTGTTTTTGGTGCGCAAGAATGAATCAACCTACATTCCCGCAGGGAACAGGCACCGCTTGGTGAACCCGGGCGTGCTGAACCTGGTGATGATTGAGGTGCAAAGCGGCGACTACCTTGAAGAAGACGACATTGTGCGCTTTGATGATGTGTACGGAAGGGCTTGATTGATACAGTGGCTTAGCTACTCACCTTCGTACTCATCAACTCACTCAAGGTACTTCGCAGCTGCACGCCACTGAGCGGTTTGTGCAAAATCAGGAAGCCGGAGTTTCTGGCTTCCTGAATTCGGCTAGGGGCGGTGTCTCCTGTCAATATTACGGCGGGTACATTTCCAAGCTGTGCTTGTAATGACTGTATGGCTTGCACGCCGGTGCTTTTGTTGCGCAGCCGATAATCGGCCACAATGGCATCGGGCATTCGGCCACGGGCCATTAAAATGCGCAGGGCAGTTTCAGCGTCTTCAGCTGCAATGGTTGAACATTGCCAGCGGCTGAGCATTTCGGTCACGCTGGCGCGCACCAAATCGTCATCATCAATCAACAACACGGTTTTGCCGGTCAATGGGGTTTTACCACCGGCCTGCACGCGACTGGGTTCATCCATCAAGTGGCTGGCGTTGCCTTGCGGTACAGTCACGTAAAACATCGAGCCTTTGCCCACCGTAGAATTCACACCAATGTCGTGGTTCAACAATTTGCCCAAGCTGTGCGCGATGTACAGGCCCAGCCCAAGGCCTTTGGCTTTGTCGCGCTCGGGGTTGCCCAGTTGGTAGAACTCTTGAAACACTGTTTCCTGGGCACTGGCGGGTATGCCGATGCCGGTGTCGTGTACTTCAATCCGGATTTGCCCGCCCTGTTTGCGGCACCCGATCAGCACGCGCCCCTCAGGTGTGTACTTGATCGCGTTTTCAACATAGTTGCGAAGAATCAGTTCAAGCAGGGCGGGGTCGGTGTAAACACACGCTTTGGTTTTTGCTACGCGAATATCAAGGCCCTTGTGTTGTGCCTGGGTAGCCAGTTCATTGCAAATGCGTTTGAGCAAAGGGGCCAGTTGAACATGGCGTGGCTTGGCAGTAATGGCGGCAGCATTTATTTTTGCAGAATCCAGCAAGGCATTCAGCAAGTTGCGCAAGCCGTAGCCTGCCTCCTGAATTCGGTCCAGCAAGCCTTTGCTGGGGTGGTTGGCCAGGTCTTCGCCCAGTGCATCGACCAACAACTCAATGGCCTGCACAGGTTGCCGCAGATCGTGGCTGGCCGCAGCCAGAAAACGGGTTTTGGCGATACTGGCTTGCTCGGCCACTCGCTTTTGCAAGGTGAGTTCACCAATGAGTTCAGCATTTTGAAAGCGCAAACGAATCGACTGAATCACCATGTTCTGCAAGTTGCGGCCATAGTTGACATTGATCAACACGTACACAAATGCCACGGTGCCCAGCACCCAGAAGAAGGGTGTGTTTTCCCAAAAACAGCGAGCGATGAAAGGCATGGAGGCTGGCAGTGCAAACGCAGCGTAAGCCGGTGTGTGGCAGGCATGGGAGGACACTGCACCTGCCACCATGGCAGCCAGAAAAGTGGTCAGTACCATGAGTACCATGGGGTCGGTTGAAAAAAACACGACCCCCGCGAAGCCCCATAAAACACCCGATGCAGCAGTGAACTGAACGGCCACCTGTATCCAGTGTTGTGGGTCGAAATGTGCCCCCAGCTTGTTGAAATGCCGACGCACCCACCAGCGCAAGCCGGTTAGCATGTACACCGCCAACAGCCACAGCAGCAGCGCGTTGCCCTGGCCTGTGTGCCAAAGCACAGCCACCAGGCCAGCCGATGAAGCCATGACACCGTATAAAACAAAAGGCAGGTGCTCGAACAGAAGCTTGGTTTGCTCACGCAGAATGGTGAGTTGGTGTGGGTCTTCAGCTTTCATAAATAGAGCAATGAGATAGAGCAATAAGTAATTTGCACTAAGCATAAGTGGTGATGAGGCGGGCAGGCAATGTCTAAATGGGTTACCCCTGGTTTTTGTAACCCAAATTGGTGGTTCTCACCCTGGAAAGTTTCCACGTATTTTGAGTGCCCAACGTAATTTCAGGCACTGGAGGTTTTCTTGCTTCAATCAATTCCGCGTATCGCGGTGTGTATTGCATTGGTACTTACTGCGGCGTGCGCCAGTAAAACCCCTTCGCAAGCAGAGGGCTTGGCCACCACGGGCAAGCAGTACACCACCACCTTGAAGAAAGTGAACAGTTTTGCGCTAGACCACACCCTTGAATTTACTGCCGGTTTGTTGCCCAACTTGCCCCGCGACAACACAACGCTGCTGACGCAAACGCAAGCCATGCAGCAAAGGGCTGAGTTGCTGCAAGCCACGAGTAATTACCTCGATACGCAGGCGCTTTACTTTGCCGAGCTAAGTGCACTGGCCAAAGGCGACACCGGCACGGGCACTACGCGGGCTTTGCGAAAGCTGGTGGAGGCATTGAACAAAGCGCCCGATGTAGGCGGCATACCCCGTGTGAGCAAAGAGGCGGTTGCAGGCCTGGCTGGGCACGTGGCCAGTTGGAAGCACAGTGCGCAAGTGCGCGAAGAATTGATACGCAGCGCCGAGCCAGTGGCGCACGCCTTGTTGTTGAACCAGCACATTTTGCAAGAGCAAATACAGTGGATTACGCAACGCGAGGAATTGGCCCGCCAGGTTGAATACCGCGAGAAAGTATTGAAGCCTTTTGTGGAGGATAAAAAGCTGGGCGAAACCTGGAAGAATGCTTGGATGAAACACATCAAGCAGGTGCCCACCATTGAACTGTTGGAGCAGGCCAAAGCGGCCAGCATTGACATGCAACAAGCCTGGGTGAATGTGCTGCGCGGCGAGGGTAGTTTCGAGCACTTGCAGGGCGTTTTTGATCAACTCAATTCAAATATTCAGGCAGCCAATAAACGTGAGCCCAATACCCATGACCCCAAGTGATTTTGAAGCCTTGCAAAACGATGTGCATGCCGTGTTTTCAGCTTTGTATTTGATTGATGTAGACCTGTTAAGCGCAGAGGAACGCAAACAACACCAGCAAGTTTTGGCGGCTGCGTACCTTGCTTTTGTGAATGCGGAGAATGCCCGCTATACAGCTTTGAGCACCAAGGCGAAAAGCGAACTTGGCGAATTGGCTGGCCATGTAAAAACCATGCGTACGCAGTTGGCTGAACTGGAAGCCCCGAGCGAACAACTGGGTGTTTTGGGCAAAGGCCTGGATGCCTTGGCACGGTTGGCGAAGCTGTTGTAGGTGCCAAGCGGTTTTCCTTGTCTACTTCACATAAGATATGAAACATGCAAGGTTAACCAAGGTGAAAACATGAACCGCAAAGGCATAGTGTTGGCCGGTGGGCAAGCCACCCGCTTGTACCCGGCCACTGCCGCTGTCAGCAAGCAGCTGCTGCCCGTTTACGACAAGCCCATGATTTACTACCCCCTGAGCACCCTGATGTTGGCGGGTGTACGGGAGGTGCTGGTGATTTCAACCCCGCACGACACACCGCGATTTGAACAATTGCTGGGCGATGGCAGCCGCTGGGGTATGCGCATTGATTACGCGGTGCAGGCCACACCCGGTGGTGTTGCGCAATCGCTGATCGTGGCCGAACCCTTTTTGCAGGGCGCACCCTGTGCCTTGGTGTTGGGCGACAACCTGTTTTATGGCCAGAACCTGGTGCGCCAAATGCAATATGCCTACGGGCAAAAGCACGGTGCTACTGTGTTTGCGTATTCGGTGGCAAACCCGCAAGCTTATGGCGTACTTGAGCTGAACGCCGAGGGCACGGTAATTGGTGTGGAAGAAAAACCTGCGCAGCCCAAAAGTAAACAGGCGGTGACCGGTTTGTATTTCTTTGACGGGCAGGCCGCCACCATTGCCAAAGGCTTGACACCCTCAGCACGAGGTGAGCTTGAAATTACCGATGTGATTCGAACCTACTTGACCATGGGGCAGCTTGAGGTGCAACACATGGGCCGTGGTCAGGCCTGGCTTGATACGGGTACAGCAGACAGTTTGCTTGATGCAGCCAACTTCATTCAAACCATTGAGCGCAGGCAAGGCTTAAAGGTAAGTTGCCCTGAAGAAATTGCATGGCGCAACCAGTGGATAACCTCGGCACAGTTGGCTGCTCTGGCTAAACCATTGCGCAACAGCGGTTATGGCGATTACTTGCTGGGCTTGCTGGAGGCGGGGCAGTGAACATGCAATGCAATCCAACCCCCCTGCAAGGTTTGTTGTTACTTACACCCACCGTTTACACCGACGCACGCGGTCACTTTTTTGAAAGCTTCAATGCGAAAACGTTCAAGCAGGTGGCAGGCATTCAGCCCGAGTTTGTACAAACCAATGAATCGCTTTCAAAGCGCGGGGTGTTGCGCGGCCTGCACTGGCAAACTGCCCCCAAGGCACAGGGCAAACTGGTACGTGTGGTGCACGGTGCAGTGTTTGATGTGGCCGTGGACCTGCGCGAAAATTCGGAAACATTTGGCCAGTGGTATGGCTGTGAATTAAGCAGCACCAACCATATTCAGCTGTGGATACCGCCTGGTTTTGCGCATGGTTTTTTAACGCTGACCGACACCGCAATTACCAGTTACCAGGTGACCGAGCACCACAGCCCCGAGCACGAGCATTGCATGGCCTGGAACGACCCGGTGTTGAACATTGATTGGCCATTGAAGCAGGCTGGTTTTGCAAAGCCAACCCTGTCGCCCAAGGACGAACAGGGTGTGGCTTTTACAAGCTTGAGTTGATTACAAATCGACGCTGACAATCGCCTTGATGGTTCGGGGTGTGCCCACACCAATCAAGCCGTTGCCTGCGGTGCTGTAGTAGTTTTTGTCGGTGGGGTTGTCGACCACCAACTGAAACTGCGTGGGCGTACTGCCAATTACAGTCGAGTAACGTGCGCCCAGCGAGGCCACTGTGTAGCCGCCAATAAACGCTTGGTTTTGATCGTTCACAGCGCGCTCGCCGGTGTAGTACAAACCACCACTGAAGCTTAAGCCCGGTATGCTGATCAAGCGGTATTCAGCAAACACGCTGGCTGTTTTTTCGGCGGTGTTTTCAGGCACACGCCCCACAGTGGCTGGGTTGCCGTCGTTTTGTAATTCCGCATCCATCAACAAGGCTGAGGCGGCAATCGAAAGTTGCTTGTTCAATTCGCCAGTCCATGCCATCTCGAACCCGCTGTAGTTTGCCTTGCCGTTCAGGCCAAATACACCTGGTGTTCCGGGGGGTGAGCCTGCTGGGGCGGGTTGTAAAAATGTAGATGCACGATCAATGTCGAAATAGGCAATTTGTGCCAAGCTGTTTTGACCAATATTGAACTTGGCACCCACCTCACGCTGTTCCGATTCTGCGGGGTCGAGCAACTGGAATGCATTGGCCGCATTGGCAGGTGCCTGCCCCGATTCCTCAAGTCCTTCCACATAGCTGGCGTACAACGACACATCCTGGCGTGGCTTGTACATTACCGCCAGAGAAGGGGTTGTTTCTTGTGCATTATAAAGACGAACAGTGCGTGTACCATCGGCCAGAACACTCAGGTTTTCGGTGCGGTAGTCGCCACGGCGAAGGCCTGCCAATACCTGCCACCGTTCACCCAACTGCATGCGGTCAAATACATACAGGCCTTGGTCATCAATGGTTACAGCGGAATATGCACCTGTGAAGCTTACGTTCTGTGGTGCAATTTCACGGGGGTTGTACAGGTTTTGGTTGAACAGGCTTTGTGTGCCGGTTACGCCCGGTGTGTTGCTGGCGCGGGTGTTGGTGGTGTAGCCAAAAGACAGGTTGTGCGTAATTGGCCCAGTGACCACTTCGCCGTAAACTTCACCGCGGTAGTTGGTGTTGTCGAATTGTTGGTCGCGGCTGTAGAAAATTCGCAGCTCGCCATCGCCGGTGTTTAGGTCGTAGTTTTGGAATTGAGAAAAGGCACGATCGCGAGTGGTTTCGGCGTAACCGGCTTCAAACAACACTCCCCAGGAATCGCTCAATACATAGTCCACGCGAGCCAGGTAGTTTTGTGCACTGGCATCGTATTGTTGCCATTCGCCAGCCAGGTTGGTTTTGTTGTCGGGCACTGGGGGCAGGGTTACCCTGCCATTGACCGCAGGCAGCAGCGCAATTGCGGCCTGCTCGCTGACTGATTTCTCATAGTGTTCTACATCGAAGCGAAAGTTTAAGCGATCGGTGATTTTCCAATCGTAGGCAATGCTGGCCAATTCGCGTTCGCCGCTGTAGTTGTTCACGCCAATGTCTTCAGCGCCCTTCACCAAATTAACGCGCAGGCCTTGGTTGTTGTTCTCGCCAAACTTGCGGCCCCAGTCCAGGTGCGTGGTGGCACCGCCATGTTCATTCACACTTTGGCTCAGGCTGAGCACAGGTTTGTTGCCCGCACGTTTTGTAACAAGATTCACCACGCCCGAGGGGGGAATGAAACCGTAATACAGGGAGGATGCGCCCTTGAGCACTTCCACCTGTTGTTTGTTTTCAAGGGGCACATCGACCAGGTTGATAATGGGCAGTGAACCATTGAGGCGGTAGTTGCCGCGGTTTTCTACCAGAATGCCGCGAATGGCAATGTTGTCGTAGGTTGAGCCGTTTAGTTGCGAGCGGGTAACACCGGCGGTGTTGCGCAGTGCACCGAACAGGGTGGTGGCCGATTGTGCATCCAGCACCTCGCGGGTGACCGAGTTCACGGTGAGCGGGACATCAATGGGTGCTGTGTCGCGGAAGGTGCCCACCTGCACGGCGTTACTGGAGTAGCTGCCTTGCTCGCGGGCTTGAACCTCAACTTCTTCGAGCTGATTGTTGGTGGTTTGGGCGATGGCCAAAGCTGGCAGGCCCAGGCCAAGCATGGCCAGTGCAACAGGTTTGAGTTTCATGATGATTGCTGTGGTGGATTTGGAATTTTTATGAAGATAGGATACTAAACGATAATGACTCGCATTTCTAATATCAATTATCAAAACTGTTGTTTATCCTGCGCTTTGAAGGGTTTAGAATGCGGCCTGTGCCTTATTTTGAAGAATGCAACACCATGGCCCAGTGGTATGTGATGTACACCAAGCCCCGCCAGGAAACCGTGGCGCTGGAAAACCTGCAACGCCAGAACTACAGTGTATTTTTTCCGCAAGCCCGTGTGCAAAAGCGCAAGGCGGGGCAGGGCACTGTGCAGCTAGTTGAACCCCTCTTTCCCCGCTACATGTTTATTCACCTGGAGGTGGGGGTGAGCGATTTTTCCAAGCTGCGCTCAACCAAAGGCTGTGTGGATTTGGTGAAGTTTGGCGGCAAACCTTCAGTGGTGCCTGTTGAGTTGATTGAGTTGATTCAACACCAGGTCGACTCCGATTCCGTGATCGATTTGCTGAAATTGAATGCGCTTGAAATAGGTGGTGAGGTGCGTGTGGCCGAGGGCCCGTTCGAGGGCATGATGGGCAAAATTGCGGCCCAAAAAAGTGATCAACGCGTTGTCGTGCTGCTCAATGTGCTGGGCGCTGAACGCAATGTGGAATTGGCCCGCAGTCAGCTGGACAAAGCCTGAATCTCGCCTAGAACTGACCTCAGCTTGTTGAGAAAATACTCGGGCTCGACGGGCTTTAACATCCAGCCTTGAACACCTACGGTTTTTGCTTCGGCCACCATACCTTTGTCAGATAAGGCGCTCATGACAATGATTGGCGTGTGCTTGGCCACATGCCGCACCCGTTTACAAAACTCCAGGCCGCTGATGCCCGGCATATTGATGTCAGTCACGATGAGGTCGGGTGTGCCGTGGTCGACAATGTATTGCAACCCTTCTTCGGCACTGGATGCGGTTTGGGCGTCAAACCCGGCTTGACGGATTACTTCCGCATAAACACTGCGAATGGAGCGTGCATCATCAAGCAACAAGACCGTTTTCATACTGATTTCCCATTTCACCGAGGTTGTTACAGTGGAATGTTAAATCAGCATGAAATGTTAATGACAACTTTTAACCAAAGTTAACCATGGCTTACGCCGTGCTTACTTGGTGCGGTTCCAGTCGTTGATGCAACCCACTTGCACTGTGTTGCGCGCCACAGGGCCGGTTTGGGTCAGTGTGCGGTTTTCACCGGGCATGATGTACAGTTCGGTCAGCTGTGCGCCCACCAGCACGCGGCAACGCTTGGGGTGCTCTTTGTGTTGGTTTTCTACGTAAATTACGGTTTCTTCGCAAGACTGTGTCACCTTGGCTTTGGTGGTGCCGTCCGACAAATCTTGTTCCTGCTTGCCTTCGATGTTGCACAGGGTGGCTGAAGTGCCGCTGTTTTCAGCGGTATTGCCTTCATTGTTATTGGGTGTTGGTACTACGGCTACGCAGGCGGCGGCCAGTGAAGAGGCCGCTGCAATCAGGCCCAAGCGTGTGATGAGTTTCCCATTGATAGTCATGTTCTGTCCCTAATAAATTAAAAAGCTGGCTGATGCCTGTGATAATTGAAATACTGCCCTGATCTGCACAATTGATATTGTGACTTATTGTGTATTTTTTTAGTTCAGGTTTTATTCTAAGCAATTTACTGATTGATCATGACTTTACTTGTTACGGGCTCCGCAGGTTTTATCGGTTCATGTTATGTGCGCCAGCATTTTGAGCACAGCGTTGAGCCCGTTGTAAGCCTGGACGCCTTGACTTATGCCGGCCACCTGAGCACCCTGGGCCCGGTATTGAAGCGACCAGAGCACACATTTGTACACGCCTCCATTGGCGATGTGGATGCCGTGCGCGCTATTTTTGAGAAACACAAACCCCGCGCAGTGTTGAACTTTGCCGCAGAAAGCCATGTGGACCGGTCCATTCTTGGGCCGGGCGAATTTATTGAAACCAATGTGGTAGGCACCTACCGTTTGCTGGAATGCGCACGCGAATACTGGAATGGTTTGCAAGGCGAGGCCACGGCTGGTTTTCGGTTTTTGCATGTGAGCACCGATGAGGTATACGGCACGCTGAAACCAAAAGACGCCCCATTTTCTGAAACCAACCGTTACGAACCCAACAGCCCTTACTCGGCCAGCAAAGCAGCCAGCGACCACCTTGTGCGCGCCTGGCACCACACCTATGGCTTGCCCGTGCTGACCACCAATTGCAGCAATAATTACGGACCTTACCACTTTCCGGAAAAGCTGATCCCGCTGTGCATCATGAATGCCTTGAACGGAAAGCAACTGCCGGTGTATGGCGATGGTCAGCAAATTCGCGATTGGCTTTTTGTGGAAGACCACACACGTGGCATACGCACCGTGCTTGAAACCGGTGTGCTGGGCGAAACCTACAACATTGGTGGCTGGAATGAAAAAGCCAACCTCGATGTTGTGAAATTGATTTGCAACTTGCTGGATGAATTGCAACCGCGTGCAGATGGTATTTCTTATTCAACACAAATTGCCTTTGTGGCCGATCGGCCCGGGCATGATCGCCGATACGCCATTGATGCCCGAAAAATTGAACGCGAGTTGGGGTGGAAGCCGGTTGAAACTTTTGAGACAGGCATTCGAAAAACTGTGCAGTGGTATTTGGCAAACCAGGCTTGGGTTGCAGAAGTGACCGCTGAACGGTGATTGGTGAGCTGAACTTGAAGGGTCACCGCTGTGTTCAGTGCCCATTCGGCGGCGGTGTTTCGATCGCCTCGCCTTCAAGAAAACCTGCCCTTGCGTGCCGAGCAGGGCCGGTGTTGCCCAGCATGGGCGGCAGAGAACGGACCCGACCCGCAGTTTAGGAGGGTCGTTCTCAGGCATCGGAAGGCTCAGCAAGGGACCAACAGGTTTTCTGGCGAGAGATCGGAACCCTAGCCGATCGGGCAGTTAAAGACTGGCGCGTTATCGGAACCCAAGCCGATTGGGCTGTACAAACCAACGCGGTGATTATTCGCACCAGCGCGCTTCAGTTAAACTATCGCAACAGTTTTCAGGAGAACTTCGCTTTGGGAATTCGCGTACTCGTGCTTGGCGCACAAGGCCAGCTTGGTCACACCATCGGACAACATGCCAAGCCTGCTTTGATGGAAACGATGGACGCCTGCATCAGCTACGGTCGCGACAAAGCCGACCTGTCCAAGCCCGACACCCTGATCAATGCACTGAAAGACATACGCCCCGACGTAGTGATCAACGCAGCTGCCTACACCAACGTAGAAAAAGCAGAAACCGAAACTGAACTTGCACACACCATCAACGCAAAAGCGGTGGGCATTTTGGCCGAGCAATGCAAGAAGCAGGGAGTGGCCCTGGTGCACTACAGCACCGACTATGTGTTCGATGGAAAAGCCAGTCAACCCTACACCGAAACCGATGCCACCAACCCGCTGAGTGCTTACGGAAAATCGAAACTGGAAGGCGAGAAATACCTGAAAGAAGTGGGTGGCAACTGGGTGGTGTTTCGCACCAGTTGGGTGTACGGTCAGCGTGGCAATAACTTTTGCCGAACTATGATCAAGCTGGCGCAAGAGCGAGACACACTGAAGGTGGTTGACGACCAAACAGGTGCGCCAACACCCGCAAACTGGTTGGCTGAATTGGGGTTGACCGTGGCCGGTGTTGTGGCCATGCACCGCTACAAAACCATGGGCAAACTGGCACCTACTTTTCTGCCCGATTTTCCTTCTGAAATTCCCAGCGGTGAAATTTTTCACGCCAGTGCTGCAGGTGTTACCACCTGGTTTGACTATGCTTGTTTGGCCATTGAAAACGCGCACAAACAAGGCATTGTTCAACGCATGCCCAACATTGAACGTGCATCAACTTCCAGCATGAATTTCGCTGCACAGCGCCCGGCTTACTCGGTGTTGGACAATACAAAGTTAATGAATACCTTTCGTGTAAACCCACCAGAGTGGACGAAAGGCGTGCGCAATTTTGTGCTCAATTATTGAGATCCTGCTCAGGATCAAGCAGGCGATGTTGAACAAGTGAACGCTCGAATGCGTTGCACCTTTTCATTTTTTCAATCACTGCATCAAGATCATCGTAGACAAAAGCAGCGGTCCACGCTTGAATTCTCTGCATTGCCGAAATAAACGGAATCGGATTTCCCTCGCGACTTAATTCACGCAGGCAGTCTAAATACTCCTCCCGGAAAAGCGTAGGAATAATGATACGGCACGCGCCCACTACCGACAGTTCAGAGTTCATGACTAATCTTGCCAAGCGACCATTCCCATCGTTGAATGGATGAATTTCTGACACAAGAAACATGGTGAATAATGCGCGCGCAAGACCTGCAGGAATAGTGGGCAGCAACATGGATCCCTGAACCAGAGTGCCGCGTACTAACTGGGGTTCGACAAATTCGGTATTGCCCGCACGGTTGCGCTTTAACTTGAATTCTCCCGGCTCTACTTCGGGCCGTTCTTGCATTTGATCCCAATGTCGTTTTCGAAGTTGAGTTTCGACGGGGATGCCTGAGGCCAATACTTGATGCATCCAGGCCGGGGTCACAGCTTGACGGAATACACCAAGAATATCGTGCGAGTCTTTGGGGCGAGACAACATGGGTTTGCCGAAAAGAACAATCTCGCGCGCTTCTTCAATATCAAATTCAGTGCCTTCAATGAAATTGGAAAAGTACGATTCAAGAAAAGCAAAGTGAATCATTGCTTCGGGCGTGCATGCCGCTTCTTCAGCTTGTTTCAAGGGTTGTGATCGCAACGCAGCAGCCAGTTTTTCAAACAACTCTAGCCTGTCAGCATCGTAAGGAAGCGCAGCTGTGAGTGCGCGCCCTTGGGTCGTGGTCAGTGTAGAGAGGCGAGTTTTTAGAATGCTCCCTATGAGGGAATCAAGAACAAGGAACTCCTTCGGAAGCTTCAGTGCTTGGGCAAGTGAACGCGCTGCTTCACGAAGTGCTGCAAGCGCCTGTTCTCCGCGTGCGGTGCATAGGGTCAACAAGCGAGATTCGACCGCCTCGCGCCCAACAGCTTTTTTAAAAGTCCCTCGGCTAGGTGAAAGATTTTCCAGCAGGCACCTCGCCTCTGATGGAAAGTAAATTGCCCGCCCTTGCATTGGCATGTCACCAGGTTGGGGTGGGGGCCCTTTCACTGCAACTATTTGTAAGCCGGGAAGTTGTACTTTTCGGTTGCTGGTGTATGTAATGTACAGCAGTCCTTGCTCTGGCAAGCCGCCGTTAAAAGCGCTGCGAAACGATACGACTGAATTCGGAAACAGCGCAGAAATAACCCTGATTCGTTCACGTGCAATTAGTGCAGGCCAGCTTGTATCCGACAAATTGCTTGCAATACCTTTCGCGACCAGCTTGAGTTTTCCGGCTTTCAATTTCCTCTGAACAGCGCGAATTTGCGCGGAGTTCAGCTCGGAGTAAAGAATCAGTGAGCGATCAAGAGTTGTCGCGTTTTTAGTGGTTAACTGTGCACACATGCGAATTTTGTCGTGTTTTGTGATGCTAGCAGTATAACTTTGTCGTGATATAGGTGGTTAGGGATATCTTTGCCAGCTTCAATGAATTCGCAGCACGGTACTTTTCACGGAAGCCCAAGCGCCAACCATGACCAATACCACCCACACCAGAACCAACCCCAGCGCGGTAATGCCGCTGGGTTGCTCGAAGCGGAAGTCGCGATCAAATTCACGAATGAAGGTGCCGGCGGCATCGTCGGCCAGGCCCATGGCACCGCTGACCACGGCATAAGCCAAACCAAAAGCCACCAGCGCCAGGCTGACTGACCACCACAGGGTGGGGCGGCCCACTTCGGTGTCGGTGGCCCCCAGCGATTTCAACACATGCACTTCAGCCTGGTTGCGAATCAGCTGCAAGCGCACGGTATTGAAGGTCACCACCAAGACCATGCCTGCAATCAACACAGCCAGTGCCATGGCAATAATTTGTGTGCCGTTCAATACCGATTGAAGGCGGCGAACCCACTGCGCGTCGTATTGAACATGTTCCACGCCTGTGAAGTTTTGCCACTGCGCAATTTTTGCTTCGATGGCTTGGGTGTCGGTGGTGGCGTCCACTTCAAGCACCACCACCACGGTGTAGGGCAGCGGGTTTTCTGGCAAGGCTTGCGCCAAATCGGGTGTTTGGCTTTGCGTGCGCAAACGTTCCATGGCCTGCTCGGGCGTGACGATATTCACGCTGTCCAAATCGAAATCGCGCTTCAGTTGTGCGGCTGCACTTTTTACGGAATCAAGTGTGGCATCCGGTTTGAAGTACAAGCTGATTTCAGGGTCGCCCACCCAACGGTCCATGCTGGGCACAATCGCGCTTAACCCCTGTGCAATGGTCCAGGGCATGGCCAATGCAATGGCAAGTACCAGGGCGTTGAACAGGTGACCAAGTGGTTCATCAAGCCACAGCTTTAAACCGGCAGAAATTGAAAACCACTGCAAACGTAACCAACGCATGTGTTGTCTCTTAAAAGTGGATCAAGCCCCGTAGGCCTTGTTCAGAAAGTCTTTGGAAAAAGTTTGCACGCCTGCCTCGCGGCCACCGTTGTGCGACAAATCGGCGGGTGCTGGCAGCACTGCGCCTTCGCCCAGTTTCAAACGATGTGTTACTCGGTTAAAACGGTGCGCCTCGTGGGTGGCCACAATAATGGTGACACCGGCGCGGTTGAATTCTTCCAGCAAGCCCACCACGCGCGCGGCCGATTCATCATCGAGCTGGGCAGTGGGTTCATCGGCCAATACAAGGGCTGGGCGATTAACAACCGCGCGTGCAATTTGCAAACGCAGTTGTTGCCCGCCCGACAATTCACTGGGCAGCATGCGGTCGGTGTGGCTTAAGCCCACGCGGGCCAGCGCGGCCTTCACGCGGCTTTGAATGTCGGTATCGCTCAATCCCACCACGCGCAGGGGCAGGGCCACGTTGTCAAAGCAGCTGCGGTTGTGCAGCAGTTCAACGTCCATGCCTGTGTAGCCCACATTGCGGCGGTAGTGTGCGCGTTCGCGGCGATTCAGGCGCGCGATCGAGCTTTTGCCCACCAGAATGTCGCCACTGCTGGGTTGCTCAAACGTAGCCAGCAAGCGAAGTATTGAGCTTTTACCCGCGCCAGAATGGCCTTCGAGAAGGGTGAAGGAACCCTTGGGCAACTGAAAATTCACGCCCTTCAAGGCGGCGTGGGTGCCGTACTTCAAGGTGACGTTTTTGAATTGGATCATGCGGTTTGGTTTCCGTCAGTGTCAATGCCAACCAAGGCGTTGGCAAATTCGCGGGGGCTGAAAGGGCGCAGGTCGCCCATTTTTTCTCCCACGCCAATAAAGGCCACAGGCACGCGGGTGCTCATGCTCATGGCTGCCAAAATGCCGCCTTTGGCAGTGCCGTCCAGCTTGGTGACCACCAGCGCGGTCAGTGTAAGTGCATCGTTGAAAGCCTTGATTTGTTGCAAGGCGTTTTGGCCGTTGGTGGCGTCTACCACCAGCACAATTTCGTGGGGTGCGTCCATCTTGGCTTTGCCCAGTACTTTCTTGATTTTTTTCAGCTCTTCCATGAGGTGAAGCTGCGTGGGCAGGCGGCCTGCGGTGTCGCAAATCACGATGTGTTTGTTTCGTGAAATACCGGCCTGTACTGAGTCGAATGCCACTGCGCCGGGGTCGCTGCCCTCGGCAGAAATGACATCGACATTGCTGCGTTGGGCCCACACATCCAGTTGTTCTCGGGCTGCTGCACGAAACGTGTCGCCAGCGGCCAACAGAACGGAATAACCAATTTCAGCATAGTGGTTGGCCAGTTTGCCGATGCTGGTGGTCTTGCCGGCGCCGTTTACACCCACCACCATCATGACCAAGGGGCGGGCACGGTCTACGCCCATGCTGGTTTCCAGGGGGCGCAGCAAATCGAACACTGAATCGCGCAGCACCAGGCGCACGTCTTCGGGCCGGGTGAGGCCTTTCTGGTACACCGTGTCGCGCACTTTCTGCATCAGCAGTTCGGTGGCGGGCAAGCCGCAATCGGCCAGCAGCAGGCGTTCTTCCATTTCTTCGAAAAAGGCTTCATCGACCTTTTCGCCGGTGAACATGGAGGTAAGGCCGGAACGGGTTTTGGTCAAACCCGATTTCAAACGACCAAGCCAGTCCTGTCTCTGCCCAGGAATCTGCATGTAAAACTCCAATTGAGGAAACTAAGCGGTGTGAACGACTGTCACACAGCGAGATGTTGAATGACTTATTCTACCATTGAGGTTAAAACGGACGTTTGCTGTAAAAGGTGTCTTGAATGATAAAAACAGGTTTTCAACTGAATCGGCGTTGGGCGGCACAGGCTGCTGGCGTTTTGCTGATTGCAAGTGCTCAATTGCTGATGGTCAACGCGGCGAATGCCGCTGATGGCGATGTGACTGAATACAAACTGAACAACGGCTTGCGTGTGGTGGTGAAGGAAGACCACCGTTCGCCCACCGTGGCGCACATGGTGTGGTACAAGGCCGGTTCGATGGATGAGTACAACGGCACCACCGGTGTGGCCCACGTGCTTGAGCACATGATGTTCAAAGAAACCAAAACCCTGAAAGTGGGCGAGTTTTCCGAGATTGTGGCTGCCCTGGGTGGGCGCGACAATGCGTTCACCAGCCGCGACTACACCGCTTATTTTCAGCAGCTTCAGGCCAAAGACTTAAGCAAGGTAATGGCCCTTGAAGCCGACCGCATGGCCAATTTGGTGCTGAGCGAAAGCGAGTTTGAAAAAGAAATCAAGGTGGTGATGGAAGAACGCCGCTACCGCACCGACGACCAGGCCACCGGCAAGCTTTACGAGGCTTTCATGGCCACTGCTTTTCAGGCCAACCCCACGCGCACACCGGTAATTGGCTGGATGAGCGACCTTGAAGCCATGACGTACAAGGACGCACGCAAATGGTATGACACATGGTACACACCCCAGAATGCAGTGTTGGTGGTGGTGGGTGATGTGCAACCCGCGCAGGTAAAAGCCATGGCTGAAAAAACCTATGGCAAGGTAAAACCCAAGAAGCTGGAAGAGCGTAAGCCGCAGGAAGAGCCCAAGCAAGAGGGAATACGCCGTGTACAAGTGAAGGCACCAGCCGAGAACCCGTATTTGATCATGGGTTTTAAAGTACCCAAGTTAACTGATGTGCTGAAAGACCGTGATGCGTATTCACTGGCCGTTTTGAGTGCTGTGCTGGATGGTTATTCCGGTGCACGTTTGAATCGCGAGCTGGTACAAAACCAGAAGGTGGCCTTGCAGGCGGGCGCAAGTTACGACATGACTGGCCGTGGCCCGTCGCTGTTTTATCTGGATGGTTCACCAGCGGCTGGTCAAACTGTAGAGGCCCTTGAAAAGGCCTTGTTGGCTCAGGTAAAAAAGGTGGCGGATGAGGGCGTGAGCGAAGCTGAGCTTGCCCGTGTGAAAGCACAGCTGATTGCAAGCCAGGTGTACAAGCGCGATTCCGTGTACGGGCAGGCAGTTGAAATTGGCCAGAATGTGACCATTGGTTTTGAGGTGGGCGACATTGATCGAATGATTGAGCAAATTAAAACCGTGACCGCTCAGGAAGTACAGTACGCCGCGCAGAAATTTTTTGACCAGGACCAGTTGACAGTGGGCACTTTGTTCCCGTTGCCGATTGACCCCAACAAGAAAGATGCGCCGCCCAAGGGTTTGACTCATTAAGCAACTGAGTAAGCAATTGAGTAAGCAATTGAGCACCAACAAGTTATGCAGGGATTTACAACCATGTTGAGTAGCAAGAACAAAGTATTCATTCGCGGCTTGTTTGCCGCGGGTGCCACCGCAGCAGCAGTATTTGCAGCGCCTGCCAATGCCGCATTGCCGATTGAAAGCTGGACTGCGGCCAGTGGTGCGAAAGTGATGTTCATGCGCGCTGAAGCGCTGCCCATGCTGGATGTGCGGGTGGACTTCCCCGCGGGCAGCCGCGCTGACCCCAAAGGCAAAGAAGGCCTGGCCAGCGCCACCGGCGACATGATTGGTCGTGGTGCAGAAGGCCTTTCCGAGAATGACATTGCAGACGGTTTTGCCGACACGGGTGCACAGTTTTCCGGCGGTGCCAGCAGCGATTCTGCCGGGGTGCAATTGCGCACACTGACCTCCGAGCCTGAGTTCTCAAAAGCAATTTCCTTGATGAAAACCGTGCTGCAAAAGCCGGTGTTCAATGCCGACATTCTGGCGCGTGAAACCGCACGCAGTGTGGCTGGCCTGAAAGAGGCTTTGACCAAGCCCGACACCTTGGCTGACCGGGCATTTGCCACAGCGCTTTACCCGAATCACCCATACGGCACGCACACCACGGAAGCCAGCCTGAAGGCGATTACCCTGGCCGATGTGGAGCAGTTTTACAAAACCCGTTACCTGGGTAACAAGGCGGTGGTTTCGCTGGTGGGCAATATTACCCGCGCACAAGCTGAGAAACTTGCCAACGAGTTGACCGCTGGCTTGCCCAAAGGTGAGCTACAAGGCAACGCCTTGGGAGGTGCCGACTATCAAGAATTACAGGCGGCCATGAAAGGCCAGATCATTCAAATTGACCACCCGGCTGCGCAAAGCCACATCTTGATGGGCTTGCCCGCCATGCGCCGTGGTGCACCGGATTACTTTGATTTGTTGGTGGCCAACCATGTGTTGGGTGGCGGTGGTTTTGTGTCGCGTTTGATGAACGAAATTCGTGAGAAGCGTGGCTTGGCGTATAGCGCCTATTCTTACTTCATGCCAGCAGGCGATGCAGGCCCATTCCAGGCAGGCGTGCAAACCAAGAAAGAGTCCACTGCACAAGCCGTGCAAATTATGCGGAAAACCATTCTGGATTTTATCGAGAAGGGCCCCACACAAGCAGAACTGAACGCAGCCAAACAAAACCTGATTGGTGGCTTTCCCTTGCGAATCGACAGCAATGGAAAGTTGCTGGGCAATATCTCCATGATGGGCTTGCACAACATGCCTCTCGATTACCTGGACAACTGGACCGCCGAGATTGAAAAGGTCACTGTTCAAAGCGCGCGCGAGGCCTTTGCCAAGCATGTGAAAGCGGACAAGTTGGTGACTGTGGTGGTGGGCGGAAAGGTTGAGTGAGAAGGTTGAGTGAGAAGGCTGAGTAAGCACGTTGAATAAGTTACGAATCATCGGCGGGGTGTGGCGCCGACACCTGCTGCCGATTGCGCCGGTCGAGGGCCTAAGGCCAACGCCCGACCGGGTGCGTGAAACCGTGTTTAACTGGTTGGGGCAAGACTGCACTGGCATGCAAGTGCTCGACTTGTACGCAGGCACGGGTGCTTTGGGGTTCGAGGCGGCCTCGCGCGGGGCAAGCCAGGTAGTACTGGTGGAGCAAAACCGCCAAGTGGTCGCCCAGTTGCAGCAGAACAAAGCCTACCTGTTGTCGAAATGGCTCGCCGCAGAGGGCAGCCCGCCTTCCATTCAAATTGAATCCAGTGACGTGCTCACTTGCCTGAAACGCTTGGCCAGTGGGGGGAAGCAATTCGACCTGGTGGCGCTAGACCCCCCTTTTCGAAGCGATTTGATGCTGGCCACCCTGCCGCTGATCAAAGCAGTGTTGAAACCAGAGGGGCTGGTGTATGCCGAATGGCATGAAAACCTGCTTGCTGACGAGGCCGCACTGTGCAAGGCGTTGAATGTTCAAGAAATTGATGCTTTGCGACATTTAAAAGCAGGCCAAGTGCATGCCCATTTGTTTGCCCTGCCTGCTGTGTGATACAAAGCGGGGATAGAGCAGTATCACGCGAATAAAACCCTTTGATATGGAGATCAGCGATGCGCATTGCTGTATATCCCGGAACATTTGACCCGTTAACCCGTGGTCATGAAGATTTGGTGCGCCGCGGCGCAAAAATATTCGACAAACTGGTGGTTGGTGTGGCCGACAGCCCCAACAAGAAGCCTTTCTTTTCAATGGACGAGCGTGTGCAAATTGCACGTGAAGTGCTAAGCCACTATCCCAATGTCGAAGTGAAGGGTTTTCGCGGCTTGCTGAAAGACTTTGTGCGCGACAACAACGCCAATGTGATTATTCGCGGCTTGCGTGCGGTAAGCGATTTTGAGTACGAATTTCAAATGGCGGGCATGAACCGCTATTTGCTGCCCGATGTAGAAACCATGTTCCTGACGCCATCGGACCAGTACCAGTTTATTTCCGGCACTATCGTGCGTGAAATTGCTTCACTGGGCGGCGATGTCAGCAAGTTTGTGTTTCCGTCGGTTGAACATTGGTTGAACCAGAAGCTGGGGCTGACCCCGCCGCAGGTGATCAACAAGTAAAGTGAACATATGGCTTTGATCATCACCGATGAGTGCATCAATTGCGACGTGTGCGAGCCCGAGTGCCCGAACGGCGCGATCAGCATGGGTGAAGAAATTTATGAAATAGACCCCGGCAAGTGCACCGAGTGCGTGGGGCATTTCGACGAGCCACAATGCGTGGTGGTGTGCCCGGTTGAATGCATTCCCAAAGACCCGGCCCACCCCGACACCCGGCAGCAATTGCTGGGCAAGTTTTTCAAACTGCACCCTGACAAAACACCCTATTTACCTGCTGGTTCTGCGGAAGGTGATTCTGCGGTGGCATCCAAACCAGCCCCAACCGAAGGTTGTTGACAGTTCATTTCAGAAGCAACCCTGCATTCAGTTTCTTCAAACAAGGTTCCTGCAGCTTAATTCCTTTTTTCTATAATTCACCCTTTATTGAATTGGACTTTGTACGAAATATGTCGTACATTAAGCGTGCCTGTGGGTTATAGATCAGCAAAAAAAGAAATCTTGCGTGCGCTACGGAACGGAAATTATCAGCATGAGTCTCGTGGCGATATTGATGTGAAGAATTTGCTTGCTCTCGGTAAGGTTTCGGCGATCGAAGTCGCGACACTGATTGCCAGTAGCGATGGAAGTATGCACACGGAATCGCCTCACCATGTGGTCAAGGAGATCACGGTGCATGTGATTAAAGTTAAAAATTGGTACATCAAGTTTTATTTTGTGGACCCTGATGCCTGGTTTATCAGCGTTCATAAATAAATTCAGGAACACATATGAAACTTTTCATCGATGGAGATCAAAGTCGAGCCATTTGCAATCATTGTAGAAAAATGGTTTCGCTAACCTTTAAGCGAAGGGATGTTCCGTTCAGCGACAAAAAAGGATTCGCACACGATATTTTGGTGGGTGTGTGTGACCAATGCGATCATGTTGTATCCATCCCAGCCCAATCAACGCCCGCCATTTCAGAATCACGAAGAAAAGCGCTGAGATCGATTGAAGTTCGATTGCCGGCAATTTATCTCGATATGCTTGATTTGGCGGCATTCACTGTTGAGCCTGATTCGACGCCAGACTTTCGTAAAGACCTTTTGTGTTACTACATTCATGATTTGGCGCACGACCCCAAGGGAATTCAAAGGCTATTGTCTGCCCACAAGCTTTCATTGGTGAGTTACACGATCGATACGGTGAAGATTCCTCGCAGGCGACTTTCGATGAAAGTGCCAGAAAAGCTGAAAGTTGAGCTCCAACGTCTTGAGAGTGAAAGCGAACTGAACACAACAGATTTATTGAAGTCGGTTGTGTTTGACATTCAGCGTGACGTATTGCAGAAACCCAAACCACTCAAAATTAAGGCCTTACAGTACTTGGCGATGGTTGCTGGTTAGGGTTTATTGGCCAATACCGGGCACAACACCAGGCTTGATTTTTCCAGTGGGTGTTCGTTCAGTACCCTGAACCAGCCTTCTTGCCAGGCCCAGTAAGGCTTGTCTTCGCGTATGGCAGTTTCAGCCGCATCGCAATTCAATTCACGCACCTGTGCTTCAGCGGGAATGCCTTCGCTGCCTTTTATGGTTTCGGGTTGTAATTCAAGCAAACCCTCCGATGCCATGTAGTTCATGTTGAAGGTCCAGGCTTGGGCATCCTCGTGGGTGTAGGTCCATTCGGCTTTGTTCAGGGTCCAGTTTTGCGCGGGCAGGCCACCCTCAAATTGTTGGGCAGAAAATGCGGCCTGGTGTGTTTCAGGCAAGTCATCTCGACGCACATAGGTACGAAGGTTTTCACCATGCAACTTGATAAAAGGCGCACCTTCACCGTTGTTGGCCTGCGCAAGGCGCAACACCAGCAGGTCTTGCTCGGCAGTGCCGGTCCATGGGAAGCCGTTCCATTGGCCGTCAATGTCTACTTTCAATTGTTTGAGTGAAACTTCGCGCATGGGGCCAGCCTCGGTTTGCGCATTCATGGCGATGTACAGTTGCTTGTTTTCCTGCGGGGTTTTAATACCCAGGCGCCAACCCAGGTTGAACTGATTGTCTGGAGTGTTGTTGCCCACTTTAAACTTGAACTGCTCCAGTTTGCCGCTCAGCTCTTGTTGGGCTTCAGTGTTGTTCACCATGAACTGTGCCTGTTCAAGTTCCAGTGAATTCAAAGCAAGTTCGGGTGTAAAAAAACCGGGGTTGGCCACTTGCGTGCTTTGCCAGGCCCGTGCGGCCAGCGCCACTGGCAGCACGGGTGTACAGCTCAAGCTGGGTTGGCCGCAGTCGGCTTCTTTCTCGGCTCGAGCAGCCAGGCCTTTGATGGTCAGAGACTCAACTTGAATTCGGCCTTGCTTGATCGACTCGACGGCGTTCATGCCCAGCCTGATCAAGGCCAGTTGAAGGTTTTCCTTGCGGGTGGGGTCATCCACTTCTATTTCAGAAATGATCAATTGCGGTTTCAGGGAAAGCGCAAGCACCACACGTTTTACATCAATACGCTGGTCGGGGTACTGATTGCGAACACTGTTCAGCTTGGGTTCCCAGATGAAGCGCGGCACTACAACGCCATGAGAAAAAATAACGCCGGTAAGAACGATCACAAAGGCAAGAATTGACCACTTCAGGGCTTTGGACATGGTTGGTGCAGCGAGTGAATACTGACATTACCGTAGCACAAAAAGACGACAAGCAAAAAACAAGGCCCCGAAGGGCCTTTGTTTTAAACCAGGCTTGCAGCTTGTTTAAACATTGAACAGGAAGTTCAGCACGTCGCCGTCTTTCACAACATACTCTTTGCCTTCAGCGCGCATTTTTCCAGCTTCCTTGGCACCGTTTTCGCCCTTGAACTGAATGTAGTCATCGAACGCAATGGTTTGGGCACGAATAAAGCCGCGCTCAAAATCGGTATGAATCACGCCAGCGGCTTTGGGTGCAGTGTCGCCAATGTGAATAGTCCACGCACGCACTTCCTTTGGGCCTGCGGTGAAGTAGGTTTGCAGGCCCAGCAATTTGAAGCCCGCACGAATTACTCGGTTCAGGCCAGGCTCGGTCATGCCCATGTCGGCCAGGAATTCCATTTTGTCGGCGTCTTCCAGGTCGGCTATTTCAGCTTCAATGGCGGCGCACACGGCAACCACCGGGGCATTCTGCTTTGCTGCGTATTCCTGCAAACGCTCAAGGAACGGGTTGTTCTCGAAACCAGTCTCGGCCACGTTGGCCACGTACATGGCTGGCTTTGCAGTGATCAAGCCAAAGCTTTTGATGGCGAACAGTTCTTCTTCATCCAGGCCCAATGCGCGCACGGGTTTGGCTTCGTTCAGTTGCGCCTCACAACGCTGCAAAATGGCCAGAATTTTTGCTGCTTCTTTGTCATTTGCACGTGCCTGTTTGGCATAGCGGTGTACGGCCTTTTCAACGGTGCCCATGTCAGCCAAACACAATTCGGTTTCAATGGTTTCAATGTCGGAAAGAGGGTCAACCCGTCCATTGACGTGAATGACGTTGTCGTCTTCAAAACACCGAACCACATTCACAATCGCATCGGTTTCGCGAATGTGAGCCAGAAACTGGTTGCCCAAACCTTCGCCTTTCGAGGCACCTGCCACCAGGCCTGCAATGTCTACAAATTCAACGGTGGCGGGCAAAATACGTTCGGGTTTTACGATGTCGGCAAGCTGTTGCAAACGTGCGTCGGGCACTTCGACCATGCCCACATTGGGTTCGATTGTGCAAAAGGGATAGTTTTCAGCCGCAATGCCCGCTTTGGTGAGCGCGTTGAACAGGGTGGATTTACCGACGTTGGGAAGGCCAACGATGCCGCATTTGAGGGTCATGAGAATTCGCTAAGTGCTTAATTGAATAGGGTGAATTGTACCGCGCCTAGCGATTCACGTTCGCAAGCCAGGTTGAAAAGTCTTCTGCCATGCGTTCGCTTTCGCGAATAGCCGCTTGCCACAGCGGTATGCGAATGCGGTGATCAAAGTTGTAGCGCTTGAAATCACTGCGGTCTGGAATTTTCTTCGCGGGCAAACGCTTTACAAATTCTGGCGAAGGGCACACCAGAATCACATTACTCATCCAATCCGGGTTGGCTTTGCGCAGCTTTAAAAACTTGTCCAGCCAACCAGGCGTAATGGAAGGCGCAAAGTGAGGGTAAAGCACCAGGCCATCGAGTCGGTGATAGGGCAAGGCCAAGTGGTAGTCGGTCAAGCCGCCATCCCAGAACGGGCCCTCGTGGTATTTCACTTCCGGGTGATCTTCGCGCAGGGCATGGGCTATTTTGTGTACCGGGTTCAGTACAAACGGAATACTGCCACTGGCCAACAAGGCGTCGTGAACGTTCAATGCATCCAGATCTTCAATTCTGGTGGGAATGCGATCAAAGGCTTGCTTTAACCAGTCGGTGCGCGCCCCAGGGCTTTGAAACACCCAACGTTCGAAGTAGCTGGAAAGGCGATTGCGGTTTACGCTATTGGCCAATACCGCACTGGCGAAACCACGCTTGCGGGCACGCTGCTGTTGCGCATGGTGCAGCGGGGTCAACCCTTTGTTCACCCACACCAGCAATTCTTTGCCCAAAGGTTTCACCATATGTTGTGCTTCATCGGCCACCACGGCCTGCACCATGTTTTTGCAAACACGGCTAATCTCGAATCTGTCCACACCTTTGTCGTAGTTTTGCGCTTCCACATATTGTTGGGCAAGGCGCTTTAAGGTGGCTGCCGGGTTACTGCTCGCGGCTGCGGCCATGCGCCAGGCACCGATTGAGGCACCAATCAGTTGCAGTGGCTTCACCCCCTGTTCAGCTCGTTTTTGTAGATGATCAGGCCCCAGCCAGTCGTTGAACAAATACTGATCAAGCCCCTGCAAAATCAAACCTTTCGGGCCGCCTGCGGCGGCGGGAATGGCGCAAATGTCTTCCGGCTTTAAGCCTTTGTTGGCAATGTGCGCTTTGGCGCGATCACCCAAAATAATTTGTATGCTGCTTCTCATGCGCACTCCGTGTGAATGTGCGTGGTGGCCTGGCCAATTTGACCCTTCAAAATCAGCTCGGTGTGTTTCAGCAGCACGTCGATTGACTTGTCGATGATTTGCTGTTGCTCGTTGCTGGGGCGGTGCAATACAAAGTCGGCCACACCTTGTTGCAGGTTCAGGCTGCGAGGGTGGCCAATGCCAATGCGTGCGCGCCAGAATTCGTTGCTGCCCATGTGTGCATGAATGTCTTTCAAACCATTGTGGCCGGCATGGCCGCCACCTTTTTTCATTTTGATTTGACCGGGCAGCAAGTCCAGTTCATCGTGCGCGACCAGAATTTCTTCAGGCTTGATTTTGAAGAATTTTGCCAAAGCGCCAACAGCCTGACCAGAGCGGTTCATGAAGGTAGTGGGGAACAGCAGCCACACGTCTTCACCTGCAAACTTGATGCGCGCCAGGTCGCCAAAAAAACGCTTGTCGCTTTGTAAAAACACATTGTGTTTGCGTGCCAATGCTTCCAGATACCAAACGCCCGCGTTGTGGCGTGTGTCTGCATACTGCGGGCCAGGGTTGCCAAGGCCAACGATCAGCTTGATGGGGGTGTTGCTGGACATGAAGTAAAATACAGCCCTGTGGATCACAAGGCTGTATTTTCGCTGATAGTTCGGCTGATTCCAAACAATCGCAGTGATTATTTCAATTCGACGGGCATGGGCGTTTCAACCCTGCGCCATGCACTGACCAGCGCCATCAAGCTGGCGGTGGTGATGTTGTCGTGAAAGCCCACACCAAATTTGCTGCCAGGCACATTGGGCACGCTTACTTCAATAATCGCCATGGCCTTTGATTTTGCGCCTTGGCCTACGCTGCGCTCCTCGAAGCCAACTATGTCCATGGGCACACCAAGGGCTTGCACCGCGGCATCCAGCGGGCCATTGCCCACGCCTTCAAGGCGCACAATTTCGCCGTGTTGCTGTACGGTAATCTCAATGCCTTGGCCGCCTTCGGCATCAAACACTTTGTGGCTGATGTAGCGCGGCTGGCTGTCGTCGTTTTGCAAATAGGTTTGCTCAAACAAAGCCCACAGGGCGGGCGATGTCATTTCAGCAGCCGTGCTGTCGCTCACCTTTTGCACAACGCTTGAAAACTCCACTTGCATGCGGCGTGGCATGACCACGCCATGTTCGCGTTCCAGAATGTAGGCAATGCCTCCTTTGCCAGACTGGCTGTTCACACGGATCACGCTGTCGTAGGTGCGGCCTACATCAACAGGGTCGATTGGCAAGTAGGGCACTTCCCAAATGGCATCGGGCTTTTGAATGTCAAAACCTTTCTTGATGGCATCCTGATGTGATCCGGAAAACGCGGTGTACACCAAATCGCCCACATACGGGTGGCGTGGGTGAATGGGCAGTTGCGTACAACTTTCCACCACTCGGGCCACAGCATTGATGTCGGAAAAATCAAGGTTCGGGTGCACACCTTGGGTGTACATGTTCAAGGCCAGCGTCACGATGTCGACGTTGCCACAGCGTTCGCCATTGCCGAACAAGCAGCCTTCAACACGTTGCGCACCAGCCATCATGGCCAGTTCGGCGGTGGCCACACCCGTGCCACGGTCATTGTGTGGGTGCACGGACAGCACCACATGTTCACGACGATTCAGGCGCCTGTTCATCCACTCGATTTGATCGGCAAACACATTCGGTGTGCTCCATTCCACGGTGGTGGGCAGGTTGATGATGATTTTTCTACCCGGCCCGGTTCCCCATGTTTCAATCGCGGTGTTGCAAGCCTGCAAAGCCACGTCCAGTTCAGTCATGTTGAAACACTCGGGCGAGTACTGCAAAACCCACTGGGTTTCAGGGTGTGCATCGGTGAGTTCTTTCACTTTTTGCACGCGCTTTTTCACCATGTCGATCACTTCAGGCACAGTCATGCGGAACACCGTATTTCTCCACACGGGTGCGGTGGAGTTGTAGATGTGGACGATGGCGCTTTTGGCACCAATCACCGATTCCACTGTTCGCTCAATAAGATCATCACGAGCCTGGGTCATGACCATGGGGGTGACATCGTTCGGAATTAAATCGTTGTCGATCAAATGCCGAACCACGTCGAAGTCGATTTGAGAGGCAGCCGGAAAGCCTACCTCAATTTCCTTAAAGCCAATGCGCACCAATTCCTTGAAGAAGTCCAGTTTGGTGGCCACACTCATGGGTTCAAAAATCGCTTGGTTGCCGTCGCGCAAATCGGTGCTTAACCAGATTGGCGCATGTTCAATGGCCTTGTTGGGCCATGTTCTGTCGGGCAGGTCCACTTTGTAAGCGGGGCGATATTTGGTGGCGGGGTTCTTCAACATACTGCGTTGGCCTGAAAGGTGGATCGATTGAAAATAGTGTAGGTGTTTTGGGGTGAAAGATGATTGCGTTTATTGCTTGGATAATCTTGTTAATTGGCAGATAATTGCGAAAATATTTTATTTAAAGGCATTAAAAGCCAAATGCAAGAACTGGACCGCTACGACAAACGAATTCTGACCCTGTTGCAAGCCGATGGGCGAATGAGTAACCAAGACCTGGCCGATGCCATTGGCTTGTCGCCTTCGCCGTGTTTACGCCGAGTGAAAGCCCTTGAAGACGCGGGCTTGATTACCGGTTACCGCGCCTTGGTGGATGCGAAAAAACTGGGGTACAGCCTGATGGCGCTAATTTATATTTCCATGGATCAGCACACGCCGGAACGCTTCGCCAGTTTTGAAGGCGCCATTGAAGCAATTCCCGAGGTGCAGGAATGTTTGCTGATTACCGGGCAACAGGCCGATTACCAGTTGAAGGTGATTGTTGCCGACATGGACGGCTACCAGAATTTGCTGTTGAACAAAATTACCCGCATCAAAGGTGTAACTGGGGTGCACACCAGTTTTGTATTGCGCAGGGTGGTGGATAAAACGGAGGTGCCAGTAGATTAACTTGCAAACTCAGTTTTGCAACATGTTTTGAATCATCATGCCGCCGCCGCCGATCAGCACGCCGAAGTACACAATTGAGGCCACATTGGCCAAATGCCCCAGCAGCACAGCTGCGCCGTCGCGTTGAATCAGGCCCACTGCCAGAAAAAGCAGGGCGATACCCGGCACGGTGTTGGAGAACGGAATGAAGCCAAAGGGTGCCATCAGCAACACGGCGCCCAGAATCAGGCCACCATCATTGATGATGTTCATTCCTCGGCCTGTGGTCAGCCAAGCCATGCGGTGGGGTTTGCTGATTTTTTCAAGGCGTGGAATCCACACCAGGCCTTTTTCAAGTGCATTGCGCAGCTTGTCTGCTGGCAGGGCGCGTTCTTTGAAGCGCTTGGGTAGCCACAAGGTTCGACCGAAAATTCTGCTGATGCCAATCAGTAAAATGGCTGCGCCGAAAATGGTGCTGACCCCCGGAATTGATACTGGCACCATGAACACCAGTGTGAGAAATGCCACCAATAGCAGCATGCCGTCGCGGCCCACCAGGTCTAGAATTTCACCAAGGCTGACCGTGCTTGTGGGCAGTTGTGCGATCACTTGTTTGATTTGATCGCCCAATGACAATTCATCGAAATTGGGTGTGTTGTTCACTTCGGGTTTTGTGCTTGATTGATGAATGAGCCCACATTGTGCCCATAAAAAAAGCCGCTGAACTTCAGTGCAGCGGCTTTTTCGGTACTAAATGGACTTCGAGAGTTTACTCGTCGCCGCCCTTAGCCGCACCAGCCTTGATTTTCACTGTAACCAGTGACAGGTCTTGCTGACCGTGGTTGGGGATGCTTACACCTTCAGGGAACTGCAGATCAGTCACGTGGATTGAGCGCTTGGTCACGTCCAGCACGCTGCAATCGACGGCGATGAATTCTGGCAGGTCTTTGGGCAAGCATTCGATTTCGATCTGGTTGGCCACGAAGGTAACCTGACCGGCATACAGCTTGACTGCTGGGCTTTCCAGGTGACCTGAATAGTGCAAAGGCACGTTCATGTGGATCTTCTGGTTACCGTCGATGCGCTGGAAATCGATGTGCAGCAACTGTGGCTTGTAAGGGTGTGACTGGAAGTCGCGCAGCAACACTTGCTGTGACTTGCCGTCAATTTCCAGATCCAGAATACTGGAGTGGAATTTTTCCTTTTGAATTGCGTGCCACAGGGGGTTGTGTTCAATTGACACAGCCTGAGCTTCCTGATTTGCGCCATAAACAATGCCAGGTACCTGGCCAGCACGACGCAGGCGGCGGCTCGCTCCGGAACCCTGCTCTGTGCGGGATGTTGCAACTACTTTCATGTTGATTCTCCAAATTTGACTTCACCGCGACCAGTGAAACCAAGTTATGCGGCACTTGAAGGCGTCCGCAAAAAAGCCCAAAAAAACTGCTTGCTTACAACTTAATCAATAAACAGCGAGCTGACCGAGTCAGAGCGAACGATGCGGCGAATTGTTTCGGCCAGCAGTTCATCAACACTCAGAACACGAATGGTTTTGCTGTTGTTGGCTTCCTCAGACAAAGGAATGGTGTCGGTCACCACCAGTTCGTCCAGGTCTGATTCTTCAACACGTTGAATGGCACCACCCGACAACACGGGGTGGGTACAGTAAGCCACCACTTTTTTCGCACCGTTGGCTTTCAGGGCCGCGGCGGCTTTGCACAGGGTGTTGGCGGTGTCGACCATGTCGTCCATGATCACGCAGGTGCGGTCTTTCACATCGCCAATAATATTCATCACTTCTGCCACGTTGGCGCGGGGGCGGCGCTTGTCGATAATGGCCAAATCGCAATTCAGGCGCTTGGCCAGCGCGCGGGCACGAACCACGCCGCCTACATCGGGCGACACAACCATCAGGTTGTCGAGGTTTTGCTTCCAAACATCGCCCAGCAACACTGGCGATGCATAAATATTGTCTACGGGAATGTCAAAGAAACCCTGAATTTGGTCGGCGTGCAGGTCCATGGTCAGCACGCGGTCAACGCCTACAACCTGCAGCATGTTGGCCACTACTTTGGCAGTGATTGCCACACGTGAAGAGCGCACGCGGCGATCTTGACGGGCATAGCCGAAGTAAGGAATGGCTGCGGTAATACGGCCAGCTGATGCGCGCTTGAGCGCGTCGATCATGACCATCATTTCCATGAGGTTGTCGTTGGTTGGGGCACACGTGGATTGCAATACAAACACGTCTTTGCCGCGCACGTTCTCGTTGATCTCGACCATGACTTCACCGTCTGAGAAACGACCTACGGTAGCCTTGCCCAGCGGAATGTTCAGCTGTTTGGCCACTGATTCGGCCAATGCAGGGTTCGCATTGCCGGTGAAGATCATTAGACTGCTGTCGGTTGCCATTGTTTACCCCAGGGCTTGACGTGTGCGTTGGCGAAATAAAAAAAGGGCCAACCGGTGGCTGGCCCTTTGGTTTTGGCAGAGGAGGAAGGATTCGAACCTTCGAATGCCGGAATCAAAATCCGGTGCCTTAACCAACTTGGCGACTCCCCTAAAACTTTTATCGATTCAGCTTGGTTTGATTTTGCATTCAAACAACTGCCCACGCTGTAATTCAGGCGCATCGGCGACTGCTGCCACTGCGGTGCTAAGTTGGCTTGGGCTGGCAAACAAAGCAAACATGGCGGAGCCGGAACCTGACATTCGAATCAATTGCGGGTTGAGCTTTGCAACACAGTTTGAAAAAACACCAAACTGCTGTTCCCATTCCGGGTAGTTGCGTGACACAACAGCTTGCAAAGCATTCTGTGTGTTGGCTTGCAGGCAAGCCATCAACTCACTATTCATTCGGCGGGCCGAATCGAAGACCGCTATTTTGACGTCACTTGAGTTGCGTGTCAATTGCGGATCGCTAAATATTTTGGGCGTGGGGCAAGAAAGTGGCGGTTTGTAGACAATTAAATGCCCTGAAATGCCCTGAATTGGTGTGATTGCCTCGCCAATGCCTTCGACAAAAGCACTGCTGTCCTGAAGAAAGAAGGGCACATCAGCCCCAAGCGTCAGGCCGATCGCAGCCAGTTGTTCAGGTTCAATCGGGTTTTGGTGGTGCTGTTGCAGCAGGCGCAGTACAGTGGCAGCGTTGCTGCTGCCGCCACCCAAACCCGCCTGTTCCGGAACTTGCTTGTCGACATGAATGGTCACTGCGTAGCCCATTCCAATGTTGGCGTGGGCATAAAAGGCCTTGCAGGCGCGAACTGTCAGGTCAATTTGTTCAGGAATGTGAACAAGGTCACCACTTCGCTGAATGACCAATTCACGGCTTGAATTGGTTTGCACTGACACGGATAGTTGATCACCCAGCGTGATTGGGCAAAAAATACTTTGGAGCAGGTGGTAACCATCAGCCCTTCGGCCTGTGATGTGCAAAAACAGATTGATTTTTGCAGGCGAAAAGGCCGAGAGTTTGGCCGGGCTGGGAACGTTCACGCTTTATTTGCCCAGGGTGCCTTGCGGAATCAGGTCGATACGGCCTGACGTGTTGTTCTCAATAAACACCACGCGGTATCGGCCATTCTGGTTTTCCCAAGCCCAGTTGGTGGGCAGTGTGGGTAATTCATTGGGGTTCGGGTTTTCCATCCACTGCACCAAGGCTTCAGCAGGCAGTTCAACCGGAAACATCAAATCGAACAGGCTTTGCCAGTCTTTGGCCAGATACACCCGGCCATCTGCGGCCCGGACTTCGTAAAAATTACCCAAGCGTTTTGCGCTGCCCAGCGAAGGGCCCAATGTGGAGCTGACTTCCAAGTAGGCAATTTCAGGGGCTTGGCTTGGCCCAGTGCGGCCCGAACGCCATTCATAGGTGCCCGAAATAGAATCAGCTTCAATTTTCCCGTCGGCTTGTTCAACTTTCCAAATCAACCCAAAACGTCCGTAGTGGCAGCTTGACTGGATCGACTTGCAATCCACTTCAGTGCTTGGGTTTTGACCCAAAGTGCTGCAGGCAGCCAGGCTTGCGCCGATCAAGCCGATACAGGCCAGGCGCAATGTTGATAAAGCCATGAACTTAAATTCCCTCAAGCTGTTGAACCAGTTTTTTCAATGCTTTGCTGTCTGGGTAACGAACGGTCAAGCTGTTTCCGAGTTGACGTGCTTCTTCTTTTTTTCCGGACTTGAGCAACACTTCAAGCAAGTGCAGACCGATTTCTTCGTCTTGGCGCAGACCAAACGCTTTTTGCAACGTTGCTTCAGCACTGTCCAGCTTGCCCAAGCGGTAATGTACCCAGCCCAGTGAATCGAGAATGAATGGGTCGTTGGGAGCCAGTTCCACTGCCTTTTTAATCAACTCGTAAGCTTCTTCCAGCCGAATATTATTCTCGGCCCAGGTGTAGCCCAAAGCGTTGTAGCCGTGTGGGTTTTCAGGGCGAACTGCGATAAGGCGCTTTAGGAACTGCTCCACACGCGGCAGGTCGTCTTGCCGCTCAGCCACCATGGCACGCTCGTAAAGCAGGTCGGGTTGGTCCGGGAAGTTCAGTAAGGCCAGTTCAAGTTCGGTGGCGGCTTCAGCAGGTGCTTTTTGCGATTCCGCCAATTGCGATTTCGCCAGTGCCAGTCGCACAGACTCATCTTCATTCTTGGGTTTGAATTGATTCAGTACCCGCTTGGCGGACAATGCATTGCCCTGTTTTTCGAACAAGGCTGACTTTTTCAGTTGTACATCCAGATTGTCGGCTGCATTGGGCGTGGTGTCCAACCACTTCAGGGCGGCCACATAGTCTTTGCGTTCAAGTGCCATGTCAGACAGCGTGGCGTGTATCAGCGATTCGTTCTGGCGTTCTGCCGGTGTGGTTTTGTCCAGATAAATCTTGAAGTGCTGCTCGGCGGCTTTGTAGTCTTTGAGCTGTGTAAGTACAAAGCCCTGGCTGGAATACAGGGGAATGTTGTCGGGTTGAAGCTCGATCATTTCCGCAAACCGTTGCCGTGCTTGCGCCCACTGCCCAAGCTGCGTGTGGTTGCGAGCCAGGTAAAGGCGCGCACCAAACCAGTTGGGGTGCAGTAGCGCCTGCTCGTTTACCAGTTGCATGGCGGCATCCAGGTTGCCGTCGCGTTTTTCCATGAACTGAGCTATCAGCACATAAAAACGTTCTTGTGGCGATTTGCGCAATACGTTTTCCATGTGGCCCACAGCCTGTGGGTACAACTCGGAATTGTTGGCAAGCTGGGCGAGCAAGGTTTGTGCTTCCAGATCATCGGCATTGTTGCCGAACAGCTCGATACCGGTTTGGTACGCTTTGTTTTTGTCGGGAATGCGCTGAAGCATGTCCAGCGCAACTTTCTCGGTGCTGGAACCCCCAAGCCCTGGGTTTGCGGTCTCGGCGGTTTGCACATCGGCCAAGAAAGCCTTGAGTGCAGGCATTGCCTGATCGACCCGGTTGGTGCCCAGTTGCAGCAGCATGATGGAGCGGCTGGCCTGTTTGTCGCCGGGTGACAATTCTGACCACACTTGGGCTGCGCTCAAGGCCAGGTCCAATTGGCCTTCAGCCAGGCTGATTTCGACCGCCCTTTTTGCAAGATCGGGATCGCGCTGTTGTTTGGCCGCCTCGGTGTATGCCAGCGTGGCAGAATACGTGTCGCCGCGTTGGCTGGCAATTTCAGCGGTAAGCAGGGCAAACAGTGGGTCTTGTTTTACCATGTCGGCCACACGGGCCTCATAGGCTTTTTGCTCGGCAGACATTTTCTGTTGCGCCGGTTCGCCCTGTTCAGCCGGCACGGTGGCGCAGCCTGTGGTGAGGCTGGCTGCCAGAAAAAATACCGGGCCTGCGATGGTCCATTTAAAACAAGTCATACTGTTGAACCCAATGAAAAACTGGTGAATCCACGTTTATTTTTATCACATTAACAGATGCGCGTGCGCGCTTTAGCTTATGCCTGAATTACCCGAGGTAGAAATCACCAAAAGAGGCGTAGACCTGCATTTCACAGGGCAGCGCCTGCTGGCTTGCACCGTGCGGCAACCCCGTTTGCGTTGGCCCGTGCCGGTTCAAGTGCAAAGTTGTGTAAAGCAGATATTGCAAGGCGTGGAGCGCCGCTCGAAATACATGTTGATGGATTTCGGTGGGCAAGTGTTGGTGGTGCATTTGGGCATGTCGGGTTCCATGAAAATTGTGAGCGCCAGCACTCCGTGGGACAAGCACGATCACATTGAATGGAATTTTGGGGAGAAGGTTCTGCGTTACAACGACCCGCGCCGCTTTGGCAGTGTGGAGTACGTCGAAAAAGCGCCGGGTTGGGAAAACAGTTTTATACGGTTTGCAAAACTGGGGCCTGAGCCTTTCAGTGAGGCATTCACACCCGAATCGTTTTTCAAGGCCACGCGCGGCAAAAAAGTGTCGATCAAGGCCTTGCTGTTAAGTGGGTTTGCTGTAGTTGGCGTGGGCAATATTTACGCGTGCGAGGCGCTGTTTCGCAGTGCAATCCGACCCGGTAAAGCCGCAGGGCGGCTGAGTAGGGCAAATACGCAGGCCTTGCATGCAGCGGTGGTTGCTGTTTTAACTGAGGCGATTGAGCGGGGTGGTTCAACCCTGCGTAATTTTCAAGCCATTGATGGCGAGTTGGGACATTTTCAGTTGCATTGTGATGTGTATGGCCGCGAGGGGCAGCCTTGCAAGCGCTGTGGGGGCACTGTGAAACGCCGTGTAATGAACCAGCGCAGCACGTTTTATTGCGCGCAATGTCAGGAATGAAGCAACCATGAGCCCTTTGACCGGAGCGGCATTTGGCGAGGTGCTCGTGCGGTGGCAAAAGCGGCACGGCCGGCAAAGCCTGCCCTGGCAGCACACAGGCGATGCCTACAAGGTGTGGCTAAGCGAGGTGATGTTGCAGCAAACCCAGGTAACGACCGTGCTGGCGTACTACACCCGTTTTTTGCAGGCTTACCCGACTGTAGCCGACCTGGCTGGCGCCCCGGAGCAGGATGTGATGCAGTTGTGGGCCGGTTTGGGCTATTACACCCGTGCGCGTAATTTACATGCCTGTGCCAAGCAGGTGGTGGCCCGTTTTGGCGGGCAATTCCCGCGCACGGTGGCCGAGCTTGAAAGTTTGCCCGGCATTGGTCAGTCCACTGCAGGTGCAATTGCATCGCTGGCATATGGTGTGCAGGCCCCCATTCTGGACGGCAATGTGAAACGTGTGTTTTGCAGGTATTACGGCATCGAGGGGTACCCGGAGCAAACCACCATCAAGAAAACCCTGTGGGAAATTGCGGATGCCAATGTGCCAGCACAGCAGCCCGGTGTTTACAACCAAGCCTTGATGGACCTTGGGGCCACATGCTGTGTGCCGCGCAACCCTGCATGTTCAGCTTGCCCATTGATGCAAAGTTGTGTGGCTTTGCAAAAGGGCATGGTCGGGTTGTTGCCCACACCGAAACCCAAAAAAGCCCGGCCTGAATTGCATTTTGTCAGCTTGATTGTGGAAGACGAGGGGGGTGGAGTGCTGCTTGAACTGCAAACGGACAAAGGTGTTTGGCAGGGCCTGTGGACCACGCCATTTGAAGCTTGCGATAGTCAGCCAGATTTTGCAGGCTTAACCCGAATTGCAACTGCCTGGGTTGAACACTATGGCTTGCAGGCGCACCGTGCTGACATTGAGCAACAGTTGCCTGGTTTGCAGGGCCAACCTTGGCTGGTACATGAATTAACCCACCGCAAAATGCATTTCAAGGTGTTGCGCCTGAAAGTGACCGGCGCATGGGCAGCTTGCCACTCGGTTGGTGACAAACCAGTGCCCAAAATTGTTCACAAACTGCTTGGCCAGGTGCGGGTGTTAACCCAGGCTGCGGTGCCGCAACAAAACACTCTCGATCTGAGGTAGGGGTTCGCTGGTAAAACGCTTTGCCAGCGTTTCGGCCACATACACCGAGCGATGCTGGCCACCCGTGCAACCAATTGCCACGGTCACATAGCTGCGTTGTTCATTCAAATAAGACGGCAACCAATTTCTCAAATAGGTTTCGATGTCGCTAATCAGCGGGTCGCTGCGATTGTCGGCCTGAATGTAGCGTTGAACCTCCACGTCTTTGCCAGTCAGAGGGCGCAGGCTTTTGTCGTAGTAGGGGTTGCTCAGGCAGCGCACATCAAACACCAGGTCTGCATCTGAAGGCAGGCCCTTTTTGAAACCGAAAGTTTCAAACACCAGGGTAAGTTTGGCCGATTCTTCTTCCACAGTTTCAAGCACCCATCTGCGCAGCACGTTGGGTTGCAGGGCTGAGGTGTCAATACAGCTTGCAATGTTTCTCAGCGGCTCGAGCGCTTCTCGTTCTGCATCAACACATTCTTGCACCGTGGCCTGTTCCCCAAGGCGTGCGCTCATGGGGTGACGTCGGCGGCTTTCCGAGTAGCGGGTGATCAGGGTTTCATCGTCGGCATCCAGAAACAGAATGCGCACATCGGTCCCGTCGGCTTTCAGGGCCTGGACAATTTGGGGTACATCGACAATGTCGCGCCCGGTGCGGGCGTCGGCCGCAATCGCAATTTGGGTGATGCCTTCGGAGGACAAGCGCTGGATGACTTGCGGAATGAAGGAAGGCGGCAAGTTGTCAACGCAGTAAAAGTGGGAGTCTTCCAGTGCGCGAATTGCAACTGATTTGCCCGAGCCTGAGAGGCCGGTGACCAATACCACCTTCATGTTAATCATGGCCGATGTCCGTTTCGGTGTCGGGGTCAACCTGGAGGTGGTCGATGCCGCCCAGCTCACTGAGCATGGCCTTTTGTTGACGCACCATGAACTCGTCCAGTGTATTGATGCCCCGCATTTGCAAAATGGTGTTGCGCACGGCGGCTTCAAGAAGCACGGCCAGGTTACGGCCTGCTGCCACTGGCAAAATGGCTTTGCGAATGGGCAGGCCCAGCACTTCCTGGAATTGCTGCTCGGTCACCAGGCGTTCCTGGTGCAATTCAAGCGAGGCCTTGCGCACCAGGTGCACAATCAGTTTCAAGCGCATTTTTCGGCGTACGGCCGTTTCACCAAAAATAGCCTTGATGTCGAGCAGGCCTACGCCGCGCACTTCCATCAGGTTGCGAATCAGTTCCGGGCAGCGGCCTTCGATGTAGTTGGGGGCCACGCGCGAGAACTCCACCACGTCGTCAGCCACCAGGCCATGCCCGCGTGAAATCAATTCCAGGCCCAGTTCGCTTTTGCCCAAACCTGATTCGCCACAAATGAGCACGCCCATGCCCAGCACATCCATGAAAACGCCATGCATCATGGTGGTGGGGGCGAGCCATTTGTTGATATACACGCGCAGAAAGTCGATGATTTCGGCGGCCGACAGGGGTGTGGCGAGCAGGGGAATGTTGGATTCGTCGCAGGCGGCTTTCAAAAGTGGGTGTGGTTGAAATGATTCAGCCACGATGACAGCGGGCGGATCGCCTTCAATCAGTTTGTCGATTTGGTGTTTTTTGCGTTCGTCGCTGATGCGGGCGAAATATTCGATTTCCTGTCGACCAAACACCTGGATGCGACCCGGGTGAATGGTGTTGAGGTGACCTACGAGATCAGAGGAAGCAAAACACTGAAGATCCAGGTGGCGGTCACCACCATTTAAACCGGCCAGCCAGTCAAGCTTGAGTTTGTTGCGGTTGGCTTCGATCAGTTCTTTCAGTTGCTTCACAGGCTTAACTCGCGGGTTGGTAAGGCTCCCAGTTGGCGATCAGTTGGTGAGTGGCGCCGGGATCGGATTCTGTCATGAGTTTCTCACGGAAATCTTTGTCAGACAGCATTTGAGCCAGTTCTGACAGTATATCCAGATGATGCTGGTTTGCGCTTTCTGGCACCAGCAAAAACATGAGCAGCTTGACGGGTTGGCCGTCTGGGGCATCAAAAGGGATTGGGTCTTGCACACGCACCAGCGAGGCGATAGGTTCGCGCAGGCCCTTGATGCGGCCATGCGGTACGGCCACCTGCTGGCCTAAGCCAGTGGAGCCCAAACGTTCACGCGCAAACAGACTGTCGAACACCTTGGATCTTGCGATGCCTTGGTTGTTTTCAAAGACCAGACCGGCTTGTTCAAACACGCGCTTTTTGCTGGTGACCTGTGTGTCCAACAATATGTTGGATGGTGGAAGTAGATTTGCGATCAAGTTCATCGCTGTTGATTCCTGAGACCCGCTTCTAATCGTGGGGCCGATTATACGCCATAAAAACAGAAAAGGCGGATGGAAGTCCGCCTTTTGATTTTCCCTGAAATTACAGAGGTTTATTCAGCTTCTTCGACCACCTGGTGTTTCATGGGGGTGTGGTTGTGGTTGGTTAGTTTGTCTTTGTGACGCAGTACCTGGCGATCCAGTTTGTCGGCCAGCGCATCAATGGCTGCGTAGAGGTTTTCATGACTTGCTTCAGCGTGAATGTCTTTGCCGCGAACGTGCAGTGTGACATCTGCCCTTTGAACCAGCTTGACCACCGAGATGGTCACCGATGCATCAATGACGTGATCAAAATGCCTTTTCACCCGATCCAGTTTTTCGATGACGTAGTTTCGAATCGCTGGGGTAACTTCCAGATGATGACCATTGATGTTCAAGTTCATAAGGTATCTCCTTTCGTTGCTGCGGGGGGAAGCTTTAACAGTTAAAGCGACTTGCGCATGTTCACCGGGGGTATTTTCAGTGATTCCCGGTATTTAGCGACCGTGCGTCTTGCGACCACGATGCCCTGTTGACCGAGTAGGTCGGCGATTTGGCTGTCAGATATCGGCTGCTTGGCGTCCTCCGCAGAAATCAGTTGCTTGATGAGTGCACGGATGGCCGTGCTGGAAGCCTGACCACCTGAGTCGGTGGAAACATGGCTTCCGAAGAAATACTTTAGCTCAACCAACCCATAGGGCGTCAACATATATTTTTGCGTGGTGACCCTTGACACGGTCGATTCATGCAGACCCAGCAAGTCGGCAATTTCCCGCAGAACCAAGGGCTGCATTGCGATTTCGCCGTGATTGAAGTAGCCGATTTGACGTTCTACGATGGCTTGGCTAACCCGTAAAATAGTGTCAAATCGCTGCTGAACGTTTTTTAACAACCAGCGGGCCTCTTGCAGTTGTGCGCTGAGTTGGGCGCTTTGGCCGCGGTGAGATCGCAAAATGGAGGCATACATTTCATTGATGCGAATTTTTGGCATCACATCCGGGTTCAGTTGCACATGCCACTGACCACTGAGTTTTTTCACGATCACATCGGGCACCACATGGTCGTCGTCAATGCGGCGAAAGCGCGCACCGGGAAATGGCTCAAGTGAGCGAATAATCTGGTGACAGATTTTCAGTATGTCTTCGTCCACATTCAGCGCTTTTTTCAGCTTGGTGAAGTCGCGCTGGGCCAGTAAGCCCAAGTGATCACGAATAATGTGCTGGCAGTGTGTGTAAAGGCTTTGCTGGCAGGTGATGTCTTTGCGTTGTGCCAGTTGCAACAACAGGCATTCCGCTGCGTTGCGCGCACCCACACCGGGTGGGTCAAAACTTTGCAGCAGGCGCAGGGCTGCGCCAAGTTCTTCAAACTCCAGGTCAGGCTCGTCCTGCAGGGTTTCCCACAGGTCTTCAAGTTCAACAGTCAGGTAGCCGTCGTCGCTGAGGTAGTCGATCAGCCACAGCACCAGGTTTTTGTCTCGTTCACTGGCCTGCGTCATGCGCAACTGGTCAATCAGGTGTTGGTGCAGGCTGCTGTCGGGGGCGGCCAGTTGCAGGCCTGGTTTTTCTTCATCTCCGTCGGCGCCGGCGCCGCTGTTGTCGCGCCAATCGCCTTCCCAGTTGTCTTGAATGGAGTCGATGGTTTCGCGCTGAACAATTTCTTCGCTCTGGTTGTCTTGTTCGGCTTGTTGGTCGCTGACCGGCTCGCTGGTTTTGCGGGGGTCGGGGTCGGCTTCAAAGCTGTCGCCTTGCGGCTCATGCAGTTCACCATTGCTGCTGTCCAGGCTTAAAGTGCGCTCGCCTTCCGCAGCCTCTTCGTCGGCCAACTCCAGCAGCGGGTTTTCAGCCAGCGCCTGCTGAATTTCCTGCTGCAATTCGAGCGTAGACAACTGCAGCAAGCGAATGGACTGCTGCAGCTGCGGCGTGAGCGTGAGGTTTTGCGAGACTTTAAGCTGAAGGGATTGTTTCATGGGTGTTCAGCTTTACATCCGGAAGTGTTCGCCGAGGTACACGCGGCGTACATCGTCGTTTTTTACAATTTGCTCGGGACTGCCCGAGGCCAGCACGCGGCCTGCGCTGATGATGTAGGCACGATCGCAAATTCCCAGGGTTTCGCGCACA